>OEPS010000020.1_pt1 | contig 65782 bp, 60 predicted proteins | sample 1539411 | NCBI WGS metagenome assembly OEPS01 (sample SAMN02671747, study PRJEB22543) | soil metagenome | biome: bacteria | place: China:Hunan Province, Lengshuijiang City | collected 2012-10-15 | depth 0.08m m
TATCCAGTATCGCAGCGGCCTTTTCAACATAACGTGTCTCACATTATGCGCACCACGGCTTATCTGTGGCTTATACGAGGAAAATGAGCGCCGGTTGTCCTGGTCAACAAATCCACCCCCATGTGAATGAAGTCAGGCTCCGGCGCTCATTTTTGTTCAAAATTTATGAATGCACAAAAACGCTGCGCAACTTTACTAACCACATGAAATTAAACAAATCCTGTCACGCCGGCTTTTCAGCTGCAGCGCGACCGGCCACGGAATTTTCAACGCCGGTTGCACAAACTTTTTGATGTTCGCACATCCATTACTTGTATTTGTTTGCGTACTTCTCACGCCGCCTTTGTCTTATCCAGCACGATAACGGATCTCCGCCAGGCTCAAACCACCACGGACGAAAAATTAATATCAGCGCAAATAACAACGACACGATACACACGATCAATTCCCAGCCATCAAACCCCATAATTACACGTCCTGAGTTACGTTAAAATTTTTACGTATCATCCCGCCTGTTACGTCATTTTTTCACGTAACCGCACAGGCCACCACCGACGAACGCCAACAACATGCATTATTTCTGTAGCATCTTCTTCACTGGTGACTCCGACCGCACCTGCAACAATATCAGTATGTCCGTTTTGCTGTTCTCATCCGATGACGACATCCACGAACGCGGCAGAAATGAAAAGCCGGTCTTGCTGTCAGAGTTCTTTGTCTCCGCAAGGCCACCGAGCAAAATGATATCCCCGGACTTAACCGACACAAACGTTTCAACTTCCCGTTTAATCAGCGTCGGGGAATTATTCACGCCTGTTTCAGTCTGCACAAAATTACTCAGTTGCTGCTTTATCTTCACATCCGTTACATCACCGTGAACCTCCGGCTGCACGTCGAGGATAACACCAGAAGAACGATATTCAACGGACTGATATGACGAGTTATTATTGTGCTCCACACCGGATAATACAGGCACTTCCTGACCTACGGAGAATGTCGCGGAATAGCCACTCTTGACCCGAAGACGCGGAGAACTGACCACTTTAAAACGGCTGTCTGTCCTGAAAAGCTCATACATGGCATCGAGTGACGACCCGCCAATACGGATAAAGTTTTCATATCCTCCCGACAGATTCCCCATACCAATACTGACCTTACCGCTTAACAGTTTAGCCGCCAGTGCCAGCCCGCTGCCGTTCTGCTCCTTCGTCTGTACCTCAAAGACGTAGCCGCCGACAAAAACTTCGTCCCCGGCGATATCAATTTCCGGCAGGATCCTTTCAATGCGCCGGATATTCTCCCGCGTACCGTAAAACACCAGTTTGTCGCCGGAACGGTTGAGTTTATCCGTTGCCGTGTCCGGTTTGATTTTATCCGGCGTGACAGTGAAATCCCCTATCCCGCTCCCGGCAGCGCTAAAATTGCCCTCCACAAACGTTCTCAGCAGTTCAGATAAATACGCCACAGAACGAAAGCGCGGTCGGTAAACAAAAACCTCCCTGGCAGGTTCAGATGATTTTTTGATAACCGGGGCGACATAATCAATGCCGTCACGGGTAAAGATTTTAATCCCCAGATTCCCGAAATAACGCTCGATGAACGCCCTTTCATCCACATCCGGTGTGATACGCAACGACAGAATCCGCGTATCTCCCGCAAGCTCCGGCGCGAGCATATACGGACGATTAAACACATCGCTGTATAACATATGAATGACTTCAGGCAACGTTACCCGGTTTAATTCCAGTGTAACGCCCTGAGACATTACCCTACTGGAAAGCAGCAATAATAGAACCATCAGATATTTATTCATGTTAACCCCCTGTCCCTGAGCCTGATAAAGAACCAGACCAGACCGTTACTTTTTCACCGTCAACAAATCCGGTCATGTAAAGACCGTTAAAAGAAAATTCATTCAATAACTCAATACGAACCCGACCATTGATATTAACCAGAACAACATAAGCAAGGTCATCCTTCACCAGACGCCCGCCAATACGCCATGTAGAGGACACTGAAGAAGGAAGTGAGTTCTGCGGTACAGAATGCCCCTGAGATAAACCCGCACCGGATGAAGATGCTGATTTACCCCCACTGTCAGATATCAGCTCAGTTTCATCTTTTTTATCAGGGACAAAAGCAGAACCATTAAAGAACTTAAAAACATAATAAAGGCCAACAGTGACAATAACCGAGGGGATAATAAGATAAATAAAAAAGAATCGCTTATTTAAAAATGATTGTCGTTTATCAACAACCTGTTCCGCACCGTTTACTGTATCGTAAGATTTATATAAAGGAAAAACTTCCTTCTTATAACCACGCTGAAAAGACTGTAATAATGAAGCCTTTGTTGTTTTAGCACCTTCAAAAACATCAACCCTGTAGCGGCTTGAAAGTCCGAGAGAGGTTAATTTTTTCATCCTGAAAGTCTTATCCTGCCTGTCACGTATATAACGAGCAACAGTAGACAGACTTTGCGTCATATACACAAAATCACAACATGCGCCTGTTTTATCATCCGTAAAATGACGATGTTCAGCAAAAAAAGAACGATGTTCCGCGCATACATCCTTATCTTTTTGCCAGAGTCGCCAGACCTCATCCGCAACAATCAGATCACCAGGCTTACAGAACGTATCAATAACCGTGTTATCTTTCGAATCCTTATAGGGAAAGAAATCGCGTTGTTTCATGGTGTTACTGTCAACCACCACGACCACACCAAGCGAATCACGATCCAGATTCAGCTTATCAACGCAGTAATCGTAGATAACATCAGGAACGACACCGATGATATTGGTAATCACACGCCTGCCAGCCTGCACCGCAGGCAGCAGAACATTCGACACACACTCATAAGACTTGCCGGAACCCGGAATACCGATGTAACCCGTAATAGACATAATTCCCCCGTCAGTGTCCCACAACGGGAATCATCCCAAAAATAAAACGAGTCAACAGAGATGAAAATACCAGAGATATACCATAAGGAACTTCAGCAAGATTAAGAAAGAACCAGACGGAATCCGGCAGCGTATTAAACAACTGCACAAGATTAGTTGAATCTGGTAATAATTTATTCACGAATGAGACAAGTTCAGAAATTAAATATGTCAGCACTACAAATATGATTGATTTCATCGTTGCCTGAGCAAGCAGAAAACGAAGAACCGAGTTAAAAGCTGAAATCAGTATCGCGTGCATATAACCCCCTTATGTACGGACAAGGATAATGAGAGATGTAATTGTCCACTGAATAATGAAAAACAAAGAAATCAGCGCCCTGTTCTGCTCTATCAGAGTACAGAATGACGTCATCGGTATAACCTGACCAAAAACCTGATAAGTCCAGACCGGACAAGCTGCTGCACGACTATCAAGGCGAAAATTTTTCAAAAATGGCATAACGTTAAACAAGGGATTCAAAGAATCAGAAAGCGCTCCCTGAACAAGTTCAGGCTCCTCAATTCCCGGATTAGGCCCAAGGTCTACTTCCACTTTTTTAGATGCTTCAAATACTTCCTCAGTTACATAGGAATTATGCGTGTCGCTCCAGTACATCAGGTAAACCCCATTATCTGATATCGGGGTAAACATATCAGCCGCAGAAGGTTTAAGATTACGGTTATTCATTACTGACATAACATCGGAATCTGTAATTCTGTAAGAAGCAGAATACGGAAGCCCTTTATACTCAGACGAAGCAGAAGCATTTGCCCAGGCCATATTCAGTATTGATGTAAATGCCAGTGCAGTAACCGCTTTTTTTGACATGGACGCCATGTAAGAATTCAAAAGCAAAATATCGCCTCCCTGAAACACTCTAAAATAACCTCTGACTTTCCCATCCTGATAAGGGTAAGCATTAACAAAAGCGATAGAATCCACTAAAGGTGTATATCCACCTTTGGTGGTAACAGGTCTGCCATTTAAAATGCATGAACTGGTAGTATGGGTTATAAGCCGTACTTTATAAGAGCTATTTAAAGATACAGAGTGACCATTAACATTATATGACCGTGTATCTCCTGACGGCTCGACAAAATCTTCATCCTCTGTATCAAAGTTAAACGATGAACATAAAGGATAGTCACTAATAAAATCTTTATGAGAGAGTTCATATTGCCGATAAAAAGCAGCGCGATAAACTGAATTAAAGTAATCAATAACATCATTAATGCTATAGCCATTTATAAAACCGTCATCGTATCGCATCGAGTAGACATTGCTATTAGTTTGCGAGAAATAAGCTCCCGGGGTAGCGCGGAATGGCGTTTGTTTACAGACTCCCTGCACCTCTGATGCCAGACGATTATCATATTCGTGAGTTTTCCACCCAAGATTTCCCTTACAGGTTTCTCCGCCACTACTGAATGAAACATCACTGGAATTAAAGAATGACACTGGCAGCACATGAGAATGCAAAAATATATTAGCCCATGATTTACCGTTGAATTCAGTATATTCTGAAAGATTTATCATCCTGGTTAACGCCAGAGAAATCCCTTTAATAGTCTCAGGATAAGCCAGAGGGGAAACTTCGTTATCATTCTCAGTCAGAGAAGCAATAACTTTATTCACTTTAACGGATGTGACCACAGATAATAACTCATGAATCTTACCGTCAGAACCTGTAACCCCCCCGTTGACAGGAGAAGCACCAGACAACGACGGTATGAAAAGAAGAAGAAATAAAATCCTCATGCTAGCCTCTCCTTCTTAAAATAATGAATAAAGAAATCATCGTCCAGAAAACAAGAGAAACATTAGAAATAAGTGAGTAATAAGGCGAAAGAATACTGCAATGAATATCAAACACCCCTCTGACATTCACAAATGGAATGTCATAACTAAATACAGGACAAATAAGCGGCTTTTGAGGTAATTTGATTTCATTCATGAAGGGCATAATATGTAAAAGCGGCGCAAGTGGTTTTTCAAGACTTTCCGTCTGAGGGAGATCAGGAACCAGAACGCCAGGGTTCGGACCGAAATCAATCTCTGGTTCAGCTTCAATATTAGTAATACTGACATACTGATTTAAAGTAACGTTATAAACAGGAATATCCCAGTAACCCGCCTTACCCACAGGCTCAAAAAGCGAGGCAACAGACAGAGACATTCCCCGCACATCCATAATCTCCTGCACAAGCTGGGGCGTAACCGCAATGGACGATGAATAAGGAATACCCTTATAACCCTCCCTGGAAGATGCCTGTTGCCACGCGGTATTTATAAATGATGAAATCTGCGCTGGCGTCAATTTACGGGATTTAAATTCATCCTGAATGTCTGCAACCTGCCCAAGTGGAGGCAAGAATTGTGAATTATCCGTGTCCTGATAATCCTGACTGTTATCTGCAAACCCCACATCAGGTGAAATAACAAAATCTGCGATAACGGTAGATGATACCGAGTTACTGACAGGCGGAACCGAAATATCTGGATTTATGAAAAAACACGTAAAGCTTACAGCAGGAACATAAATCTGGACATGTGACAGAACCGGGAGACTTCTTGAGGTTCCGTTAATCATATACTTCGCGGTCTGAGATGAAGAATATACTTTACTGACTACTTCAGGATATTCCAGCGGCGGTGGATTATTACACCCCTGAATATGCATCGATGACCCGTTATTATTAACCTGCCCACCTGTAACCAGCGCCTGATAACCATCCCTGACTTTATCATGAGCATAGCTAATTTTCGTCTTATTATTTGCAAGAATGAAGTCAGCCAGTGAATTAATGTCGGGGGCTGTAATATAAGGCAATTTATCTTCATTTACCTTATCAGAAATGACTGATGACCTGACATGATAAAGACCTGTCTGATAAGCAGTAAAATTAACCTCGGATGAAACAGAGGGATAACTAATAACTGGCTTAGGCGGAATATAAACAGGCACAGGATTAAGTAAAGACGGCGGAGAATATAACGAGGGGGAATTAACCAGACCCGGCGCAACAGAGGCCAGTTGCCCGGATGATGTTACATTAACCAGACGACCACCATTGTAAGGCATATCCCAGTCAGAGGGCTTAGTAATACCCATTGCAATCATCGTGGAGGCAGTAACCGGAATACCGTCCTGACGAAGATTAGCCCCGGTACTGGATGACGTTCTGCCATTGTATTCAAGAGCAACACCTGCTGCTGTAGTCGCAACGGCAGTGATGCCAAGGGTATAAGCGATATAACTCAGTGTGACGCCACTAATGGCCGAGAGTGACGTTGTTCCGGCAGGTACAGCCGCCACCACTATCGGAATGGCAAGCGGTAATAACGCTTTTGCCGGACGGGGATATGACATTAAAACAATACAGCCACAAAAATAATAAACCGTCAGCCGTCGAAACCACGAACTACGATCCAGGCGCATAACAAACCCCATGCGAAAAACATAACATTCCATATTTCAGTCATAAATAAAGGGGAGTAAAAACTCCCCTCCTCATAAAAAAAATCAAGAAGTGCGAATTGCGGCAATAACTTTTTTAGTACCTGAAATTGCCACATAGACACCTGCAACCAGCGCTGCAATTGCCAGAATTGCTGTAGTAACTGTTCCAAAATCAACCGCATCAGTCAGTGCAGTAAAATCCGGCCCCGCAGCCATTGCCGGAGCAGCAACCAGCGAAAAAATAAAAGCTGAAGCCAGAACTAAACGAGAAGACATTGATTTAAACATAAAATCACCTTTACATGATATTTTAGTAAAGAGCTTTACAGAGTACGTATAAGCTCGAGTATTACCCCTGAAGACTTAGCAACAAGCCATAATCCCACTGTAGGAATAAAAGCAGCAGCAAAGTAAACAGCGGATTCTTTAAAATCAGTGCCGGAAGAAACCAAAGAGACCGGAACCGAATTTAATGATAAGGTTACCGACTGGCAAACATTTGTTGCCATGTCGCAAATATTGCCCGTGACATTATTAATGTCTGACATGAATGTTATCCTGTGAAGTGGTTATTTTTCCTGTTTAACCTCAACAACACCCGTCACAAAGATATTAGAACCTTTGCGACCATCATCCAGCGTATAAGCCCGGTTCTCAAAGGAGACTTCAACCATTTTCCCTTTAAGCGAATTATAATAATTCAGCACCTGAGTAAAATCATTGCTGTTTGGAATTCTGAATTCCTGAGTTTTCTGGTCTTCAACACCATATTCATTGCGAACGGATGACATTACCCCCAGAAAATATCTGGTGTTGACTTTTCCGTCAAAAGAAGTTTCTTTCACCCTGGTCGCCAGGCAAATACCACGAAAAATATAACCGGTCTGCATAATTAATTTACTCCATATAAACGTTGTTTCTGTCGGGAATGGCTGAATATCACGCCACCCTGTTTAAGAGAACGCTGGTATTCACCCAGATTGAATTTATTTATTGCCTCATCACTGGCAAGCAGACCGAAGACTGCACCAGTATCACCATCGAAAATATCCAACACCTCAGACGCTATTTTTCCGAACTGGCGACGGACTCGCTTCATACGTCCCAGTAATTCAAAGCAGGGAAGGAGATTCTTCATTCTCTGACGTTCATCTCGCGGGAGCCTGCGTATATGCTCAATATGACCACTCAGGAGAGAAGCCGAATAATCACAGAGACCCGCAAAAAATGCATCAACGTCTGAAAGCACATCCACGGTGACTTTTTTTAACTCAACTTCAGAACGATACCAGGAAACACCTTCAATTTTTTGTTCAAGAGCCTTATCGTAAATTCGCCAGTAAATACAGGATTTACGTTTTCCAATGTATACCGTGTCACCTTTGATTGATTCACCCGCCAGAGGTCTGCGAACATCAAGTTCCTGAACACGACCACCTTTACCCGTAAGAAATGCCCGATCGTTATAGGCAGTAATTGCATAATTAGTATTAAAATTTCCTGTAAAATCATCGAAGCACAGGTCAACACGTGACAGGCGCGTCACCCCCAGTCCCTTAAGCGTATTCCAGAGAAGATAAGGCGTGATGTTCATAAACAGATGACGACACCCCACGCCGGAGAGCTGCACATGCGCGGTATCTTTCTGATTAGCGCCGCCGAACATCAGCCAGCCGCATTCATGCTGACCATCCGACGAAAACAGACGGCAGGAATAGGTATAACCCTGCATACCGCGGGAGCGAACCGGCCCCACAGCCAGCCCGAAAATGCGGTCAAAGAACAGGAAAATACGCTGATAGGCTGCGTTGTAATGTGCCTGATGATAATCATCCAGCGAACGCTGATACACATCCGATGACAGCGGTAATCCGGTTCTGAAATCAGTCTGTGACGGTGGAGCCGGGAATTCAGGCAGCACGCCGTTATAGCCCGATGCCCTGCTGAATTCATACCATTTTGACAGGTCACGCATATATGAAATGCTGAAAGAGAATGACAAAGCATCAACACGAACCATATTTTCAGAGGTACTCATTTTCATCCTCCTCAAACAGGGGAACCAGTTGCGCACCGGAAAACTCATCATCCACGAACGCCAGAAAATCATCGAGGGTATTGAAGAACACACCTTCCCCGTCAGACAGGTCAGCCAGTACCCCGCAGTCAGGAAAATCAGGGCTGTAATCGTAAATGATGGTCTGCATATCACACCCCGTGTAACGTCACGTCGAAGGGTTGTCCCGTTCTCATCATGGCGTTGATGATGGTTAGCAGTTTTCTCATGCAGGCTATCAGCGCGACTTTTTTAGGCTTTCCTGCATTTAATAAACGGAGATAGAACGCCCTGATAACAGGGTTAAAACGGGTGGCGCTGATAATCCCCATATACAGGACATTACGCACGGACTGACGCCCGCCCCAGATACGACGTTTCCCGCGAAAATTCCCGGAATCATGGTTAAACGGAGCAACACCAATCAGCGCACTGACAGTCCGGCGGTCAGTCTTGCCGAGTTCCGGGACTTCACCAATAAGAACGGTCATGGCCTGTTCACCAACCCCGGGTATGCTTAACAACATTTTCGACAGGTCGACGAAGTTTTTTTTAACGTGGTCTGAAATCTGCTGTTCAATATGACGCAGCTCAGTTGTAAGGGATTTAATCGTTTTTTTGATACTGGCTCTCGTCCAGTCATCAGCCCGCGTTAAACGCTGCTTTTCAGTGCTGATTAACCCCACCACCTGACGACGGCGGACGGTCATCACTGACAGTCGTTTACGTTGTTCATCAGTGAGCGGCTTTATATAGCGGTCACGGTCATTACTGGCGTCAATCATAAACGCCATGTCAGCCAGAATGGCCGCATCAATCCGGTCAGTTTTGGCGAGTTTACCCATTGCACGTGCAAAGTTACGGGCATGCCGCGCATTGACTACCGCCACATCAATACCATGGGACTGAAAGAAACAAGCAGCCAAATCCTCATATCCCCCGGTTGATTCCATCAGAACAAGGGAAACGTCATAGGCTGTAAATGATTTCAGAATACGATTTAAGCCTTCTTCCGTGTTAGGTACAGAAAAAGCCTTACCGTCAGATTTGAAATGAACATCAAGTGCTTTACTGGAAATATCCAGAGCGACCTGAGTTTTGATTTTTGGTGTATGTGATCCAGGCTGCCTCATCGTTTCCCTGCCTTATGTACGAAATTGTGAATTCATTCAACAATACGGGCTTATAGATAAGGCGACTTCAGATGTGCAATGTGCTGTCAGGCGGGTTTTTAATCCCAAGGAGAAATCAGGCTACATCTGAAGCTGCCAAATCAACTACGATGAAGAGTAAATCACAAGCAGAACACATAAGGAGAAAGGATGCCCGGCTCGTCCCGTAAAGTACCGGCGTGGTTGCCGATACTGGTTATTATCATTGCCATGATTTCCATCCAGAGTGGCGCTTCGCTGGCCAAATCACTGTTCCCGCTCGTCGGTGCACCGGGCGTTACCGCCCTGCGTCTGGCTCTTGGAACCTTGATCCTGGTGGTTATCTTCAAACCCTGGCGCCTGCGCTTTGCTGCGGAACAGCGCCTGCCGCTGCTGCTATACGGCCTGTCGCTGGGTGCCATGAACTACCTGTTCTATTTATCCATTCAACGAATTCCGCTAGGTGTCGCAGTGGCGCTGGAGTTTACCGGACCGCTGGCGGTCGCCCTCTTTGGCTCTCGTCGCCCTCTTGATTTTGTCTGGGTGGTACTGGCGGTGCTCGGACTATGGTTCCTCCTGCCGTTGGGGCAAAGCGTTTCGCAGGTCGATCCTGTGGGCGCTCTGCTGGCGCTCGGCGCGGGAGCCTGCTGGGCGGTATATATTCTGACCGGTCAGCGCGCCGGAGAAGAGCATGGGCCGGCAACGGTCGCGATGGGGTCACTTATCGCGGCGGTGGTTTTCGTGCCAATGGGGATGATTCAGGCCAGCGATACGCTATTTCAGTGGGGCCTATTGTTACCAGGCCTGGGAATCGCCATTTTATCGACCGCACTCCCCTACTCTCTGGAGATGGTAGCCCTGACCCGTATGCCCAGCAAGACGTTTGGCACTTTGATGAGCATGGAGCCAGCTCTCGCCGCACTCTCGGGAATGGTATTTCTTGGCGAAACGCTCACCGCAATCCAATTGCTGGCGCTGGGAGCCATCATACTTGCCTCAATGGGTTCCACGCTGACCATGCGCCGGGAAACTAAAATACAGAAGGTCGAGATCAATTAGGCAAAGGAGTCCTGGTTGGGAGTCGATCAATCAGGACCTTTGATTTATATAGCATTTCTCTCATCAAACAGCCCTGCGCTATCAGACCGATAGAGACTACCTCCGCTGCAAAGCTCAAATCCGTTGCTATACTTAATTCCGCAAGTTATTGGGATGAGTCGCTCCGAATAATTCAAATTTGAAGTATGACGAGTACAAATATCAAGAGGATATGACACGATGAGTACCGCAAAACTGGTTAAAACTAAAGCAACGAATCTGCTCTACACCCGTAACGACGTCGCTGACAGCGCCAAAAAAGCGACCGTTGAGCTGCTGAATCGCCAGGTGATCCAGTTCATTGACCTGTCTCTGATTACCAAGCAGGCTCACTGGAATATGCGCGGTGCAAACTTTATTGCCGTTCATGAGATGCTGGACGGTTTCCGCACCGCGCTCGTCGACCACCTTGATACGATGGCTGAACGTGCCGTACAGCTTGGCGGCGTGGCGCTGGGTACGACTCAGGTCATCAACAGCAAAAGCCCGCTGAAAAGCTACCCGCTGGATATCCACAGCGTCCAGGACCATCTGAAAGAGCTGGCTGACCGTTATGCCATCGTCGCAAATGATGTGCGTAAAGCCATCGACGAAGCGAAAGACGAAGATACCGCTGATATCTTCACCGCCGCTTCCCGCGACCTGGACAAATTCCTGTGGTTTATTGAAGCTAATATCGAGTAATGTCAACTGCCGTCAGCTACGCTGGCGGCTTTTTTTATGTTTTCCTCCATCAGCTGCCGCGCACCACATTAGTGCATATGAATGTTCAAAATACGCGCTAAAGTAAAACAATTGTAATAATCACCTCACACAATCGTTACAACGAGATTGTTTTAACATCAGGATTTGCGTTAAAAATGCTCTTGTTATGCGATGTTGTTATGACGCACCAAAATCGAGCGCCACGTCGGAGCGTTTAACATGATCCGTTCTCAACATCGTGCAAAAGGAATTATCCCGGTTGTTATAAAACAACAGGTTGTAAAACTGGCATGGATTTTTCATAAGGCAACTCGTTCTCGCCGGGGATCGCCCCGTGGATATAAAAGGAAATGCTATGAAGTCTGTTTTTAAAGTTTCACTGGCTGCACTGACCCTGGCTTTTGCGGTTTCTTCTCACGCCGCTGATAAAAAACTGGTTGTTGCGACCGATACGGCCTTTGTTCCGTTTGAATTTAAACAGGGCGATCGGTATGTCGGCTTCGACGTTGATCTGTGGGCTGCCATCGCGAAAGAGCTGAAGCTTGATTACACCCTGAAGCCAATGGATTTCAGCGGTATTATTCCAGCCCTGCAAACTAAAAATATCGATCTCGCCCTGGCCGGGATCACCATTACGGACGAGCGTAAAAAAGCGATCGATTTTTCTGATGGCTACTACAAGAGCGGTCTGCTGGTGATGGTCAATGCCAATAATAACGATATTAAAGATGTTAAAGACCTGAACGGTAAAGTGGTGGCGGTTAAGAGCGGTACCGGTTCCGTTGATTACGCGAAAGCCAATATCAAAACCAAAGATCTGCGTCAGTTCCCGAACATCGATAATGCCTATATGGAACTGGGTACCGGACGTGCCGACGCGGTTCTGCACGATACGCCGAATATCCTTTATTTCATCAAAACGGCGGGCAACGGTAAGTTCAAAGCAGTCGGCGAGTCGCTGGAAGCGCAAAACTACGGTATCGCGTTCCCGAAAGGCAGCGACGAGCTGCGCGAAAAAGTGAACGGCGCGCTGAAGACTCTGCGGGAAAACGGAACTTATAACGAAATTTATAAAAAATGGTTCGGTACTGAACCAAAATAATAATTAGCCATTCTTTCATCCAGGCCTGCTGTGGTCCGGTAATCCAGGAGCTCTCCGGGTAACCCGTCAGCAGGCCTGAATAATTTCGCAGAGGGTTTTCCTCTGTTTTCGACGCGGTAACAGGAACAGATTATGCAGTTTGACTGGAGTGCCATCTGGCCCGCCATTCCTATTTTGCTGGAAGGCGCCAAAATGACGCTGTGGATTTCCGTCCTCGGCCTGATCGGCGGTTTGATAATCGGTCTGGTGGCCGGTTTCGCCCGCTGTTTCGGCGGCTGGATTGCTAACCACATCGCGCTGGTTTTTATCGAAATCATTCGCGGCACCCCGATTGTGGTGCAGGTGATGTTTATCTACTTTGCCCTGCCGATGGCGTTTAGCGATTTACGTATCGACCCGTTTTCCGCGGCGGTGGTAACCATTATGATCAACTCCGGCGCCTATATTGCGGAAATTACCCGCGGTGCGGTGCTGTCAATTCATAAAGGCTTCCGTGAAGCAGGACTCGCGCTGGGTCTTTCACGTCGGGAAACCATCCGTTATGTGATCCTGCCGCTGGCGCTGCGCCGCATGCTGCCCCCGCTGGGTAACCAGTGGATTATCAGCATCAAGGATACCTCGCTGTTTATCGTTATCGGCGTGGCCGAGCTGACCCGCCAGGGCCAGGAAATTATTGCCGGCAATTTCCGCGCGCTGGAGATCTGGAGCGCGGTCGCCGTTATTTATCTGATCATTACCCTGGTGCTGAGCTTCGTTCTGCGTCGTCTTGAAAGAAGGATGAAAATCCTGTGATTGAATTTAAAAACGTTTCCAAACATTTTGGCCCGACCAAAGTGCTGCATGATATCGATCTGAAGATCAATCAGGGCGAAGTGGTGGTGATTATCGGGCCATCCGGCTCCGGTAAATCAACCCTGCTGCGCTGCATTAATAAACTCGAAGAGATCACCAGCGGCGATTTGATTGTCGATGGTCTGAAGGTCAACGATCCGAAGGTTGATGAGCGCCTGATTCGCCAGGAAGCCGGTATGGTATTCCAGCAATTTTATCTGTTCCCACACCTGACGGCGCTGGAAAACGTGATGTTCGGCCCGCTGCGCGTTCGCGGTGCCAGCAAGGCGGCGGCGGAAAAACAGGCCAAAGATCTGCTGGAAAAAGTCGGTCTGGCGGAGCGCGCCCACCACTACCCCTCTGAGCTTTCCGGCGGTCAGCAGCAGCGCGTGGCCATTGCTCGCGCGCTGGCGGTTAAACCGAAAATGATGCTGTTTGATGAACCGACCTCCGCGCTTGACCCCGAACTGCGTCATGAAGTGTTGAAGGTGATGCAGGATCTGGCCGAAGAGGGTATGACTATGGTTATCGTCACTCATGAAATCGGCTTCGCCGAGAAAGTGGCTTCGCGCCTGATCTTTATCGATAAAGGGCGTATCGCGGAAGATGGCGATCCGCAGATGCTGGTTAAGAACCCGCCAAGCCCGCGCCTGCGCGATTTTTTACAGCACGTAGCCTGACGCCCAACGGCTCTCCCCTCCGCGGGAGAGCCGCTTTCCAGAATCCCTGTTTCGAGGCACTATTATCATCCGCAAGGAAACCTAAATCTGGCCGAAATGGATTGAATTCAATTATATTTAATATAATTTACCCACGTAATTAAATACACTTTCAGCAATCACCTCAATAAATAACTCATGTTTTAGAAATGTATGAAGTGAGATAAACATATATAATTCTCAATCTCAAGAATCTAGCAATTTGCTTTATTCTTCCATTCCCAGCCTGAAATTCAGTACAGGAGAAAAGACATCACATTCTTTTTGTGACAAGCATCAAAAACACAACCATTATAAATAAAATATCAAAGATATCATGTTTCTATAGCTCAAAAGATTATTACATTTTTGTTTGTTAGGGAATGATGAACTATGAACCGAAGCTTTAATATCGTCTGGAGCGCAGCACGTAATATGTTTGTCGTCGCACCAGAATTTGCCAGCAGCAATGGACGCCTTCTCAGCCATACTCGAATCAACGTATTGGCAGCTTCATTTTTATGCGTGTCAGGCAGCGCCCTGGCGGAAGACCGGACTTTTATAACTTATAATTCCGGTGAATATAAATTAAGCGGAACCTATCTTTCCAGCAACAACGACCCCAATAGCAGAGGAACAACTGCAATCTCAGCATGGGGCTGGGGTGGTGAGGAAATTATTATCAGTGACGAGGGTGTAGTCACGATCAAGACCTCAGGTTCGGGAACTGATGGCATATTCATTGACGGAGCCAACAGTAGCCTGACGCTTGATAATCAGGGTTGGTCAATATTCACCGCGGGCAATAGCTCATCGGCGGTGACCGCAGTTTCAGGAGCCCAGATATCCCTCAGCGGCGGTTCAATCGCTACCCAAGGTGAAAACTCGTTTGCGGTATCTGTTTCTGATGCTAACAGCATAGCTACCCTCAATGATGTCACGATTGCCGCAACAGGGGGCTGGGCTGGCGGTCTGATTGCCAGAGATGGAGGAAAAATTGCGATGACGGACGGCAGTATCATAACTGAAGGATATTCATCCTCCGGCGTCCTTGCATCTTCATCAGAAAGCGTAATTGATTTCAATAACGTATCTGTTTCATCGGCAGGCGACTGGAGTACTGCGATATCAGCCAACGAAGACGCTCATGTTACAATGACAGGCGGTAGCGCAGCCACTACAGGGATATATTCAGCTGGAGTTACATCCTATAACAACAGCGTGGTAACCCTGAAAGATACCTCAGTTTCAACCTCGGGCAGTAACTCTGATAGCATTTCCGCAAATTTTGGCGGTACTGTTAACGTAACGGGTGGAAACATTACAACAAAGGGTAACTCTGCTCATGGAGCCTATTCTGGAGATGTGAATAGCCCAATCACCCTGGACAATGTCAAAATATCTACCGCGGGAGAATGGTCTTACGGATTATTTTCTCGGGGGAAGATCATCATGAGCAACAGTAGCATACTCACCACTGGTAACTCAGCCTATGGTATAGGAAACGACAGTGACGCTTTTATACAGCTCAGCAATATCATCATATCAACCCAAGGTTATGGGGCACGAGGACTGTCTACTGATAAAGGAAATACCATTTTAAAAGACAGCCAGGTGACTACCGCTGGCGATTATGCATCAGGCATTGTATCAAGTGAGGCGGACATAAGTCTGGATAATATTGGCATATCAACCTATGGCCAATACGCATATGGCGTAGATGTCTACGCCACCGAAAAGACGACTTTAAAAAACGGTAATCTGAAAACCACGGGCAGTGGGGCCAATGGTATTCTTGCATATTCAGCTAAAGTTCTCCTGGATAATGTCGATATATCTACCTCCGGCACTAACGCTGAAGGAATATCAGCCAAGGCGGATAGCAATATTACAATGACTGGCGGTAGCATTCAAACAACAGGCTCGGGTTCCAGCGGCATTAATATTTACTCTTCAGATCTTCAGTTAAACCAGGTTTCTATCTCCACTCAGAGTGAGGACGCGTATGGACTCAAGCTCGGAAGTGGGAGCACTCTTACAGGCCAGAATTTAAACGTTATCAGTAATAAATCCTGGGGTGTAGTACAGGAAAAAGAATGGAACTCGGCATCGGCATCATTAACGAATAGCCAGATAACCGGCGATAGCGCTGCCTATTATCTGGATGCATCATATGCTTATTACGACGATCAGGCCAATTCGCTAAATATCACCGGCGGCAGCGTTACCGCCACAGCCAGGAGCGGAAGTGCATTTTATGTCAATGCAGGTGCCGCAGATATTACCGTAGATAATCTGCAAAACGTCAGTGCCGCAAATCTGCTGACGGTGAGCGATAACAACTGGAATAACGTTATATTCCGCGCCAAAAATGACAGTACCCTGAGCGGTGCTATTCAGGCCGGAAACAGCAATGTCACGGTTGACCTGGACAATACCAGCCTCTGGAATGTTCACGGCGATTCCGCGATCGGCAATCTTACCAACGCTGGTGTCATTAATCTCAATACCTCTTTAGGTTCTCTTTATGCAGGGAAATTAACGCTCGCCGACAGTAGCGTACTCAATATACAATTGGATAGCGGCGTTAGTGAGCCGGTTATTGCCACAAGCTCCACCAGCCTTAACGGGGCGCTGAATATTAGTGGTATCGGTAATATTAAAAATTCGTTAATAAATGCGCCGTACACTTTTACGCTTATTAGCGCAGACAATAAGATCAATGGAGACTTTAATAATTTCACCGTTGCCGGAATAGATGCGAAAGAGACCGACTTTTTAACCCTGGATGGACGAATCAATCCTGACAATAAAACGCAGTATGAGATAGCCACCTCACTATCCTGGTATGCCGATCAAGACAATGCCGCAACCGATGCGCACGGAACCTTTACGTTAAGTAAAGCGGAGGGGCAATTTACGGTAAATAGCCGTCTTGATGATGTCGAAAATACGCTCGCCTCAACTAATAGCAGCGGCTGGGATGGGAAATCACTGACTAAACTTGGCGGCGGTACGTTAATTCTCTCCGCTGCTAATACCTATAGCGGTGATACTAACGTTAAAGAGGGCACCTTATGGCTGGAGAACAGCGCAAAAATTGGCGCGACTGGAAGTAAGCAAAAAATCAACATCGCTTCAGGAGCGAATTTCGGCGGTAGCGGCATCGTTAATGGTCACGTCTTTAACAGCGGCAATCTTGCTATGAGTACAAACGGAGAAGTTGGTAACTCCCTGACGATTAATGGCAACTATACCGGTAATAACGGTAATCTTTATTTCAACACCCAGTTAGGCGGTGATGACTCGTTAACGGATAAACTGACGATCTCCGGTGATTCAAATGGTACTTCTACAGTCTATATCGCTAATGTGGGTGGCAAGGGTGAACTAACAAATAAAGGTATTGAGTTAATTGATATTTCAGGACAGTCAGACGGAGTCTTTACCCAAGGGAATCAGGTTCAAATTGGCTTATATGAATACCGTTTGTATAAGGATGCCGGAGACTGGTACCTACGCTCGCAATCAAACGCACCTGTAGATCCGGTTAACCCTGACGACGGCAACAACGGCAACGTCGACCCGGTTAATCCTGACGATGGCAACAACGGCAACGTCGACCCGGTTAACCCTGACGATGGCAACAACGGCAACGTCGACCCGGTTAATCCTGACGATGGCAACAACGGCAACGTTGACCCGGTTAACCCTGATGATGGCAACAACGGCGGCACAACACCGCCAGGTTCGCATCAATATCGGGCAGATATAGGCGCATATCTTGGCAACCAATGGATGGTTCGCAATCTGCAAATGCAAACGCTTTACGATCGTAAAGGTAGCCAGTTACGCACCGACAATGGAAGCATGTGGATGAGATTTAAAGCCGGGCGCTCCGACTCGCAGGCTGTTGACGGAAATGTGGATATAAATAACAACTATTCTCAAATCCAGCTTGGTGGGAATATACTGGCCTGGGATAACGGCGAGCAAAGTCTTGTCACCGGCATCATGGCCAGCTATCTCAATGCGGATACTGACAGCACGGGTAATCGTGGCATGGACGGCAGTAAACTGTCCGCCAGCGGCAATGTTTCTGGTTACAACGTGGGAATTTACTCAACCTGGTTTGCCGATGCCCAGGCGCACCGCGGACTGTACATTGATAGCTGGTATCAGTACGGAATGTACAGCAACACGGTGAAAAATGGGGATATTGGCTCAACGGACTATGATTCCAACACCCATACGGCCTCGCTGGAAGCTGGATATCGGTATGATATCGCTCTTAAAGGTGGGAATCAGATTAGCCTGACGCCACAGGCACAAATCATCTGGCAGAATTATTCTGCTGATACCATTATCGACAAGGGTAGAACTCGTATTGATGGGCAAAACAGCAATAGCTGGACCTCCCGTCTCGGTCTGCGCGTCGATGGTAAGCTATATAAAAATCAAACCTCTGTTATTCAACCCTTTGCTGAAGTCAACTGGTTGCATACCAATGATGATGTCTCCGTTGCCTTTAATAATGCTGACGTGCAGATGGATTTACCTGCAAATCGCGCCGAGCTAAAAGCGGGAATTGAGGTGAATCTTAATAATCAGTGGAGTATTACCGGATTAGTTGCCGGACAAAAAGGCAGTAATAATTACGGCGATCTTAACGGTAGCCTCAACGTCAGATACAGCTGGTAAGCTACATCCGTCCGGCTCTCCCCTCCGCGGGAGAGCCGCTTTCCAGAATCATCCCAACCTCGCCCTCCGGATCTCGTCTTCTATACTTATTGGTTTGAGATGCAAAGGAGGTGCCTGTGCCGCGGATTTTATTACTGCTCGCTTTACTCTTCACCGCTCCGCTATGGGCCGCGACGCTGCCCGGCGTTTCAGCAGCTACAACGGAGCAGCCCAGCAGTAGCGAACCTGATCTTGCGCAGAAAAAAGCAGCCTACGGCGCGCTGGCCGACGTGCTTGAAAATGCCGACGCCCGCCAGGAGCTTATCGATCAGTTGCGTAAAGCCGCCGCTACGCCTCCGCCGGACAGTACCCCGAAGCTGACGCCGCCGGAAATAAAAGACGAGACCACGGTGCTGGAAAACGTTACCGAAATCAGCCGCGAATATGGCGAACAGCTTTCGTCACGTTTTTCTCAGCTGTGGCGCAATATCACCGGCTCTCCGCATAAACCTTTTAATACCCAAACGTTCACCAGCGCCGCCTGGCATTTCTTGCTGCTGGCCGGTCTGGTATTTGCGTTCTGGTGGCTGGTGCGCCTGGCGGCACTGCCGCTGTATCATAAAATGGGCCACTGGGGACGCCATAAAAACCGCGAGCGCAGTAACTGGCTGCAGCTGCCCGCAACTATCGCCGGGGCGTTTATTTTCGACCTGCTTCTGCTGGCCCTGACGCTGTTCGTCGGCCAGCTGTTAAGCGACCGCCTGAACGGAAATAATCCCACCATCGCCTTCCAGCAAAGCCTGTTTCTTAACGCCTTCGCGCTAATCGAGTTTTTCAAAGCTATTCTGCGCCTCATTTTCTGCCCGCGCATTCCGGAACTCCGGCCATTTAATCTCAGCGATGCCTCGGCACAGTACTGGAATCTGCGCCTGAGTGCGCTAAGCAGCCTGATTGGCTACGGGCTTATCGTCGCGGTACCAATCATCTCCAACCAGGTTAACGTGCAGGTCGGCGCGCTGGCCAACGTAGTGATAATGCTGTGCATCACGCTCTGGGCGCTGTACCTGATATTCCACAACAAAAAATTAATTACCCAGGGACTTATTCATCTCGCCGACCGTTCGCTGGCCTTTTTTAGCCTGTTTATTCGTGCTTTTGCTTTAGTCTGGCACTGGCTGGCCTGCGCCTATTTTATCGTGCTGTTTTTCTTCTCACTGTTCGACCCAGGCAATAGCCTGAAATTTATGATGGGCGCCACCCTGCGTAGTCTGGCCATCATCGGTGCCGCCGCGCTGGTATCCGGTATTTTGTCGCGCTGGATAGCGAAAACCATCACCCTGTCGCCGGAAACCCAGCGCAACTACCCCGAACTGCAAAAAAGGCTTAACGGCTGGATTTCCGCGTCGCTGAAAGCGGCAAGAATATTAACGGTCTGCGTAGCGATTATGCTGCTGCTCAGCGCGTGGGGGTTATTTGATTTCTGGCAGTGGATACATAACGGCAGCGGGCAAAAAACGGTGGATGTGCTGATTCGCATCGCGCTAATCCTGTTCTTCTCGGCGATTGGCTGGACGCTGCTCGCCAGCCTGATTGAGAACCGGCTGGCGTCGGATATACACGGTCGCCCGCTGCCCAGCGCCCGCGCACGAACGCTTCTTACGCTATTTCGCAACGCGCTGGCGGTGGTGATCAGCACGATTACTATTATGATTCTGCTTTCAGAGGTAGGAGTGAATATCGCCCCGCTGCTGGCCGGTGCCGGTGCGTTAGGCCTGGCCATTTCGTTCGGCGCGCAGACTCTGGTCAAAGATATCATTACCGGGATCTTTATCCAGTTTGAAAACGGCATGAATACCGGCGATCTGGTGACTATTGGGCCGTTAACCGGCACGGTGGAACGGATGTCGATTCGTTCCGTCGGCGTACGCCAGGATACCGGCGCCTATCATATTATTCCGTGGTCTTCGATAACGACCTTCGCCAACTTCGTGCGCGGCATAGGGTCAGTCGTGGCCAACTATGATGTTGATCGACAGGAAGATTTAGATAAGGCCAATCAGGCGCTGAAGGACGCGGTAGCGGAAGTGATGGCGCAGGAAGAGATTCGCGGATTGATTATTGGCGAGCCCTCTTTTGCCGGGTTGGTCGGCTTAAGCAATACCGCCTTTACCCTGCGCGTCACCTTTACTACTTTACCGCTCAAGCAGTGGACAGTACGTTTCGCCCTCGACACCCAGGTGAAGCGACATTTTGACCTCGCAGGGGTACGGGCGCCGGTACAAACCTATCAGGTCCTGCCGATGCCTGCACCGGCTGGGCCACCGGCTCCCGCTGAGCCGACGTTATAACGTCCGGCGGCGTTTGGCTTCATCCATAAAGGTCCAGGCGATAAAGCGGCTTTGCTTGTTCCCCTGGGCCATCTCTTTTTTCATCACTTTCACCGCGCCGACATCGGTCAGAGCGCGGTAGAGCGGCGGCAGATTGTCGCTACGGGAAACCAGCGAGGTAAACCATTTCACCTGACGGCCAAACTGTTGACTCTCCTGAATCATCTGCGTAATAAAAGCGACCTCGCCACCTTCACACCAGAGCTCCTGCTGCTGGCCGCCAAAGTTCAGTACGCTCTCTTCGCCAAGCCCCAGATTGCGGCGTTTACGCTCACCGCCCGCCCGCGCGCTGGCGGCGGAATCATGAAACGGAGGATTGCACAGCGTCGCGTCATAGGTCTCATTTTTATGAATAATGCCGGTCAGGATGGCTTTGGCATCTTTTTGCCGACGCAGACGAATCTGGCGAGTCAGTCCAGGATTGCCGTTAACGATAGCCTGGGCGCTGGCGAACGCTTCAGCATTCACTTCGCTGCCGGTGAAGCGCCAGCCGTATTCATGAACGCCAATCAGCGGATAGATGCAGTTTGCCCCGACGCCAATATCGAGAATGCTGGCGTTAGCCGGGATCGTCCCACTATCCAGCGCCAGCAGATCGGCGAGATGATGAATGTAGTCCGCCCTGCCCGGCACCGGTGGACAGAGAAAGCCGTCGGGAATATCCCAGTGTTTCACCGCGTAAAAGTGTGCCAGCAGCGCTTTGTTCAGCGCCTTCACCGCCAGCGGATTGGCAAAGTCGATGGTCTGCTCACCTACCGGGTTAAGGGTGATGAAGGCCTGCAGCTCAGGATGGGCCTGGCACAGCGCGGGCAGGTCGTAGCGTTGATGGTGACGGTTACGCGGGTGTAACCCCGGTTTCTGGGCTTTCATGGCAATCTCCTTTGGACAGCCGCGTAAGATACCCGTTGACGGCGGCGCGGTAAATAAGTGAGTCTGGATATCTTCTTTTTTGTCATGGGTGTTATATGTACTTCTACCAACCTTCGCTCGGACACGGTCTGCCGCACGACCCGCTTAATGCGATTATCGGGCCGCGGCCCATCGGCTGGATCTCTTCTCTTGACAGCAGCGGGCAGCGTAACCTTGCGCCCTACAGCTTTTTTAACTGTTTTAACTATCGTCCGCCGATTATTGGCTTCGCCAGCAGCGGCTGGAAAGATAGCGTACAGAATATCACCGAGACTAAAGAATTTGTCTGGAACCTGACAACCCGGCCTCTGGCGACCGCGATGAACGAAACTTCCGCGACTATTCCCCACGACGAGGATGAATTCGTCCGCGCCGGTTTGACCCCAGCGGCCAGCCGTATCGTCAGCGCTCCCCGGGTCGCCGAAAGCCCGGTAAACTTTGAGTGCCGCCTTTCGCAATGCATTCAGTTAACCACCGCAGAAGGGCTGGCGGTAGACACCTGGCTGGTGCTGGGTGAAGTGGTGGCAGTACATATTGATGAATCGCTACTGGAAGAAGGCATTTACCAGACCGCCAAAGCCCAGCCGATTCTGCGCGCCGGAGGACCAGGCGCTTATTACGGCATTGATGAAAGCCTGCGTTTTGACCTTGTGCGCCCGGACGCACGCTAAACCCGTTCCCCGACCAGTAAGAACGTCTCTTGCCAGGTCGGGAAAGCCAATGTCTGCTTTCCCGCCTGTACCTTCCTTAGTTGCCCTAATGGTCAGGCGCCTCGCTCTGCGCCTGACCATTGCGCCAGGCCTGAATAATCCCCCCAGAAGAAGCGCTCCTTGTCTGGTCATTTTTTGCCCCCATATATCCTGTACTAAAGAGATGCGAGATAACGAGGTGAACTATGGCATCAGGTTGGGCAAATGATGACGCCGTGCAGGAACAGATCGACAGTACCATCAACGACGCGATTGCGCGGGCGAGAAATGAACTGTCTTCGGGCGAAAGCAACAAATTTTGTGAAGAATGTGGAGAACCGATTCCTGAAGCGCGTCGACAGGCTGTGGCGGGGGTGAGATATTGCCTCAAATGCCAACAGGTGAAAGATTTACACAACAATACATTTTCAGGATATAATCGCAGAGGTTCCAAAGACAGCCAGCTACGCTGACGGATATTTACCGTTCATTACCGCAGATAGCGTTATCTTTTCGCGCACGTTTTTTGGCGATCGGAGTGGCAAAATGTGCCCTCAAAGCCCGCTGTTCCCGGCCATAAGCGAATTTGTCTTTATCGGCGAAAATAATTTATTAATATTCAATAAATTAATAATCATTCAAAAAATTAGATGAAGATTGTTAATTTCCTTCGATTTTCTCTCTCGGCAAAAATCGTGATACTTATCACATCGACGAAACATCGTCCTCTATAAAGACAACCTGCGAGAGATTAACTATGAAAAACATCAAATATGCTGCCGCTGCTATCGCCCTTTCCGCTCTTTCTTTCGGCGCGTTCGCCGCACAGCCGGTAACATCGGCTCAGGCAGAGAGCATGAACAAAATCGGTGTGGTCTCCGCTGAAGGCGCGACGACACTGGATGGACTGGAAGCCAAACTGGCTGAAAAAGCGGAAGCTGCTGGTGCGACCGGCTATAGCATTACCTCCGCGAACAGCAACAACAAACTTAGCGGTACCGCGGTTATCTATAAATAATCGCCAGCTATCCCTGTAGCAAGACTCCGTAATGCCACTGTTCTAACCCTGTAAGATCCTTAATACCCTTGCCTTGCCCGTCCATGCCACTGGACGGGCTTTTTTTTGCCTGACGAATACGGTTACCAGTTCTCTTCGACTTTCGCCAGCCCCTGTTGCACAGACAAAACCTCCCCCGTTGCCATAAGGCAGCAGGCCAGCTGAATTTTCAGCGACTGCGGCAACGGTTCGCTGCCGACGATACAGCGCTCAATCCAGCGTGCGGTCACTTCGGGATCTTTTGATTCAGGCAACACGACCGCCTGCGCCGCAGCGCTATCCTGACGCTCGTGTATCACCCGCGTTCCGGCGGCATCAATCAGGCTAATCTGCGGGCAACGCTGCGGGTTAGCATAAACTTCACCTTCGGTACCGTGCATCAGTAGCGCCCGTCCGCCAAGCTCGGCAAAGAATTTTGCCACTCGACCGACATATTCCGGATGTGAGACGCTCGACAGGCGCAGCGCGGCATCTTCCGCAAATGGCGTTGCCAGCTTGGCCAGCGTGTGGGCGCTGTTGCGCACCCCCATACGCCAGCGCATGGCCAGCTGTTTTTCCAGCGGCGGACAAAATGCTCCTACCGGAACGTAAACCGGCTGATGGCTGTCGAGCCTCGCCTGCGCCTGGCCGGCATGAAGCGTAGCCGGGATCCCCATCAGCTCAAAAATAGTTTCCGTCAGCACGCGGGTTGGGTCATGGCTTACGCCGTGAACAATCACCGGGAAACCAAGCTTGTGCAGCAGCACGGCCAGCAGAGGCGTCAGGTTTGCCTGTTTACGCGCGCCGTTGTAGCTTGGGATCACAATCGGCATCGGTTTCGCAACCGGCGGAGTGAGCTGGATAGTGTGTGCCTGCATCGCTTCATAAAAACCCTGCATCTCCGCTTCACCTTCGCCCTTGATACGCAAGGCGATAAGAATGCCGCCCAGCTCGAGCTCCGGCACCTCGCCGTTAAGCATCCGCGAGTACAGCGCGCGGGCCGTCTCCACATCAAGGTCACGGGCGTGATTTTTTCCGCGCCCGACTTCTTTAATTATCTTGCTGTAATCCATTGCTGGCTCCTCTGAGCTTCTCATATCATCGGCACGGCAGCGTTAACGCCGTTTGCGACGCGTCTGTTTTGCTTTAGTTTTTACTATAACCTCAGGGACAGCTGGCTGCTCTATCGGAAATATGGGTAACGCATTCAATAAACGCTTACCGTAGTTTTTGGTCAGCAGGCGTTTGTCATAAATCACCACTTCTCCCCAGCAGCTATGGCTACGGATCAGACGACCAACCTGCTGAATCAGGTTAAATGAAGCGCTGGGCAGGCTCTGGACTTCGAACGGGTAGCGGTTGAGGCTTTTGAGCCATTCACCTTCGGTTATCACCACCGGGCTGTCGATCGGCGGAAACGCTATTTTATGGATATGCACCTGGCTTAACAGGTCGCCTTTTAAATCCAGCCCTTCCGCAAAGGATTGCAGCCCGACCAGGACGCTGCGCTCGCCGGCTTCAACGCGTTTGCGATGCAGCTCCACCAGCCGGTAGCGAGGCTTATCGCCCTGAACCAATAGCAGCAGGCGCAGATCGGTAACGTGTTCGAGAAAACGCTGCATCGCTCTACCGCTGGCGAACAGCACCAGCATACCGAGATGCTTTTTGCTCTCGACCTGCTCACGGAAATAGGCGGCCATCTCGGCAATATGCTGCTCTTCGTTATCAATAAGCGGTTCGTAATGCATCTGCGGAATGACGATTTTGCCCTGTTCGACGTGGTTAAAGGGCGAGTCCAGCGCGACAAAGCGATCGCCGGCTTTCTCTTTCAGCCCGCTCATCTCCTGCAGACGCGAAAAGCTATTTAGCGAACGCAGCGTCGCGGAAGTGACAACGATATGCGGAACGCTACGCCAGAGCAGCCTTTCCAGCTGATCGCTGACGCGGATCCCTACGCAGTGGAACCAGATATGCATCTGTCCATCCCGCAGGTCACGCGTGGCCCATTTGGTTACCGGCGCGCCCGAGGATTGCGCCAGCGATGCCAGTCGCCAAAGTTTACTTTGGCTTTCAAACATTCCCAGCGCACGGTTCATCTGTAGCAGTACCCGGTGCAGCCTCACCACATCGTGACTGCCGGTTTTCTCACTGAGATCGTTCAGAAACAGCTCCGCCAGGCCGCGCAAGGTTTCGGTAAGCTTCGCCAGCCGCTGGCAAATCTCCATCACTTCCTGCGGCAGTTCTCCCATCGGGAAGCGATGCTCAGCCTCCTGCCCAGCCGGCATGTACAGATTGAGGATATTATTCAGAGAGGAGATCAGCTCATACAGCTCTTCGCAATGTCCGTTCAGACGATCGGGGTTCGCCAGCGGCGGCGTGGTTTTAGGACGAAACTGTTCCATGCAGGTGGCGACCAGCTTAGTGAACAGATCCAGCTGCAGGCGATACCACGGCGCGGTGATTTCAGCGCTCATTTCCAGCGCATCGCGGGCGACATCCGGCAGGTGATGGCCTTCATCAAGCACCAGCAGCAAATGCTTCGGCTCCGGCAGCACCGCCTCGCTCTCCATGGCCGCCATCACCAGCGCATGGTTCGCCACCACCACTTCCGCTTCCTGAATTTCCCGTCGGGCGACAAAGAACGGGCATTCGCGATAATAGTGGCAGTTGCGGTTCAGGCAGCTGGCTTTATCGGTGCTCAGCCGGCTCCATAGAGAGTCATCAACGTTTTTATCGGTATGATCGCGCAGGCCGTCCCACTTATAGCTATCAAGATCAGCCTTCAGGGTCGCGCACAGCTTCTGTTCCGCCTGGTTATTCGGCGTGAGTTCGTCATCAAGAAAAGCCAGCAAATCCTGCTGCGTTGGTTCGCTGCTGGCAAGCGCGGCCAGGTTACGCGGGCAGACGTAGCGCCCGCGGCCAAAGGCGGCGGTAAAGCGCAGGTCGGGGATGATTTTACGCAGCAGCGGCAGGTCTTTACTGTAGATTTGGTCCTGCAGCGCAACGTTGGCGGTGCTGACCACCAGCGTTTTTTGCTCTTCACGGGCAATGGCAATACCGGGAATCAGGTATGACAAGGTTTTACCGACGCCGGTCGGCGCTTCAATCGCCAGGTGCCGCCCCTCTTCCCCGGCGAGCGTCTTCGCCACATCGGCAATCATCTGCCGCTGCGGAGGACGGGGAATAAAGTCAGGAATTTGTTCCTGAAGCGCCTTATACCAGGCGGCGATTTGCGCTTTCAGCGCTGCGGTCAAAGCCATGAGAAAACCTGAATACTGTATAAACAGCCACTATTGTGCCATTTTTTCACTGTCGGGAGGAATGTCTTTCTGAGCAAACTGGAATCACGCTCGAGGTTCAATATGAGCGGCAAGAGTTCCGGGCAAGGAATCCCGCCCGGATAAGTCAATCTGTGGCGTAGCCGTGCGATAACGGCAATAGCTACAGCAATAACGAAATAGTGTTACTCAGCAGCGGCTGGTTTACGCGGGCGGCGACGGCGAGGCGGTTTCCCGTCCTGAGTACGCGCTTTCGGCGCTTCGCCATCGGTACGACGCGGAGCGGACTGCTGACCACGACCTTGCCCCTGGGCGCTACGCCCCTGACCGCCGCGGCTCTGGCTTTGCCCGCCCCGGCCGCCGCCGCGCTGCTGCTGACGACCGTTTTGAATCGGCTCGGCTTTAATCGAGGGATCCGGCTCGTACCCTGCCAGGGCAATGCGCGGGATCTCTTTTTTCAGCAGGCGTTCGATATCATGCAGCAGTTTATGTTCGTCCACGCAGACCAGCGACAGCGCTTCACCCGTTGCCGCGGCGCGCCCGGTACGACCGATCCGATGGACGTAGTCTTCCGGTACGTTTGGCAGTTCATAGTTCACCACGTGCGGCAGCTCTTCGATATCCAGACCGCGCGCGGCGATATCGGTCGCTACCAGCACGCGAATAGCGCCGGATTTAAAGTCTGCCAACGCGCGGGTACGTGCGCCCTGGCTCTTATTACCGTGAATTGCGGCGCTGCGGATACCGTCTTTATTAAGCTGCTCCGCCAGATGGTTGGCACCATGCTTGGTACGGGTAAAAACCAGCACCTGCTGCCAGTTGCCTTCGCCAATCATCTGCGACAGCAGCTCGCGCTTGCGCTTTTTGTCAACAAAATGCACCAGCTGACTCACCTGATCGGAAGCGGTGTTACGGCGCGCCACTTCGATTTCCAGCGGATTACGCAGCAGCTTTTCCGCCAACGCTTTGATGTCGTCGGAAAATGTTGCGGAGAACAGCAGGTTCTGACGTTTCGGCGGCAGCTTCGCCAGCACGCGGCGGATATCGTGAATAAAGCCCATATCCAGCATACGGTCGGCTTCATCCAGCACCAGCACTTCAACTTTGTCGAGGCTAACGGCGTTCTGATGCTCAAGATCCAGTAGACGCCCAGGCGTGGCCACCAGAATATCGACGCCGCTGCGCAGCTTCATCATCTGCGGGTTAATGCTTACACCGCCAAACACCACCAGCGAACGAATGTTGAGATACTTACTGTAATCCCGGACGTTCTCGCCAATCTGCGCTGCCAGTTCGCGCGTCGGGGTCAGGATCAGGGCGCGTACCGGACGACGGCCTTTCGCGTGGGGTTCTTTTTGGATCAGGTGCTGAAGCAGCGGCAGCGTAAAACCTGCCGTTTTGCCGGTACCCGTCTGGGCGCTGGCCATCAAATCGCGGCCCTGTAACACTGCCGGGATAGCCTGCTGCTGAATAGGGGTTGGCTCAACGTAGCCCTGCTCAGCGATTGCGCGCAGGATTTCAGGATTCAGGCCAAGGGAATCAAAAGACATAACAACTCCGAACCGCCCCGGCCCGTCACAGGCGTAGTTTTCAGGGAGATTATTGCGAAAGAGATGGCAAAAACCACAATGCCATGAAGTTGCGCATTCTAGCAGATTTTGTGACGAACCGCATAAAATCTCCTGTAAAGGGAAAAGAATACGCGAGGTATCGTCTGAATAATTCAGCCGCTGATGAAGGGCGCCATAGCCGCACCTCCGGCAGCGCTTATGCGGGGGCGGAAACAATTAACGCTGGCGATGCTTAATTTTATCTACCATCAATGCATTAGCACTTCCGTAGCGGTCAAACAGGGCTGGCTACGCGGCAACCGCCTCTCCTAACTCATTAACTCAATGAACAAAAAGAAAATTTTCTTTCATTGGATTTCCGAAGGGCTAAATCAGGAGGGATTTCATATTTAACCGCAAACGCTGGACAAACCTGAAACCCGCGCCTAGAGTTAATCAATCGATTGATTAATTTTTTGAGTGCCATGACGACAACGCCAATGACCAGCAAAGGCGAGCAGGCAAAAAGCCAGCTTATCGCCGCCGCTATCGCCCAGTTTGGCGAATATGGCCTGCACGCCACGACCCGCGATATCGCTGCCCAGGCCGGGCAAAATATTGCCGCTATCACCTACTATTTTGGTTCTAAAGACGACCTCTACCTTGCCTGCGCCCGGTGGATTGCCGATTTCATCGCGCAAAATTTCCACCCCCACGCGCAGGCGGCAGAGGATCTGCTGTCTCAGCCCGCAGCGGATAAAGCCGCCATCCGCACCCTGATCTTGCGCGCCTGTCAGAATATGATTTTACTTCTGACCCAGAATGATACGGTCAATTTGAGCAAATTCATCTCCCGCGAGCAGCTGTCACCGACCCCGGCTTACCAGCTAATCCACGATCGGGTCATTGCTCCGCTACACTGCTACCTGACCCGTTTAATTTCCGTCTATACCGGCCTTAACGCCGACAGCACGCAAATGGTCCTCCACACTCACGCACTGCTGGGCGAAGTACTCGCTTTTCGTCTTGGTCGGGAAACGATACTGCGCCGTGCGGGTTGGACTGAGTTCGATCGGGATAAAACCGAGCAAATTATCGAGGTCATCACCTGCCATATCGATTTCGTTCTACAAGGATTATCGCAAAGGGGTCTGGAGTCATGAAAAAACCGCTCATCGTCGTTCTGCTGCTTCTCCTGCTGGCCGCTGCCATTGGCGGAGGCTGGTGGTGGTACCAGAGCAGCCAGCCGAAAGAACTCACGCTATATGGCAATGTGGATATTCGTACCGTTAACCTGAGCTTCCGCGTAGGCGGGCGACTGGCGTCGCTCAGCGTCGACGAGGGTGATGCGATTAAAGCCGGGCAGACGCTGGGCGAACTGGATCGCGCGCCCTATGAGAACGCCCTGCAGCAGGCTCAGGCCAACGTATCTACTGCCCAGGCGCAGTACGACCTGATGATGGCGGGCTATCGCTCGGAAGAGATTGCCCAGGCCGCCGCCGCGGTTAATCAGGCGCAGGCGGCTTACGACTATGCGCAGAACTTTTACCAGCGTCAGCTGGGGCTGCGCAAAAGCAGCGCTATTTCCGCCAACGACCTGGAAAACGCCCGCTCCTCACGCGATCAGGCCCAGGCTACGCTGAAGTCCGCCCAGGATAAGCTGCGCCAGTACCGCGCCGGTAATCGTCCGCAGGAAATCGCCCAGGCCAAAGCCAGCCTGGAGCAGGCCCAGGCCGCGCTGGCGCAGGCGAAACTCGATCTGCACGATACAACCTTAACTTCGCCGTCCGACGGGACGCTGATGACCCGCGCCGTCGAACCAGGCAGCATGCTCAGCGCTGGCGGCACGGTGATGACGCTGTCGTTAACCCATCCGGTATGGGTCCGCGCCTACATTGATGAAAAAAACCTCGGTCAGGCCCAGCCGGGGCGCGAAGTGCAGCTTTATACCGATGGTCGGCCGGATAAATCCTACCGCGGCAAAATTGGCTTCGTTTCCCCTGGGGCTGAATTTACGCCGAAAACCGTCGAAACCCCGGACCTGCGCACCGATCTGGTTTATCGCCTGCGAATCGTGGTGACCGATGCCGACGACGCGCTGCGTCAGGGAATGCCGGTCACCGTTACCTTCAGTAACGGAAATGGCCAATGAGCGAAGACGTTATTTCGCTGAACGGACTGACCAGACGCTTTGCCGGAATGGACCGCCCGGCCGTCGCGCCGCTGGAGTGTACTATTCGCTCCGGCTACGTTACCGGACTGGTGGGCCCGGATGGCGCCGGAAAAACCACCCTGATGCGCATGCTCGCCGGACTGCTGAAGCCCGACGCAGGCAGCGCCAGGGTAATCGGCTTCGACCCGATTGCCGACGATAGCGCCCTGCACGCGGTACTCGGTTATATGCCGCAGAAATTCGGCCTGTATGAAGATTTGACGGTGATGGAAAACCTGACGCTCTACGCCGACCTGCGCAGCGTTACCGGCGAAGCGCGGGAGAAAACGTTTGCCCGGCTGCTGGAATTTACCTCCCTCGGCCCCTTTACCGGCCGGCTGGCGGGCAAGCTTTCCGGCGGTATGAAGCAGAAACTTGGCCTGGCCTGTACCCTCGTCGGCGAACCGAAAGTACTGCTGCTGGACGAACCCGGCGTCGGCGTCGATCCCATCTCGCGTCGGGAACTCTGGCAGATGGTGCACGAACTGGCCGGTGACGGCATGCTGATCCTCTGGAGCACCTCGTATCTCGACGAGGCCGAACAGTGCCGCGACGTCCTCTTGATGAACGAGGGACAACTGCTCTATCAAGGCGCGCCAAAAGAGCTGACGCAAACCATGGCCGGTCGCAGCTTTTTGCTATCCAGCAGCGAGGAAAATAACCGCCGCTTACTCCAGCGTACCTTAAAACTGCCGCAGGTGAGCGATGGTGTGATTCAGGGCAAATCGGTACGCCTGATCCTCAAGAAAGAGGCCAGCATCAGCGAAGTACAAGAAGCTGCCGATATGCCGTCGCTGGAGATCGCCGAAACCGCGCCGCGCTTTGAGGACGCCTTTATCGATCTGCTGGGCGGCGCCGGTACCGCCGAATCGCCGCTGGGAAAAATTATCCACACCGTAGAGGGTTCACATGACGACACGGTGATTGAAGCGCAGACTCTGACCAAGAAATTCGGCGATTTTGCCGCCACTGACCACGTCGATTTCCAGGTTAAGCGCGGAGAGATCTTCGGCCTTCTCGGGCCTAACGGCGCCGGCAAGTCCACCACCTTTAAGATGATGTGCGGTCTGCTGGTTCCTACCTCCGGTAAAGCGCTGGTGCTAGGTATGGACCTGAAAGTCAGCTCCGGCAAAGCGCGTCAGCATCTGGGCTATATGGCGCAGAAGTTCTCGCTCTACGGCAACCTTACCGTTGAGCAAAACCTGCGCTTTTTCTCCGGAGTGTACGGACTGCGCGGTCGGGCGCAGAACGCTAAAATCGCCAGCATGAGCGAGGCGTTTGGTCTGAAAAGCATCGCCCGCCAGGCCGCCGACGACCTGCCGCTCGGCTATAAGCAGCGCCTGGCGCTGGCCTGCTCGCTGATGCACGAGCCGGATATCCTGTTCCTTGATGAACCGACCTCCGGCGTCGATCCCCTTACCCGTCGTGAATTCTGGCTGCATATCAACAGCATGGTGGATAAGGGCGTTACGGTGATGGTCACCACCCACTTTATGGATGAAGCGGAGTATTGCGATCGTATCGGCCTGGTCTATCACGGTAAGCTAATCGCCAGCGGCACGCCGGACGATCTGAAAGCACTGGCGGCGGACGATGAACAGCCTGACCCGACGATGGAGCAGGCATTTATTACCCTCATCCACGACTGGGATAAGGAGAACGCCGGTGAGCGCTAAACTGCTATCGTGGCGGCGCGTGCGCGCCCTGTGCGTGAAAGAGACGCGACAAATCGTCCGCGACCCCAGCAGCTGGCTGATTGCGGTCGTGATCCCCCTGCTGCTGCTGTTTATCTTTGGCTACGGAATTAACCTCGACTCCAGCAAGCTGCGGGTGGGCGTGCTGCTGGAGCAGCAGAGCGAAGAGGCGCTGGACTTCGTCCATACCATGACCGGTTCCCCGTACATTGACGCCACCATCAGCGACAACCGCCAGCAGCTGATTCAAATGATGCAGGCCGGGCGGATCCGCGCGCTGGTGGTAGTCCCGGTAGACTTCGACCAGAAGATGGCTCGCCCCGGCGACGATGCGCCGATCCAGCTCATCACCGACGGCAGCGAACCGAATACCGCTAACTTCGCCCAGGGCTACGTCGAAGGCATCTGGCAAATCTGGCAGCAGCAGCGGGCGGAAGATCGCGGTGAAACCTTTGAACCGCTAATTGATGTGCAGACGCGCTACTGGTTTAACCCCGCCGCCATCAGCCAGCATTTTATTATCCCCGGCGCGATTACCATCATTATGACGGTAGTTGGCGCGATCCTGACCTCGCTGGTAGTGGCTCGTGAGTGGGAGCGCGGCACCATGGAAGCGCTGCTGTCGACCGAGATTACCCGCGCCGAGCTGCTGCTGTGCAAACTCATCCCCTATTATTTCCTCGGCATGCTGGCGATGCTGCTGTGTATGCTGGTAGCGGTGTTTATTCTCGGCGTGCCGTTTCGCGGTTCGCTGGTGATTCTGTTTTTTATCACCAGCCTGTTTTTGCTGAGCACGTTGGGCATGGGGCTGCTGATCTCCACCATCACCCGCAACCAGTTTAACGCCGCGCAGGTGGCGCTGAATGCCGCGTTTTTACCATCAATTATGCTGTCCGGGTTTATTTTTCAGATAGACAGCATGCCGGCGATAATCCGCGCGGTGACCTACGTGATCCCGGCGCGCTATTTTGTCAGCACCCTACAAAGCCTGTTTCTGGCGGGCAATATCCCGGTAGTGCTGCTGGTGAACGTCATGTTCCTGATAGCCTCGGCGGTGATGTTTATTGGCCTGACGTGGCTAAAAACCAAACGGCGTCTGGATTAAAGTTCCGCCTGGTTCGCAGGTCTTGTAGCCCGGACAGGTGCGCCAGCACCTCCTCCGGGGATCATAAAGAGAGAATAGAATGTTTCATCGCTTATGGACGTTAATCCGCAAAGAGCTGCAGTCGTTGTTGCGCGAGCCGCAGACGCGGGCGATTTTGATCATGCCGGTGCTGATTCAGGTACTGCTGTTCCCTTTTGCCGCCACGCTGGAAGTGACGAACGCGACTATCGCCATCTATAACGAAGATAACGGCAAGCATGCCGTGGAGCTGACCCAGCGCTTCGCGCGCGCTAAAGCCTTTACCCACGTACTGCTGCTCAAAAGCCCGCAGGAAATACGGCCAACCATCGATGAACAAAAAGCGCTGCTGGTCGTGCGTTTTCCGGCGGATTTCTCACGCAACCTCGACACCTGGCAGACCGCCCCGCTTCAGCTCCTGCTCGACGGCCGCAACTCCAACAGCGCGCAGATCGCCGCGAACTATCTCCAGCAGATCGTCAAAAGCTATCAGCAGGACCTGTTGGAAGGCAGATCTAAACCGAACAACAGCGAACTGGTGGTGCGTAACTGGTATAACCCGAACCTTGATTACAAATGGTTCGTGGTGCCGTCGCTGATCGCCATGATCACCACCATCGGCGTAATGATCGTTACGTCGCTCTCCGTTGCCCGCGAGCGCGAACAGGGAACCCTCGATCAGCTGCTGGTCTCGCCGCTGGCAACCTGGCAAATCTTTATCGGCAAAGCGGTACCGGCGCTGATTGTTGCGACCCTGCAGGCAACCATCGTGCTGGGGATTGGCATCTGGGCCTATCAAATCCCGTTCGCCGGCTCGCTGCTGCTGTTTTACTTTACGATGATTGTTTACGGCCTGTCGCTGGTGGGATTTGGCCTGTTAATTTCGTCGCTGTGCTCGACGCAGCAGCAGGCGTTTATCGGCGTGTTTGTCTTTATGATGCCGGCGATACTGCTTTCCGGCTACGTTTCGCCGGTTGAGAACATGCCGCAGTGGCTGCAGGATTTAACGTGGATTAACCCGATTCGGCATTTCACCGATATCACCAAGCAGATCTATTTGAAGGATGCGAGTCTGGAAATTGTGTGGGGTAGTTTGTGGCCGCTACTGGTCATAGCGGCCACCACCGGCTCAGCGGCGTATGCGATGTTCCGAAGAAAGATCGCGTAGTTTTTTATCTTTCGCCAGCAGTGAAACCACCGCCGGGCCTGCGAGTATTGCCAGCCCGGCGAGGGCTAACAGCAGGTTATTGTGCAGCACGCGGGACAGCAACCACAACACGATCACCGCCGTGCCGAAGTACCAGGTGGTGGTGAGTTCCTCAAGGACGTCACCGACGTCGCGCCAGCGTTCATCGTGGTGACGCTGTAGAAATAGCATCGCCAGTAAGGTGATGCCGTACAGGACGCACAAGCCTAATCCGACGCGTACCAGCGCGCCGCTCATCCAACCCATCACCAGTACTGCCACGACCAGTAGATGCAACATAATCTGCCAGCAACTAAGACCCGTTGCGACGCGTACACGTTGTTGCCACTTCATGGCTTCTCTCCTGAAGGATTTTTCTCTAGCTACTCAGAGTACCGCACTTTACGGAAAATTCCGTATCACCGCATCTTTTTGTGACCTCTACTACACTATTTCCTACAGGAAAGTGACATTGCCCAGAGAAATAAGGACAAACAAATGCCGCGATTTTCGTTAAACGTGCTGACAATTAACACTCATAAAGGCTTTACTGCCTTCAATCGCCGTTTTATTTTGCCCGAATTACGCGAAGCGGTGCGCAGCGTCAGCGCCGACATTGTTTGCCTGCAGGAAGTGATGGGAGCGCATGAAATCCATCCCCTGCATATCGAAAACTGGCCGGATACCACCCACTACGAATTTCTCGCCGATACCATGTGGAGCGATTACGCCTATGGTCGCAACGCCGTTTACCCGGAAGGACACCACGGCAACGCGGTACTTTCGCGCTTTCCCATTGAGCATTATCAAAATCTCGATGTGTCCGTCGGCAACAGCGAAAAACGCGGCCTGCTCTACTGCCGCATTGTGCCGCCGGAAAGTGACATCACGCTTCATTTGATCTGCGTGCATCTGGGTCTGCGTTCTCATCAACGCCAGGCTCAGCTAACGATGCTGGCGGATTGGGTGAACGCTTTACCCGCCGGCGAGCCGGTGGTGGTGGCGGGTGATTTTAATGACTGGCGACAGCAGGCTAACCGGCAGCTAAAAATCCAGGCCGGGCTGGAAGAGATTTTCACCCGCGCCAGAGGGCGACCGGCGCGAACTTTTCCTGTTAATTTTCCCCTGCTGCGCCTTGACCGTATTTACGTGAAAAACGCCCATGCCAGCCGGCCCAAAGCGCTGGCTTTAAAACAGTGGCGTCATCTGTCCGATCATGCACCGCTTAGCGTGGAGATTCATCTGTGAAATGTAGCTGGCAGGAAGGGAACCGCATTCGGCTATTAGAAAATGGCGATAACTATTATCCGGCGTTGTTTGCCGCTATTGGCCGCGCGCAGCAGCGGGTGATCCTTGAATCCTTTATCTGGTTTGAAGATGACGTAGGCAGGCAGCTGCATGCCGTGCTGTTAAAAGCTGCGCAGCGCGGCGTGCGCGTTGAGGTGCTACTTGACGGCTACGGATCGCCGGATCTCAGCGAAAGCTTCGTAGGCGAACTCACGTCAGCTGGGGTGATTTTTCGCTACTACGACCCGCGCCCGCGCCTGCTCGGCATGCGTACTAATTTGTTTCGCCGGATGCACCGCAAAATCGCCGTTATCGACGACGTTACCGCTTTTGTCGGCGGAATTAACTACTCCGCCGAGCATATGACCGATTATGGCCCGGAAGCGAAACAGGATTACGCGGTTCAGGTTGAAGGGCCGGTGGTGCTGGATATTCTGCAGTTTGAGCTCGAAAACCTGCCTACCAACGAAGCAACCCGCCGCTGGTGGCAGCGGCGTCGCCACAAGCCGGAAATTAACCGCAACCCCGGCGAGGCTCAGGCGCTGTTTATCTGGCGGGATAATCAGGATCACCGCGATGATATTGAACGTCACTATCTGAAAATGCTTACCAGCGCCCGCCGGGAAGTAATTATCGCGAACGCCTACTTTTTCCCCGGCTACCGACTGCTGCACGCGATGCGCAACGCCGCCCGCCGCGGGGTGAGCGTCAAGCTTATCGTTCAGGGCGAGCCGGATATCCCGATCGTCAAATTCGGCGCGCGCCTGCTCTATCACTATCTGGTGAAAGGCGGAGTGCAAATTTTCGAATATCGCCGCCGTCCGCTGCACGGCAAAGTCGCGCTGGCGGACGATCACTGGGCCACCGTCGGCTCCAGCAATCTCGACCCGCTTAGCCTGTCGCTCAACCTGGAAGCGAATCTGGTTATTCATGACCGCGAGTTCAACCAGACGCTGCGCGATAATCTCAATGGATTAATTACCAACGACTGTCGTCAGGTTGATAAGAGTATTTTGTCTAAACGGACCTGGTGGCGGCTCGGTATCAGCGTGCTGGCGTTCCACTTCCTGCGCCACTTTCCCGCATGGGTCGGATGGCTTCCGGCCCATACGCCGATACTGTCGCGAGTTCGGCCACCGGTGCAGCCAGAAATAGAAACCCAGGATCGCGTGGATCCGGAAAACCAGGAGGTGAAATCCTGATGGCGAAATCTCATCCACGCTGGAAGATGGCGAAAAAAATCCTTACGGTGCTCTTTTTTGTCGCCGTAGTCGTCCTGTTGGTGGTCTATGCGCAAAAAATTGACTGGCAGGAAGTGTGGAAAGTCATTCGCGATTACAACCGTACGGCGCTGCTGAGCGCCATAGGACTGGTTATCGTCAGCTATCTAATCTACGGCTGCTACGACCTGCTTGGGCGCGCTTACTGCGGCCACAAGCTGGCGAAACGTCAGGTGATGCTGGTGTCGTTTATCTGCTACGCCTTTAACCTGACGCTCAGCACCTGGGTGGGTGGCATTGGTATGCGTTACCGGCTCTACTCACGCCTCGGCCTGAGCGGAGCAACCATTACGCGAATTTTTTCTCTGAGCATTACCACCAACTGGCTGGGCTACATTCTGCTTGGCGGCATCATTTTTAGCTCCGGGATGGTACAGGTCCCTCAGCGCTGGTATATCAGCCAGTCTGCGCTGCAAATTCTCGGCGTCGTTTTGCTGCTGATTTCCGCGTTCTACCTATGGGCCTGCGCCTTTGCCAGAAAGCGTCATATGACGATAAAAGGCCAGCGGCTGGTGCTGCCTTCCTGGCGCTTTGCCATATTGCAGATGGCGGTTTCCAGCCTGAACTGGATGGCAATGGGGGCGATTATCTGGCTGCTGTTAGGCCCGCAGGTCGACTATTTTCTCGTGCTCGGCGTACTGCTGGTCAGCAGCATTGCGGGGGTCATCGTGCATATTCCGGCAGGCATTGGGGTGCTTGAGGCGGTATTTATCGCCATGCTTTCCGGCGAAGAGATTTCGCGCGGCGCCATCATTGCCGCCCTGCTCGCCTATCGCACGCTGTACTACTTTCTGCCGCTGCTGCTGGCAACCATCGGCTACTTAATTCTGGAGAGTCGGGCGAAACATCTGCGGGAGAAAAACGAGCGTAAGCTGGCGGGAGAGTAGCGAAGATTCCCCGGTCGCGCTGCGCTTACCGGGGCTACGGTTTCGTGCGGTTGGGTAGATATCGTGGATATCTGCCGCTATTTTATCCACATCTCCGTTGATGAACTTTCCCGGTAGCGCTTCGCAGACCGGGATACAGGTTCATTATTATCTGCGGTCTTGTAGCCCGGATAAGGCGCATCGCGCCGCCATCCGGGAGCAAGTTAACGACGGTTGCCGAAAATACGCAGCAGCATCAGGAACAGGTTGATAAAGTCCAGATACAGCGTCAGAGCGCCGAGAATAGAGTATTTCCGCAGGGTTGAGGCATCGCGAACGTCAATCTGCTCGCCGATGCTTTTCAGTTTCTGGGTGTCGTAAGCCGTAAGGCCGACAAACACCAGCACCCCGATATAGGTTACCGCCCACATCAACGCTTCGCTCTTCAGCCAGAAGTTGACCAGCGATGCCAGCAGGATGCCGATCAGCGCCATAAACAGCATATTACCGAAGCCGCTCAGGTCGCGTTTGGTGGTATAGCCGTAAAGGCTCATCGCGCCGAACATCCCACCTGCGACCACGAAGGTACTGGCGATTGACGAATAGGTATAGACAATAAAAATGCTGGATAGCGTTAGCCCGGTTAGCGCCGAATAGAGCATAAACAGAGTGGTTGCCATACCGGCGCTAAGTCGCTGTACCATACCGGAAAGCACGAATACCAGCCCCAGCTGCGCGATGATCAGACCGAAAAAGGTAATCTTGCTGGAAAAAACGAACATCATCACCGCTGGGGTGTTGGCGGCAAACCACGCGATAAACGCCGTGAGTAGCAGGCCGACCGTCATCCAGCCGTATACCTGTGCCATATAGGTTTGTAGTCCACTGCGACCCTGTACGATTGAACCGGTACGAGGATATCTGTCCATGACTGTCTCCTGATTAACGAAATTATCTTCTAAGCGTACCACACTACCAGCGTTCTGCCGCTTCACGGTCGCTATCGCGCGCGTCCACCCAGCGATCGCCCTCCGGCGTCGCCTCACGCTTCCAGAACGGCGCGCGGGTCTTCAGGTAATCCATTATAAACTCCCCCGCCGCAAACGCGCTGCCGCGATGGGCGCTGGTGACGCCGACAAAGACAATCTCTTCCCCGGGCCACATTTCGCCGATACGGTGAATCACCGTCACACGCCCCAGTGGCCAGCGCTCGCGTGCCTGTTCCACGATTTCCGCCAGCGATTTTTCCGTCATTTCCGGATAGTGCTCAAGGGTCAGCGCTTTTACGCTATCGCCGAGGTTATGGTTACGCACCTTGCCGGTAAACGTCACCACCGCACCGTCTTCATCACGTTCGGCCAGCCAAGGATATTCATCGCCGACTTTAAAGCGATCGTGGCTGACGATAATACGGGTCTGCGTCATGTTACCCCCCGGTAACCGGCGGGAAAAACGCCACTTCATCGCCGGACACTAACGGATGATCAAAGGAGGTCAACGTTTGATTGACCGCCGCCAGCAGTTTGCCCTCTTCCAGCGCCAGCGCCCAGCGGTCACCGCGGGCGATCAGCTGCTGGCGAACGGCTTCAACGGTGGTCAGCCCGCGCGGATCGAGCGTCAGGGAATCGGTGCCGAGCAGTTCGCGCACCTGAGCAAAAAAAAGGACCTTAATCATGGGTATCTTCCACTCTGAAATCGCCGGACTTACCGCCGCTTTTCGCCAGCAGGCGCACCGGACCAATCACCATATCTTTCTGTACCGCTTTGCACATATCGTAAATGGTCAATGCGGCCACGGAAGCGGCGGTCAGGGCTTCCATTTCGACGCCAGTTTTGCCGGTCAGACGGCACAGGGATTCAATTCGCACCCGGTTACGTTCGGGCTGCGCCTGCAGATTGACTTCGACTTTGCTCAGCATCAGCGGATGGCACAGCGGGATTAACTCCCAGGTGCGTTTTGCCGCCTGGATCCCGGCGATACGGGCGGTGGCAAAAACATCCCCTTTGTGATGGCTGCCGTCGATAATCATTGCCAGGGTTGTCGCGTGCATCTCAACGAACGCCTCGGCGCGCGCTTCGCGAACCGTCTCCGCTTTCGCGGAGACATCAACCATGTGCGCCTCTCCGGCGGCGTTAATATGGGTCAGCTGTGACATAAATTACTTCTTAAGATGAGAGATAAAGTTGCACGGATGGGTGCGCGCATCGAGCTGGGGCGCAATAATATTGTCCCATGCGGTACGACAGGCTTTGGTTGAACCCGGCATCGCAAAAATCAGCGTACGGTTCGCCACCCCCGCCACGGCGCGGGACTGCAGCGTTGAAGTGCCGATCTCTTCAAAAGAGAGCATCCGGAACACTTCGCCGAAGCCTTCCACTTCTCGGTCAAACAGCGGCAGCAGCGCTTCAGGCGCCTGGTCGCCGTCGGTAAAGCCGGTACCGCCGGTAATCAGCACCACCTGCACCTCATCATCGGCAATCCACGCCGATACCCTGGCGCGAATAGCGTAGCGGTTCTCTTTGACAATCGCCTTGTCGACAATCACGTGGCCCGCTTCCTGGGCCGCATCGCGCAGCCAGTGGCCGGAAGTGTCGTCCTCTTCGCCGCGTCGGCTGGAAACGGTGAGAATAGCAATACGGGTCGGGATAAACTCAGCGCTGGCCTGACTCATCTGATCGCTCCTTAAAATGAATTATCCGCCAATATACGACAGGTTCTGGGTAATACCGGTGTTGCCCTGATGAAGGAAATGGGTTTGTTTTTTATGCGTCAACGCTTCGGAAATGCGCGCCTCCAGCTCCGGTTGCTGCCGATCGTCTTCGAGCAGATCGCGCAGATCGACGCCGCCTTCGCCGAACAGGCACAGGTGTAACTTGCCAACGGAGGAGACGCGCAGGCGATTACAGGTGGCGCAGAAATCTTTTTCATAAGGCATGATCAGCCCGATTTCACCAGCGTAGTCCGGATGGCAGAACACCTGCGCCGGGCCATCGCTACGCTGGCGGATCTGGTGGATCCAACCGCGGCGCAGCAGCTCATCGCGCAGTACCATGCCCGAGATATGATGACGGCGAAACAGATCGCTGCCTTCGCCGGTTTCCATTAATTCAATAAAACGCAGCTGAATGCGGCGCGGCTGGATCCACGCCAGAAAGGTATCGAGCTGATGGTGGTTAACGTCGCGCATCAGCACGGTGTTAACCTTAACCTTTTCGAAGCCAGCGGCAAACGCGGCGTCAATACCTTCCATCACCTGATGAAACTTGTTCTGGCCGGTTATAGCGTGAAACTGACGAGCGTCAAGGCTATCCACGCTGACGTTAATCGCCGTCAGTCCAGCGTCACGCCAGCTTTCAACGTCGCGCGCCAGCCGGTAGCCGTTGGTGGTAACCGCGATCTGGCGGATGGAGGGATTTTCCCGCACGGCGGCAATGATGTCGGTAAAATCGCGGCGCAGCGAGGGTTCCCCGCCGGTCAGGCGCACCTTTTCCGTTCCCAGAGCGGAAAACGCGCGCGTGACGCGGCGAACTTCATCTACGCTGAGAAAGCCTTTATTGGTGACGGCGCCGGGCTTGTAGCCATCGGGCAGACAGTAGGTGCAACGAAAGTTGCATACGTCGGTAATTGATAAGCGCAGATAGTAAAACTTCCGCGCAAATGCATCGGTAAGCTGTGAAGCCATAGACACCTTTCCAAATACGGGAGACGCGGTCATTTCTTTCCACGCCCTGGTGGCAACCGAAGTTGTCACGGCCAAAGCACCATATCTTTTGACACAGGCACAGAGGCTAGAGTGTTAACGGATTATGCCGATAGTAGCGCGATAATGGCGCTTTAGCCATTTTCGATTTCGCTATATATTCATGTACATATCGCTACGTTCGTACATTTTCGCTACAGAATAGCTAAAAACCACCCTTTTGCATTGATATGGGTCAGTTTGTCAGATTACGCCCATCGTCTTTTAGGAGTAGATCGGTTACTGTGTGCCGGATAAATCGATCTAAGGAATTTCTATGCGCAGTCGTACTTTTGCCGATCTCGATCGCGTTGTGGCACTGGGTGGCGGGCACGGGCTTGGCCGGGTAATGTCCTCCCTCTCCTCCCTCGGCTCTCGTCTTACCGGCATTGTCACCACAACCGATAACGGCGGCTCCACCGGGCGAATTCGCCGCGCGGAAGGCGGCATTGCCTGGGGCGATATGCGCAACTGTATTAACCAACTCATTGCCGAACCCAGCGTAGCGTCGGCAATGTTTGAATACCGTTTTAGCGGTAACGGCGAACTTTCCGGCCATAACCTCGGAAACCTGATGTTAAAGGCGCTGGATCACCTGAGCGTACGGCCGCTTGAAGCGATCAATTTGATCAGAAGTTTGCTTAAGGTCGACGCATTCCTTATCCCAATGTCGGAACAACCGGTCGATCTGATGGCTATCGATCACGAAGGGCATGAAGTTTACGGCGAAGTGAACATCGATCAGCTTTCTCGCGTGCCGCGCGAGCTCATGCTTTTCCCGCCGGTTCCTACTACCCGTGAAGCGATAGAAGCTATCGCCGAGGCCGATTTAATCCTGATTGGTCCCGGTAGTTTCTATACCAGCCTGCTGCCCATTCTGCTGCTTAATGAAATGGCGCAGGCGCTGCGCCGCACGCCTGCGCCAATGGTATTTATCGATAATTTAGGCAAAGAGCACAGCCCGGCGGCAAGCCTGACGCTGGCGGACAGAGTCGCTATTATGGAGCAGCATATTGGCAAACGGGTAATCGACGCGCTGGTCGTTGGCCCAAAAGCCGATACCGCCGGTATTGAAAACCGGGTCATCATTCAGACCCCTCTTGACGCCAGCGATGTCCCCTATCGTCACGATCGGCAGCTGCTGCGCAGCGCGCTGGATAAAGCCATTGAGGCATTAGGTTAATCCTTAAAACAGCCTGCTAATGGCGAGAAAAACAGGCTGGCTTAAAATCTTAAGGTTGTCTTAAAAAAGAATCGGCAGCATAGCGATCATCTCTTCATGTGGACGTTCGCTATGTCGTTATTTTCTTTACGTCGGCCCTTACTTAGCCGTACGGCTTATTTGATTCTTTTTGCCTGCTATATCGGCCTGGCGCTGAATCTTGCTTTCTATCGCCAGGCATTCACCCTGCTGCCGGTCAACGGTCTGCATAACTGGCTGGTGTTCCTCAGTATGCCGATAGTGGCCATCAGCGTGATGAATATCATCACTACGATAGCGTCGTTCCTGAAGCTTGATCGAATCGTCATCAGCCTGTTTATCCTGCTCAGCGCTTCGGCCCAGTATTTTATCTGGACCTTTGGCGTGGTTATCGACCGGGCGATGATTACCAATATTTTCGATACCACTCCCGCCGAAAGCTTTGCGCTGCTGTCAGGAAAAATGGTTCTGATACTCGGAATTTCCGGCGTTCTGGCGGTGGTCGCGGCCTGGTGGGTTAAAATCCGCAAACCGCAAACCCTGTGGCGCAGCGTTGCTGTCCGCCTGGTGAACATCGTGGTTTCAGCGCTGCTGATTATTCTGGTCGCCGCGCTGTTTTATAAAGATTACGCTTCGCTGTTTCGCAATAACAAAGAGCTGGTGAAATCACTGAGCCCATCAAACAGCATCGTGGCGTTGAATTCCTGGTATGCGCATAACAGGATGGATAATCTTCCGCTGGTCAAAATTGGCGAAGACGCCGTTCAGAAGCCGGAGATGCGCGGCGGACCGCGGAAAAATCTGACCATCGTGGTGTTAGGTGAAACGTCAAGAGCAGCAAACTTTTCCCTGAACGGCTACCCCCGCGAGACTAACCCGCGCCTGAAACAGGATAACGTTATCTATTTCCCCGACACGACTTCCTGCGGCACGGCGACTGCGGTTTCCGTACCGTGCATGTTCTCTAATATGCCGCGCGCCCATTATGATGAAGAGCTGGCGCACCACCAGGAAGGCGTACTGGATATCCTGCAACGAGCCGGCATTCAGGTACAGTGGAATGATAACGACGGCGGCTGCAAAGGAGCCTGTGACCGGGTGCCGCACCAGAACGTGACCGATCTCAAGCTGAGCGGCCAGTGCATCGACGGCGAGTGCTACGATGAGGTTCTGTTCCATAACCTGGATAGCTATATCGATAATTTACAGCAGGACGGAATTATCGTTCTGCATACCATCGGCAGCCATGGCCCGACTTACTACAATCGCTATCCGGCGCAGTTTAAACAGTTTACGCCGACCTGCGATACCAATGAGATTCAGAGCTGCACTCAGCAGCAGCTCACCAATACCTACGACAATACGATTTTGTATGTCGATTATGTGGTCGACAAAGCGATAAAATTACTGCAGTCAAAGCAGGATAAATTTACCACCAGCCTGGTGTATCTCTCGGATCACGGCGAGTCGCTTGGCGAAGATGGGGTATATTTGCACGGACTGCCGTGGTCCATCGCACCGGATACGCAAAAACACGTTCCGATGCTGCTCTGGCTGTCGGCGGATTATCAACAGCGTTATGGCGTGTCCAGCCAGTGTTTGCAGCAAAAAGCGAAAACGCAAGCGTATTCGCAGGATAATCTCTTCTCCACCCTGCTCGGTCTGCTCGGGGTCAGCACCCGCGAGTACCAGGCAACAGACGATATTTTAACGCCATGTAGAGAGGCAGGCCGATGAAAATTTTAGTCGTTGAAGACGATGCGCTCCTGTTACAAGGATTAATTCTGGCGATGCAAAGCGAGGGCTACGTTTGCGACGGCGTGTCAACGGCCCACGAAGCCGCGCTTTCGCTGGCCAGCAATCACTACAGCCTGGTGGTTCTCGACCTCGGTCTACCGGATGAAGACGGCCTGCACTTTCTGGCGCGAATGCGGCGGGAGAAATTCAGCCAACCGGTGCTGATCCTCACCGCTCGCGATGCCCTGGACGAGCGCATCAGCGGCCTGGATACCGGCGCCGATGATTATTTGGTTAAACCGTTCGCCCTGGAAGAGCTGAACGCGCGCATTCGCGCCCTGCTGCGTCGCCATAATAATCAGGGCGATAACGAACTGACCGTCGGCGATTTGCGCCTGAACGTCACCCGACGGCTGGTGTGGCTCGGAGAGCAGTCCCTGGATTTAACTCCCAAAGAGTATGCCCTGCTGTCTCGCCTGATGATGAAGGCCGGCAGCCCCGTGCATCGCGAGATCCTCTATAACGATATTTACAGCTGGGATAACGAACCGGCCACCAACACGCTTGAGGTACATATCCATAATCTGCGTGACAAGGTAGGCAAATCACGCATCCGTACCGTTCGGGGCTTTGGCTATATGCTGGTTAATCACGCGGAGAAAGAGTAACGCTATGGCTTTTTTTGGCAGGGAAAACTGGACCATGCGTCATCGGCTGCTGCTGACGATTGGCGCAATTCTGGCGGTTTGCCAGTTAATCAGCGTGTTCTGGCTATGGCATGAAAGCCAGGAACAGATTCAGCTGCTGGTTGCCAGCGCCATTGAAGGGCATAACAATCAGAAACACATTGAGCATGAGATTCGCGAGGCGGTGGCCAGCCTGCTGATCCCAAGCCTGCTGATTATCGGCCTTGCGCTTTATATCTCTATGCTGGCCGTGAAAAAAATCACAAAACCCCTTTCCCGCCTCCAGCAGGAGCTGGAAAGCCGTACCCCGGATAATCTACAGCCCATCACTTTGAAAGAATCGGTCCCGGAGGTTACCGCGGTAACCAGCGCGATAAATCAGCTGGTATCCCGTCTGAATTTAACTCTCGATCGCGAGCGCCTGTTTACCGCCGACGTCGCCCATGAGCTGCGCACCCCTCTGGCCGGGCTGCGTCTGCACCTGGAGCTACTGGCGAAAGTGCACGGCATAAGCGTGGATCCGCTGATCCAGCGTCTCGATCAAATGACCAATAGTATTAATCAACTGCTTCAGCTGGCGCGCGTCGGCCAGTCGTTTTCTGCCGGAAGCTATCAGCAGGTCGCGCTGAAAGAGGATGTTTTCGAACCGCTGCAGAGCGAGCTGGAGTCAATGCTGCAACAGCGCCAGCAAAAGCTGGTATTCAGCGACAAAGAAGGTGGAGCGGTTGTTTCGGGCGACGCCACGCTGGTGAAGGTGATTTTGCGGAATCTGGTGGAAAACGCGCATCGTTACAGCCCGACAGGGTCAACGATTAAAGTATCGATAACGCCTGGCCCGACGCCGATACTGGCGGTCGAGGATGAAGGTCCGGGAATTGATGAGGCCAAAAGCGGTGAATTGAGTAAAGCGTTCGTCCGAATGGACAGCCGCTACGGCGGTATTGGCCTTGGGTTAAGCATCGTTACCCGCATCGCGCAGCTGCACGACGCCCAGTTCTTTTTACACAACCGTCAGCCTGGGCCGGGCGTTCGCGCGTGGGTGCTTTTCCCGAAAGCTTCCCGTCAGAATGTCAGTACCCATTGATGGAAAAAGGCAACGACGATAACAAATGCGCAGGTGACTGCCAGGTATTCGCGAAAGGTTAATTTTTGCATGGCGCTATCCTCAGTAGATTGAGCATAGTTTCGTCAAACAATATTAAGCCAACATTAAGCATCGCGGAAAAACGCGACAGAGGACAATAAGTAACGAAGTCTGTTGGCAACCCGTTTTGGCTAATGTGCTCGCTTTTCTGTCGGGTGGCGGCTGGCGCCTTACCCGACCGACGAAAACCACATCCAGTTCACAATCCCGTAAGCCCGGTAAGGCACCAGCCGCTACCGGGGGCTATTGACCTACGAAGCGGCAATAAACAGATCGCGCAGCTGATGGAGCTGGTCGCGGATTTGCGCCGCCTCTTCAAACTCCAGGTTCTGGGCATGCTGCATCATCTGCCCTTCCAGCTCGTGAATTTTCTGCTGTAGCGCTTTCGGCGTGAGCTCTACGGTATCCGCCTCAACCGGAGAACGAGCCTTACCGCGTCCCTTGGTTTTGGTTTTCGCGATATTCTGACCAAGCGCCAGAATATCGACCACTTTCTTATTGAGCCCCTGCGGCACAATACCGTGCTCTTCGTTGTAGGCCTGCTGCTTCTCGCGGCGGCGCTCGGTTTCACCGATCGCTTTCGCCATTGACGGCGTAATTTTGTCGCCGTAGAGAATCGCTTTACCGTTGATATTTCGCGCCGCGCGGCCAATAGTCTGAATCAGCGAGCGTTCAGAGCGCAGGAAGCCTTCTTTATCGGCATCAAGGATCGCCACCAGCGAGACTTCCGGCATATCTAACCCTTCACGCAGCAGGTTGATGCCTACCAGCACGTCAAATTCGCCGAGGCGCAGATCGCGAATAATCTCCATACGCTCGACGGTATCGATATCCGAGTGCAGGTAGCGCACTCGCTCACCGTGCTCTTCCAGATATTCGGTTAAGTCCTCTGCCATTCGTTTGGTCAGGGTCGTTACCAGCACGCGCTCGTTGATCGCGGTACGGATGCGAATTTCCGAAAGCAGGTCATCCACCTGGGTTGCCACAGGACGCACTTCAATCACCGGATCAAGCAGCCCCGTTGGACGGACAACCTGATCGACCACTTCGTCGCCGGATTTATCCAGCTCATAGGCTCCCGGCGTTGCCGAAACATAGATAGTTTGCGGCGCCAGAGCCTCAAACTCTTCAAACTTCAGCGGACGGTTATCCAGCGCTGACGGCAAACGGAAACCGTACTCAACCAGCGTCTCTTTACGCGCGCGGTCCCCGCGGTACATACCGCCGATTTGCGGAATAGTGACGTGGGATTCATCAATCACCAGTAGACCATCGGCCGGCAGGTAGTCGAACAGCGTCGGCGGCGGCTCGCCCGGCCCGCGGCCCGACAGGTAGCGCGAGTAGTTCTCAATCCCCGAGCAGTAGCCCAGCTCGTTCATCATTTCGAGATCGAACTGCGTGCGCTGGCTCAGGCGCTGCTCTTCAAGCAGCTTGTTGTTCTCCAGCAGCACCTTACGCCGCCCCGCCAGTTCGACTTTAATCTCCTCCATCGCCTGAACGATACGCTCGCGTGGGGTGACGTAGTGAGTTTTCGGGTAAACGGTGAAGCGTGGGATAGTTGACTCGATGTGGCCGGTCAGCGGATCGAACAGCGACAGACGCTCGACTTCCTCATCGAACAGCTCAACGCGCAGCGCGATGTCGTCAGATTCTGCCGGGAAGATATCAATCACCTCCCCGCGTACGCGGAAGGTACCGCGCTGGAAGGCCTGATCGTTGCGGGTATACTGCAGCTCCGCCAGGCGGCGCAGAATGGCGCGCTGGTCGATAATCATGCCGACCGTGAGGTGCAGCATCATTTTCAGGTACAGGTCCGGGTCGCCCAGACCGTAGATGGCGGAGACCGATGCCACTACTACCACATCGCGACGCTCCAGCAGCGCTTTGGTCGCCGACAGACGCATCTGCTCAATATGTTCGTTCACCGACGCATCTTTCTCGATAAAGGTATCCGAGCTTGGTACGTAGGCTTCCGGCTGGTAGTAATCGTAGTAGGAGACGAAATACTCCACCGCGTTCTCCGGGAAGAACTCTTTCATCTCGCCGTAAAGCTGGGCGGCCAGGGTTTTGTTCGGCGCCAGTACCATCGTCGGACGCTGGAGATCGGCGATGACGTTGGCAATGGTGAACGTTTTACCTGAACCGGTCACCCCGAGCAGCGTTTGATGCGCCAGGCCATCTTCGAGCCCCTCTTCCAGGCGACGAATGGCTTCCGGCTGGTCGCCGGACGGACGGAAAGCAGAATGCAGCTTAAATGGTTTACTCATCAATCAGAACCTGAAGAAGGGTTGGACGGCAGGTGTTTAATTCTACTCGTCGGCTCAGCTTTTGCCAACAAAAAATACTGGATATAAAAACAGTATTATATTATCGTATCCAGACGAATCAGCTTTTTTGCCATCATCATGAACGAATAAAAACCGCTTTACGGAATAATCCACCACTCTGTGGGGTTATCCCCAAAAAGTTTTGATATTTAACATTTGTCAAGCAAGGTAATGAATGTTTTATGGCAGCTGGTGACACTTTTCTTACAGGCATTGCTTTTATTCAATTAATTGATATTTAATGGTTTTTAATAAAAGACGGGTTTCGCGTCAATTCGCCCGCAGGCCGCGTACTCTCTAGCTTACCGCAAGTTTTCTAACTCTAATACACAAGGTTATCCACAGGAATAGTGGATAACTGTCTGCAGCCCATGACCCATGCTACCCGGACAAACCTGACCGCTGCAGTAAAACCGGTTGCAAAAAAATTTTATTGATTTTTTTTTGCTATTTATCGGCTAAGAATAGCTGGAATTTTTGTTATTTATGCACCACATTTCAGCGTCCCGGCACCGGGAAAGTGCAAGGCTGGCCGCCTTTCTCCCGGCCGCATCTATGTTTATCAGCAAATGCCGAGAGTTCTTTTTCCTGGCAAGAGATTTGCAGCATCTTCTTGTCGCCTGCTATCCCAGGAAAGGAGAAAACGTCTATGTTGAGTCTACGTGCCGTCAATCACTATTACGGAAGCCAGCACACGCTGTGGAATGTCGATCTTGAGCTTAAGCCAGGTCAGTGCACTGGCGTCATGGGAGGTCAGGGAATGGGAAAAACAACGCTCGTCAACTGCATTACCGGCCACCTGCCCGTCGCCAGCGGCAGTATAACCTGGCAGGAAGCGGGAGCCGCGCCCTATGACCTGATGCCGCTCTCCGCGCAGTCGCGTAGCGCCATCGGCATTGGCTACGTACCGCAGGATAAACGTATCTTTTCGCAGCTAAGCGTAGAGGAAAATCTGCATATCGCCCTGGCGGCGGGTGGCGAACCGACCTCAGCGTTCGCCGGGGAGATTTACGATCTGTTTCCCGAGCTTTACGCCCTGCGGCAGAGTAAAGGGATTATGCTCACCGCGGACGATCAGTACCAGCTGGCGCTGGCCCGGGCGCTGATAACCCGCCCGCGCCTGCTGATCCTTGATGAACCATCACGCGTTGGCGGCCAGCGTTTCCTCCACAAGCTGGGAGATTTGCTGGTGCGCCTGAATCGCGATATTGGGCTGACGATACTGATCGCCGAGCAGCACCTGCCGTTTATCCGCCGGGTGGCGGATCGTTTCTGTCTGCTCCACTGCGGTCGCAACGTCGCCCAGGGCGATGTTATGCAGCTGGATGCGCCGCTGCTGGCAAAATGGATGACGCCGGATCCAGCGCGCTGAGGTCAAGAAATCGGCCGAGATCTTCGCGCTGAGCGGCATCCGCCAGCCACGGGATTTCGCCCAGAAACGGCGCGGGCAGCACGCGCTTCAGCGTCGCCAGATACTCAGAATGACGTTTGCCCGGCGGCTGGATATCGTTAGCTATCCATCCCGCCAGCGGCAGCCCGGCATGAAGCACCGCCCGGGCGGTAAGCATTGCGTGGTTGATACACCCCAGCTTAACGCCGACCACCAGAATCACCGGCAGCTGCTCCTCCTGTACCCAATCGGCAAAGGTCAGGGCTTCTGAAAGCGGCGTAAACCAGCCTCCCGCCCCCTCAACCAGCACCCAGTCCGACAACGCTTCCAGCCCGCGCAGGCCCGCAGAAATCGTGGCGGCGTCAATCGGTCGTCCTTCGGCGGCGCTGACAATATGCGGCGACGTTGGTTCGGCAAAAGTAAAGGGATTAACCTGTTCGTAGCGCAGCGCCACTCGGCTATTACGCTGCAGGGCTAGCGCATCGTCATTGCGCAGCCCCTGTGCCGTATATTCGCTGCCGGAAGCCACCGGTTTATAGCCCGCGCTCTTATATCCCGCGCGGTTGGCCGCCTGCAGCAGAGCGCTGCTGGCAACGGTTTTCCCCACTTCAGTGTCGGTACCGGTAACGAAAAAACGTTTAATCACGTTCAATCACTCCTGTAAAAAGATGGTACGTCAGCGGGCACTGGCCCTGCTGCTGCGGCCAGGCGAGCTGAAGCTGCCGCAGTTTGCGGCGACTGAGCGTCGCCGCGCTGCGTCCCTCGTGCAAATGAGTCGCGCCGATGCCTTTGAGCGAACGCATCGCGCTGAGTGCATCAATAAACGACAGCGTGATGGTATGAACGTGGCCGACGGCGGTACGACCGGCCAGCGCCTGACGTACCGCCTGTTCGCTGAGAAAACGATTGGCGTGCGGCTGTTCGTCGATGGCTCGCCAGGCCTGGTTCAGCTCCGGCAAAGAGCCAGCCAGCAGGGTAGTGAACGCAACCCGGCCGCCCGGCCGCACCACCCGATAAAGTTCGTTAAGAGCGGTGGCGAGGCTGTCGCACCATTGCACCGCAAGATTACTCCACGCCAGGTCGACGCAGCCCTCCGCCAGCGGCAGCGCTTCGATGTCGCCTTCAACGTAGCGGTGCGCGCACTCCCCGCGACGGGCTTCCGCCAGCATGTCGGCGGAAAGATCCAGCGCCGTCACCCGACTCCCCGCATCAAGCCAGAAACGGCTCATGCTGCCAGGGCCGCAGCCCGCGTCCAGCACCTCGGAAAAAGCTACCATCCCGAGCTTTTCCAGCAGCAAAGAGGCGCTACGGCGCTGTAGTTCATCGTGCCGGGAGTAGTGCCCTGCCGCGCGGCCAAACGCCGCCGCTACTGCACGTTTATTCACCGCCGTCATGCAGTACCTCCAGCAGTCTGGCGATATCGGAAGATTCATGGGCGGCGGTCAGCGTCAGACGCAGACGCGCGCTGCCAGCGGGAACCGTCGGCGGGCGGATGGCGGTCGCCCAGCAGCCACGCGCGCGCAGGTGCGCCGCCAGCCGTAGGGCTCGGGCGTTATCGCCGACGATCAGCGGCTGAATCGCGCTGTCAGAATGAGTCAGTTGCCCGGGATAATGGGACATTCCCCGGCGAAAGTCGGCGATATGGTCAGCCAGCTTATCCCGCCGCTGCTGCCCATCGTCGCTACGAATGACGCCCAGCGCGGCGCTCAACGCTACCGCCTGCGCCGGAGGCATCGCGGTGCTGTAAATCAAATGGCGGGCAAACTGCAGCAGATATTCCGCCAGCGTCTCGCTGCACAGTATTGCCGCGCCGCTAACGCCAAACGCTTTGCCGAAGGTGACGATTAGCAGATCCGGACGTATCTGCTGCGCATGGCAGCTGCCGCGCCCTTCTGCGCCCACCGCGCCGATGCCGTGCGCATCATCAACCAGCATTAGCGCGCCCGCCGCCCGCGCAGCCCGTTGTACATCAGCCAGCGGCGCGCTATCGCCATCCATACTAAAAATGCCTTCGGTCACCACCAGCTGCTGGCCGGTTAGCGGTTTCGCCAGCAGATCTGCAAGATGCCGGGAGTCATTGTGCTGAAAGCGCCGCAGCTGCGCCGGGCTAAGGCTGGCGGCTTCCAGCAGCGAAGCATGGCTGAGACGGTCAGCCACAATCCGGTCCTCTTTGCCCGCCAGCGCGGCGATCGCCGCCTGATTTGCGGCAAAGCCGGAGATAAACAGCAGCGCGCGCGGATAGCCCAGCCAATCGGCAAGCTGCTCTTCCAGCGCGCGGTGCGCCTCGCTATAGCCGCTGACGTGGCCGGAGCCGCCGCTGCCGACGCCGTAGCGTTCCGCCCCCAGCTGCCAGGCCTTGACTATCGTTGGATGCTGGCTGAGGCCCAGATAATCGTTGCTGGAAAAATTGAGCCAGCGCTGCCCGTCGCGGATAAGCCAGCGACCTGCTCCCAGAGTTACCGGTTGACGGCTGCGCAACGCATCCGCCGCCAGCCGCTCCGCCAGCGCCTGCTCGATACGGTGCTGCCAGCTCATAGCGCCGCCGCGTTGTAATATTCCTCAGTATCCGGGTTCAGCAACGCCTGCTCCAGGCGCTGCTGTTGGGCATTATCGCCTTCCAGCACCTCTGTCTGCTGCGGATTAATCCCCAGCTTGCGGAACAGCTGCAGGTCTTTGTCCTCTTCCGGATTGGGCGTGGTCAGCAGCTTACAGCCGTAAAAAATAGAGTTTGCTCCGGCCATAAAGCACATCGCCTGGGTCTGTTCGTTCATCTGTTCGCGACCGGCGGAAAGACGCACGTGCGAGGTCGGCATCATGATACGCGCAATAGCAATAGTGCGAATAAAATCAAAGGCATCAACGTCGTCATTGTCCGCCAGCGGCGTTCCCTTAACCTTAACCAGCATATTGATCGGCACGCTTTCCGGCGGCGTCGGCAGATTAGCCAGCTGCAGCAGTAGCCCGGCGCGGTCTTTAACCGTTTCCCCCAGCCCGACGATACCGCCGGAACAGACTTTGATCCCGGCATCGCGCACTTTGTCGAGGGTATCAAGACGCTCCTGGTAGGTGCGGGTGGTGATGATATTGCCGTAGAACTCCGGCGAGGTATCAAGATTGTGATTGTAGTAATCCAGACCGGCACCGGCGAGACGCTGTGCCTGGCTATCGTTCAGCGTGCCAAGCGTCATGCAGGCCTCCAGCCCCAGTTCCTTCACTCCTTTCACCATCTGCTCAAGATACGGCATATCGCGGTCGTGAGGGTTCTTCCACGCCGCCCCCATGCAGAAACGGGTTGAACCGGCTTTTTTCGCCTGCCGCGCCGACTCCAGCACCTGCTCAACCTCCATCAGGCGTTCGGATTCGAGACCGGTTTTATAGCGCGCGCTTTGCGGACAGTATTTGCAGTCTTCCGGGCAGGCGCCGGTCTTAATCGACAGCAGCGTGCTGACCTGAACCTGGCGCGGGTCGAAGTGCTGACGATGGATCTGCTGCGCTTCAAACAGCAAATCCAGAAAAGGTTTATTAAATAACTCAGTGACTTGTGACATTGTCCAGCGTGGGTGGTGAGCCATTAGCCTCTCCAAAAGTTGTACAGGTTCTATTTCACACAGCCTCTTTGTTGGCTGCACTCGCGCCCCCCGGTCACATAGTGAAGTTTGCCGCCTCGATGCTGCGCGAAATATTTTGTGTACGATTCATTGTAAGTTCAGTGTAGACTTGTAAACCTAAATGTTTTCAAAATGGTTTACAAGTCGATTATGACAACGGACGATCTCGCTTTCGATCGGCGCCATATCTGGCACCCTTACACTTCAATGACTTCGCCGCTGCCGGTCTATCCAGTGGTATCAGCCGACGGCTGTGAGCTGACCCTGTCCGGCGGCGAACAGCTGGTTGACGGTATGTCGTCCTGGTGGGCGGCCATTCATGGCTACAATCACCCGCGGCTGAACGCGGCGATGAAAACGCAGATTGATCGGATGTCGCACGTCATGTTCGGCGGGATTACCCATCCTTCCGCCGTCGCCCTGTGCCGCCAGCTGGTGGCGATGACTCCGGAAAGTCTAGAATGCGTATTCCTCGCCGATTCCGGCTCCGTTGCCGTCGAAGTGGCGATGAAAATGGCGCTACAGTACTGGCAGGCGAAGGGCGACCCGCGCCGGCGCTTTCTTACCTTCCGCAACGGCTATCACGGCGATACCTTCGGCGCGATGTCGGTATGCGATCCGACGAACTCGATGCACAGCCTGTGGCAGGGTTATCTGCCGGATAACCTCTTTGCCCCGGCGCCGCAAAGCCGCTTCGACGGCGAGTGGGACGAACGGGATATGGTGCCGTTCGCCCGGCTGATGGCCGCCCATCGCCATGAAATCGCGGCGGTGATCCTCGAACCCATAGTGCAGGGCGCAGGCGGAATGCGGATGTACCATCCCGAGTGGCTGCGGCGAATCCGCAAGATGTGCGATCGCGAAGGCATTTTGCTGATAGCCGATGAGATTGCCACCGGTTTCGGTCGTACCGGTAAGCTGTTCGCCTGCGAGCACGCGGATATCTCAGCGGATATTCTGTGCCTTGGTAAAGCGCTGACCGGCGGCACCATGACGCTTTCCGCCGCCATCACCACCCGGCTGGTGGCGGAAACCATCAGCGACGGCGAAGCGGGCTGCTTTATGCACGGACCGACCTTTATGGGCAATCCGCTGGCCTGCGCGGTGGCGACCGAGAGCCTGCGCCTGCTGGAAAGCGGCGAGTGGCAGCAGCAGGTGGCCGCTATTGAAGCGCAGCTCAAAGCCGGGCTGGCCGCGGCACGAGAATCCGCCCTGGTTGCCGATGTCCGCGTTCTTGGCGCGATTGGCGTTGTCGAAACCCGCCGTCCGGTCAACATGGCGGCCCTGCAACGCTTTTTCGTCGAGCAAGGCGTATGGATCCGCCCGTTCGGTCGCCTGATCTACCTGATGCCGCCGTACATCATTACGCCGGCACAGCTGAGCCGCCTGACGCGGGCGGTTAACATCGCCGTTCAGGATGAAACATTTTTTAGCGAATAAGAGACGGTAAAGGCGCGGCACACGCGCTACACTTCTTTGCTAATCAGTGAATTAATGCGAGGAGAGACGATGAAATTAATCAGTCATGATTTGCAGGATGGCGAGAAGCTGCCTAATCGTCATGTCTTCAACGGCATGGGCTACGATGGCGATAATATTTCACCGCACCTGGCGTGGGATGAGGTCCCGGCCGGCACTAAAAGCTTTGTGGTGACCTGTTTCGATCCCGATGCCCCGACCGGTTCCGGCTGGTGGCACTGGCTGGTGGCCAACCTTCCGGCCGATACCCGCGTGTTACCGCAGGGAGCCGGTTCAGGTCTGGCCGAACTGCCGGAAGAGGCCATCCAGACCCGTACCGATTTTGGTCAGGCGGGATACGGCGGCGCGGCGCCGCCAAAGGGCGAGACCCACCGTTATATCTTTACCGTCCATGCGCTGGACGTCGATAAAATTGATGTTGATGAGGGCGCAAGCGGCGCGATGGTAGGCTTTAACATCCATTTCCACAGCCTCGGCAGCGCGTCGATTACCGCCCTGTTTAGCTAATCCCCGGATGGCGGCGTAAACGCCTTATCCGGGCTACAGGTGAGTGCGATTGGGTAGCCCGGGTAAGGCGTCAGCCGCAACCCGGGTAAACCAAAACAATCACGACTCCGTCACCGCCTGCACGGCGTTTTTTCTGACCCGCGCAAACCACACCGCCGTCAGCAGGCCAAGCCACACCAGACCGGCAATCAGCGCAATCCGCGTCTCCTCGACCATCCCCAGCACCGCGATCACCAGCCCCATAAACAGCAGGGTAAGCAGCGGAGCAAGCGGCCAGAACGGCACCGGGAAGGCGATATTACGACGCTCTTCTTCAGACAAACCACGACGCATCGCAAAGTGCGCCAGCAGGATCATCAGCCAGACCCACACCGTCGCGAAGGCCGCCAGCGAGGCAATCAACACAAAAACCTGCTCCGGCATCAGATAGTTAAGCACCACGGCCGCCAGCAGCGCCACGCCCATCACCACCACCGTCATCCACGGCACGCCGTTGCTGGCAATACGCTGGAAGCTCTTCGGCGCCAGCCCCTCTTTGGCCATACCGTACATCATCCGCCCCGCGCCAAAAATATCGCTGTTAATCGCCGAAATACTGGCGCTGATGACGATGATATTCAGAATGGTTGCCGCCGCCGGAATGCCCAGGCCATCAAAAATCAGTACGAAAGGACTACCCCGTTCGCCGAAGCTGTTCCACGGGAAAATCGCCATCAGAATCGCCAGGGTGCAGACGTAAAACAGCACGATACGCAGCGGAATCGTATTGATCGCCTGCGGGATCACCTTGTGCGGATCCTTCGCTTCCGCCGCGGTGACGCCAATGATCTCAACGCCGCCAAAGGCAAACATCACGATCCCAAGCGAGGCCACGATCCCCTCCCAGCCGTTAGGGGCAAAGCCGCCGTGGCTCCATAGGTTATCCAGCCCGGTTGCCGGGAAAGCGTTACCGAACCCGAAGAAAATAATGCTGCCGCCCGCCACAATCATGGCGATAATCGCCACCACTTTGATCAGCGACAGCCAGAACTCCATCTCACCGAAAACGCGCACGCTACACAGGTTCATGGCGCCGATAAAAAAGATAATGCTCAGCACCCAGATCCAGCGCGGAACATCGGGATACCACAGCCCCATGTAGATGCCGAAAGCGGTCACGTCCGCGAGGGCGACGATCACCATCTCAAAGGTGTAGGTCCAGCCGGTGATAAACCCCGCCAGCGGGCCAAGATACTGGCGCGCGTAGCTGCTGAAGGAGCCGGAAACAGGGTTGCGTACCGCCATTTCCCCCAGCGCGCGCATCACGATAAACACCGCCGCGCCGCCAATCAGATACGCCAGCAGTACCGCCGGACCAGCGGCCTTGATTGCCGATGCCGAGCCATAAAACAGCCCGGTACCAATAGCGGAGCCGAGCGCGATAAAACGTATGTGCCGGGCATTCAACCCGCGCAGCAGGTGTGGCTTGTGTTGTTGTTGCATATGCAAGTGTCCTGATAGTTTTTATACGACGACAAATATGCGTGTAGAGTGGCCGGGAAGAAGAGATCCTCCCGGCGCAGGTACAGAGAACAGCGATGGTTTAGAGCACGGCAGGCAGCAGCCGCGTCAGATGACGCGCCGCCAGAAGCTCAATAGCGTTTTCGATATCCGGGGCGAAGAAGCGGTCCTCGGTGTAGTGAGTGACTCTTTCGCGCAGCAGAAGGCGCGCCTCTTCCAGCAGCGGGCTGCTGGTCAGGCCTTCGCGCATATCCAGCCCCTGCACGGAAGCTAACCACTCAACGGCCAGTACGCCGCGGGTGTTTTCCGCCATCGCCCACAGACGACGACCGGCGGCCGGAGCCATCGAGACGTGGTCTTCCTGGTTGGCGGAGGTCGGCAGGCTGTCCACGCTGTGCGGGTGCGACAGCGCTTTATTCTCACTGGCCAGCGCCGCCGCCGTCACCTGGGCAATCATAAAACCCGAGTTGACGCCGCCGTTTTTCACCAGGAAAGGCGGCAGCTGCGACATATGGCTGTCCATCATCAGGGCGATTCGGCGCTCGGACAGCGAGCCAATTTCGGCAATCGCCAGCGCGATATTATCCGCCGCCATCGCCACCGGTTCGGCGTGGAAGTTGCCGCCGGAGATCACGTCGTTCTCGCTGGCAAATACCAGCGGGTTATCAGAGACCGCGTTCGCTTCAACCAGTAGCACTTCCGCCGCCTGGCGAAGCTGGGTCAGGCAGGCGCCCATCACCTGCGGCTGACAGCGCAAAGAGTACGGATCCTGCACCTTGGTGCAGTTATGATGCGACCGGGAAATGGCGCTGTCATCGGTGAGCAGGTGGCGATAGAGCGCCGCGGCGTCAATCTGCCCGCGCTGGCCGCGCGCTTCATGAATACGCGGGTCAAACGGACGACGCGATCCGAGCGCCGCCTCGGTGGTTAACGCCCCGCAGACCACCGCGGAAGCAAACAGGTCTTCAGCTTCGAACAGGCCGCGCAGAGCAAATGCCGTCGAGGCCTGCGTGCCGTTGAGCAGCGCCAGTCCCTCTTTCGCCGCCAGCGTGATTGGTTCAAGCCCTGCCTGACGCAGCGCCTGCGTTGCCGGTAGCCACTCCCCGCCGCGCACCCGCGCTTTCCCCTCGCCGAGTAGGGTTAAGGACATATGCGCCAGCGGCGCAAGATCGCCAGACGCGCCGACCGAACCTTTTGCCGGGATCCACGGCGTCACGCCTGCGTTAACCAGGCCAATCAGCGCCTGAATCACGCTCAGACGGATCCCGGAAAAGCCGCGTGACAGGCTGTTAATCTTCAGCACCATAATCAGGCGAGCAAGGTCATCATCCAGCGGTTCGCCAATCCCCGCCGCGTGCGACAGCACCAGAGAACGCTGAAGATTTTCCAGGTCATCGGTGGAGATACGGGTTTGCGCCAGCAGGCCAAAACCGGTGTTGATACCGTAAGCGGTACGGCCTTCCGCCAGAATCGCGTTAACGCAGGCAACGCTGTCATCGATCGCCGCGAAGGCGCTCTCGTCAAGAGTCACTTTCAGCGGCTGGCTGTAGATGTCGCGCAGCTGCGACAGGCTGAGTTGGCCCGGAATCAGTGTTAAAGCGTTCATTTAGCGTGCCCCTGCGTTGCTGCTACCATCGGAAGATTCAAACCTTGTTCTGTCGCGCACTCAATGGCGATATCGTAACCCGCATCAGCATGACGCATAACGCCGGTCGCCGGGTCATTGTGCAGAACGCGGGCGATACGCGCCGCCGCTTCATCGGTACCGTCACAAACGATAACCATCCCGGAGTGCTGCGAAAAGCCCATCCCTACTCCGCCGCCGTGATGCAGCGACACCCAGGTCGCACCGCTGGCGGTATTCAGTAAGGCGTTGAGCAGCGGCCAGTCGGAGATGGCGTCGGAACCATCGCGCATCGCTTCCGTTTCGCGGTTCGGGCTGGCGACCGAACCGGAATCAAGATGGTCGCGGCCGATGACGATCGGCGCGGAGACTTCGCCGCTGCGCACCATTTCGTTAAACGCCAGCCCCAGCTTCTGCCGCCACTCCAGTCCTACCCAGCAGATACGCGCCGGTAGCCCCTGGAAGCTAATACGCTCCCGGGCCATATCCAGCCAGTGATGCAGATGCTTATCGTCTTTAACAATCTCTTTCACTTTGGCATCGGTTTTATAGATATCCTGCGGGTCGCCGGACAGGGCAACCCAGCGGAACGGGCCAATGCCGCGGCAGAACAGCGGACGAATATAGGCGGGAACGAAACCGGGGAAAGCAAACGCGTTGCTAACGCCCATCTCCTGGGCCATCTGGCGAATATTATTGCCATAGTCAAACGTCGGCACGCCCATTGCGTGGAAAGCCAGCATTGCCTGTACATGGTCGGCCATTGAGCGCTTCGCCGCCAGGATTGTCCCCTGCGGGTCCGCTTCGGCTTTAGCCTGATACTCTTCCCAGCTCCAGCCTTTCGGCAGATAGCCGTGCAGCGGATCGTGGGCGCTGGTCTGATCGGTCACCATGTCAGGACGGACGCCGCGCTTGACCATTTCCGGCACGATTTCCGCCGCATTACCGCACAGGGCGATAGAGATGGCCCGGCCCTCAGCGGTGTATTTCTTGATACGCGCCAGAGCGTCATCCAGCGAGGTTGCCTGTTCGTCAACGTAGCGGGTACGCAGGCGGAAATCGATACGGCTCTGCTGGCATTCAATATTCAGCGAACAGGCCCCGGCTAAGGTTGCGGCCAGCGGCTGCGCGCCGCCCATACCGCCCAGACCGGCGGTCAGTACCCAGCGGCCCTTCAGGCTGCCCTGGTAATGCTGGCGACCGGCTTCCACAAAAGTTTCATAGGTGCCCTGCACGATGCCCTGGCTGCCGATGTAAATCCAGCTTCCGGCGGTCATCTGGCCGTACATCGCCAGACCTTTGGCATCCAGCTCGTTGAAGTGTTCCCAGGTTGCCCAGTGCGGCACCAGGTTGGAGTTGGCGATCAGCACGCGCGGCGAGTTTTCATGGGTTTTGAAGACGCCCACCGGCTTGCCGGACTGCACCAGCAATGTTTCATCGCTCTCGAGATTTTTCAGCGCCTTCACGATAGCGTCATAGCATTCCCAGTTACGCGCCGCGCGTCCGATACCACCGTATACCACCAGCTCATGCGGGTTTTCGGCGACATCCGGGTCGAGGTTATTCATGAGCATACGCAGCGGGGCTTCGGTCAGCCAGCTCTTCGCATTTAACGTCGTGCCACGCGGCGCACGTACGTCCTGCTGGCGGTATTTGCTTTGCGACATCGGGGGTTTCTCCTGACAATTAACGTTGGGTACGCAAATACATATACTTGTCTATACAAGCATGCGCAAGCCAGGATTTAACAGAAATGATACATTTTTGTTATATTGCGTCAGCAATCACGTTTTGCCGACGCGCAGGAGGATCAGGAAGCGAAATGCCCCTGGAGACGGTAGCGGCTACCGGGAAAAAGCAGGCGCGCGTGGGAGACAATATGGGTGGTGGACCAGGTGCGACGGCGGATCAGCAAACACGGGTCGTGGGCGTGGATTTGCAGCAGGGCGCACTCCTCAGCCGTTGCCTGTACCGCCTCAACGATATGTTCTCCCTCGGTCAAGGGGGCGATCAGCGACAGATAGTCGTGGGGCGTGGTGGCGGTATAATCCTGACGCAAATAGTCCGGTATCACGGCGGCGTTTACGCAGCGGTCCTCGATCTGTACCGGGATCTCATTTTCAAAATGCACCATCAGCGAATGAAAAATCCGCGTGCCGGCGGCTACGTTCAGCGCCGCCGCCTGAATCAGATCGGCCTGAGTCTCTTCCAGCAGGAGCACCTCACAGCGGTGCTGATGATGGCGAGAGGCGATTTCTTCAGCGATGCTGCGCACTTCGAACAGCGCCGACTGCCCTTTCGGCTCGGCGACAAAAGTCCCCACCCCCTGTAGCCGCACTAGCAGACCTTCATCGGTCAGCTCTCGCAGCGCCCGATTGATGGTCATCCGGCTAAAGCCAAACTGCGCCACCAGCTCCGCCTCCGAAGGAATACGATCGTGCGGCCGCCAGACGCCGCTGTGGATCTTTTCGCTGATTGCCTGCTTCACCTTTTCATAGAATGGCGCAGGCGCGGAACGAGGTTGCGGTGAGAACATGCCGGGCTTCCTTGTGCAATGGGCGACGAAACATCCAGAATATACTGAATCGCTAGCGCCACCAATGGGCGATTTGCCATGCCAGACGAGCCGCCGCGCGGGCTCCCTGGCTGTCAATATCATACTGTGGATTAAACTCAACCAGATCCACCGCCTGAAGCTTACCGCTGCGGCACAGCGGCTCGATGATTCTCAGCAGCATAGCCAGCGGGATGCCGAGTGCGGCAGGTGCGGAGACGGCAGGCATTTCGCGAGCGGGTAACACATCAAGATCGATAGTGAGATACAGGCGATCGTAGCGGGCAATATTACGCTCGATTTCCGGGATAACTCGCGCCTCAAGGGAGTGAAGAACTTCCAGATCCTCGATAATCGTCACCTCGCGGCGGGCAGCCTCGTCCAGCAGCGCCTGGGTATTGGCGGCACGGCTTACGCCGATACAGGTGTAATGAAAAGCGCGCCGCTGCGCTTCGCAGACCAGCGCCAGCTGGCGGAAAGGCGTACCCGAGCTGGCCCGGTCGGCAAAACGTAAATCAAGGTGCGCATCGAGATTGATAATGCCGACCTCTTCTGCGGGAAAAGCGTCCAGTACCCCGGCGCCGTGGCCGAAAGCCGTCTCGTGACCGCCGCCCAGTACCAGCGTACGCTTACCTGCACGCTGGCAGGCCGTAACCGCTTCGCGCAGCGCCTGCTGCACCTCTTCCAGCGCTTCACCCACCGCGCTGATGGTCCCCATATCCACGCAGCGGTCGTGTCCGTCATGGCTGGCCATATTCGCCAGCGCCCGACGCAGGGTTTCCGGCCCTTTTGCCGCGCCGGTGCGTCCTTTATTACGCCGAACCCCTTCATCACAGGCGAACCCGAGCAGAGCTATATCACCGCTCACCGCCTGCGGCTCAAAACGCCCGGCCCGGTGGATAGTCTGAAACAGGCGCAGCGCGTTCGCCGCTTCCGTGCTGTCATCACGTCCCTGCCACAGCTCTGCGGGCGTAGGTAGCCAAAGATTCATACCATTTCTCCCCGAACAACGCGTTGCCAGAGCGGAGTGCGCCCCGGCTCATAAACCATCTCAACCGGATGCGCCGCATCCCAGATAGCGAAATCGGCGACAAAGCCCGCCGCCAGCTGACCGTGGCTGTCCTGACGACCCAGCGCCTGCGCCGCGTGACGGGTTACGCCGGCCCACGCCTCCTCCGGCGTTAAGCCAAACTTCACGCAGGCCATATTCATCGCCAGATGGAGACTGGCGAAGGGGCTGGTGCCAGGGTTGTAGTCCGTCGCCACCGCCATCGGTACGTTATATTCCCGCAGCAGTTCAACAGGCGGTTTACGGGTTTCGTCAAGGAAATAGAATGCGCCGGGAAGGAGTACCGCCACAGTTCCGCTGCGGCGCATCGCCGCCACGCCCTCTGGCGTCAGGTATTCAATATGGTCGGCGGAAAGGCCTTTATAGCGGCTCACTAATTCGGCGCCCCCAAGCGAAGAGAGCTGCTCAACGTGTCCTTTTACCGGGATACCTAATGCCTGAGCCGTACTGTAAACCCGTTCAGTCTGCGCCGGACTAAAGCCGACGTTTTCGCAGAAGGCATCGACGCTTTCGAATAACCCCTCTTCCCAGAGCGCCGGGAGAATGGTTTCACACACCAGGTTGATATAACCGTCCGGATCACCTTTATATTCCGGCGGCGTAGCGTGAGCGGCGAGCAGCGTCGGCGAAATCTCCACGGCATGCGTAGCGGCAAGCTGTTGTATAACACGCAGCATTTTGCGCTCGTTTTCCAGATCCAGCCCATAGCCGGATTTGATCTCCAGAGTGGTGACACCTTCACGTAGCAGACGCTCCAGCCTCCGCCGGGCCAGCGCCAGCAGCTCCGCTTCGCTGCTTTCCCGGGTGGCGCGCACGGTAGCGTTAATACCGCCGCCGTTGGCGCTAATAGTCTGATAGGAGACACCGTTCAGGCGCTGCTCCCACTCCTGCGCCCGGCTGCCGCCAAAAACCAGGTGGGTGTGGCAGTCAATCAGCCCCGGCGTGATAAGTCTGCCGTCGAGGTCGATGCTCCGCCCTGACGGCACATCGCGTTCGGGAACAATAGCCTCAATGCGGCCATCGCGCACCAGCAGCGCATGGTTTTCCAGCAGACCGTAAGGCCGAGAGTTACGGGGGTCGAGAGTGGCAAGACGGGCGTTTCGCCAGATTACGCGTTCGGAAAAGGTATGTGTCATAGCCGTCAACTTGTCATGGGTTGTATAGACATTTATTTTAATCCCACGCGAAATGTCAACCCAGGAGCTACGAATGTTATTTATTTGTGATCAAAAGCGACCCATTCCGGGCGTTGATTATGTAAAGGCGGCAACTTTTTTGTGCTACGTCTTCCCGTTTCGCTTAACTTGGTATACAACAGCAGGCTTTAAAGGACTTATGCCCTTAATACTTTCAGTTGTCTGTGCCCTGACTACGCTCGTGCTCTTCGGTGACATAGTTTTACTATGCCCGCGAGGAATCACTTACTTGCCAATGGCCTGTAACTTTAATTATTCAGGGTATTGTTATTCGATTTATTCTTGCCCGGAGCAACATGAACACATATTCCGTTTCCCGTCTGGCGCTGGCATTGGCCTTTGGCGTGACGCTGTCCGCCTGTAGTTCGACGCCTGCCGATCAAAAGCCCTCAACGCAGACTGCGCCGGGCACGGCTTCTCGTCCAGTGTTAACCGCCGATGAAGCAAAAAACTTTTTACCGGAGAGCTATTTCCAGTCTCTGGCTCCTGGCGCCGCAGCCTGGCGTCCTGCCGCCATCAGCCTTCCTGCACAGCCTGACTTTATCGTTGGGCCTGAGGGCGCGCAGGGCGTAACCCACACCACAATTCAGGCCGCAGTGGATGCCGCAATTACCCGCCACTCTGACCGTCGTCAGTTTATCGCTATTATGCCGGGCGAATATACGGGCACCGTATATGTTCCGGCAGCTTCTGGCGCAATCACCCTGTACGGCACCGGCGAGAAACCCATTGACGTGAAAATTAGTGAAGCGATTGATTCAGAAATGGATCCCGCCTCCTGGCGTCATCAGGTCAATCCGCGCGGCAAATATATGCCAGGTAAACCGGCCTGGTATATGTACGACAACTGCCAGAGCAAACGTAACGCCACAATTGGCGTCATGTGCTCAGCGGTTTTCTGGTCACAGAACAACGGTCTGCAGCTGCAGAATCTGACTATCGCCAACAACCTTGGCGATAGCGTTGATGCGGGTACCCATCAGGCCGTCGCGCTGCGTACCGATGGCGATATGGTGCAGATTAATAATGTGAATATTCTTGGTCGCCAGAATACCTTTTTCGTGACCAATAGCGGCGTACAAAACCGCCTGCAGGATAATCGTCAGACCCGTACGCTGGTCAGCAACAGCTACATTGAAGGCGATGTCGACATCGTTTCCGGCCGTGGAGCGGTGGTGTTCGATAACACCGACTTCCGCGTGGTAAACTCGCGCACCCAAAAAGAAGCTTACGTCTTTGCTCCGGCCACGCTGAAAAGCGTGACCTACGGCTTCCTGGCAATCAACAGCCGTTTTACCGCTTCCGGTGATAATGTCGCGCAGTTTGGACGCTCTCTGGACGTTGACGGCAATACTAACGGCCAGGTCGTTATCCGCGATAGCGTCATCAATGAAGGCTTCAATATTGCTCAACCGTGGGCTGATGCCGTTGGTTCTCATCGTCCGTTTAGCGGCAACACCGGAACCGCGGATGATAAAGGTAATCCGCAGCGTAATCTGAATGACGCAAACTTCAACCGCATGTGGGAATACAACAACCGCGGCGTGGGAAGCTTTGTCGTTTCTGAACCAAAGCAGTAATGTAAAACCGAGAGGGGGAGCCCTTCCCCTTCTCGCTCTTCTTCCCCTGCCCAATCTTCCCTTTTTATCGCCATCATCCTCTGGCAGAACAGCGGTTTCTCTTTTACAGCACGCCTAAGTTGTACAACTTTCAATTATCACTAATAAATAAATATCAAATAAAAACAATAATTTAATATTGAAATTTAAAAAAATAAACAAAATGTACAAAAT
>OEPS010000021.1_pt1 | contig 63976 bp, 62 predicted proteins | sample 1539411 | NCBI WGS metagenome assembly OEPS01 (sample SAMN02671747, study PRJEB22543) | soil metagenome | biome: bacteria | place: China:Hunan Province, Lengshuijiang City | collected 2012-10-15 | depth 0.08m m
AGAGCCTTATAGGCGCATCAGAAAAACCTCCGGCTATGCCGGAGGATATTTATTTTATCCCGATGCATGCAGATGCCGCTAAGCGGAAGTAGCCCCCGGCTTGCGGCTAAAGCCTTAGCCGGGCTACGAGTTGACGCTGTTTTGTAGCCCCGGTAAGCGCAGCGCGACCGGGGATTTCCCGGTACGGGTCTGCTGGCGTCGGAAGCTTTTATACGGTAGTGACGTTGGTTTGCCCGGCCTCACGCGGACGGCGGTTAAGCAGAGCGTGCAGCAAAATGGCGCCGAAAGTGGCCGTACCGATCCCACCGAGGGTAAAGCCGCCAAGCGAGAGGGCAAAATCACCCGCTCCCAGCACCAGCGTTACCGCCACCATGATCAGATTACTGTTCTGGCTTAAATCCACCCGGTTTTGTACCCAAATCCGCGCGCCCGCGACGGCGATCAGACCGAACACCACAATCGATGCGCCGCCGATAACCGGCCCGGGAATCGTGTGGATCAGCGCACCGAATTTCGGCGAAAAGCCGAGCAGCATCGCTATCAGCGCTGCCGCAACGAACACCAGCGTTGAGTACACTTTAGTAACCGCCATCACGCCGATATTCTCTGCGTAGGTGGTGACGCCGCTGCCGCCGACCGATCCGGAGAGCATCGTGGCCAGTCCATCGCCGACGAACGCGCGCCCCATATACGGGTCCATATTGCGCCCGGTCATTCCCGCAACCGCCTTCAGATGGCCGAGGTTTTCCGCCACCAGAATCACCGCGACGGGGGCTATCAGCATCATCGCCTGGCTATTAAACGTTGGGGTAGTCATCTGCGGTAAGCCAAACCAGGCCGCCTGTTCAAGCAGACTAAAATCCAGCGCCTTGCCCAGACCGAAGACATTAGCCAGCAGGGCGTAAAGCGCGCAGGCGACAATCAGCCCCACGAGGATCAGCAGCCGCTGCAGCATCCCGCGGGTAAACACCGCCACCAGCCCGATGCACAGTACCGTCAATACCGCCATCCAGCCGTCGAACGGCGTCGCCGATACGCTGCGCACCGCAATAGGGGCCAGATTTAGGCCAATCGCCATCACCACCGCGCCGGTGACTACCGGCGGCATCAGCCGTTCAATCCAGCGGGTGCCGATTTTCATCACCACCAGGCCTATCAGGGTATAAACCAGACCGCAGATAATAATGCCGCCCAGCGCAACGCTGAGGTGCGGATTAAGCCCCTGGCCGTTGAAGCCGGTGACGGCGATCACCACGCCGACAAAAGCGGCGCTGGAGCCAAGATAGCTCGGCACGCGTCCGCCGGTGACCAGAAAGAACAGCAGGGTGCCGACGCCGGACATCAGAATCGACAGGTTGGGATCCAGTCCCATCAGAAGTGGCATCAGGACGGTCGCGCCAAACATCGCTACCGCGTGCTGAACGCCCATCACCACGGTTTGCCCGACCGACAGTCGCTCATCGGGGGCCACGACGCCGGAGGCGGCGGAAGGGGAGGTTAACTGCCAGCGAGGAAAATCGAAGAGAGCCATGATGAGATCCTGGGTTAAAGGTTAACAGGCTGGACGCATCAGCGTGTGGTAGCCGCGATCGAACCACATCAGTCCACGCGGTTCCGGATGGCGAACAATTGCCGCCACCTCACAAAACAGAATGTCGTGCGTCCCGACGCTGACTATCTGGCTGATACGGCAGTCGAAGCTGGCCAGCGCATCTTTCAGGCGCGGGCAGCCGGTTGCGCCGGTTTGCCAGTCGGCGGCGGCGAAGCGCTCCGCCATCGGCGTTTTGCCGCCGAATACGTTCGAGAGTCTTTCCTGACCGGCCGCCAGGGTATTGACGCACAGCGTCTGGTGCTGGCTGAAGATCGGCCACACCGAGGCGGAGCGATTCAGGCAGACCAGCAGCGTGGGCGGCGCGTCGGTGACGCTGCAGACCGCGCTGGCGGTAAACCCCGCGCGGCCTGCGGGACCATCGGTGGTAATAATGTTAACCGCCGCGCCGACGTGGGCCATGGCGTCGCGAAAGCTTTGTTTATCGGCAAGAGACATGCGGGCTCCTTATGCCAGCTGGCAGGCATCATCAAAGGACAGGCGCGGCAGGCGATCGTACAGCTTGCCGCGATCGCCGTAGCCGATATTAATCAGCAGGTTACTTTTCCAGGCGCCGTCGGCAAAAAACGCCGCATCGACCTTTTCGCGATCGAAGCCCGACATTGGGCCGGTATCAAGACCCAGTGCCCGGCAGGCGAAAATCAGGTATGCCGCCTGTAATGAGCTGTTGCGAAAGGCGGTCTCTTCCGCCAGCTGTGGGCTGGAGGTGAACCAGCTGCGGGCGTCGCCGTGCGGAAATAGCTCCGGCAGGCGGTCGTAGAAAGCGCTGTCCCAGGCCACAATAGCGGTGACCGGCGCCTGCATGGTTTTGGCTAAATTGCCGCTCGACAGGGTCGGGCGCAGCCTCTCTTTACCCTCCGGCGTGCGGATAAAAACGATCCGCGCCGGGGAGCAGTTGGCGGAGGTCGGCCCCATTTTCATCAAGGCGTAGATTTCACGCAGCTGCTCGTCGGAGACCGGTTTATCCAGCCAGCCGTTGTGGGTTCTGGCCTCGGTAAACAGCGCGGCGCGGGCGGCCGGGCTAATGGCTTCGCTCATAGATTCTCCTGAGCGACCGGCAGCATGGCGGCCAGCCCGTCGCATAAAATGGGGTTAAAGGTGGCGGTGTCGGTGACGTTGCAGGCGTGGCCTCCCCAGGCCATTTCTACCAGTTGACTGCCCGCAATTGCCGCCTGCAGCGCGCGGGAACAGGAGGCCGGTACCAGCAGATCGTCGGCGACGCTGATAATCAGCGTCGGGCAGGATATGGCCGCTGCCCGGCGCGAAAAGTCGGCCTGCCTGAGGGCATTAAGCCGTTTCAACAGATTATCTTTGCCCTGAAAATGGCTAATGGCGAGCGCCTCTTCGGCCTCAAGGCGCGGCAGGCGCGAGGCCATCCACTCCGCCGGATAGAGAAACAGCGGCTGCGCTTCGACCCATGCCTGCGCGCCGCCCGCGTGCAGCAGGCGTTCGCGAACCTGGAAACAGCGGCGGGTATGCGGGGAGAGGGTCAGCCAGCCGTTCACCAGCACCAGGGCGCTCACCGTTTCGGGGAAGTCCAGCGCCAGCTGGAGGCCAATCAGCGCGCCCAGCGCGTGACCGACCAGGGTACAACGTGTTATTCCCGCCTCCTCCAGCGCCGCACGGAGCTCCTGCGCCATGGTCGCCATGCTGTAACCGATAGGCAGCGGGCCGCCGTTTTCGCCGGTACCGTTATGGTCGTAGCTCACCAGCTGATACTGCGCTTCCAGCGCCGTACGCTGCGCCAGCCAGTAGACACCCGTGCCGCCGAGCCCGGCGCTCAGAACCACCACCGGCGCGCCCGGATAAGGCGCCGGGGAGATATTCAGCTTCATCATGCCGGTTTCCCGATATGGGCGACGGTCGCTATCTCTACCAGCGCATCGGGCTTCACCAGCCCGCACTGAATGCAGAAACGCGCCGGTTTGTCGCCGGGGAAGAATTCAGCGTAAACCTCGTTAATCGCGGCGTAGTTTTTCCAGTCGGTGATAAAGATGCTGTTGAAGGTCACGTCCGCCATACTGCCCCCCGCCGTCTCGATAACGCTCCTGATAGTTTCCAGCACGTGGCGGGTTTGCGCCTTTGGGTCGCCGATATACACCACGTTGTTTTGCTTATCAAACGGCAGGGTGCCGGAGACGTAAACCACGCCGTCGGCCAGCGTACCGGGGACAAACGGCGCGATAGGCGTGGTGGTACCCGGCGGAATAATCACCTGTTTAGGCATAACGTTTCTCCTCGGTAAACGAGAGCGAGGCTGCGGGCTCAAGGGCGCTACAGAAGCTGGCGACATCGCTGACCCAGCCGAAAAAGGTTTCGATATTGAACAGCGCCGCCTGCTGGGCGAAGGCCGGACCGGCCTGGTGGGTGGCGTCCTCCAGCACGATGCCGAAATATTCGAGGAAGAAGCCATCGCGCAGGGTCGACTCTACGCAGACGTTGGTGGCGATACCGGTAAACACCAGGTGGCGAATACCGCGGCTACGCAGGATGCTGTCGAGAGCGGTATTGAAGAAGCCGCTGTAGCGCGGTTTCGGCAGCACGATATCGCCGGGCTGCGGCTTAAGCTGATCGACCAGCTGATAGTCCCAGCCGCCTTTCGCCAGCAGCTTGCCCTGCAGCTCCGGGTTCTGGCGCATGGTTTTCAGCGCGTTGGATTTATGAAAATTCGGCGAACCGGGGCCACCGGCCTCCACGTACTGGTCATCCCAGCCGTTCTGAAACCAGATAATCAGCATCCCGGCGGCGCGGGCAGCGGCCACGGCGGTATTGATATTGTCGATAACCGGTCGGGTGGCGGAAACGTCAAAGCCGGCGAGGTCGAGATAGCCGCCCTGGCTGGCGTAGGCGTTCTGCATATCGACGACGATCAGCGCGCTTTGCAGCGGCGCGAAGGTCAGTGATTCCGGGCGAGCGGGCAGGGTAATCATCAGGCAACCTCTTGAGTCATAGTGGCGATATGGTCGCGGCAGCGCATCAGCGGCTGAATGCGCTGGCCAAAGGCTTCGATACCGATAAGAAAATCATCAAACGTCAGCAGCACGCCGTCGGTGCCGGGAACCGCCGCCACCTCGTCGAGCATACGGGCGACGCTGGCGTAGGAGCCGACAAGGGTGCCCATATTGATATTGACCGCCGAGGTGGGATCGGCCATCTGACGCACGTTAGTGTCGCTGCCGGAGCGGGTGTCTTTCTGGCTCTGTTCAGTCAGCCATGCCAGCGCTTCGTCATCCGCGCCGGCTTTGTAGTGCTCCCATTTGGCGCGGGCTGCCTCGTCGGTTTCATCGGCAATGACCATAAACAGCACGTATGAGCCGACGTCGCGGCCGGTTTTTTCCGCCGCCTCCAGCATGCGGGCGGCGGTGGGGGCAAAGGCGGCAGGGGTGTTGACGCCTTTACCGAAGCAGAAGTTATAGTCAGCGTGTTGGGCTGAGAACGCCATCCCGGCATCGCTTTGTCCGGCGCAAATCACCTTCATCGGCTGCGACGGCTGCGGGCTGACCCGGCAGTCGTTCATGGTGAAGTAGTCGCCTTTGAAGTCGCTACGCCCGGTTCCCCACAGGTCGCGCAGAACCTGGACATACTCGGTGAGATAGTCGTAGCGGCTGGCGAAGTAGTCATCGCCAGGCCAGATGCCCATCTGCTCGTACTCCGGCTTTTGCCAGCCGGTGACCAGGTTGACGCCAAAGCGGCCGCCGGAGATAGAGTCAATGGTTGAGGCCATGCGGGCGACGATCGCCGGGGGCAAGGTCAGGGTGGCGGCGGTGGCGTAGATCTGGATGCGTGAAGTCACGGCGGCCAGTCCGGCCATCAGGGTGAAGGACTCCAGATTATGATCCCAGAATTCAGTTTTGCCGCCGAAGCCGCGCAGTTTGATCATCGACAGCGCGAAATCAAAATGGTAGTGCTCGGCTTTTTGCACGATGGCTTTATTCAGCTCAAACGTCGGCATGTACTGGGGGGCATGGGTGGAAATCAGCCAGCCGTTATTACCAATCGGAACGAAGACACCAATTTTCATAGCTACCTCTCTGCATGTCGTTGAACAAGGAAGGCGCGCGGTGCTTTCCCGGGTCACCTCGCCAGGGTGATAAAGCAAAGGTGATGCCAGTTTTATAAAGGTTAATGTTATTAATGTGTTGCTTGATGGTTGCTGAAAGTGACGGCAAAAAAGTAGACTGAATGGTCAAAATTAGTGCACGAAAAAACCGCAGTCGTGCGCAATCGGAGTGCAGAGAGTCGTGTCGACGTTGGGCTTTTGCTATGCTGATGGCGTGAAATGAAGGAGAAAATCTATGGCACAGGGTGGCGTGAAAAAGAGTGGAAAACGTTCGCTGGCGGTGAGCGCAAAAAAAGAGGCTATTCTGGCCGCCGCGCTGGACGCGTTCTCGCAGTTTGGTATCCACGGTACGCGGCTTGAGCAGGTTGCCGAGCTGGCCGGCGTGTCAAAGACCAATCTACTCTATTACTACCCGTCGAAAGAGGCGCTGTATATTGCCGTTCTGCAACAGATCCTGGCTATCTGGCTGGCGCCGCTGAAGGCATTTCGCGAGGATATTAGCCCTCTGGTGGCCATTGGCGAATATATTCGTCTGAAGCTTGAGGTGTCGCGCGATCATCCGCAGGCGTCGAGGCTGTTCTGCCTGGAGATGCTGCAGGGCGCGCCGCTGCTGATGGACGAGCTGACCGGCGATCTGAAAGCGCTGGTGGATGAGAAGTCGGCGATTATATCCGGCTGGGTCGCGAGCGGCAGGCTGGCTCCGGTTGACCCGCAGCATCTGATCTTTATGATTTGGGCCACCACACAGCATTACGCCGATTTTGCCACTCAGGTTGAGGCGGTAACCGGCGCGACGCTGCGCGATGAGGCGTTCTTTCAGAAGACCGTCGATAATGTCCAGCGGATGATTATCGAAGGAATTCGCGTGCGTTAATTGGCGGGGGGCAGCGGGCAGCTCTGATCGCCATCTTCGCACTGCAGCAGCGAAGCAAGGAATGACTCGCGCTCTACGGTTTTGTCGGACAGGCACTGGTTGAGCAGCATCGGCTGAACGCTGCCGCCTTCTGCGCCGGAGGCCAGAAATTTGCAGTCGGCGTCGCGCAGTTCAATCCACGTTAGCTGCGCTTTTTTAAGCAATTCCTGCTGTCTGGCGGAGGCGCGCTTCAGCGCTTCCTGGTACGTTTCGTTTAGTTTTTTGTCGTCGGCCTGATATCGCTCGGCGCTGCACTGGTTCATCTCCGTTTGATTGCTGGCGTTGCTGCATTGGTCCGCCAGCGCGTAAGTGCTTGCCAGCAGCGCGGCAAGAGCGAGTAAAGTGCGTTTCATTATTCAACTCCCATAAAAAAAGCTCCCGTCCGGGAGCTTTAATTAACCACAGCCTGCGTCTGGTGTCATTAGCTGACGTTGTGCCGGTCTGTTTTCCCGGGGGCGGCGCAGAGCGCCTTGCCCGGGCTACAGGTACCTGCGGCCTGCGTTGGGGTAGCCCGGACAGATGCGCAGCATCGCCTCCGGGAAATGATGCCATGTAGCGCTCTGCTCCCGGGGGCGGCGCAGGGCGCCTTGCCCGGGCTACAGGTACGCGCGGCCTGTGTTGGGGTAGCCCGGGTAAGGCATCAGCCGCAACCCGGGAAGGCTTTAACCAATCGTCATCAGGCTGGCGTTGCCGCCGGCCGCGGCGGTATTGACGCTGAGGGAACGTTCAATATAGAGGCGTTCCAGCAGCAGATTGCTCTCACCGCGGGCGAAGCCCTGCACCGAAACAATCGCCCCATCGCGCGCCGCGACCTGTTCACACAGCTCACGCAGCTGATCGGAATCGCCGTGGTAGATAACCGCATCGAACGGTTCGTTCATCAGTGTTTCCGCTTTCGCAAAATGGATCCGCTCGCTGACTTCGCGCGGCAGCTTGTTCGCCAGCTCGCGCTGCAGCGGCGTATCCGGCCACAGTACCTCACAACCAACGGCGGTTACGCCTGCCAGCTGGATTAACGCGTCCTGCTCGTTATCGGCTACGCACAGCACGCGGTCGCGCGGCATAAAGGTCAGGGTGTTGCGCTCGCCGGTTGGCCCCGGCAGCAGACGTTGGGTACCGGCCTGCGCCTGCTCGCTAAACTGTTGGCACAGGGCCTTCAGTTCCGGGCGATCCGCTGCCCACTGTTGCAAAGCAAGCAGCGGTTTTTCCAGCAGCGTCTTCAGCTGCGCGTCCAGCGGATAGTCCGCGTCCTGACGGGCGAGGGTGACCCCGACGGCGTTTTGCGGCCGACTGGAGAGCAACCGGTACAGATACAGCGGACCGCCGGCTTTCGGACCGGTGCCAGACAGGCCTTCGCCGCCGAACGGCTGCACGCCGACCACTGCGCCGACCATATTGCGGTTGACGTACAGGTTGCCGACGTTGGCGCTGCCGGTCACCTGGGCGATGGTTTCGTCGATACGGGTATGTACGCCGAGGGTCAGGCCGTATCCGGAGGCGTTGATCTGCTCAACCAGCCCATCCAGCTCGTTGCGGTGATAGCGCACCACGTGCAGCACCGGGCCGAAGACCTCTTTTTTCAGTTCGTCGAAGCTCTCCAGTTCGATAAGCGTCGGCGGAACGAAGGTCCCGTTTTCCCACTCGCGAGAATCTTCGCTATTTTCGCGCACCGCCTGGAAGACTTTGCGTCCTTTGGCGCGCAGCGTCTGAATATGGCGCTCAATATTTTCTTTGGCTTCGGCGTCTATGACCGGCCCGATATCGGTGGTCAGACGGCCAGGGTTGCCCATCCGGCACTCGGCCATCGCGCCACGCAGCATGGTCAGCGTATGGTCGGCGATATCATCCTGCAGGCAGAGTACGCGCAGGGCTGAGCAGCGCTGCCCCGCGCTGTCGAACGCTGAGGCGAGAACGTCGATCACTACCTGCTCGGTTAATGCAGAAGAGTCGACGATCATCGCGTTCATGCCGCCGGTTTCGGCGATCAGCGGCGTCGGGCGGCCCTGTGCGTCCAGGCGGCTGGCGATGTTGCGCTGCAGAAGGGTGGCAACTTCGGTTGAGCCGGTGAACATCACGCCGCGTACGCGCTCATCGGAAGTCAGCGCGGCGCCGACGGTTTCCCCGCGGCCCGGTAGCAGCTGAATAACGCCCGGCGGCACGCCCGCTTCCAGCAGGATCGCCACGCCCTGAGCGGCGATGAGCGGCGTCTGTTCGGCGGGTTTCGCCAGCACGGTATTACCGGCCGCCAGCGCGGCGGCAATTTGTCCGGTAAAGATCGCCAGCGGGAAGTTCCACGGGCTGATACAGACTACCGGGCCCAGCGGGCGGTGGGTTTCGTTATCAAAATCATTACGAACCTGGCCTGCGTAGTAGTGAAGGAAATCTACCGCTTCGCGCACTTCGGCAATGGCGTTACTGAAGGTTTTACCCGCTTCGCGCACCAGGATACCCATCAGGGTCGGCATCTGGCCTTCCATCAGCACCGCGGCGCGTTCGAGGATCGCCGCGCGCTCCTGCGGCGGGGTGGCGAACCAGATTGGCGCGTTGTTGACCGCGCTGCTCAGCGCCTGCTGAACTTCAGCCTCGCTGGCTTCGCGCACGTGGCCGACGACATCTTTTGGCTCAGCCGGGTTTATCACCGCCTGCATTTCGCCTTCCTCCACCGGCTGTTCCAGCATCGGCAGCGCCTGCCATTTATGCAGCGCGCTATTTAATAATGAAGAGGAGAGGGAGGCCAGACGATGTTCGTTGGCCAGATCCAGGCCAGCTGAGTTGCTGCGCCCTTTGCCGTAAAGATCGCGCGGTAGTGGGATTTTCGGGTGCGGCAGGCCAACCTGACCTTCCTGCTGGGCCAGTTTTTCCACCGCGGCGACCGGGTCAGCAACCAGCTCATCCAGCGGCAGAGTGCTGTCAGCGATACGGTTCACGAACGAGGTGTTGGCGCCGTTTTCCAGCAGGCGACGCACGAGATACGCCAGCAGCGTTTCGTGGGTGCCCACCGGGGCGTAAATACGACACGGACGGTTGAGTTTGCCATCGGCGACTTTGCCGGTCACCTGCTCGTACAGCGGCTCGCCCATGCCGTGCAGACACTGGAATTCGTACTGCCCGGGATAGTAGTTCTGCCCGGCGAGCTGATAAATTGCCGCCAGGGTATGAGCGTTATGGGTCGCGAACTGCGGATAGATTAGGTTCGGCACCGCCAGCAGTTTTTTCGCGCAGGCCAGATAGGAGACGTCGGTGTAGACCTTGCGGGTATAGACCGGATAGCCTTCGAGACCATCCATCTGCGCGCGTTTGATTTCGCTGTCCCAGTAGGCGCCTTTTACCAGGCGGATCATCAGGCGACGACGGCTGCGGGTGGCAAGATCAATCAGATAGTCAATCACGAACGGGCAGCGTTTCTGGTAGGCCTGGATAACAAAGCCAATTCCGTTCCAGCCCGCCAGTTCCGGCTCAAAACAGAGTTTTTCCAGCAGATCGAGCGAGATCTCCAGGCGATCGGCCTCTTCGGCGTCAATGTTGATGCCGATATCGTACTGGCGCGCCAGCAGGGTCAGAGACTTCAGGCGCGGATAAAGCTCTTCCATCGCGCGATCGTACTGAGCGCGGCTGTAGCGCGGGTGCAACGCGGAGAGCTTAATCGAAATGCCCGGCCCTTCATAAATGCCGCGGCCATTGGAGGCTTTGCCAATGGCGTGGATAGCCTGCTGATAGGAAACCAGATAGGCCTGGGCATCGTCGGCGGTCAGCGCCGCTTCGCCCAGCATATCGTAAGAGTAGCGGAAGCCTTTATCTTCCAGCTTGCGGGCGTTGGCCAGCGCCTCGGCGATAGTTTCGCCGGTGACAAACTGCTCGCCCATCAGGCGCATCGCCATATCGACGCCTTTGCGGATCAGCGGTTCGCCGCTCTTGCCAATAATGCGGTTCAGCGAACGCGACAGGCTGGTTTCGTTGTGGGTCGAGACCAGCTTACCGGTAAACAGTAGCCCCCAGGTGGCGGCATTAACGAACAGCGACGGGCTGCGGCCGATATGCGACTGCCAGTTGCCGTTGCTGATTTTGTCGCGGATCAGGGCGTCGCGGGTGGCCTTATCGGGAATACGCAGCAGCGCTTCCGCCAGGCACATCAGCGCCACGCCTTCCTGCGAGGAAAGAGAGAATTCCTGCAGCAGGCTTTGCACCATCCCGGCGCGGCCGCTGGCAGTTTTCTGATTGCGCAGCTTCTCCGCCAGCTGATAGGCGAGCTTATGCGCCTGTTCGCCGAGATCCTGCGGCAGGCGAGCCTGTTCCAGCAGCATTGGCACGGCGTCGGTTTCGGCCCAGCGCCAGGCTGCGGTAATCGACGCGCGGGAAACGGACTGCGGCAGGATCTGCTCGGCAAATTCGAGGAACGGCTGATAAGGCTCATCGCCAGCACTGCCGGCTTCATCGCTTTCGTTGGCCGCGCCGGAAAGCAGCGCCGGTAGCTCGGGCAGCGTCTCGTCGTTTTCCAGCTTTTCCAGATAATTGAAGATGGCCTGTTTAATCAGCCAGTGCGGCGTGCGGTCAATACGGCTCGCTGCGGACTTAATGCGTTCGCGCGTCGCGTCGTCAAGTTTTACACCCATGGTGGTGGTGCCCATGTCAGGAACTCCTGTGATTAGTCGTTCGCTTCATCCTTCAACCTGCCTCTTTGTTGGCTTTATTTACGCGCCCCGGTCACATCGTTGTCCATGCTTTCAGGGACTAACAAATTTGCCGCCTAGATGCAGATTGAATGCGTTTGCGAACTTCGCTGCTGTTCAGTTATGCGGTTGCGTAGAAATATCTATCATGTTGCAACTTTGTGCAACCTTGTTAATTAAGAATTGTGGGGCAGGCTGGGAAATACCGGGAATGTTAAAAAGAATGACTAAAATAGCAGGAATTTATCCCCTGTCTAATAAGGTATTTCTATGCGTCACTTAACACTTTTGCATGGTGCAACCGCTAAAAACGTGAGAGAGTGCAACCTATAACAAAATGAAGTTTGGTCATGAAAGCATTTCGTGTAAATGCTGTGTTAAATCATTTGTGAAAAAACAAAGCTTCCGTCAGGATACGGTCGCCCAATACAACCAATAGGCCATTGCCCCGTTCCGGCAGTGGATAAAACGACAAATCTGGACGCTGTCGACAAAAATTCTGGAGATTTTACATGGCTATTAGCACACCCATGTTGGTGACTTTTATTGTTTATATTTTTGGCATGGTACTTATCGGTTTTATTGCCTGGCGTTCTACAAAGAACTTTGATGATTATATTCTTGGCGGCCGCAGCCTTGGCCCATTCGTCACCGCGCTCTCCGCCGGGGCATCAGATATGAGCGGCTGGCTGCTTATGGGGTTGCCCGGCGCCATTTTTATTTCCGGAATTTCCGAAAGCTGGATTGCCATTGGCCTGACCTTAGGCGCATGGATTAACTGGAAGCTGGTGGCGGGGCGCTTGCGGGTGCATACCGAGGTGAATAATAACGCCCTGACGCTGCCCGATTATTTCACCGGCCGCTTTGAAGATAAAAGCCGCGTACTGCGAATTATCTCGGCGCTGGTGATTTTGTTATTTTTCACCATCTATTGTGCCTCCGGTATTGTGGCCGGCGCGCGTTTGTTTGAAAGCACGTTTGGTATGAGCTACGAAACCGCGCTGTGGGCCGGCGCGGCGGCAACCATTATCTATACCTTCGTCGGTGGTTTCCTCGCGGTGAGCTGGACTGATACCGTCCAGGCAAGCCTGATGATATTCGCGCTGATCCTGACGCCGGTGATGGTGATTATTTCCGTCGGTGGTTTTGGCGATTCCCTGGAAGTGATCAAGCAAAAGAGCATTGAGAACGTTGATATGCTCAAGGGCCTGAACTTCGTCGCCATTATTTCGCTGATGGGCTGGGGTCTTGGCTATTTTGGTCAACCGCATATTCTGGCGCGCTTTATGGCGGCGGATTCGCACCACAGTATCGTTCACGCCCGTCGTATCAGTATGACGTGGATGATCCTCTGCCTGGCGGGTGCCGTTGCCGTCGGCTTCTTTGGCATCGCGTACTTCAATAACAACCCGGGCGTTGCCGGAGCGGTGAACCAGAACGCTGAACGCGTCTTTATTGAACTGGCGCAGATTCTGTTCAACCCATGGATTGCCGGGATCCTGTTGTCGGCGATTCTGGCGGCGGTAATGTCGACTCTGAGCTGCCAGCTGCTGGTGTGTTCCAGTGCGATTACCGAAGATCTGTATAAAGCGTTTTTGCGTAAAAATGCGGGTCAGCAGGAACTGGTATGGGTCGGACGCTTTATGGTGCTGGTCGTGGCGCTGGTATCCATCGCCCTGGCGGCCAACCCGGAGAACCGCGTGCTGGGTCTGGTGAGCTACGCATGGGCAGGCTTCGGTGCGGCGTTTGGTCCGGTGGTGCTGTTCTCGGTAATGTGGTCAGGAATGACGCGTAACGGCGCGCTGGCCGGAATGATTATCGGCGCTATCACCGTCATCGTCTGGAAACAGTTCGGCTGGCTGGGTCTGTATGAAATTATCCCTGGCTTTATTTTTGGTAGCCTGGGGATTGTGGTCTTCAGCCTGCTGGGGAAAGCGCCTTCAGCCGAGATGCAAAGACGCTTTGCCGAAGCGGACGCGCACTATCGCTCTGCGCCGCCAGTACGCGCTACCGCCGAGTAATATTTGGCTCTCCTCTCAAGCCCGCGTCCTGCGGGCTTTGTTGTATATGACACTTGCTAATTGCTTGAAAATACGCTGATATCTCAGCTCAGATAACAATGAGGGTAGCAAAATGAATTTCAAACAGTGTGCGATGGCGCTGGTTCTGGCAGGGGTCTTGAGCGGCTGCGTGGCACCCGCTGCGAACAAGGCTCCGGCGGCGGAGACTAACGCCTGTCCGGCGGAAAATGCCATGGTGCAAACGACGCTTTATTTCGGATTAAGCCGTCCGGCAGGGAAAGATATTACCGCTCAGGAGTGGCAGCAGTTCGTTGACCGCGATGTGACGCCGCGCTTTCGGGATGGCCTGACGGTATTTGATGCGCGCGGACAGTGGCTGGGCAATGACGGGACCGTCGCACGTGAACAGAGCAAGGCGCTGATGCTGATCCATGGCAAAGATGCAAAGAGCGAAGAGGGAATTGAGGCGCTGCGCAATACGTATAAATCACGCTTTGCGCAGGAGTCGGTAATGCGCGTTGACCAGCAGGTATGCGTTCATTTTTAAACGGTGCCCTGATGGAATGTCGACCCCACAAGATTTACGTTGCGGCTGTTTCCCGGGCTGCAGCGGGCTCCCGACCTACGGACCGCACGCATCTACAGCCCGGGTAAAGCGCTCTGCGCCGCCCCGGGAAAACGGGCAAGCAATTCTGATTACAGCACCAGGCCCGCGAAGCTGGCAGAGAGCAGGCTGACCAGCGTCGCGCCGTATACCAGGCGCAGGCCGAAGCGGGAAACGATATTCCCCTGCTGCTCGTTCAGGCCTTTAATCGCCCCGGCGATAATGCCGATAGAGGCAAAGTTGGCGAAGGATACCAGGAACACGGATAGAATACCCAGCCCGCGCGGCGTCATGCCGGCGGCTATTTTTTGCAGCTCAATCATGGCGACAAATTCATTCGCTACCAGCTTGGTCGCCATAATACTGCCGGCGTTCAGCGCATCGCTAAGCGGAATGCCTATCAGCCACGCCAGGGGATAAAAGACGTAGCCGAGGATCTGCTGGAAGCTCAGGCCAAATATCGTGGCGAACAGGGCATTTATGGCGCTAATTAAGGCAATAAAACCAATCAGCATCGCCAGAATAATCATCGCGACTTTAAAACCAGCCAGAATATATTCACCGAGCATCTCAAAAAAACTCTGCGATTCATGCAGCTTCTCGAGCTTGATCTCCTCCTCGCTGCCCGGACGCGTGGGGTTAATTATCGACAGAACAATAAAGGTGCTGAACATATTCAGAATTAGCGCGGCGACGACGTATTTTGCGTCGAGCATACTCATATACGCGCCGACAATGGACAGCGATACCGTCGACATCGCGGTGGCCGACATAGTAAACAGGCGGCGTGAAGAGAGGTCGCCGAGCACGCCTTTATAAGCGATAAAGTTTTCCGATTGACCGAGAATCAGCGAGCTGACCGCATTGAAGGATTCCAGTTTACCCATACCGTTAATTTTCGCCAGCAGGGTACCAATCAGACGAATAAATATCGGTAAAATCCGCCAGTGCTGAAGAATACCAATCAGCGCAGAGATAAAGATAATTGGGCACAGGACGCCAAGGAAAATAAACGCCAGCCCTTTTTCACTCATGCCGCCAAATACAAAGTTGGTTCCTTCGGCGGCGAAACCGAGCAGCGATTCAAAGAAGGACGCGATATTTTTCACTAACCACAGGCCGCTTTCTGCGTGGAGAAAAAAGAAAGCCAGCGCAATTTCAATAACGATTAGCTGAATAATATAGCGGATGCGGATTTTTTTACGGTCATAGCTGGCAAGCCAGGCAAGGGCAAGAATAACCACCAGCGCCAGCAGGAAGTGCAAGAATTGAGTCATGTTGTTCATTTCACGGGTCAATAAGGCCGCCATTTAGCCACAGCCGTCAAGCCGGGTAAATATCTGCGGCAAAAAAAACGTCATCCTGCGATTGCGCATAACGGCGGAGCGATAATTGCCTGAGTCATTATTTGTTAGCGATTAATTTACAAATCGTCATTGATCTCTACACATTTCACTTGTGTTTCTGATTATTGTAATGATAATCACTATCATAAATATTTACCTAACTTTGCATCAGTTGACTGCGGTTCACATTTAAGGGTGTTGGCATGTTTGTCCCATTTCTCATCATGTTACGTGAAGGTCTGGAAGCAGCGCTGATTGTCAGCCTGATTGCCAGCTATCTGAAGCGCACTCAGCGCGGAAGCTGGATTGGCGTTATGTGGATTGGCGTGTTCCTTGCCGCAGCGCTATGCCTGGGGCTGGGGATCTTCATCAACGAAACGACCGGTGAATTTCCGCAGCGTGAACAGGAGCTGTTCGAAGGTATCGTGGCGGTAGTAGCGGTGTGTATCCTGACCTGGATGGTGTTCTGGATGCGCAAGGTATCGCGTAACGTCAGGCAGCAGCTTGAGCTGGCGGTCGATAATGCGCTTCAGCGCGGCAACCACCACGGTTGGGCGCTGGTGATGATGGTCTTTTTCGCCGTTGCCCGGGAAGGTCTGGAATCGGTGTTTTTTCTGCTGGCGGCCTTTCAGCAGGATGTGGGAATTTGGCCGCCTATCGGGGCGATGCTTGGTCTGGCGACGGCAATCGTTTTAGGGTTCCTGATCTACTGGGGCGGGATCCGTATGAATCTTGCCGTCTTTTTCAAATGGACCAGCCTGTTTATTTTGCTGGTGGCCGCGGGCCTTGCCGCGGGCGCTATCCGCGCCTTTCATGAAGCCGGTCTATGGAACCATTTCCAGGATATAGCCTTTGATCTGAGCAACGTGATTTCGACGCACACGCTATTCGGTACGCTGCTGGAGGGGATTTTTGGCTATCAGGAAACGCCAACTATCAGCGAAGTAGCGGTCTACTTTATCTATCTGATTCCGGCGCTGGTGCTTTATGTCTCGCCGCCGGGCAATAAAACCACCGCATCCCGAGCCGCCTAGTCGGGCATCGCGGACTGAAATAGTTACAACATACTTATCGAAAGGGATGGTCATGATGAATCATTTTCGTCGCAATGCGCTGCAGCTTACCGTTGCCGCGCTGTTCGGCTCTGCTTTTTGCGCTCAGGCAGCCGATATTCCACAGGTAAAAGTTACCGTCACTGATAAACAGTGCGAGCCGATGAACGTCACGGTGAAAGCGGGTAAAACCCAGTTCATTATTCAGAACCATAGCCAGAAAGCGCTGGAGTGGGAGATTCTGAAAGGCGTACTGGTGGTTGAAGAGCGTGAGAATATTGCTCCCGGGTTTACGCAAAAGCTGACGGCGAACCTGCAGCCGGGTGAATACGATATGACCTGCGGCCTGCTGACCAACCCGAAAGGTAAACTGACGGTCACTGGTGAAGCGACCAAAGATGCTGCTAAAGCCGACGCGTTGCTTAGCCTGGGAGATGCGATTACCGCCTATAAAGCGTGGGTTACCGCCGAGACCGCGGAGCTGGTGAGCAGCACTAAAGCCTTTACCGGGGCGGTAAAAGCGGGTGATATCGACAAGGCAAAAGCGCTTTACGCGCCGACGCGCCAGCACTACGAGCGTATCGAACCGATCGCCGAACTGTTCTCCGATCTTGATGGCAGCATCGATGCCCGCGAGGATGACTACGAGAAAAAAGCTGAAGATCCGAAATTCACCGGTTTCCACCGGCTGGAAAAAGCGCTGTTTGGCGATAACAGCGTCAAGGGAATGGATAACTATGCCGATCAATTGAATGCCGACGTTCTCGATCTGCAAAAACGCATCAGCGAGCTGGCGTTCCCGCCGTCAAAAGTGGTTGGCGGCGCTGCCGGGCTAATTGAGGAAGTGGCGGCCAGCAAAATCAGCGGTGAAGAAGATCGCTACAGCCACACCGATTTGTGGGATTTCCAGGCCAACATTGACGGCGCACAGAAAATTATCGACCTGCTGCGCCCGCAGCTGCAAAAGAAGAACGGCGAGCTGCTGGCGAAAGTTGACGCCAATTTCAAAAAAGTAGACGCCATTCTCAGCAAGTACCGCACCAAAGACGGTTTTGAAACCTATGACAAGCTGACGGATGCCGATCGTAACGCGCTGAAAGGGCCGATTACCACGCTGGCGGAAGATTTGGCCCAGCTGCGCGGGATTCTGGGTCTGGACTAAGTCGATGGCTGAGCAAAAGCATAATGTAAATGAACCGTCGCGTCGGCGGTTACTTAAAGGGATCGGCGCGCTCGGCGGCGCGCTGGCCATTACCGGCGGTTGTCCGGTGGCGCATGCGGCGAAGGGGGAGAGTTCTCCAGGCACGGTGTCGCCGGATGCGCGTCTGGAAACCCAGCCGTTTTATGGTGAGCATCAGGCTGGCGTGCTGACGCCTCAGCAGGCGTCGATGATGATTGTCGCTTTTGATGTCCTCGCCGGCGATAAAGCAGACCTTGAGCGGTTGTTCCGTCTGCTGACCCGGCGTATTGCCTTTCTGACTATGGGTGGGCCTGCGCCGGAGACGCCCAACCCGCGTCTGCCGCCGATGGACTCAGGCATTCTCGGGCCGTGGATCGCGCCGGATAACCTGACGATGACCGTTTCGGTAGGCCATTCGCTGTTTGACGACCGGTTTGGCCTGGCCAGTCAGGCGCCGAAAAAGCTGCAGAAAATGACGCGTTTTCCTAACGACTCGCTGGATGCGGCGCTGTGCCATGGCGATCTGCTGCTGCAAATTTGCGCCAATACGCAGGATACGGTGATTCACGCGCTGCGGGATGTGATTAAACACACGCCAGATCTGCTCAGCGTACGCTGGAAGCGGGAAGGCTTTATTTCCGATAGCGCCGCGCGCAGTAAGGGTAAAGAGACGCCGATTAATCTCCTGGGCTTTAAAGACGGTACCGCGAATCCGCTGAGCACAGATAATGCGCTAATGGATAAAGTGGTGTGGGTTACTCCCGACCAGAAAGAGCCAGCATGGGCGACGGGCGGCAGCTATCAGGCGGCGCGGATTATTCAGTTTCGCGTTGAATTCTGGGACCGAACGCCGCTTAAAGAACAGCAGACTATTTTTGGTCGCAATAAACTGACCGGCGCGCCGCTTGGGATGCAGCACGAGCACGATGTGCCGGATTACAGCAAAGATCCCGACGGCGATACTATTGCCCTCGATAGTCACATTCGTCTGGCGAACCCGCGCACGGCAGAAACTGAGTCCAGCCTGATGATGCGTCGGGGTTACAGCTATTCGCTGGGGGTGACTAACTCAGGGCAGCTGGATATGGGGCTGCTGTTTGTCTGTTATCAGCACGATCTGGAAAAAGGTTTTCTGACGGTGCAAAAGCGCCTGAATGGAGAAGCGCTGGAAGAGTATGTGAAACCGATCGGCGGTGGATATTTCTTTGTTCTGCCCGGAGTTATCGACAGCCAGCATTACCTCGGGCAATCGCTGATCGAAGCCTGACGCGCCTGCCCCGTGGGGCAGGGCGTTTTCTGCTGTTTTTCCATTCATTTTATGTATTTCCTGCCTTGTTTCATTTTTCTGTAATCTTATAGTCGGAAACTCTCCCCTGCTGCGGGGAGAATTATTTGTTGTGTTTATGTGAAAAAGAAGTTGCGCTTAGAATTATTTCTGATGTACTTATTACAGACGCGGTAGTTCTCAGCAGTAGTTTCGTTTCATTATGGAGATCGCGAATGCCCGATTGCTGTAACGGAAAACGTCAAACCCCATACCGTACTCATCAGCACGGCAGCCACACTTCCGGCCGCGATTTTCACACCGCTAAATCATCCTCTTCTACCATAGAAAACCCGAACCCAGGCAAGGTTATCGGTGCGCGTAGCCGTGACCCTCTGCCAATTCGTCAGGCAAGCAATGGCTTACAAGGAAGCCAAAACCTCAATCGTTAGTGCGCATAATCGCGTCGAACGTGGCGCGTGTGATGTAAACCAACAACGCAAGGTGCTATCCATGGGAAGACAAAAAGCAGTGACCAGAGCTCGTCGTGAGGCCAAACGTGTGCTGAGACAGGATTCGCGAAGCCATAAGCAGCGCGAAGAAGAATCGGTCACATCGCTTGTGCAAATGAGTGGCGTAGAAGCAATTGGCATGGCGCGGGATAGCCGCGATGCATCGCCAATTGAGGCGCGCAATGAGGCTCAGGCGCATTATTTGAATGCTATCGACAATAAGCAGCTGATTTTTGCGACGGGCGAAGCCGGGTGCGGTAAGACCTGGATTAGCGCGGCAAAAGCCGCTGAAGCCCTGATCCACAAAGATGTGGACAGAATTATTGTTACCCGTCCCGTTCTGCAGGCCGACGAAGATCTCGGCTTCTTACCGGGAGATATCGCCGAGAAGTTTGCTCCCTATTTCCGCCCGGTCTATGACGTACTGGTGCGAAGGTTAGGCGCTTCCTTTATGCAATACTGCCTGCGTCCGGAAATCGGCAAGGTGGAAATCGCGCCGTTCGCCTATATGCGCGGACGTACATTTGAAAATGCGGTAGTGATCCTGGATGAGGCGCAGAACGTGACCGCGGCGCAAATGAAAATGTTTTTGACCCGCCTCGGGGAGAACGTGACGGTCATCGTCAACGGCGATATTACCCAGTGCGATTTACCTTCTGGGGTGAAATCAGGACTCGCCGATGCGCTGGCGCGTTTTGAGGAGGACGAGATGGTAGGCGTTGTACGCTTTACTACCGACGATTGCGTGCGTTCAACCCTTTGTCAGCGCGCGCTGAAAGCCTACTACTGATTGTTTCTAAGTCTGCAAAGCCCGGGAAACCGGGCTTTGTTTTTGCTGGTCTAAAGTAAATGTTGCAGCGAAGGGGCGGTCATTGTTGCCTTAAAGGGAATGATCTCAGCTTTCGCTACACCTGATTGTTGGAACGGATCCTGACTTAGCCGGGTACGCAATGCATCCATATCATCGCCTTTAGCCAGAATCACGCCGCCGGACCTGGGGATTTTGCGCCCTGATGCGAGGAAGATTCCGTCAGCGTAACCTTTCTTAAGCCATTCCACGTGCGCAGCAAGCTGTGCGTCTACTTCATCAAGCGGTTTAACGTAAGTCAGAACAACAACGGCAATAGTGCTCATTTTGATGTCCATCTTTTAAATGGGTATATAAAAGTAGCATGCGGAGAGCTGCGGGTGATAGTAGGCCGAATGCGGTTTCTGAATGGTGCGACATGCGAAAAAAAGCCCGTACTTACGTACGAGCTCTTCTTTGAAGATGGCGGTGAGGGGGGGATTGACTCGCTTTGCTCGCCGTTACTCGGCCCGTCCATGGGCCTCGCCCCAGCGGGGCCAACGCAGGCGTTGTTCAAAAACGCTCCCGGCGTTTTTGTCGGGGCAGCCCGCTTACTGCGTTCACGGTCTGTCCAACTGGCTGACGCCAGTTGTCGACCCCCGGTCGGGGGTTCTCATCCCCCCCTGGTGGGGTGCAATATGCGAAAAAAAAGCCCGTACTTACGTACGAGCTCTTCTTTGAATATGGCGGTGAGGGGGGGATTCGAACCCCCGATACGTTGCCGTATACACACTTTCCAGGCGTGCTCCTTCAGCCACTCGGACACCTCACCATATTGTATTGCTGCTCACCTTGGGTGGGCAACGGGGCGGTACTATAGGGAGTTGCGCTAAAACGGTCAAGCAGTATTTATTCTTTCGCTATCGTTCGGTTAAGCAATGAACACTGCCCCGACCTTGAGCGGCGGGGCAGGCATTTTAACGCTGTGAATCAAGCTGTTCGTTATTCTTCACCACGTCCTGAGCTTTGGCGTAGCTTTCTATCAACAGCTGGTAGGCCGGGAAAACTTTAGTGTAAACCTCAGCCCACTCTGCGGCGTCCGGACGATTCCAGGTCCGCTGTAGCTCAGACGCAACTGCGGCGGTATCCATTGGCACGACGCCCGCCTGAACGATGCGGGCGAGGGTGATTTCCTGCGCCATCTTGCTGTAGGTGCCTGAGGCATCAATTACCGCAAAAACTTTGTAGCCATCGGCGACGGCGGCAATGGCCGGGAACGCCATGCAAACGCTGGTAATCGTACCGGCGATAATCAGCGTTTTACGTCCGGTAGCTTTTACTGCGGCCACAAATTCCGGGTTATCCCACGCGTTGATTTCGCCTTTACGCGCAATATATTGCGCATGAGGTGCATTTTCATGAATTTCGGGAATCAGCGGACCGTTGGGACCCTGCGGCACGGAAGCGGTCGTGATCACCGGAATCCCGGCTAATGAGGCCATCTTTGCCAGCGCTGCGGCACGAGCGCGCAGCTCCGGCATCGGCATATCGCCGACGGTCTGGAACAGACCGCTTTGATGGTCAATCAGCAGCATTGCGGTATCATTTGCATCAATAACCGGACGAGAACCGTTGAAATTAGCTGGGATGGACATATTCTTTACCTTATCAAATATCAGATTTGGCCGAAGCGGCCGCTATTGAAATCAGCAATCGCTTCCGCGATTTGCGATTTGGTATTCATCACGAACGGGCCGTAGCCCACAATTGGCTCCTGCAGCGGCTCGCCGGCCATCAGCAGAACCTTTGCATCGGAGCCTGCTTCCAAATGGAAGGAGTCACCTTTCTGGCTCAACACCACCAGCTGTCCTTCCCGTGCGCTTTCCGCGCCGTTTACGGTAACTCCACCTTCGAGCACCACCAGCGCGGTGCTCCAGCCTTCCGGCTGATGCAGCGTCACCTCACGACCCTGCCTGAGCTGCAAATCCCATACGTTCAGCGGTGAGAACGTATGCGCAGGGCCGGCGACATCGCCGTAGCGCCCGGCAATCACTCTGACTGTTCCGGCATCGTCGTCCAGCGTCGCTTGCGGAATGACGTCTGCGGTAATGCTCTGATATCCCGGATGCGTCATTTTGTCTTTGGCCGGCAGGTTGACCCACAGCTGAATCATTTTCAGCTCGCCGCCGGTACGGGTAAATTCCGCAGAGTGGAACTCCTCGTGCAGGATCCCGGAGCCAGCGGTCATCCACTGCACATCGCCCGGACCGATAATGCCGCCTCTACCGGTCGAGTCTCGATGCTCGACCTCACCGGAGTAGACGACGGTAACGGTTTCGAATCCGCGGTGCGGATGTTCGCCGACGCCGCGTTTACCGCTTCCCGCCGGAAAAGTGTGCGGCCCCGCGTAATCAAGCAGCAGGAAGGGGCTTAGCTGTTCGCCGTGAGTCTGATAAGAGAACATGGAGCGAACCGGGAAACCATCGCCTACCCAGTGCTGAGAAGGCGCGGTGTAGATTCCAGTAATCTGTTTCATGGCAATCTCCTTAACGTCTGTTTCTGATGTGAATAAGCATATATTCACCACTAATACTCCGGTAGATAGCGAAAATGGCCTATACTGTTCCAAAAATAGAACGATGGAGAGAGGATGCAGGATCTCAATGATTTAGCCTGGTTTGTCCAGGTTGTTGATTACGGCGGATTTACTGCGGCGGGTAGGGCACTCGATCAACCCAAATCCAAACTCAGTCGTCGCATCGCTCAGCTGGAAGAACGACTCGGCGTACGTTTAATCCAACGTACTACCCGCCAGTTTGCCGTCACGGAAGTTGGTCACACCTTCTATCAGCACTGTAAGGCGATGCTGATAGAGGCTGAAGCGGCAGAACAAGCGGTAGAGACGCTGCGCTCCGAACCACGCGGCAGCGTCAAGCTGACCTGCCCGGTAACGCTTTTACATGCACACGTTGGGCCAATGCTGGCACGTTTTATGGTGCGCTATCCGGGAGTGAATCTTCAGCTTGAAGCAACTAACCGCAGAGTTGACGTGGTGGGCGAAGGCGTCGATGTGGCGATTCGCGTGCGCCCGAGACCGATAGAGGACAGCGATCTGGTGATGCGCGTTCTTGCCGATCGTGGACATCGCCTGGTAGCCAGCCCGCAGTTAGTCGCTCGGATGGGCCAGCCTGATGTTCCAGCAGAATTAAGCAATTGGCCGGGATTAAGTATGGGGGCTGGCAAACATCAGCATAGGTGGCAATTAACTGGCCCCGAAGGGGCAAAGGCGGAAGTCTACTTCACGCCCCGAATGATCACCTCGGATATGCTGGCGCTGCGTGAAGCAGCTATTGCCGGAGTGGGGTTGGTACAGCTTCCTTTATTAATGGTCCGTGAACAGCTGGCTGCCGGCGAGCTGGTGGTTGTGCTCGATGAGTGGCAGCCACGCAGGGAGGTCATCCATGCGGTGTTTGCTTCTCGCCGTGGTCTGCTACCGTCGGTCAGAGCATTAGTGGAGTTCTTGGGCGAAGAGTATCAGCGGATGGAGGAGGATTAGGGCTGTCGGTATTCTGCGTCTGCTGGCCAGGCAGGCGTAATACGGTGAGTTAATCACAGTGGGCATCAATATTACTTAAGCGCTATGAAATAATTCAGCGTTTTGATTGAGCTATTATTCCTGGAGCTAAACTCGGGTGAAAAAATCAATAATAATATAAAAGAGCGTCTTAATTTTTCCAGGGAGTTTTTTATCTTTTACGCTCGTAAAATTTTAGCTGCTTATAGTCCCGATTTGCCTGGGAAACATAATTGAAACTATAGTATTCAGGACTTACTTAATGCACAAGCTTGCCGAAAACGTTGTTAATAATGAGTCAATGATTAATTCGGGTAAGGATCATACGCGTATAGACCGTCTTCCTGATTACAGTAAAGTGGATAAATTTATCGCCAATAAACATTTTCATTAGTGATGGCGCGGGCTCAGTATTGCCTGATTTATCACTGCTTTCGCCTTGCTGTAACCGTCCTGTATCATTTATCCTTTCGCGCTGCAGCTTGTTGAAGTAAAAAGCGATATTGTTAGAGTCGTTAATCCAACACAAGCGCTATTCCCGTGCAATGTACCCGGGAATACGTAATAAATGCTACCGCCACTATATAAAACACACCACAACCTTATGCTAAGGAGTCAGCATGGCAGCCCCTTTGGGTCGTTTGGCGCTTATCCCGCTGTTATTTATTACCGCTTGTCATCAGCCTGTGTCGTCAACAGCGGCAGGACCGGTACCCATTACCCAGGATCAACAAGCGATTATTGATAACACCACGCTTGAGATCTCGCGCAGCGCGCTGGAATACAATATTCATAAGGTCCAGCAGCTTCTGGGCAATCAAACTCGTTTATGCGCCATCCTGAAAGGGGATGCCTATGGCCATGACCTTAAGCTTGTTGCGCCAATAATGATGCAGAACAATGTTCAGTGCATCGGTCTTGCCAGCAACGAGGAAATTCACACCGTTCGTAGCCTCGGTTTTAAAGGGCAGCTAATGCGCGTACGCAATGCGACTGAAAAGGAGATGCTGCAAGCGGCAGATTTCGATACCGAAGAGCTTATTGGCAACCTGGACATGGCGAAACGTCTGAGCGCTATCGCTGTCAACAAAGGAAAAGTTATCCGTATCCATCTGGCGCTGAACTCTGGCGGGATGTCGCGTAATGGCCTTGAAGTCAGTAATGTCGCCGGTCTTGAGCAGGCCCGTGCGATTTCAGCACTGCCGGGCCTGAAAATCGTCGGGATCATGTCTCACTTCCCCGAAGAAGACGCTGCGGTGGTGAAACGGGACCTTGCTCGTTTTAAAACCCAGTCAGCACAAGTGTTGCAGGTTACTGGACTGAAACGCGAAGACGTTACGTTGCATGTTGCCAATACTTTTGCCACGCTGACGGTACGTGATTCCTGGCTCGATCTGGTTCGCGTCGGCGGCGTTTTTTACGGTGATACTATTGCCAGTACGGAATATAAACGCGTAATGACGTTTAAATCCTCGATTGCTTCGGTAAATCACTATCCTGTAGGCAATACCGTCGGCTACGATCGCACCTACACTCTTAAACGCGACTCTGTCCTCGCCAATATTCCTACGGGCTACGCGGATGGTTATCGGCGTGTATTCAGTAATACCGGGCATGTGCTGATTCACGGGCAGCGGGTTCCGGTGCTCGGCAAAACGTCGATGAACACGGTGATTGTCGATGTTACGGACCTCAAGCAGGTTAGCCCTGGCGATGAGGTAGTGCTCTTTGGTAGGCAAGGAAATGCGCAGATTAGCGCAGAAGAAGTCGAAGAGATCAGCGGCGCGCTGTTCACTGAGATGTCGATTCTCTGGGGCGCGACCAATAAGCGAGTGCTTGTCGACTAACTCCGATTCAGCGCTATAAGCAGCAGGGGTTTCATTTATCCCAGGAAACCCCTGCTGTTCAGGCCAGCCCGGATGCGAAAAAAAAGCCCGTACTTACGTACGAGCTCTTCTTTGAATATGGCGGTGAGGGGGGGATTGACTCGCTGCGCTCGCCCTCCGGGCAGCTTCCTCGCAGGCTCGTCAGCTGTCCAACTGGCTGACGCCAGTTGTCGACCCCCGGTCGGGGGTTCTCATCCCCCCTGGTGGGGTGCAATATGCGAAAAAAAAGCCCGTACTTACGTACAAGCTCTTCTTAAAATATGGCGGTGAGGGGGGGATTCGAACCCCCGATACGTTGCCGTATACACACTTTCCAGGCGTGCTCCTTCAGCCACTCGGACACCTCACCATATTGTCTTTCCCATTGTTGCCGGGAACGGGCGCTAATTTAGGGAAATCCGTATCTCCCGTCAATCAACTTTTAAAAAAAATCGCGCGTTTAGCCAAACTTCAAGCAACTTGCTTCCTAAATACGCGTGAATCGTTTTTTTTGTCGCCATTCCCTTTTTCACACGCTCGCCAGACGAAATTTGCTATGCTGGCAAACCAATAGAAAACAATGAGTAAAACACGGCGCTAACCAAACCTGCCAGTAGCGTCGGCTTTCAGGAGCCCCTATGGATATCATCTTTTACCACCCGACGTTCGACACCTCTTTCTGGATTTCACAACTGGAAAAACAGCTGCCCGGCTCGCGAGTTCGTGAGTGGAAATCCGGCGATGATCAACCCGCCGACTACGCTCTGGTCTGGCATCCGCCGGTAGAAATGCTGCAGGGACGTGAGCTCACGGCGGTCTTTGCCCTCGGTGCCGGTGTCGATTCAATTCTTAGTAAGCTACGGGAGCACCCGGAAATGCTGCCGTTGTCGACTCCGCTATTTCGTCTGGAGGACACCGGCATGGGATTGCAGATGCAAGAGTATGCGGTGAGCCAGGTTCTGCACTGGTTTCGTCGCTTCGACGACTATCAAGCGTTAAAGCAGGAGGCCCGCTGGCAGCCGTTGGATGAATATCAGCGTGAAGATTTTACGATCGGAATAATGGGGGCCGGTGTGCTCGGTGCGAAGGTGGCCGAAAGCTTGCAGAGCTGGGGATTCCCGCTACGTAGCTGGAGTCGGAGCCGCAAATCCTGGCCTCAGGTAACGAGTTTTGCTGGTGAAAAAGAGCTGAGTGATTTCCTCAGTGGTACACGAGTGCTGATTAACCTGCTGCCTAACACGGCGGAAACCGTCGGAATTATTAATCAGGCGCTTCTGTCGCAGCTGCCGGATAACAGTTATGTGCTGAACCTGGCTCGCGGCGTACATGTGGTTGAGGACGATCTGCTGGCGGCGCTCGACAGCGGAAAGCTGAAAGGGGCAATGCTGGATGTATTCAGCCGTGAACCTCTTCCGAAGGAGAGCCCGTTATGGCGCCATCCGCGCGTGGCGATGACGCCGCATGTGGCCGCGGTCACCCGGCCTCTGGAAGCCATTGCCTATATCGCAAAAACAATCGGTCAGTTAGAGCGAGGTGAAACGGTAAGCGGGCAGGTCGATCGACTGTTGGGATACTAAGTGAAAGCCCCGCAAGCGCGGGGTTTTTGCTGATCTTGCGCGCAGATTCCTGCTATTCTTGCCACAAACAGAGAAGGAGATTGTGATGTATCCTGTTGACCTGCACATGCATACCGTCGCCAGTACCCACGCTTACAGCACCCTGCACGATTATATTGCGCAAGCAAAACGCAAAGGGATCAAACTCTTTGCCATTACCGATCATGGCCCTGATATGGCCGATGCGCCGCACCACTGGCATTTTATTAATATGCGTATCTGGCCGCGACTGGTGGATGGCATCGGTATCCTGCGCGGTATCGAAGCCAATATCAAAAATACTCAGGGCGAAATAGACTGTACCGGCCCGATGCTAACTTCGCTGGATCTGATTATTGCCGGTTTTCATGAACCCGTGTTCCCACCTCAGGATAAATCGACTAATACTGAGGCGATGATCGCCACCATAGCGAGCGGCGCGGTGCATATTATCAGCCATCCAGGTAATCCTAAGTTCCCCGTTGATATTCCGGCCATTGCCGCTGCGGCGGCGAAGCACCATGTAGCGCTGGAAATCAATAACTCGTCTTTTGTCTCTTCGCGAATCGGCAGTGAAGATAATTGTCGTGCCGTTGCGGCGGCCGTGCGCGATGCCGGCGGTTGGGTTGCGCTGGGCTCGGACTCTCATACTGCGTTTACGCTCGGTGAATTTGGCGAGTGCCGTAAAATCCTTGATGCCGTCGGTTTTCCGGAAGAGCGAATTCTTAACGTGACGCCCCGGCGTCTGCTTAATTTTCTTGAATCGCGTGGGATGCCTGCGATTCCTGAATTTGCTGAACTTTAATTTGAATAACTGGAATAAATGAATGAACGAGTTTTCAATCCTCTGCCGCGTGCTGGGCTCTCTCTATTATCGTCAGCCGCAGGACCCGCTGCTGGTTCCGCTATTTACCCTTATTCGTGAAGGGAAGCTGGCGGCGAGCTGGCCGCTGGAGCAGGATGAACTGCTGGAGCGCCTGCAAAAGAGCTGCGATATTTCGTCTCTGGCTACCGACTACAATGCGCTGTTTGTGGGGGAAGAGTGCGCCGTTCCGCCCTATCGTAGCGCATGGGTAGAAGGCGCTACGGAAGCTGAAGTTCGTGATTTTCTCAGCGCGCACGGTGTTCCCGCAGGAGAGGGCGCGGCGGATCATTTCGGCTCCTTGCTGCTGGCAGCCTCATGGCTGGAAGATCACGTTCCGCAAGATGAGACTGAGGTTCTGGAAACGCTGTTTGCTGAGTATCTTTTGCCCTGGTGCGGGGCGTTCCTTGGCAAAGTCGAAGCGCATGCGACAACGCCGTTCTGGCGCACAATGGCCACGCTGACCCGAAAAGCGCTCTCCGCCATGTGGGATGAGCTTCAGGAAGACAACGAGCAATAAATCGTGATTTAAATCACAATTTAAATGCAACAGAGTTTTCATTATTTCACATAGTGTGTTCGGTGTCGCATTTGCATGGTGCGTTTCTGCTATGATACGCGCCATGAACATACTCTTCGCAATCGCATTAACGACAGGCATTCTCTCCGGTATCTGGGGATGGGTGGCGGTCGCTTTGGGCCTGCTGAGCTGGGCGGGATTTCTTGGCTGTACGGCTTACTTTGCCTGTCCGCAAGGGGGCTTGAAAGGTCTGCTGATCTCAACCTGCACGGTAATGAGCGGCGTGGCGTGGGCATTAGTCATTATTCATGCCAGCGCCCTGGCGCCGCAGCTGGAAATCCTGAGCTACATGATGACCGGGCTCGTGGCATTCCTTATGTGCATACAGGCGCGCCAGCTGTTGCTCTCTTTTGTGCCAGGCACCTTCATCGGCGCGTGTTCAACGTTTGCCAGTAACGGAGACTGGCGTATTGTTGTCCCTTCGCTGGCGCTGGGGCTGCTATTCGGCTATGCCATGAAGAATAGCGGGCTGTGGCTGGCAGCTCGCGCGGAGAAAAATAAATCTCTTGCGAATGAAAGCAATTAAACATATGTAAATCATCCAGCATGAATAAAAAGGGCCCTTTGGGCTCTTTTTTGCGTAGAACCCGCCTTTTTCACCTCTGTTTGATGCATTTTCCTCCACTCGTGTTTGCCATTAACTGTACCGATGGTCAGTGAATCGATTTTGTTATCAAAATTAATATAAATGAAATTTATTTGTTTTTGTTTTGTTAATATAAATATACCAATGTAAGTAGATGTAACCCGATGCGCTCATGGATGGCTTGTTCTTTTGATGGCTATGCAGACAGGCAGAGGAGTTGAATCATGAAGAAACAGGCATGTGTATTAACGGCAGCTATATGTACTCTTTCTGGGATATTTAATCCGGTGATGGCTGAACAGGTACAGGCTGGCGTCATCTACTTCTATGGGCAAGTAGTGGAAACTCCCTGCCAGCTGGATGCGGTCAACCACCAGGTTTTTATGGATTGTCCAAACCAGAAGACGGTACGGATTTCGACTCAGCAGCTTGAAAAAGGAAATATTCATAACGAGAACATTCGCTCTGCGCAAATAAGATATCTGAACCCGCAGAAGACCCTTGCTATTGTGGAAGTCGATTATCGGTAGGACTTGCCCCAGGCTTTCGTCCTGGGGTCTATCGTGCCATATTATCCTCGTCATTAATTTGAAGACGTAGCCGACAGGAGGAGAAATGGCTGTTCAACCTGAAGTTATTCTCGGCGACATTACCAAACTTGCGGTCGACGTCATCGTCAATGCCGCAAACCCATCATTGCTTGGCGGCGGCGGGGTTGATGGGGCAATCCATCGCGCTGCGGGGCCTGCACTGCTGGCTGCCTGTAAAGTGGTGCGGCAGCAGCAGGGGGAATGTCCACCGGGCCATGCGGTTATTACCAGCGCAGGGGATTTACCCGCCAGTGCGGTTATTCACGCCGTGGGGCCCGTCTGGTGCGGTGGTGACAGGCAGGAGGCGGAAGTACTGGCTGACGCCTATAAAAATAGCCTGCAGCTGGCTTCGGCAAACAATTTTCGAACGATTGCGTTTCCTGCCATTAGTACCGGCGTTTATGGCTACCCTAAACAAGCCGCCGCGGAGATAGCCGTGAGGACGGTGAATTCATTTCTTACTCGCTACAATCCTCTGGAGCGCGTGTATTTCGTTTGCTTTGATGCCGAAACCGCCGGTATCTATAACCAGGTACTGGCAGCGAGTCGGGCGCAATTCGGCCACCATAATAAGATATGATAGTTTCCTGTAATCGCGGGACACTATCATCATGGGAGATTTACCGGTGGCTGAAGGGAAGGTTCTACAAAAACAGCGGCTTCGCAGGATGGAAATTGTTGTCGCCGCACAGCAATGCTTTGCGGAAAAGGGCCTGCATGGCGCCTCCGTAGCGGATATTGCGCGCAAGGCGGGTCTGAGCGTAGGCCAGCTTTATCGTATTTTCACCAGCAAAGAAGAGATAATCGAAGTCATCGTCAGCGAGATTGTCAACGCCAGAGTGGGTGAGATGGTTGCCGGAAACCAGGATTTACCCCGTATGGCGATGGTTTTAGCGGGCGTGCTCCCGACGGCTGAACATACAAAAAACGATAATTATCTGCTGATGGAAATTAACGCCGAGGCGTCCCGTAACCCCCGGCTGCGGGAAATCTTAAACCAGGCCGATCGTCGCCTGAAAGAAGAGGGCGGGCGGCTTACCCGGCAATATCATCCCGATATGACAGATGAACAAATCAATGTCGCCTGTGAATTTATCGCGATCCTGACGGAAGGGGCAGCCTACCGTTGCGATCTGGCAACGGCCTCGACGGTGGACAAGTCGGCGATGGAAACCCTGTATCACGATATCTTTCAGCTCTTATGCGCCAAAAAATAAAGCTGCCAGGTTTGCCTTACACAGCAGCTTTATCAGAAGAACTAATTGGTCGATATCTGTGGCTTGGCGGTTTTTGCCTGAAACTTTCCGGAAAAAAGAAAGCGCAATAGCGGTATCCGCAGATGAATTTCATACAGAACCAGAGCAATTCCAACCACAAAAACCAGTCCGGTAATAAATCCAAGCGTATTGGATTTAATGATTGGGGTTATCCATGCTCCGTAAAGCAGGGTCAGAGGATGATGCACCAGATAGATAAAGAGTGATGCATTAACGAAATAGGTGACCCGCGCTGACTGGAAATTCAACAGACGATGGCCAAGCGAAAAGACGACGTTAACCATCCACAGTCCCAGCACCATGGTAATAACGTATTCGGTCTCATACATCCAGCCATCGCCAGAGCCGTACTGTTGATTCAGGCGGTATGCTATGAATCCCAGCAAAGCTGCGCCAAAGCACCAGGGCGATGGGGTCGTAAACATCGTTTTCAGGCGCGGATTAATAAACGTCTGGGCGCCGAGAATAAAGAAAGGCAGGTAAAACAGCGTCTGCATGACGATAAAGTTGAACAAACCGTTGCTGAGAATGGGCGGATAGAGCATAAAAATGGTGCGGCGGATTACCGCATACAGCACGCCCAGAGCAAGAAAAATCATCGACAGCTGACCTAATGTGACGGTGTCACCAAAGGTGGGCGCTGCGGCAGAACGCTGGCGCGTGAGCCATTTAAACATGACAACTCCCAACGACGTCAGCACCACCAGGACCAACAAAAACCACAAGTGGGAAATCAGCTCCCAGGCAAGAGTGTTGAATTTGTCGTAGCCTGAGAGAGTATGCCAGTACTGCGCTTTACCATTGACGTACTGCAGCATAATAAATTGCGGCACGGTCAGCAGCGGAATCGCCGTTAACATAGGAATTCCTACGCGCTCAACGCGTACTTTCCACCATTTTTTAAGCGGATAGCGCAGAAACAGCATGTAGGAAAAATACCCGGAAATCACAAAGAAAACCTGCATGCGAAAGGCATGGATGAAATCATTAAACAACGTCAGCCACCAGGAAGGCTCAGCGCTGTTCACATGCCAGCTATGGCTGGAGTATATAAGCGAAATGTGAAAAGGGATCCCCAACAGCATCAACCACGCGCGGATGCTGTCGAAAAAATATTCACGCTCTACCGGACTATTATTCATACAATATCACTACATTCTCAGACAATTCGTCTTATCACTCAACGTGATAACCTATAAATTCTCTGCAACCCTACATGAACTCTGGTTATCTGTCTCCAGGATAAGCACGCAAAGTGCAATAGGGGCAGTGAACGGTGTATTCCCTGTGTCGCCAGGCCGAACATTGCAGGGATTATGTTGTCGGAATGCCTGAGTTTCCATTAAAATAGATCGGATCGATTTAAGCACACAAAGGGGGAAGTGCTTACTTATATGAAACATAAACCACAGATGATGAAAATGCGTTGGTTAAGCGCAGCCGTAATGTTGTCCCTGTGTACTTCATCTGCATGGGCATTCAGCATTGATGACGTCGCAAAAGAGGCTCAAAAGTTAGCCGGCAAAGGCTTTGAAGCCCCAAAAAGTAACCTGCCCTCTACCTTCCGCGATATGAAGTATGCGGACTATCAGCAAATTCAGTTTAATCACGATAAAGCTTATTGGAATAATCTGAAAAGCCCATTCAAACTCGAGTTTTATCACCAGGGGATGTATTTCGATACGCCGGTCACCATTAATGAAGTGACGGCAACCAGCGTGCGTAAAATTAAATATAGCCCGGACTATTTCAATTTTGGCAACGTTCAGCACGACAAAGACACGGTTAAAGATCTGGGTTTTGCGGGCTTCAAAGTCCTCTATCCGATCAACAGCAAAGACAAGAACGATGAAATTGTCAGCATGCTTGGAGCCAGCTACTTCCGCGTGCTTGGTCAAGGGCAGGTGTATGGGCTATCTGCCCGTGGGCTTGCTATCGATACCGCGCTGCCCTCAGGCGAAGAGTTTCCCCGTTTTCGTGAGTTCTGGATTGAGCGCCCGAAAGCCACCGATAAACGTCTGACGATTTATGCGCTGCTTGATTCCCCGCGTGCTACCGGCGCCTATCGTTTTGTGGTCATGCCTGGCCGTGATACCGTCGTGGACGTACAGTCCAAAGTCTATCTGCGTGACAAAGTGGGTAAACTGGGCGTCGCGCCGTTGACCAGCATGTTCCTGTTTGGTCCGCATCAGCCGTCCCCGACCGCTAACTATCGTCCGGCGCTGCACGACTCCAACGGTCTTTCTATCCTGGCGGGCAACGGCGAATGGATCTGGCGACCGCTGAATAATCCGAAACATCTTGCCGTCAGCAGCTATGCAATGGAAAACCCGCAGGGTTTTGGCCTGCTGCAGCGCGGCCGTCAGTTCTCTCGTTTTGAAGATCTTGACGATCGCTACGATCTGCGCCCAAGCGCGTGGATTACGCCTAAGGGTGATTGGGGTAAAGGTAAAGTCGAACTGGTCGAAATTCCAACCAACGATGAAACTAACGATAACATCGTAACCTACTGGACGCCGGATCAGCTGCCGGAACCCGGTAAAGAAATGAACTTCAAGTACACCATCACCTTCAGTCGCGATGAAGACAAACTGCACGCGCCGGATAGTGCATACGTGATGCAGACTCGTCGTTCAACGGGTGACGTTAAGCAATCTAATCTGATCCGTCAGCCGGATGGCACAATTGCTTTTATCGTTGATTTCACCGGCGCCGAGATGAAAAAGCTGCCCACCGATACGCCGGTAACCGCACAGGCAAGCATCGGTGATAACGCTGAAATTGTCGAAAATACCGTGCGCTACAACCCAGTGACTAAAGGCTGGCGTATGATCCTGCGCGTTAAAGTGAAAGATCCTAAGAAAACCACGGATATGCGCGCCGCGTTGGTCAATGCTGACCAGACGCTGAGCGAAACCTGGAGCTACCAGCTGCCTGCCAATGAATAAGATAACGAAGTACATCGACGCATTGCCGCTGTCGGATGCGGAAAAAGGCGCCTTGCCTGACGCAAATCTGCAGGCCGTACATGAAGCACTGGACGCTGAACATCACGTATTTAAACGCGAAGACGACTCCCCGCTGGGCTCGGTCAAAGCGCGGCTGGAGCACAGCTGGCCTGACTCCCTGGCCGGGAATCAGCTGGTTAAGGATGACGAAGGGCGCACTCAGCTGAACGCAATGCCGAAAGCAAAACGTTCCTCTATGTTCCCGGATCCCTGGCGCACTAACCCGATAGGGCGTTTCTGGGATCGGCTGCGCGGCCGCGACGTAACTCCGCGCTATCTTGCTCGCCTGAGCAAAGAAGAGCAGGAGAGCGAGCAGAAATGGCGTACCGTCGGCTCCATCCGTCGCTACATCCTTCTGCTGCTGACGCTGGCGCAGACCGTTGTGGCGACCTGGTACATGAAGACCATTTTGCCCTACCAGGGCTGGGCGCTGATAAACCCGGCAGATATGGTGGGACAGAACCTGTGGATTTCCTTTATGCAGCTGCTGCCTTATGTGCTGCAGTCGGGGATCCTGATTCTGTTCGCCGTGCTTTTTTGCTGGGTTTCTGCGGGATTCTGGACCGCGCTGATGGGCTTCCTGCAGCTGCTTATCGGCCGCGATAAGTACAGTATTTCCGCGTCAACGGTCGGGAATGAGCCGCTAAACCCGGAGCATCGCACTGCGCTTATCATGCCTATTTGCAACGAAGACGTTGACCGCGTATTCGCGGGCCTGCGCGCCACCTGGGAGTCGGTAAAAGCCAGCGGTAATGCCGCACACTTTGATGTCTATATCCTGAGCGATAGCTACAACCCGGACATCTGCGTGGCGGAGCAAAAAGCGTGGATGGAGTTGATTGCAGAAGTTCAGGGCGAAGGGCAGATATTCTATCGCCGTCGTCGCCGTCGGGTGAAGCGTAAAAGCGGTAACATCGATGACTTCTGCCGCCGCTGGGGTAGCCAGTACAGCTATATGGTGGTGCTGGATGCTGACTCGGTGATGAGCGGGGAGTGTCTGAGCGGCCTGGTGCGCCTGATGGAAGCGAACCCGAACGCCGGGATCATCCAGTCGTCGCCGCGCGCGTCGGGTATGGATACGCTTTATGCACGCTGTCAGCAGTTCGCCACCCGCGTCTACGGTCCGCTGTTTACTGCCGGTCTGCACTTCTGGCAGCTGGGCGAGTCGCATTACTGGGGCCACAATGCCATTATTCGCGTGAAACCGTTTATTGAGCACTGTGCTCTGGCGCCGTTACCTGGTGAGGGTAACTTCGCGGGTTCCATTTTGTCACACGACTTCGTGGAAGCCGCCCTGATGCGTCGCGCCGGTTGGGGGGTATGGATTGCTTACGATCTCCCCGGTTCATATGAAGAGCTGCCGCCAAACCTGCTGGACGAACTGAAGCGAGACCGCCGCTGGTGTCAGGGGAACCTGATGAACTTCCGCCTGTTCCTGGTCAAAGGGATGCACCCGGTTCACCGCGCGGTCTTCCTGACCGGCGTGATGTCGTACCTGTCGGCGCCGCTGTGGTTTATGTTCCTCGCGCTGTCAACCGCCTTGCAGGTCGTGCATGCTTTGACCGAGCCGCAGTACTTCCTGCAGCCTCGACAGCTGTTCCCGGTATGGCCTCAGTGGCGTCCGGAGCTGGCCATCGCCCTGTTTGCTTCGACAATGGTGCTGCTGTTCCTGCCAAAGCTGCTGAGTATTATTCTCGTATGGTGTAAAGGGCCAAAAGAGTATGGCGGATTCGTTCGCGTGACGCTTTCTCTGCTACTGGAAGTGCTCTTTTCCGTGCTGCTGGCGCCGGTACGTATGCTGTTCCATACCGTGTTTGTGGTTAGCGCGTTCCTGGGCTGGGAAGTGGTGTGGAATTCACCGCAGCGCGATGACGACTCAACGCCGTGGGGCGAAGCGTTTATGCGTCATGGGTCACAGATGCTGCTGGGCCTGGTCTGGGCGGTAGGGATGGCGTGGCTGGATCTGCGTTTCCTGTTCTGGCTGGCACCGATCGTGGTCTCGCTGATCCTGTCGCCGTTTGTGTCGGCAATTTCCAGCCGCGCGACGATTGGTCTGCGTACCAAACGCTGGAAGCTGTTCCTGATCCCGGAGGAGTATTCTCCGCCGCAGGTGCTAAAGGATACCGACGCTTACCTGACGCTGAACCGTCAGCGTTCTCTGGACGATGGTTTTATGCACGCGGTATTTAACCCATCTTTCAACGCGCTGGCAACGGCGATGGCCACCGCGCGTCACCGTCACGGCCATATTCTGGATATCGCTCGCGAACGTCATGTTGAACAGGCGCTGAACGAGACGCCGGATAAACTCAACCGCGACCGTCGTCTGGTATTGCTGAGCGACCCGGTCACGATGTCACGCATGCACTATCGCGTATGGGCCGCACCGGAGAAGTACTCTTCGTGGGTAGGGGCCTATCAGCAGCTGACGTTGAATCCGCTGGCGTTAAAAACGAAGTAAGCCGTACGTTAAGGAAAATACCGGCAATGGTGCCGGTATTTTTTTGTCTGAGAATTGAGGTTGCTGATGAGAGTTGTGCTGGTTGTCGCAATGACGCTATTGCTTAGCGGCTGCGGGAGTATTATCAGTCGCACGGTGCCAGGGCAGGGGCATGGAAACCAATACTATCCCGGCGTTCAGTGGGATATCCGTGATTCCGCGTGGCGCTATATTACCATCCTCGATCTGCCCTTTTCGCTGGTGTTTGATACGCTACTGCTGCCGCTTGATGCCAGCCATGGACCATATAACTAATTAGCGTTCATCCCATTCATCGGCTGCCGCTTGTCCCTCTTCCGTATCCAGAGAGGGCTCAAGCTGAAATTCGCCTTCATCCCACTCGTGCAGCGTGTTTTCTTCCAGCCACTCCTGGCGAAGCTCAATTTCATCATAATCGCCGTCAAAGACGCTTTGTGCCGCCTGACCGCTGAGGATAGGCAGACATTCACCTTGTTCATCCTCGTCGGCAAAAAACTCTGCTTGCCAGGCGATATCCCCGTCCTGCAGTACATACTTCTGAATATTTAATTGCTCAACGTTGGCGCTTTCTTCGTCGCTATCCGGATTATTAGCCAGAAACTCCTCGCGGGCTGCATCGATTGCTTCTTCGAGCGTGGCATAGAACATCGAATCCTTTGGCATGGCTAACCTCCTAAGATGAATAGAAATGAATACGATTCAATCTATAGAAGGCGGTTGGCAATGCGTCAAGGGAGTTACCCCTACAGAGGCATTAATTTACTGAATGATTACCCGAACCCGGATTATCTGTTGTCCGAACGCGACGAGAACGACCGAGGGTTAAGGTTGAATAGACTGCATTGAACAGAACCACTAAGGCCGTGACGAAGAAGACCGCGCGAAAGCCGTAGTTGGCGGAAACCGATGCGCCAATTAGTGGGCCCGTGACGTTACCGATATCGCGGAACGACTGGTTATAGCTGAAAATTCTGCCAGAGATTTGGCTGGTGGAATTGTACACCAACAGCGTCTGCACTCCAGGCAACAGCGCGCCATCGGCGGCACCTAACAGGAAACGCAGGATCCCAAGCTGTAGCGGCGTCTGGACAAACGACATCGGTATAAGAAGTAAAACTGAAATCACCAGCGCGGCGATGAGGATCTTTTCCGGGCCAATACGATCGCCGAGTTTACCCAGGCGAGGAGCGCTTAGCAGAGCGGCAACCCCGGGCACTGAAGCTATCATGCCGCTGACGAAGGCAATATTACTCACGTTGCCGGCGAGGTCGCGCACGTACAGCGTCAGAATAGGGGCGATCGAGCCGGTAGCAACCTGAATGATTAACGATGTCACAAACAGACTCAGCACCAGCTTCGGGTTTTTCAGCGATGAGAAAACGTCTTTAGCGCTGAGCATCTCTTTTTTGCTGACGGCGACAAAATTCTCGCGGATGAGAAAAAGAGTAAATAAGAAACACACAAACAGCACGCTGGCGGTCATAAAGAAGACGTTGCGCAATCCCCAGTGGTCCGCCAGAAAACCCCCAGCCAGCGGGCCAAGCAGTGCGCCGCTGACCGCGCCGGTTGATAACGTGCCCAGCGCCCAGCCGCTTTTATGGCGGGGAATTTGTGTCGCAATCAGAGCGTTGGCATTGGGAATAAATCCGCCGAGCAGACCTAAGAGTGCGCGCAGGAGCAAGAACTGCCAGATATTTTGCGCCAGCCCCATTAGCAGCATAACGATTGCCATACCGAGGGCAGAACGTAACAGCATAATTTTCCGCCCTTTACGATCGGCCAGACCACCCCAGAAGGGTGAGGCGATGGCAGAAAATAAAAAGGTGATGCTGAATACCAGCCCTGACCACATATTGAGGGCGCTATGGCCGGTTACGCCGAGTTGCTCAACGTAGAGCGGGAGAAATGGCATAACGAGGCTAAAGGCGGCGCCGGTTAAAAAGCAGCCAAGCCAGGTAACGGTAAGATTACGTTTCCAGTTAATGGGAGTATCAGCAGACGACATAAGATTCCACTGGCCTGTAGAACAGGTCAAATAATTGAAAATATGAGCGTGCTAATTATGCGCCTGAGAAATGGTTGCCGCAATGGAGGACCGCTTTTATCGCTAAAACGCAGGTGCTTGTGCGAAAGGAGATCCCGCATCCATGTGCTGATGCGGGAAATCGGGCTGAGTTACGCTAGTAACGAGAAGGGACGCCTGACGGACGCGTTTTGAAGCGGCGGTGCATCCACATATATTGCTCCGGCGCCATTAAAATGCACTTCTCTACGACCTTATTCATCCAGATAGCGGTCGTCTCAGCATCGTCCAGCGGGGGATCGCACTCCGGCGGTAAGATTATCAGCTCATAACCTTCACCGTTGGGTTTTCGGCGCGGTACAAACGGCACAATGCAGGCTTTTGACATCTTTGCCAGCATCCAGGTACCCGAGGTGGTGGCGGCCTGATCGACGGCGAAAAACGGCACAAATACGCTGGCGGCTGGGCCATAGTCGTGATCCGGGGCGTACCAGATAACTTCTCCCTTCTTCAGCGCACGGATCATGCCTTTCAGATCCTTACGATCGATCATATCTTTATTGGAGCGCAGGCGTCCCCAGGTCTGTAGCCAGTCGATCACGGCGTTGTCATTGGGGCGATAGACGCCAATACCCGGCTCATTCATACCGAACATGCGTGCGCCCATCTCGAGGGTCAGGAAATGGATGCCAATAAGCAAGATTCCGCGCTTTTGCGCCTGTACTTCCCGGATATGGTCGAAGCCGATGGAGTCAGTCCAGCGCGCAATACGCTTTGTCGGCCAGAACCAGGCCATTCCGGTTTCCATTAACCCCATTCCGACGGATTCGAAATTTGCCGTTACCATCCGGCGGCGCTCTTGTTCACTCTTATCAGGAAAACAAAGCTCCAGATTGCGCCTGGCGATTTTAGCCCTGCGCTTCATCAGCCGCTGTGCGATGCGGCCAAGACCGGTTCCGAGGCGATAAATTACCGGGTAGGGAAGCTGAACAACGAGCCAGAGCAGACCGATTCCGAACCAAAGCAACCAATAACGCGGGTGCAGCAACGCTGCGGAAAATTTTGGTAAATGGGTCATCTCATACCTGTTCAATTAAGCAACGTGTTCTATTATCGCATTTTTTTATGCTTCAGCCAAAATACCGGCCTCAGATGGCATTTAATGTTAATGCGAGTAAATTGGGGTGAGAGAAATGTAGCTTAAAATGTGGGGATGTAAATTAAACGTGTTTGCTATATGATGCCCGCCGTTTATTTACTCATTGATTATGCCGAGCAGGTACACCATGCCAGTGTTACATAACCGCATTTCAAATGAGACGTTAAAGGCGCAAATGCTGGCTGAGACCGAGCCGCGCACGACGATCTCGTTTTATAAATACTTCACGATTATCGATCCAAAGGCCACGCGCGACGCGCTGTGGATTGCCCTGACTAAGCTGAATGTCTTTGGCCGCATTTATCTCGCCCATGAAGGTATTAACGCGCAAATTAGCGTCCCACAAAGCCGTGTCGATGCACTGCGCGAATTCTTATATGGATTTGACCCGGCTCTGAATGGTTTGCGCCTGAATATTGCGCTGGACGATGACGGGAAATCTTTTTGGGTGCTGCGTCTCAAGGTTCGCGATCGCATTGTCGCGGATGGTATTGAAGATGCGACGTTCGATGCCTCAAACGTCGGCGATTATCTGAAGGCGGCAGAAGTCAACGCGATGCTCGACGATCCGGACGCCGTCTTTATTGATATGCGTAACCATTACGAATATGAAGTCGGTCATTTCGAAAACGCCCTTGAGATCCCGGCGGATACTTTCCGCGATCAGCTGCCGAAGGCCGTTGAAATGATGCAGGAACATAAAGATAAAAAGATTGTTATGTACTGCACCGGCGGTATCCGCTGTGAAAAAGCCAGCGCCTGGATGAAGCACAATGGGTTCAGTAAAGTCTCACATATTGAAGGCGGAATTATCGAGTATGCCCGACGCGCGCGCGAGCAGGGGCTGCCGGTACGCTTTGTCGGTAAAAACTTTGTCTTCGATGAACGTATGGGTGAGCGTATTTCAGATGATGTCATCGCGCATTGTCATCAGTGCGGCGCTCCCTGCGATAGCCACACAAATTGCCTGAACGATGGCTGCCATCTGCTGTTTATTCAGTGTCCGGCCTGCGCGGAGAAATTCGCTGGCTGCTGTAGCGAAGCCTGTATGGAAGAGCATAAGCTGCCGGAAGAAGAGCAGCGAAAACTGCGTGCCGGACGTGAGAATGGGAATAAGATCTTTAATAAATCGCGCGGTCGTCTGAATACTAAGCTGGGCATTCCGGACCCAGAACCTTCAGAAAAACCATAGCCAGATAAGGTCTATACAGGCCAGCAGCAGCCAGAGTGCGAGGTAAATCATAAAATGTTCGCGGATATTATCGATCAGTAATTCGAACAGGCGACGCATAAGCTCTCTCAGTTATTTACGGCCTCAAGCGAGGCCGTTATTTTTTGTGCTGTTTTCACTGCCTGAAGCTGATAATTATTAATTGAATCGCGTCAGGGAAAAGGGCGAAAGATCGAACTCAAACGGTTCTTCAAGCGCGAATTGCGTGGCCAGCTCACCTAATACCGGCGCGAATTTAAAGCCGTGTCCGCTCAGGCCCGTTATCAAAAGCGTATTGGGTTTGCCAGGTAACGTATCAATAATAAAGTCCTCATCGGCGGTATTGTCATAGGTACAGGATGCGCCATACAGACAGCCACCAATACCGGGCAACACGTTACGCAGGAAGGTAAAAGACTCCGATCCGTCTGTTGCCACTGAGCCAAAGGGTTTTCGCTCTTCTGGCGCGGAAATAGGTTGCCCACCGTTATGCTTGCCGATTTTTAATTCATTATCTTCTGCAGGAAAACCGTAAAAATGATCGCCATTCGGTAACTCGCCGGTAAACGCCGGGAAGTTGTTTTTACTGCTGTAACGGCCATCCGCCTGAAACCAGGCGAAAACTTTACGCACAGGCTGGACAGGGAGATCGGGCAGCAAGCGCGTTACCCAGGTTCCGGCGCTGACCAGGAGTTTTTTGCCGTGGTACTCACCATCGATCGTCTCCACCGTGACGCCGTCCGGCTGGTGCTGAATGGCGGTAACCCGGCAGTTGAACAGCTGTGCGGCTCCCGCTTCACGGGCAAGACGAATCCATGTTTCAACGGCCAGCTCGCTGCGCAGTATCCCGGACCCAGGCTCAAATATCGCCCGATAATCATCAGGTACGCGAATTTCCGGCCAGCGGGACATTACCCCCTGTGCGTCCATTTCTTCAACATTGAGCTGGAACTTGTGTGCGCTGCTGGCAACATTGCGCAGGAATTCGGAATCGGCAGGCCCGAGGTTAATAACCCCTGTACGTTCAAAAACGGTCTCACCGCTGGCGGCGGCAAGCTCATCCCACAGCTTTTGCGCGCGCAGTAGTAGAGGGACATATCTTTCGCCTTCACCGTAGGCGTGACGAATGAGTCTCGTCTTTCCGTGATGACTGCCTTCCTGATGAGGAGGTTGATGGGCATCAATCATCAGTACGTTAAGCCCCGCCTGCCGCGCATAATAGCCTGCAGCAGCGCCAACCGAGCCGCTACCAATAATGATAAGATCGTATTGCATGGTGAGTTCCAGGTTATTGCGTTGTTAGCAGGGTAATTAACAACCTTCTGCTACACAAGTCCGAAAATAATTCAGGCACCCGAAGGTGCCTGTTAAGTGAATATGTCGACATTTTTACTAACGCTTAATGCCTTCGATACTCATTTTCCTGGTATTCGCCAGATTCAATCTTCGCAATACCTGCTTCCAGAATAGAAATAAACTGACGCGCGACGTCCGTTGTTAGCCATAGCGTCTGGCCAATCTCTGCGTCTCTACTGCTTTCTTGAGCGGGGTTTTGGTAGTGTAAGCGCAACATCAGCGCATCGTAACTATCAACGGTGCTGATGTCCCATCCAACGAGGGGATGGGTCTGGATGACTTCATTATTCTTTTCCATCATAACCCCTTATTCGTATGTTAAAAGACAACAGTTCTCGAGGTTTAATGCATGTTTTCTGAAGCAAGTTAATTATATCAGTAGTCAAGAATAAACTCGAGAAATTTAATGAAATAGAGATACATAGGCTTCTGATTGTCGTTTTTTTACGCAAACCAGGGTCGAATATATGTTATTTATGAAGGCGCTAAGTAAAAGCAATAGGGGGGAGTCTGACTCTGAAAAATAAAAAAGCCGGGGCGACCCGGCAAAAAATAGCACAATGAGGGAGCAAATTTAATTGACTAGTCGCGGACAAACCAGTCGTCAGCGCTTTCCCACGTTTCTTGCAGGATTTCGCTAATCCGGTCTTTGTCTTCTTTCAGGCCGCCGATCACCGACAGATTGTTATTAGCCGCGTATCGAACCGTTACCTGACTTGTCGTGGAAGGAAACTGCTGTTCGATACGGCGAGAGAGTTCATTGTTCAGCGCATCTAAGGCGCCGTTGGGTAAGGCTGTTGATTTGGCGATAGAGACTTCAATACGCATAATTGCCCCCTGTGTAATTTACTGTTTATTTATACAGTAACGCATAGGTGTTTACAACAGGGGGAACTATTTATTTTTTCATTGTCCAGCGCACGGTTTCTCCGGCGAGGAACGGCACCAGCTCGTCATTGGGCAGAGGGATACTCTCTGTCACCTGGCTCTCTTCACGCACCAGCTCAACGTAGCCATCGTTGACTTCCAGACCATAGAAACGAGGGCCGTTAAATGAGCAGAAGGCTTCAAAGTGCTGCAGGGCGTTCATCTCTTCAAACACCGTGGCGTAGCTGCCCAGCGCGGTTGGCGCGTTAAAACAGCCTGCGCACCCGCAGCTGGCTTCTTTACGATGGCGGGCATGCGGGGCGGAATCAGTGCCGAGGAAAACGCGATCAAAACCGCTGGCAACCAGTTCACGCAGGGCCTGCTGATGAATATTACGTTTCAGAATTGGCAGGCAATAAAGGTGAGGGCGCACGCCGCCGACCAGCATATGATTGCGGTTAAACATCAGATGTTGCGGGGTGATGGTGGCCGCCAGGAGTTGGTTGCCGTCGCGCACGTATTCAGCGGCATCTTTGGTGGTGATATGTTCAAAGACGACCTTCAGCCCAGGCAGACGCTGGCGGAGCGGTTCCATCACCGTTTCGATAAACCGTGCTTCGCGGTCAAAAATATCGATATCCGGATGAGTGACTTCACCGTGAACCAGTAGCGGCATACCCAGCTTTTCCATACGTTCAAGTACCGGCATGATCGCGTCAGTGCTGGTGACGCCGTGGCTGGAGTTTGTCGTTGCATTAGCCGGGTAGAGTTTGGCCGCGGTGAATACGCCCTCGTTAAATCCGCGCTCAAGCTCTGCCGGGTCGAGCGTATCGGTAAGATAGCAGGTCATTAGCGGCGTAAAATCATGCTCTGCAGGGATCGCCTCGATAATACGCTGGCGATAGGCAATGGCGGCGTCGACGGTCGTGACAGGCGGTACCAGATTCGGCATCACGATCGCCCGGCCATAAAACTCACTGGTATAAGGCACGACGGTTTTTAGCATATCGTCATCGCGCAGATGGATATGCCAGTCGTCAGGGCGGCGAATTTTCAATACCTGGGATTGTGCTGTCATGGAAGGCTCCGGCTAATAGTGTCAGTCATCAGGGCTGTTTTTGCCGGGCACTAAGGATAAGCGTAAACGTTTTCCTTTGCATCAACTTCCGTAAAAAAACGGGCGCTTCAGCGCCCGGACGATTAGTTAGTGAAGGGGATGACGATCTCTCCCGGTTTCACTTCAATACCTTTAGCATACTTTTTCGCCAGTGCTTCACCCGCGCTGGCATCTTCGCGCAGCACATACGCAGGCTGTTGATTGAAGTAGCTACGCAGAGATTGATTCAGATAAGGGATCAGCGTTTGTACAACGGACTGTAGTTTTTCAGGCTGAACTTTCGCATCGACCACTTCCATCTCCTGCAGGAAGATGGCCCCTTTGTCTTTGTTGAAAACCGGTAGCGCTTTGAGCTTAAGGTCAATGGTCGCTTTCTGGTTCCCGAACAGTGAATTCAGATCTAAATTAGCCACGCCGCTCAATGTCACTTTGTTCGGCTCTTCACGACCAATGGCGCTGGTCAGGTTCTTCAGTTCAATATGGGCATCCGCAACGCCGGGCAGGCCAATATCCTTGGCGAAGTGGTTACGTTTCTGTAGCGCCTGGTTAATCTCCTGCTCACTCACGGAATATTGCGTAAGCTGGTTACAGCCGCTCAGCAGGCCGCTAACGATAAGCGCGGCCGCAATAAACATCTTTTTCATTGGATTCCTTAATGTCATGCCGTAGGTTCATCCTGACACAAAGCAGCATGGCCCGCTAGCGCTGTAGGTGCTAGCGGAAAAGACTGAAAAAGAAGCGTATGGCAGCGAAGGGGCCATCCTTTCGCTGCCCTGGGCTTAAATAGCCATAGAGGAGAGTAAGTTGATCTGCGTCTGTTTGGCCATATTGTCACGGTAGGCGGCCACGCGGCTCGGCCAGTTTACTCCTGCCACCAGCGTCAGATTCCTTAACAGAGGGAAGAGATGAATATCATCTTCAGACAGTTCTCCGTTGACGGCATTTGGCTGGACGACCAGTTTATCCAACGCTCGCAGATCGTCGCTGATATTCTTAATCAGACCGGGTGAGTGCGCGAGATGATCGGCAAAGCTGCCGATAGCCGCCTCTTTGTTCTTCACAAAATAAGCGCGCGCCTCAGGCGTCGAAAATTCATCAAATGCAGATTTGGCAAAACGCGGCATCAACAGACGGTTAGCGTAGCCGTTGACCTTGCGCAGCCAGGTTTCAATAGCTGGGTTACGCGATCCGGTAAGCAGCGGTTTGCCATCAAGTTTATCGACATAATGCACGATATCCATGCTTTCCGGCATGTAACGGCTATCGTCTTTTTGCAGGATTGGCACCATTTTCTGACCGATCATTCTGGTGGGGGTTGAGTCATCATCTTCCAGGAGCGCGATCGTTTCGACGGGGATATTTTTCAGGCCGAAAATCATGCGGGCTTTCAGGCAGAACGGGCAGTGATCGTAGATATATAACTTCACGTTTCTCCTCCATATTTGCTGAACATCCTCAATTCAGTATGGAGGAGAAACCGGGGTCCGGCAAATCAGGTGCGCGGCTCCAGCATGCCGGAAGCCGAACGTTTCGGGCTAAACTGCCACCACAGGGCAATAAACGTTGCCAGTCCGATAACCCCGAGCATGAGCCATGGTAGCTCCGGTTGACCCGCGGCTTTACCCGCATCGAACAACCAGCCGCCGCCTGCGTAGCCGAAAGCGCCGCCAAAGGCGAGCCCCAGGCGGCTAAAGCCCATATAGCTTCCGCGCGCTCTGGCATCTGCCAGCGAGGCCCCCAGCGTTTCACGCGCGGGCTCGGCGATGATCGAGCCAATATAAAATACGCAGATCAGCGTAAACAGCTGTTGAAGGTTGCTGCTCAGGCCAATCGGCATCATCGCCAGGGTCATGATCAACAGCCCGGCCATCAGGCGATGCTCAAGACGAAAGCGTTTTTCGCTCCAGCGGGCAATCGGATACAGCAGCGTCAGCGAAATGGCTGCTTCAATGGCATACATCCATTTTACCGCAGTCGGAGAACCCGCAATATCGTTAACCATGATCGGCAGCATTAACATTACCTGTACCGCTAACATGTAATATCCGGTCAATGTCAAAACGTAGGTGACAAAGCGTTTATCACGCAGCACGCGTCCCAGCCCCTCGCGGACCGGCGTTTTTACCGTTGACAGCTTCCATGCCGGAAGATACCAGGCGTTGAATGCCGCACAGGCGATAAACAGGACGGCTCCCGCGCTACAAACCAGACGAAAATCATATTGCAGCAGCCAGCTGCCCAGCAGCGCGCCGATCACGGCCCCTGCGCTGTCTTGCATCATCAGGATAGAAAAGAAACGTCCACGCTGATGTGGGCGTACCAGCTTGACGACCAGCGCCGCCCGCGGCGGATCGAACAGCGTACCGCCGAGACCCGAAAGAATGCAGGAGAGCCACAGAACCCATGGCTCATGGGCTACGGCCATCGCTGCGAAACCCGCCGCGCGCATCAGCATACCGGTAACGATCATCGGTTTGGCCCCAAAACGGTCGGCAATCGCACCGCCAAATATTCCCAGCCCCTGCTGCACAAGTTGACGCAGGCCGAGCGCGATCCCGACCATCAGAGCAGCCCATCCCATCTGATCGACAAAGCGAATTGAGATGAGCGGGAAAACGACGAAAAAGCCGAGCACGACCAGCATGTTATCGACTAACAGGAAATATTTACCCAGGCTCCTTGCCTGCGAGACGCGGGACATTTCCCCTCCCGGGAAAAAATAGGGATAAGCTCTGACATTCTGCGGGGTTAATGGCTATTTTCCCAGCTAACTGGCGACAATATTTTTTTATCAAAATGCAAGAACGATAGAGGCTATTCATCGAAAAGCAGAGATGGTGCAGAAAATGGTATGTTGCTGTTTTCACACCAGCGTGCAGGACAGGTATAGTTAAGTCAGCAAGTATTGCGTCAGGGGAACAGGAGAGGGGAATGTTTGGCTATCGCAGTAACGTACCGAAGGTGCGTTTGACGACGGACCGGCTAGTGGTACGGCTGGTGCACGATCGTGACGCCTGGCGTCTGGCCGATTACTACGCGGAGAATAAAGGGTTCTTAAAACCCTGGGAGCCGGTACGCGATGACAGCCACTGTTATCCTTCCGGCTGGCAGGCGCGTTTATCGATGATTTCAGAATTCCATAAACAGGGTTCAGCATTTTATTTTGCGCTGCTCGATCCGGAAGAAAAAGAGATTATCGGCGTGGCGAATTTTTCGAATGTAGTGCGCGGGTCGTTTCATGCTTGTTACCTCGGCTATTCCATCGGTGAGAAATGGCAAGGTCAGGGGCTGATGTTTGAAGCGCTGACTTCAGCTATCCGCTATATGCAGCGCACGCAGCATATCCATCGCATAATGGCAAACTACATGCCGCATAATCAGCGCAGCGGTGGTTTACTGGCGCGTTTGGGATTTGAAAAAGAGGGTTACGCCAAAGATTACCTGCTTATTGATGGGCAATGGCGCGATCATGTACTGACGGCGTTGACGACCCCGGACTGGACCCCGGGTCGCTAAGGAGACATCATGAAATACCAGTTAACCGCGCATGAAGCGCGCGTCATTGGCTGCCTGCTGGAAAAGCAGGTCACCACGCCGGAGCAGTATCCCCTGTCGGTTAATGCAGTGGTAACCGCCTGTAACCAGAAAACGAACCGTGAGCCGGTGATGTCGCTCAGCGAAAGCGATGTTCAGGATTTGCTGGATACCTTAGTGAAGCGCCATTATTTGCGTACGGTGAGCGGTTTTGGCAACCGAGTGACCAAATATGAACAGCGCTTCTGTAATTCTGAATTTGGCGACCTGAAATTAACCCCTGCGGAAGTCGCTATCGTGACGACACTGCTGCTGCGCGGGGCGCAGACTCCCGGTGAGCTGCGTGGCCGTGTCCAGCGCATGCATGAATTCAGCGATATGGCGGAGGTCGAACGCGTGCTGGAAAATCTGGCTACCCGGGAAGATGGCCCTTATGTTGCGCGCCTGCCTCGGGAGCCGGGAAAACGCGAGAGCAGATATATGCATCTGTTCTGCGACGATATGGATTCGCTGATTACCGCCGTTGAAGCCGTATCGCCGCCCGGTGACGATCTTCAGCTTCGCGTTGAGGCGCTGGAGGCGGAAGTTGCCGAACTGAAAGCGCGTCTGGATTCACTGCTGGCTCACCTGGGAGATTAAGCATGGCGGCGAAACTACGTATAGGAGTGGTTGGCCTGGGCGGTATCGCGCAAAAGGCGTGGTTACCTGTCCTGGGTGCCGCCGATGACTGGACGCTACAGGCGGCGTGGTCTCCGGGAAAAGAGAAAGCGCTGCGTATCTGTGAAACCTGGCGTATTCCCTATGCCGATTCTCTGGAACAGCTGGCGGCGCAGTGCGATGCCGTATTCGTACATACTTCAACGGCTTCACATTATGAAGTTGTAAGCCGCTTGCTCAATGCCGGAGTTCACGTTTGCGTAGATAAACCGCTGGCGGATAAGCTCAGCGACGCCGAGACGTTGGTTGAGCTGGCGGCTCGCCGTCATCTCACCCTGATGGTCGGATTTAACCGCCGTTTTGCCCCCCTGTATCGCGAACTTAAGGCGCAATCTGGTAACGCTGCCTCGTTGCGGATGGATAAGCACCGTAGCGACAGCGTGGGCCACGATCTGCGCTTCACGTTGTTGGATGACTATCTGCATGTGGTTGATACGGCGCTTTGGCTGGTGGGTGAGAAAGCGCGTTTAAGCGGCGGTACGCTGCACACCAACGCGCAAGGTGAAATGCTGTATGCCGAACACCACTTCAGCGCCGGGATGGTGCAGATAACAACCAGTATGCACCGGCGAGCCGGAAGTCAGCGCGAATGGGTGCAGGCGGTAACCGACGGCGGATTATATGAAGTCCGTGATATGCGCGAGTGGCAGGAGGAGCGGGGAGGTGGTGTGATACAGCGGCCGGTCCCCGGCTGGCAGACGACCCTTGAGCAGCGGGGCTTTACCGGCTGCGCCAGGCACTTTATCGAATGTGTGCAAAATCAGACGGTTCCTGAAACGTCCGGAGAGCAGGCGCTGCTGGCTCAGCGCATTGTAGAGAAACTCTGGCGCGATGCGATGAGTGAATAATTCTCGTAACAACTGGCAGTAGTAATTCATCATGAACCCGGTAGACTATCGCCACTTTCCAGCGCCCGCACTTGCGGGCGTTTTACTCCAGGGTTGTGGAATAAAACGTTAATGAACCTTTTAAAATCACTGGCGGCCGTCAGTTCGATGACCATGTTTTCGCGCGTGCTGGGTTTCGCGCGCGATGCGATTGTGGCGCGTATTTTTGGCGCAGGGATGGCAACCGACGCCTTCTTTGTCGCTTTTAAACTGCCGAATCTTTTACGGCGTATTTTTGCTGAAGGCGCGTTCTCTCAGGCTTTTGTGCCGATTCTTGCTGAATATAAAAGCAAGCAGGGCGAAGATGCGACACGGGTTTTCGTCGCCTATGTGTCGGGACTCTTGACGCTGGTCCTGTCGCTGGTGACCGTGGCCGGAATGCTGGCGGCGCCCTGGGTGATTACCGTTACCGCGCCGGGATTTGCTGATACCCCGGAGAAGTTTGCGCTGACCACGCAGCTATTGCGCATCACCTTTCCCTATATTTTATTGATTTCCCTGGCTTCATTAGTTGGGGCGATTCTTAATACCTGGAATCGCTTTTCGGTTCCCGCTTTTGCCCCGACGTTCCTTAACGTCAGCATGATTGGTTTTGCGCTGTTTGCTGCCCCGTATTTTAACCCACCGATGCTGGCAATGGCCTGGGCGGTGACGGTTGGCGGTATTTTGCAGCTTGCCTGGCAGCTACCGCACCTGAAAAAAATCGGCATGCTGGTGCTGCCGCGGATCAATCTCAAAGATGCGGGAGCGGTGCGGGTGGTGAAACAGATGGGGCCGGCGATCCTCGGCGTTTCCGTCAGCCAGATTTCACTGATCATTAATACCATTTTTGCCTCGTTCCTGGTTTCTGGCTCCGTGTCGTGGATGTACTACGCCGATCGCCTGATGGAGTTTCCGTCCGGCGTGCTTGGCGTAGCTCTGGGGACCATTTTGCTGCCTTCGCTGTCAAAAAGCTTTGCCAGCGGCAATCACGATGAATACTGCCGTTTGATGGACTGGGGATTGCGCCTGTGCTTCCTGCTCGCGCTGCCGAGCGCCGTGGCGTTAGGGATACTGGCCAAGCCGCTGACGGTAGCGCTATTCCAGTACGGGAAATTTACCGCTTTTGATGCTGCGATGACCCAGCGCGCGCTGGTGGCGTATTCTATCGGGCTGATGGGGCTTATCGTCGTGAAGGTTCTGGCCCCGGGGTTCTACTCGCGCCAGGATATTAAAACGCCGGTGAAAATTGCCATCGTTACGCTGATTATGACGCAGGTAATGAACCTCGCCTTTATTGGCCCGCTAAAGCACGCTGGCCTGTCGTTATCGATTGGTCTGGCGGCCTGTCTTAACGCCGCGCTGCTTTACTGGCAGCTGCGGAAACAGAAAATTTTTACTCCTCAGCCCGGCTGGTTCCTGTTCCTGCTGCGCCTGGTGATAGCCGTCATCGTGATGTCCGCTGCTCTTCTGGGCGTAATGTATCTGATGCCGGAATGGTCGCAGGGGACGATGCCGTTCCGCCTGATGCGTCTGATGGTGGTTGTGGTCGCTGGCGTTGTCGCCTATTTCGCGACGCTGCTGCTGCTGGGCTTCCGCGTGAAAGAGTTTGCTCGCCGTACGGTTTAACTCTGGTCTGAGCAAAAAGCCGCTCTGCAGAGATTGCAGAGCGGCTTTTTTTATCTGGCGGTTCGTTGCGCCGACATAACCCGTGCGCTTTCCAGAAGACGGATGCCAAGAGCAATCGCGCCGGCAATTACCGCCAGAGTGACCACGCCGCTCCAGCCTGCGATGACATACAGTTTGCTTCCCAGTACGGAACCAAGCGACATCCCAACAAACACGCCGGTGAACAGCAGCGCATTGAGACGACCGCGAGCCTGAGGTTCAAGGCCATACACCAGATTCTGGTGGGATACGAGGCTGGATTGTAGTCCAAGGTCAAATCCAACAGCCGAAATGGCTATCAGGATCAGCTGGCCATGCGGCGGAAGGGCCGGCAGTAAAAACATCAGGGCAAACGAAACGGTAACCAGCGCGGCTCCCATTTGCGTGACTTTCTCGGCGCCGAACCTATCGGCCAGGCTACCGGCCAGAGGCGCGGCGAGCGCTCCGGCGGCACCAGCGATACCAAAACCACCCGCTACTGCGCTGCCCATCTGATAGTGTTCCATTAACATGACCGCAAGCGTTGACCAGAATGCGCTGAAGGCGATAGACAGAAATCCCTGGGCGAATGCGGCACGACGCAGGGCCGGATAGCGCTTCCACAGATGCGCCATAGATTTCATGAGCTGCGGGTAGCTAAGGGTGGAGTGAATCTCAAAGCGCGGCAGAACGCGCCACATCACCAGACCAATCAGCGCAATGCTGACGGCGGCAGCCTGATACATCACTCGCCAGCCGAACATAGCTCCCACCAGCCCGCTGACGGTTCTCGACAGCAGGATCCCCAGCAGTAGTCCGGTCATGACGGTCCCCACCATTTTCCCCTGTTTGCCTGCCGGAGCCAGAATAGCGGCGGCCGGTACAATATCCTGCGCCATTGTTGCAGCCATTCCGATAAGCAGGCTGACAATCAGTAAAGAGGTTAACTGACCGGTGAGACTGCAAAGCAGCAAAAGGAGTGCCAGGGTAACGCTTTTTATCAGAATCAGCTTTCTGCGATCGTGACGGTCGCCAAGCGGAAGAAGGAAAAGAATACCCAATGCATAGCCCGCCTGGGTCAGTGTTGGAACCAGGCCCATACCTTCAATGCTCAAATGCAGATTCGCTCCCATCAGCGGCAGCAGCGGCTGCGCGTAATAGATTGAGGCGACGCTGAAGCCTGCGCCAAGTGCGAGAACGAAAATTATCCACCCGGCAACGCGGGAGGTGAGTGGAGACGGTGTCATTATGGGTTCCTCTTAGAAGCGATGGCGCTATTCTTCCCATAATGAGGCTGGCGCGGTAGATGGCCCGGTGGTAAAACGGTTATACGCTAAACGTATAGGCAAAATATAAATGAAGAAGCAGGAGCGTATAGATCGTATTGAACTGATGCGCACGTTTATTCGCATTGTGGAGGCCGGCTCTCTCTCCGCGGCGGCGGTACAGATGAACACCACCCAGGCGACAGTCAGCCGACGGCTCCAGTCTCTGGAAGGGCTACTTGGCGCCAGGCTGATTCTACGCACCACCCATGCGATGAAGCTGACCGATGATGGTGAGCGCTGCTATCAGCATGCCCGCCAGGTTGTCGATGCCTGGCTGGCGCTGGAGGACGATTTGCGTATCGCCGATGACCGGCCCGTAGGGATCCTCAGAGTACGGGCGCCCCACGCCTTTGGTCAGCAGCAGCTGTTGGGACCGCTGGTAGATTTTCTGCAGCGCTATCCGCAGCTTTCGGTTGAATGGATGCTGAACGATAAGACGGTAGATTTTCTGAGTGATGGCATCGACTGCGCGATCCGCGTCGGAGCGGAGGTGGATCCGGCCACCGTATCGGTACTGCTGGCCGAGGTTCCGCGCAGCGTGGTGGCATCCCCATCGCTGCTGAGCAGCTACCCGGCATTAACCGCGCCGCAGGAGATGTCGTTACTCCCCTGGATTGCTATCAGCACGTTTTATCAGCATGAGGTGATGCTGCAGTCTCAGACGGATGATCAGCTTATTACCTTCGGCATTGCTCCTTGCCTGAGTACGGATAGCGTACATGTCGCTCGTAATACTGCGCTGGCGGGGCTGGGGGCGGCGATTGTGTCGAGCTGGGCGGTGGCGGAAGACATTGCCGCCGGGCGACTGGTCGAGCTGTTTCCGCAGTGGCGAGCTTCCCCACTGCCGGTACATCTGGTGTATCCCTGGGCGCGCTATTATCCCACGCGGTTGCGCAAGTTTCTCGATCTGATGCGTGAGGTTATGCCCCAGATTGCGGGGATGCAGAAGCCGGAAGAGGGATAAAAAAAGACCGGCCGCTGGGGCCGGTCTTATCGACATTACTCTACGGGTTGCGGACGTGTAGGTCCGGCAGTTGCTTTATGCGTGGCGCTGTGTCCGCCAGCGGAGCCTTTACCGTCAAAATCAAAGCCTGGGCGAACCCAATCGCTGTGACGTGGTGCTTCCGGTACATAATCAGGCGCTGGCGCACGAGTCATCGGTGCGGATGCGTGGCGATTAGCTACCGCAACAACCGGTGCCGCGACGGCTTCTGGTTTAGTCTCGACAACCGGTTCTGCTGCCGGCACAGGCTCAACAGCCGGTGCGGAAGCGGCGGGCGCTTCAACAACCGTTACCGGCTCTTCGACGGCAACAGGTTCTGACGCAACAACCACAGCTTCTGGTTCGACGGCATCTTCCACAACCGCTTCCACGGCCTCTGCGACTACCTCTTCGGCTACGGTCTGGTCAGCTTCAGCAATCAGCTGCGGCTGCTCATCAACCGGAGTGGCGATAGCTTCCGGATGGGTGGTTTCTACGACCGGAACAACAGGTTCGCTAATAACCGGCAGAGGCTCAACGGTTGCTACCGGCTCTACGACAGGCTCTTCGGCAACAGCAGGAGCGATAACTTCAGAGACAACCGGTTCAGCGGCGACCGCTGGCGCGATTACGGGCTCAACCACAGCGGCAGAAAACTCCTGAACCTGAGCTTCTTCCTGCTGTTGATCCTGCGGGCGAACAACCGGGTAGCGGATCCACACTTTACCAGACGCCATTTCCGGCGATGCGCAGGCTACGGTCAGCGGCATCGGAGACTGGGTCGGATAACGCTCATCACGGTAGCGACGGCGACGCTGGCCGCTGACGCGAAGATGGCGAGGTGAACGACGCGAACGACGCGGCATGCCGTTAGATTCACGGGATTCGCTGTTGTCATCATGTTCGTTTGCCGTCTCAACAACCGCTGGCAGATCGACTTTCGCCAGTTCTGTACGCGGCGCTGGGGCTTCCGGCTGGAGGGCTGGAGCTTCTGCAATAGGCTGTGCTTCTACTACCGGCTCGATAACCTGCTCAGCGGCAGCTGATTCAATTCGAATCTTCTGTGCCAGCTGGCGCGGCTTACGGCGCGGCATAGTCTGCACGCGTTCTTCCTGCTCGCTATCCTGTGTGACCGGCTCTTCGCGAGTTTGCGCTTTAGCATCCTGCTGAACCTGACGTTTATCATCGTTACGACGACGATTACGTTCGCGGCGCGGCTGCTGTTCATCGCGAGATTTACCTTTTTCGCTATCCTCAACCGCAGTCTGGCGATTTTCGCGCGGCTCAGCATTTTGCTGCTTCTCACGACGGTTACGGCGGTTTTCTTCGCGAGACTCACGAGACTCCCGACCTTCGCTATTTTCCGCTCGATTGTCGCGATTATCCCGGTTGTCACGACGATCGTTACGATCGCGACGGTTGTTATTACGCGGTTTACGGCGGTCCTGCTGACGCTCGGATTTCTCTTCCGCTTTTTTCGCAACCTGAACGTCTGCTGGTTTAGCCTCTTCCGCACCGGAGAACATATTTTTCAAGGCGCTGAGGAGACGAGATACCAGGCCAGGCTGCGCCGGAGCCGTTGTCATCGAGGCAGGAGCTGCGCTAACGGTAGCCGCGGCCTTAGCCGGTGCTTCCTGAGTTGGGGCTGGCGGAGCGTCAGGCATAACGAATGCCGCCAGGGCCGGTTGTTCAGGCAGTTTACGCTCGGCCGGCTCTTCATCAGAAGGCATGGCCATCTCTTCTTCATGCAGTTTCGGCAGCAGATAGCTCAGAGTGGAGGTTTCTTCGCCTTTACGTACGCGCAGAACGGAGTAGTGCGGCGTTTCCATCTGGTCGTTTGGCACGATAATCACGCGCACGTCGGTCTGGCGAGTTTCAATCGCGCTTACCGCAGCACGTTTTTCGTTCAGCAGATAAGAGGCAATCGGCACCGGAACGATAGCGTGCACTTCTTTCGTGTTCTCTTTCAGCGCTTCTTCTTCGATCAAACGCAGAATGGAGAGCGACAGAGATTCGTTATCACGTACGGTACCCGTTCCGCTACAGCGCGGGCAGACGTGATGGCTGGACTCGCCAAGCGACGGGCTCAGGCGTTGGCGCGACATTTCTAGCAGCCCAAAGCGTGATATATGGCTGATCTGGATACGCGCCCGGTCCTGACGCACGGCTTCACGCAGGCGGTTTTCTACCGCACGCTGGTGGCGTACCGGCGTCATATCGATGAAGTCGATAACGATCAGGCCGCCGAGGTCACGCAGACGCAGCTGGCGGGCAATCTCATCGGCCGCTTCGAGGTTAGTATTGAACGCCGTCTCTTCGATATCGCCGCCGCGAGTTGCGCGAGCGGAGTTGATGTCGATAGCGGTCAATGCTTCGGTGCTATCGATAACGATAGAACCGCCGGACGGCAGGCGAACTTCACGCTGGAAAGCGGATTCAATCTGCGACTCGATCTGATAGTGGCTGAACAGCGGGATTTCACCGGTGTACAGTTTAATTTTGCTGCTGAAATCCGGACGACCCAGCGCCGCGATGTGCTGGCGGGCCAGCTCAAGCACTTTCGGGTTATCGATCAGGATTTCGCCGATATCCTGGCGCAGATAGTCGCGGAAGGCGCGCACAATCACGTTGCTTTCCTGATGGATCAGGAACGGAGCAGGGCGGCTTTCTGCGGCTTTCTGGATGGCTTCCCAGTGCTTCAGGCGGAAGCTCAGGTCCCACTGCAGCGCTTCAGCGGATTTGCCGACGCCTGCGGTGCGAACGATAAGTCCCATACCATCCGGCAGCTCAAGGCTTGCCAGCGCTTCTTTTAGCTCGGTACGATCGTCACCCTCGATGCGGCGTGAAATACCGCCAGCGCGTGGGTTATTCGGCATCAGTACCAGGTAACTACCCGCCAGGCTGATGAAGGTGGTCAGCGCGGCGCCTTTATTGCCTCGCTCTTCTTTATCAATCTGGACAATAACTTCCTGACCTTCACGCAGTACGTCCTTAATGTTTGGACGACCATGGGAATTGTAGTTTGCAGGGAAGTATTCGCGGGCAATTTCTTTGAGGGGGAGGAAACCATGACGCTCGGCACCATAATCAACAAATGCGGCTTCGAGGCTAGGTTCAATACGAGTGATTTTGCCTTTGTAGATGTTCGCTTTTTTCTGTTCGTGCCCGGGGCTTTCGATATCCAGGTCGTACAGGCGCTGCCCATCAACAAGGGCGACGCGCAACTCTTCCTGCTGAGTTGCGTTGATTAACATTCTTTTCATCGTAACTTACTCATTATTCTTACATTGACGACTAAGCTACGGGCAGAGTAACGCCTTACCGGGGGAAACCGATGGCCTCGTGTCTGTTTCACGTCGCCAACCTCACGGTTGTCGCGCGCTTAAGAGGCGCAGAGTGTCGGTCGCCTGTATTTCAAACGGAAACACAGCGCAATTATCAGGGGAACTGTCTGGGATGTATCACCAGAGAAGATTCCATTTATACCCATCGTTTTTCACGCTGCTGGCGTATTGGCTTAACCAGCCCATCTTAATCATTTGACCTAAATGAGCATCCGGGTAATCCCGGAGTGGATGCCTTCCTGCAGCGTGAAATCCATAGAGCCTGTACCGGTAAGGACTGCAACCCGCAGCCCGCTAACTGTCTGAAAGATCAATACGTCTTACGCCATTGCTGCGTTGATGATCGGTCAGACAAAATTGGTCATTCCGCTAATTTCTTGTTCTAACAAGTTTCAGCACGGAAAACTGCATCATTATTCCATTGCTAAGCTTGTTATAGCAAGTTGACTTTCACCTTTTATCACCCGGTTACTCACAGTTTTTTCACCTGCGTATACAGATTGTTCTAATAACAAACAAAACGCTGATGATGCATACGATGAATTCCGGATGATGATAAATATAAGCATATAAAAATGAGTGGCGCTAATGCGTCGGGCTATTTAGAATCGCGCACCATGAAAACTGAGATCCCAAGCGTAAAAATGGTTGCCATTGCCGATGATGAGGCCGGGCAACGTATCGACAACTTTTTGCGTACGCAGCTGAAAGGCGTACCGAAGAGTATGATTTATCGCATCTTGCGTAAAGGCGAGGTGCGGGTGAATAAAAAGCGGGTGAAGCCTGAGTATAAGCTGGAAGCCGGCGACGAAGTTCGTATTCCTCCAGTTCGCGTATCAGAAAAAGAAGAAGAGGCGGTCTCGCCTCATTTACAAAAAGTCGCTGCGCTGGCCGATGTGATCCTTTATGAAGACGATCATATCCTGGTGCTTAATAAGCCTTCCGGTACTGCGGTACATGGCGGCAGCGGGCTGAGCTTTGGTGTGATTGAAGGCCTGCGTGCGCTGCGCCCGGAAGCGCGCTTCCTTGAACTGGTTCATCGTCTCGATCGCGATACGTCAGGGGTTTTGCTGGTCGCCAAAAAACGGTCTGCGCTGCGTTCACTACACGAGCAGCTGCGCGACAAAGGGATGCAAAAGGATTACCTGGCGCTGGTGCGCGGGCAGTGGCAGTCCCATACTAAAGTGGTGCAGGCTCCTTTACTGAAAAATATTCTGCAAAGCGGTGAACGCATTGTGCGGGTTAACCAGGAAGGCAAGCCTTCTGAGACGCGCTTTAAAGTTGAAGAGCGTTATGCCCTGGCGACTCTTGTGCGGTGCAGTCCGGTCACCGGCCGTACGCATCAGATTCGCGTGCATACCCAATATGCCGGCCATCCTATTGCTTTTGACGATCGCTATGGCGACCGCGAATTTGATAAGCAGCTGGCAGGCACCGGCCTGAACCGCCTGTTCCTGCATGCTGCGGCGCTGAAGTTTACGCATCCGGGTACCGGGGAGGTTATGCGCGTTGAAGCGCCTTTAGATAATCAGCTTAAGCGTTGCCTGCAGGTGCTGCGTAACGCCAGATAGGGCTTGAGCCACCTGAAGACCTCATCCTGCTGTTGTTATATAAAAGACGTGGCCTGGTTCAGGCCGCGTCTTTTTTTCGCTCATCCTTACTACTATCAAGCGTCGAGCCCTGGGCCTTGAAGCTAAGACAAACTCCCTGAGCATGTTTCGCGCTAACTGACGGCTTTAAGAGAGAGGTTATAGCACCGGGAAGGGTAATAAATCTCCGACACCATTGTGCTTTATCTTTATGTGAGCAGGGGATTAAATTCTTCCCGGCGCAGCATTTGACACAAGGCGATGAGCGGTAAACCGATCAGGGCGTTAGGATCGCGCCCCTCGAGGCGCTCGAAAAGGGTGATGCCTAATCCTTCACTTTTGAAGCTTCCGGCGCACTGTAGCGGGTTTTCTTTACGGATATAGCTGTCGATTTCCTGATCGGTTAAGCGACGGAAATGAACGTCAAAAGGTTCGCATTCTGTTTGCAGATGGCCGTTAGCGGAATTATACAGCGCCAGGCCGGTGTAGAACGTGACGATGGTACCGCTGGCCCTCCTTAACTGCCTGTGGGCGTTTTCTTCCGTGTGCGGCTTTCCGGTAATTTCACCGTCCAGGACACAAACCTGATCGGAACCTATAATGAGATGCTGTGGGTAACAGGCAGCAAGGGCCTGCGCCTTTGCCTGAGCCAGGCGCATTACCAGCTGGCGCGCTGATTCTCCGGGCTGCGGGGTTTCGTCAACGTCCGGCGCAGCGCATTCAAAAGGCACCGACAGCTTCTCCAGCAGCATTCGCCGCCACGGCGAGGTTGAGGCGAGGATCAGTTCAGACATATTTTTTCATCCACATATAGCGCTTCGCAGAGCATCATTTTAAACTATGCGCCGCAATGTGTGCGAATAAATGGCAAAAGGCAACCTGAGGCTGCCTTTTTCTTTGACTCTATGACGTTACAAAGTTAATATGCGCGCCCTATGCAAAAGGTAAAATTACCCCTGACTCTCGATCCGGTTCGCACGGCTCAAAAGCGCTTAGATTACCAAGGTATCTATACCCGTGATCAGGCTGTGCGTGTCGCTGATTCTGTTGTCAGCGTGGACAGCGATGTGGAATGCAGCATGTCGTTCGCTATTGATAACCAGCGCCTTGCCGTTTTAACCGGCGATGCGACGGTGTCAGTAACCCTCGAATGTCAGCGTTGCGGGAAACCGTTCCCCCATCACGTCCACACAACGTATTGTTTTAGCCCAGTCAGAAATGACGAACAGGCCGAAGCACTGCCGGAAGCGTATGAGCCGATTGAGGTTAACGACTTCGGTGAAATCGATCTGCTGGCGCTGGTTGAAGATGAAATCATCCTCTCCTTGCCCGTAGTTCCGGTGCATGATTCTGAACACTGTGAAGTGTCCGACGCGGACATGGTCTTTGGCGAACTGCCTGAAGAGGCACAAAAACCAAATCCATTTGCCGTATTAGCCAGCTTAAAGCATAAGTAATTGAGGAGTAAGGTCCATGGCCGTACAACAGAATAAACCAACCCGTTCCAAACGTGGCATGCGTCGTTCCCATGACGCTCTGACCGCAGTCACCAGCCTGTCTGTAGACAAAGCTTCTGGTGAGAAACACCTGCGTCACCACATCACTGCCGACGGTTTCTACCGCGGTCGCAAGGTCATCGCTAAGTAATCACGCATTACTCCATGGATTTCGCGTTGTAACAAGGCGCAAGCGAGCCGAATCGCCAGGAGCACGGGCAACTATGCACCTGGTGTGAACGAGCGCGGTTAACGCACCTGCAGCGCGAAAGACAAAGAGTAAAAGCGTGGTAAAGCTTAGTGAGGATTTCCCCAAGCAACTGGGGAATAGCCGAACCGGGCAGCGACGATACCTTGACACGTCTAACCCTGGCGTTAGATGTCATGGGCGGGGATTTTGGCCCTTCCGTGACAGTGCCTGCAGCATTGCAGGCACTGAACTCTAATTCACATCTCACACTTCTTTTAGTCGGCGATCCCGACGCTATCGCGCCATTACTTGCCAAAGCTGATTTTGAACAACGTTCACGTCTGCAGGTTATCCCTGCGCAGTCAGTTATTGCCAGTGATGCCCGGCCCGCGCAGGCGATTCGCGCCAGCCGCGGTAGCTCAATGCGCATTGCGCTGGAGTTAGTAAAAGAAGGGCGGGCGCAGGCCTGCGTCAGCGCGGGTAATACCGGAGCGCTGATGGGGTTGGCTAAGCTGTTGCTTAAACCCATAGAGGGGATAGAACGTCCTGCGCTGGTTACCATGCTGCCGCATCAGTTGAAGGGCAAGACGGTGGTGCTGGATTTAGGCGCTAACGTGGATTGCGATAGCACTATGCTGGTGCAGTTTGCCGTTATGGGGGCGGTTCTTGCTGAAGAAGTTATCGGCATTAAGGATCCTCGCGTAGCGCTGCTGAATATCGGTGAAGAAGAGATGAAAGGTCTCAGCAGCATTCGCGACGCGGCGGCGGTTTTGAAAACCTTGCCAACCCTCAACTATATTGGGTATCTGGAAGCCAACGAATTGTTGACGGGCAAAACGGATGTTTTGGTTTGTGATGGATTTACAGGCAACGTCACGTTAAAAACCATGGAAGGCGTTGTCAGAATGTTCCTTTCGCTGTTGAAATCACAGGGAGAGGGGAAAAAAAGGTCGTGGTGGCTGCTTTTATTAAAGCGTTGGTTACAAAAAAGCCTGTCGAGGCGATTCAGTCACCTCAACCCCGACCAGTATAATGGTGCCTGTCTGTTAGGATTACGCGGTTCCGTGATTAAAAGTCATGGGGCTGCCAATCAGCGCGCTTTTTGCGTCGCAATAGAGCAGGCAGTGCAGGCTGTGCAGCGGCAGGTTCCTCAGCGGATTGCCGCTCGCCTGGAATCTTTATACCCTGCAGGTTTCGAATTGCCCGAGGGCGGCAGAAGCGGAAATTCCAGGTCTCAAACCCGGATGTCCGAAAACGACTGACGCCTTGCAGTTTGAGTTGACCAGGTATATTACCCAAGAGTGACTGAGCGTACATGTATACGAAGATTATTGGTACCGGCAGCTATCTGCCTGAGCACGTGCGTACGAACGCTGAACTGGAAAATATGGTTGATACCTCTGATGAGTGGATTGTCACTCGTACCGGTATCCGCGAGCGTCGTATTGCCGCACCGAATGAAACAGTTGCTACGATGGGCCTCGAAGCCGCTAAGAATGCGCTTGATATGGCAGGCGTAAAGCCGGAGCAAATTGGTCTGATTATTGTTGCGACCACCTCCGGCACTCATGCGTTTCCAAGCTCGGCTTGCCAGATCCAATCTATGCTGGGGATTAAAGGTTGCCCGGCGTTTGATGTCGCTGCGGCGTGTGCGGGGTTCACCTATGCGCTTAGCGTTGCCGATCAATATGTGAAAAATGGCGCTGTTGATTACGCGCTGGTTATTGGTGCGGACGTGCTGGCGCGTACCTGCGATCCAGCCGATCGCGGAACCATTATTATTTTTGGCGATGGCGCTGGCGCCGTTGTGCTGGGGGCATCTGAGGAGCCGGGTATCATCTCTACCCACCTGCATGCGGATGGTAGCTACGGCGAACTGCTGACGCTGCCGAACGCCGATCGCGTTGATCCAGAAAACCCTATCTATCTGACGATGGCCGGTAACGAAGTCTTTAAAGTCGCGGTGACTGAGCTTGCGCACATCGTTGATGAAACCTTAGCCGCTAATAATCTTGAGCGTTCTGCTCTGGACTGGCTGGTGCCGCATCAGGCCAACCTGCGTATTATTAGCGCCACCGCGAAGAAGCTGGGAATGTCGATGGACAACGTTGTCGTTACCCTCGACAGACACGGTAATACTTCCGCAGCTTCTGTTCCTTGCGCGCTGGATGAGGCCGTTCGTGATGGCCGTATTCAACGTGGTCAGCTCATTCTGCTGGAAGCCTTCGGTGGTGGTTTCACCTGGGGTTCCGCGCTGGTTCGTTTTTAGGATAAGGATTTAAACATGACGCAATTTGCTTTTGTGTTCCCGGGACAGGGCTCTCAGAGTGTCGGGATGCTGTCAGATATGGCGGCTGCTTACCCGGTAATTGAAGAGACATTCCGTGAAGCCTCTGCGGCGTTGGGTTACGATCTGTGGGCGCTTGCACAGCAGGGCCCGGCGGAAGAACTGAACAAAACCTGGCAGACTCAGCCTGCGCTGCTGACCGCTTCAGTCGCACTGTATCGCGTCTGGCAGCAGCAGGGTGGCAAAGCTCCCGTTCTGCTCGCGGGCCATAGCCTTGGTGAGTACTCCGCGCTGGTATGCGCAGGCGTCATCGATTTTGCCGACGCCGTACGCCTGGTTGAAATGCGCGGTAAGTTTATGCAGGAAGCGGTGCCGGAAGGTACTGGGGCGATGTCAGCGATTATTGGCCTTGACGACGCGGCGATTGCTAAAGCCTGCGAAGAGTCTGCAGAAGGTCAGGTCGTTTCTCCGGTCAACTTTAACTCACCGGGACAGGTGGTTATCGCTGGCAATAAAGAGGCCGTAGAGCGTGCGGGTGCCGCTTGTAAAGCCTCGGGCGCTAAACGTGCTCTGCCGCTGCCGGTCAGCGTACCGTCCCACTGCGCGCTGATGAAGCCTGCGGCGGAGAAGCTGGCCGTAGAGTTGCAAAAAATCACCTTTAACGCGCCGACGATTCCGGTTGTGAACAACGTCGACGTGAAAAGCGAAACTGCGCCTGATGCTATTCGTGATGCCCTGATCCGCCAGCTGTATAGCCCGGTTCAGTGGACCAGAACCGTTGAGTTTATGGCATCCCAGGGCGTGGAGCACCTGTATGAAGTGGGTCCGGGTAAAGTCCTCACCGGTCTGACTAAACGTATTGTTGACACCCTGACGGCTTCCGCGCTCAACGAGCCGGCGGCTCTGTCTGCGGCGCTTGAGCAATAAAAGAGGAAAACCATGAGTTTTGAAGGAAAAATCGCGCTGGTTACCGGTGCAAGTCGCGGGATTGGCCGCGCAATCGCTGAAACGCTCGTTGCCCGTGGCGCGAAAGTTATCGGTACTGCGACCAGCGAAAGCGGCGCGCAGGCGATTAGCGATTATCTGGGTGCTAATGGTAAAGGTCTGCTGCTGAATGTGACCGATCCTGCATCTATCGAATCTGTTCTGGGAAATATTCGCGCAGAATTTGGCGAAGTTGATATCCTGGTAAATAATGCCGGGATTACTCGTGATAACCTGTTAATGCGTATGAAAGATGATGAGTGGAACGATATTATCGAAACCAACCTGTCATCTGTTTTCCGCCTGTCAAAAGCGGTAATGCGCGCTATGATGAAAAAGCGTCATGGACGTATTATCACTATCGGTTCTGTGGTTGGTACCATGGGAAATGCGGGTCAGGCCAACTACGCTGCGGCGAAAGCGGGTCTGATTGGCTTCAGTAAATCACTGGCTCGCGAAGTTGCGTCCCGCGGTATTACTGTAAACGTTGTTGCTCCGGGCTTTATTGAAACGGACATGACGCGTGCGCTGACCGATGAGCAGCGTGCGGGTACGCTGGCGGCAGTTCCTGCGGGGCGCCTCGGCTCTCCAAATGAAATCGCCAGTGCGGTAGCATTTTTAGCCTCTGACGAAGCGAGTTACATCACCGGTGAAACTCTGCACGTCAACGGCGGAATGTACATGGTCTGACCGAGATTTGCGCAAAACGCTCAGGAACCGCGCAGTCCGTGCGGTTCACTGTAATGTTTTGTACAAAATGATTTGCGTTATTAGGGCAAACAGCCGCAAAATAGCGTAAAATCGTGGTAAGACCTGCCGGGATTTAGTTGCAAATTTTTCAACATTTTA
>OEPS010000022.1_pt1 | contig 62498 bp, 61 predicted proteins | sample 1539411 | NCBI WGS metagenome assembly OEPS01 (sample SAMN02671747, study PRJEB22543) | soil metagenome | biome: bacteria | place: China:Hunan Province, Lengshuijiang City | collected 2012-10-15 | depth 0.08m m
AAAGCTGAAAGCTTTACGGAACCTCCAGCCTAGCTGGAGGTTTTCTGTGCACAAAAAAGCCCGAATATTAATTCGGGCTTGTCATTTTACCGTCCAATAAAAACCATTCTCAGGAACGAACGGCAACATTAATTTTCAGGTGACAATAAAAGGCATATAACGGCCGGATAATACGACATTAAAACCGGCATGTATAATTTTTATTTTATATATTTCCCGTAAACCCATTCATTGCAATTATCATCATTTCCTTCGAATTATTTATTTTAGATTTTACTTATATCGTAACAATTGATATTTATCATATATTAATTTGCTCCTTTAGCATGAGTTCACTTCCCTGGAGGAAGCTAAAACAAAAACCGCTAAAGGATTATCTAAATGAAAAGAAAAGTACTGGCCCTCGTTATACCAGCATTATTAGCTGCTGGCGCTGCTCACTCCGCTGAGATTTATAATAAAGATGGCGATAAACTGGACCTCTATGGCAAAGTAGATGGCCTGCATTATTTCTCTGATGATAATAACTCTGATGGCGATCAGACTTATGTTCGCTTTGGTTTCAAAGGCGAAACCCAGATTAACGATCGCATAACCGGTTACGGTCAGTGGGAATATAACGTCCAGGCAAACAATACCGAAAGCTCAGGCGATCAGGCGTGGACCCGTCTGGCGTTTGCCGGCCTGAAATTCGCTAACTATGGTTCATTTGATTATGGTCGTAACTACGGCGTACTGTACGACGTAGAAGGCTGGACCGATATGCTGCCAGAGTTCGGCGGCGATACCTACAGCAAAGCGGATAACTATATGACCGGCCGCGCAAACGGCGTTGCCACCTACCGCAACAGCGATTTCTTCGGCCTGGTCAACGGCCTGAATTTTGCCCTGCAGTACCAGGGTAAAAATGAAAATCAGTCCAGCCACGAGTATCAGGAAGGCACCGCGAACAGCAATGGCCGTAACGTTAAAAACGCTAACGGTGACGGCTTCGGTATCTCCTCCTCTTACGATCTGGGCATGGGCATAAGTGCTGCGGCAGCCTATAGCTCTTCTGACCGAACCAATGAGCAGACCCACGCTTCGACGGCAGGCGGCGATAAAGCAGACGCATGGACTGCGGGTTTAAAATATGATGCCAACAGCATCTACCTGGCGACCATGTATTCTGAAACCCGCAATATGACCCCATATGGCAATAACAGCGATACTATTGCCAATAAAACACAGAACGTTGAAGTGACGGCGCAGTACCAGTTCGACTTCGGCCTCCGTCCGGCAATCTCTTATCTGCAGTCTAAAGGTAAGGATCTGGTTATGCAGGGCAATGCGGCTAATCCGGCAGGAAATACTGGCGATAAAGATCTGGTTAAATATGTCGACATTGGAGCGACTTATTACTTCAACCGCAATATGTCCACCTATGTTGATTACAAAATCAACCTGCTGGACGACGATGATACTTTCTACAAAGACAACGGCATCTCTACAGATAATGTCGTAGCATTGGGCCTGGTGTATCAGTTCTGATGTTGCAGCCCGCTGGCGACGGCGGGCTTACTTGCCCTCGCCTATGGCCGCTACATTCAAAACAAAACAATATATCTATTAGCCTAAAACAATCATCCAATGAATGATATATTGTTAACAGGAAACGCCGTAGCCGTAGAGGACGCCAGCCATGCACCATCATCCTGTTAAATCATCCCGAATCACCTCCGTCGCCTACGATGAATCCTCCGGCATTCTTGAAATTCGCTTTCGCGATAACAAAACGCTGCAATATATCGGCGTTCCGGCGCGTATTTTCCGCGATTTTCTACAAGTTGTTTCGAAAGGCCGTTTTTACGATGGCGTTATTAAAGGTAAATTTACCGAACGCCGCCGCGCCTGATAGCGAAAATGTGACTGGGTTCAATGTACATTCATCTCCTGGATGGCCTACACTTTAAGTGGTTACTTACCAGGAGGTTTTATGAACAGAATGATTCTTGTGCCCATCGATATTTCCGATACAGAATTAACTGAACGCGTTATCAAGCACGTTGAATCTGAAGCCAGAATCGATGATGCCGAGGTGCATTTCCTGACCGTCATTCCCTCCCTTCCCTATTACGCTTCGCTGGGAATGGCCTACACCGCAGAGCTACCGGCGATGGATGACCTGAAAGCCGAATCGGAGTCGCGGCTGAAAGAGATCGTGAGCAAGTTTACTATTCCTGAAGACCGTATCCATCTTCACGTTTCAGAGGGCTCGCCGAAAGACAAAATTCTCGCAATGGCGAAGTCTCTCCCCGCCGATCTGGTGATTATTTCTTCGCACCGTCCCGATATCACCACCTATCTGCTGGGCTCTAACGCCGCCGCAGTTGTCCGCCATGCGGAATGTTCGGTGCTGGTCGTGCGCTAATCCCCGCTCAGCCCGCCGTTCGGCGGGCTTTTATCTTTATAACCCGTCGGGCTTATTTAACCTTAAATGTGCTGACATTCCCTTCGCTAATCCGTACCATACACGCCACATGCTACGCACCAGCAGAAAGCCATGAGATTGCTGGCAGAACGCGAGCTCTTCTGATGCCACACTATGAATTGAGCCATTATTAAATGCTGCAGAATCAAGAAATTAGCAAGAAAGAAAAATACAATATCGACAAATTGCAGAAGCGCCTGCGCCGTAACGTCGGCGAAGCAATCGCCGATTTTAATATGATTGAAGAAGGCGACCGCATTATGGTTTGCCTCTCCGGCGGTAAAGACAGCTATACCATGCTGGAGATTTTGCGCAATCTGCAAAAAAGCGCCCCCATCTCTTTCTCGCTGGTAGCGGTCAACCTCGATCAAAAACAGCCGGGCTTTCCGGAGCATATTCTGCCGGAATATTTAGAGCAGTTGGGCGTTGAATATAAGATTGTTGAAGAAAATACCTACGGCATTGTTAAAGAGAAAATCCCGGAAGGCAAAACCACCTGCTCGCTCTGCTCACGTCTGCGTCGCGGCATTCTTTATCGTACCGCCACTGAGCTGGGTGCGACCAAAATCGCCCTCGGCCACCACCGTGACGACATTTTACAAACCCTGTTTCTGAACATGTTCTACGGCGGAAAGATGAAAGGTATGCCGCCGAAGCTGATGAGCGACGATGGTAAACATATCGTTATTCGTCCGCTGGCTTACTGCCGTGAAAAAGATATTGAACGATTCTCTCAGGCGAAAGGTTTCCCGATTATTCCGTGCAACCTGTGCGGCTCGCAGCCAAACCTTCAGCGTCAGGTGATTGCCGATATGCTGCGCGACTGGGACAAACGCTATCCGGGACGCATCGAAACCATGTTCAGCGCGATGCAAAACGTGGTGCCTTCCCATCTTAGCGACGTAAACCTGTTCGACTTTAAAGGTATTAAACACGGCTCTGAAGTCGTTGACGGCGGCGACCTGGCCTTCGATCGCGAAGAGATCCCGATGCAGCCAGCCGGCTGGCAGCCCGAAGAGGATGACGCGCAGCTGGATGAACTGCGCCTGAACGTAGTCGAAGTAAAATAAGAACTTTGCGTCTCAGGAGCTCGCCTGAGACGCGTTTTTCACGCTTATTTCAGCAAACGAACCCGGCAGGCTTTACCTTTAATTTTCCCGTTTTGCAGCTGCTTAAACGCTTTATGCGCCACGCCCTGACGAACGGCGACGTAGACATGCGCCGGATGGACATTGATCTTGCCGATGTCCGCGCCATTAAGACCAATATCTCCAGTTAACGCCCCCAGCACATCGCCCGCGCGCATCTTGGCCTTTTTACCGCCATCAATACACAGGGTGACCATTTCTGCCTGTAGCGGCGCAATGGCGCCAGACGTCGGCCCGCTGACCCAGTTCAGCTTTATTTGCAGCATCTCAGCGAGAATATTCGCACGCTGCGCCTCTTCCGGCGCGCAGAGGCTGATCGCCAGACCGCTTTCGCCAGCGCGCGCGGTACGGCCAATACGGTGTACGTGAACTTCAGGATCCCAGGCCAGTTCATAGTTCACCACCAGCTCCAGCGACTTAATATCTAACCCACGAGCGGCAACGTCGGTCGCCACCAGCACCCGCGCGCTGCCGTTAGCAAAACGCACCAGCGTCTGGTCGCGATCGCGCTGTTCAAGATCGCCATGCAGCGATAGAGCACTCTGTCCGGCGGCGTTCAGAGAATCGCAGACGGCCTGACAATCCTTTTTAGTATTGCAGAACACCACGCAGGAAGCGGGTTGATGCTGACTCAGCAACTTTTGCAGCAGCGCGATTTTGCCATGCTGTGAGGTTTCAAAAAACTGCTGTTCGATAGCCGGTAGCGCATCAACGGCATCAATTTCAATGGTCTGCGGATGGTTCTGTACCCGGCCGCTAATCGCCGCTATCGCTTCCGGCCAGGTGGCGGAAAACAGCAGAGTCTGGCGCGAAGCCGGCGCAAAACGGATCACTTCATCAATGGCGTCGCTGAATCCCATATCCAGCATGCGGTCTGCTTCGTCCATCACCAGCGTTTGCAGAGCATCCAGCGATACCGTGCCCTTTTGCAGGTGATCGAGCAAACGCCCCGGCGTCGCGACGATAATATGCGGCGCGTGCTGTAACGAGTCGCGCTGAGCGCCAAAAGGCTGGCCGCCGCACAGGGTTAAGATTTTAATGTTCGGCAGGAAGCGCGCCAGGCGACGTAGCTCACCCGCGACCTGATCCGCCAGCTCGCGCGTCGGACACAATACCAGCGACTGGGTCTGGAACAGTGAGGCATCAACGTGCTGAAGTAGCCCAAGGCCAAATGCCGCCGTTTTACCGCTGCCGGTTTTTGCCTGCACGCGTACATCTTTACCCGCAAGAATAGCGGGCAAAGCCGCCGCCTGAACGGGGGTCATCGCAAGATATCCGAGTTCATTCAGGTTGGTTAGCTGGGCGGCAGGCAAAGCATTCAGAGTTGAAAAAGCGGTCACAATTTTTTCTCGCATTACATTAAAGGGCGGACAATCTGCTGGCGCGTATCCTCGCAGATCTCCGCTCCCGATGCGACAATTTAATCGGCTCATCTTCAGGCGGCGGATCGGGTAAGGGCCGCGGGCGGGGTTTGGGATCGTGGACAGGTACCGGATCGTTAGGCTCCGGTGGGATAGGTATTGAGTTCAACGGTTGATAACGCATATTGACTCCCGGTTATGGGCGGGTACACCAATTAAGCGTAGAAGCTGAGAAACAGAGCGCAAAAAAAAGCCGACTCATCAAAGTCGGCGTCGTACGAATCAATTGTGCTATGCAGTAATTCAAAAAAGGAAGTAAGACAATATGGAGCGCAACGCCCATCGCTTGACGTTGCATTCACCTGCGAGAGAGATATTGCCCTGAATGGGTAGATGGTTTATTGATTTCGCTCAAACATTACCGGGTTTTCATCTTCCTCATGGCGACAAAAGACGATTCTTTACAACCATTTACTACGATGCAACCACCATGTAACACCCCCGATGAGAACGACTAACATTATGCAGAAAATAGTAAACCCCATATGCCAGCTGTTGCCGGGAATGCCGCCAAGGTTAACGCCGAACAGGCCGGTCAAAAAAGTGCTGGGTAGAAAAACCATCGCCATCAGCGACATGGTATAGGTTCGTCGCGACAGCGACTCCTGCATAATCTGCGCGATTTCATCGCTCATTATCGCCGTACGAGCGATACAGCTATCAATCTCATCAAGGCCACGCCCCAGACGTTCGGCAATATCCTGCATCCGTCGCCGATGGTCGTCCGTCATCCACGGCAAACGCTCGCTGGCAAGCCTTGCATAAACATCGCGCTGTGGCGCCATATAGCGGCGCATGACGATGAGCTGTTTACGCAGCAGCGCCAGAAAGCCGCGCGGCGGCACCTGCTGATCCAATAAATCATCTTCCAGATCGATAATCCTGTCGTGAAGCTGTTCGATAAACTCGCTGGAGTGATCGGTCAGCGCATCACAAACCTCCACCAGCCAGCCGCCGCCGTCAACCGGTCCCGTCCCCTCACGTAAATCGCCCAGTACATCATCCAGCGCCAGCACCTTGCGCTGCCGGGTAGAAACAATTAAGCGCTCATCCATATACAGACGCATCGCGACCAGCTGGTCTGGCCGCTCATCGGTACTGCCATTAATGCAGCGCAGCGTAATCAACGCCCCATCGCCAATTCTTGTTACTCGCGGGCGAGTGCTTTCTCCGGACAACGCATCACGCACGTTATTGGGCAATAGCGGGGTGGATGCCAGCCATTCCGCACTATCGACATGGGTATAGTTGAGATGCAGCCAGCAAGGATGCTCTTTATCCACGATGTCGCTATCATCCAGCGGCTTTACTCCGCCCTGCCCGTCTAACAGCCATGCAAAAACGGCATCCGGTACGTTCAGTTCCGATCCCTTAATAGCGTCCACTGGACCTCCGTTAACTCATGCACATTTTCGTAGTCTAGCTTTACGCAACGGTTACGCAAGAGCTAATCAGGGCATGCTGCTGAATTCAATAGTGAAAAGTGAGCAATCTGAAATAAAGAACCCGCCGGCGGCGGGTCATGAATATGCTTTGCGATACTGTGTCTAACCTGCATTATCATCCGCCGCCATACGCTGGGCTGGCGGGGCTGCAGGCTAGCGGGAGCCGTTCATTTTTTCTCTTCTGCGTATTGACGAGCGCTGTCGTGCAAATGGGTACACATGCTTTTATCCTCCATCGTATAGGCAGAATAAAGATAGATGAGAATTTACGCTTTGCAAATGTATCAAAAGCTGCCGTTGCCGCAGGCCCGGAGGACAAACGGTACGCCCCGCTTCGCCGGGCCATTTTGATTTCTTTTCCCGCAAAATGCTGTATTATGCGGTTTATTGCAGCATTTTGCGGAATTAAGAAATGCATAAAACGGCCAGACAAAAATACCTGATTGATATTCTTACTGAAAAAGGTCAGGTCACCATCAGCGAGCTGGTAGATAAACTGCAGGTTTCTGCGGACACTCTGCGCCGCGACCTTAGCGACCTGGAAAAACAGGGGCTCGCCCAGAAAAACCACGGCGGCGCCATCGCGCTCAATCTCTCGCTCATGAACCGCCAGAACCGGAATACGCTGCTACCGGATACCAAACAGCGTCTGGGTAAAATGGTGGCGGAAAAGATCCCCTGCGGCTCGACGCTATTTCTTGATGCGGGAAGTACCGTTTTCGCCGTCGCCGCCCAGATACAGGGGCCAATGACGGTGATAACCACCTCTTTAGATATTGCCCAGCACTTCAGCGCACGCCCGGATATTCAACTTATTTTGCTGGGTGGCAAATGGGATATGCAGCAGCGCTTGTTCGCAGGCAACGCCACGGTGTCGCTGCTGGAACGCTATCGGGCGGATATCGCCATTCTCGGCGCCTGCGCGCTCCATGCCGATCTCGGCCTCAGCGCCAGCCAGGAAGCGGACGCTGAGGTCAAGCGGGCCATGCTGGCAGCCAGCGCAGAGCATTGGCTGGTTGCCGATCATATGAAACTGAATCACTGCGAGCCCTGGCTGGTTGCCGGGCTTGCCGATATTCATCAACTCTTTCTCGACCGGCCCTGGGAAGAATTGAAAGATAACGGCTCAATCCAACTCAATATCGCTGAAGCTTAATAATGCGGAGATGCTTATGACTAACGGTAAGAATATTAATATTGCCCTGATCGGCTACGGCTTCGTTGGCAAAACTTTCCATGCCCCGCTGATCCAGTCCGTCGACGGGCTGAATCTGGCGATTGTCGCCTCGCGCGATGAAGAGAAAGTAAAACGCGATCTGCCGGACGTCATCGTCATCGCATCGCCAGAAGAGGCCATTCGGCATCCCGATGTCGATCTGGTGGTCATCGCCTCGCCTAACGCCACCCACGCCCCGCTTGCCCGCATGGCTTTAAACGCCGGTAAACATGTCGTTGTCGACAAACCATTTACCTTAGATATGCAGGAAGCCCGCGAACTGATTGCGCTTGCGGAAGAGAAACAGCGGGTGCTGTCAGTGTTCCATAACCGTCGCTGGGACAGCGATTACCTGGGAGTAAAGCAGGTTATCGAACAGGGACTCATCGGCAAGGTTAAACATTTCGAGTCACATTTCGACCGATTCCGTCCGGAAGTGCGCGTCCGCTGGCGGGAGCAGAACGTACCGGGCAGCGGCCTGTGGTTTGATTTGGGTCCACATCTGATCGACCAGACACTGCAGCTGTTCGGTCTGCCGCAGTCGGTACAGGGAAATATTGCGACCCTGCGTGAAGGAGCGGAAATCAACGACTGGGCGCACGTGGTCCTGAACTACCCCCAGCATAAAGTGGTTCTGCACTGCAGTATGCTGGTGGCGGGTGGCGTATCGCGCTTCACCGTCCATGGCGATAAAGGCAGCGTAGTCAAACAACGCGCCGACCAGCAGGAGAGCCAGCTGCTGGCGGGCGTGGTGCCGGGCAGCGAAAGCTGGGGCTACGATGATGATAGCCTGGTGGTATTTGATACCAATCTACAGTCTCGCGAAATCCGCACGCCAAAAGGCGATCAGCGCCAGTACTACATTCACGTTCGCGATGCGCTAACCGGCAAAATCAGCAACCCGGTGTCGCCATTAGAGGCGCTGGCCGTGATGGCGGTGCTGGAAGCTGCGGTGAAATCGGCCGAAAGCGGAACGACGCAAACTTTAGCGCTGACCGAAAATGAACTGGCGGCCCTGAAATAAGCGGCGGGTAGCCGTCATCGGGAAAACGGCCTGCGGGGTTCCCGCTGGCGCTGCCTGAACGGATGACATCTTTGCTTCATGCCAGCCTACAGTTTCACCCGTAGTAAATCACTGAACCGGGTGGTGTAGGCTGGCGACAGCATATGCCGTTTCATCTCCCAGCGACGTTCTATCCCCTGTCCAGCAAACCAGAGCTGGCCTTTTTCCCGCCGGTTAACGGTATCAAGGACCGTCATAAGTCGTTCGCTATTCGCTCGCGGGCGATAATCGTCAAACAGGCTTAGCTGAGCCACTCCCTGGCTGAAGAAATCCCCCAGCATCACGCCGCACTTTTGATATCGGTATCCCTCCCGCCAGATGGTATCCAGGCATTTTACCGCCGCAGCGACAATATCCCGGCTATCCTGCGTCGGAATAAGTATTTTCGTACCGGCATCATTGCCGTAATAGGTTTCATTACCCACAAAGGGACTGGTTTTAACAAAGGCGGATACATAGCGGCAGTACTGGTGCTCCGCGCGCAGTTTCTCCGCGGCGCGAACCGCATGGCTGCATATTGCTTCACGCATCGGCCCGTATTCGCTGACCTTCTGACTAAATGAGCGCGAGCAGATAATTTGCTGTTTCGTCGGCATATACTCTTCCAGCTCAAGACAGGCTTCGCCGCGCAGCTCCCGCACGGTGCGCTCCATCACCACGCTGAAATGTTTTCTGATCAGCGAAGTGGGCGTCCCGGCAAGTTCAAGAGCCGTTGTAATCCCCATCTCGTTGAGCTTTTTCGCAATACGTCGCCCCACTCCCCAGATTTCACCGACGGCAACTTTCTCCAGCAGTTTCTTCTGCCGGACCGGTATAGAGAGATCGACAACGCCCTCGAATTTCGGCCATCTTTTTGCCGCGTAGTTAGCCAGCTTGGCCAGCGTTTTCGTTGGCCCGATCCCTACCCCCACCGTCAGGCCGGTACACTGCAATAATGTGCTGCGCACATGACGACCAAAGGCCTCAAGCTCTTCAGAACGATGGATCCCGCTCAGATTCACGAACGCTTCATCAATGGAATATTGATAAACCGCCGGGGTCAGCTCTTCGAGAAGCGTCATTACACGATTAGACATATCGCCATAAAGAGCGTAGTTGCTGCTAAATACCGCCACCTGATGGCGCGCAAACTGTGATTTCACTTTGAAGTACGGCGCTCCCATGGGGATATCCAGCAGTTTAGCCTCGTGATTTCGGGCAATCACGCAGCCGTCGTTGTTGCTTAACACCACGACGGGACGTCCACGTAAATCAGGACGGAAAACCGTTTCACAGCTGGCATAAAATGAATTCACATCCACCAGGGCAAACATTAGCGAAGCTTGTTAATGCTGAAAGTGACGACCCCAAAAATCTCCAGATCTTCACCGTCGTTGTGCAGCACAATTGGCGGAAAATCCGGGTTCATCGGCAAAAGCTGCATAACAGGATGCATACACAGTCGCTTAACCGTGTATTCGCCGCCAACTGAGGCAATGATGATATCGCCATGCTTCGCTTTCAGGCCGCGATCCACCACCAGAAGAGTTCCTTCATAAATGCCGGCATCAACCATCGACATCCCCGTGGCCATGACAAAATAGGTTGCCGCAGGATGGCTGATACAAAGCTCATTGAGGTCTATCCTCTTCTCAATGTAATCCTGAGCCGGGCTGGGAAAGCCACATTGCACATAATCGCTAAATAGCGGGATCGACACGATCGGACGCAATTCAACCGGTTTGTAGAACATCATAATAGACTCACCCGTGAATACTGTATTTATATACAGTATCAATGATTCGCCGAGGTTTTCAAGTCGCCAGTCAAGCATTGGCGCGAAGGTGTTGAAGTTGCGGTAAATTTAGCGTGCGGGCTTGCATGGCGCTGAACTGGCGAGCTTCTCTCCCTACGTATTAAGGATGGTTTGGTACTGCACGCTGGAAATTTCCCCTAATTGGGAGGAGGATAGAATCAGGTGTTGCGCTCTTTGCCCATAACTTGTTGTTATCTGTCCGACATACTGAACTGGAGATTCATATGTATTACATGTCAGGAGACATCACTCTCCACTTTTATCGTTATCAGTGCCGTTTTTATGTCGCTCATTGGGACGGAGGGCATGTGATGACGGAGAAGTTCAGGCCGTTTGTTGCTTCTATCACTGAGAAAACGGGTATCGATGAAAAGAGCGTCGAGGCGGCGGCGCGGGACTACTTCAATAACGTTGACTAAGAATGTACGCAATACCATCGCTATCAGCAGATTTATAGCGATGGTTACCGCGGGTTTGCAAACAAGCTGAAAACGCAAATGCAAAGCCGTGTCACACGATCGTAAAACAAAGCCTGTAAGATTGAGCCCGGAAGCCACCAACGCTAAAACGAGGTGAAGAGATGGGAACAGTAAAAGCCAACAATCTGGAACAGGCACAGCAGCTTCTTCAGTCCGCTGACGCGATTAAAATCGAGCTGGATTTCGAGCTCGACTCTGATGAGTTTTTTAATTTTGCTATTGAGTACTGTACTAATGGGACGAAGCTTACGCGCGTCGACGATCGCTTCATTATTTCTCGCAAGAAAGTCGTGAAGTAGCCAGGCGGTTATCTCCTGCCATTTCCAGATCACAGAAGCATTCGTTTTTTAGCTTCTGTGATGGTCGCCATCACAGTAATCATGCCCTGCTGAATAACGGGGAAAGATCTATTTCGCTGTCTGCGCGACGAAATGGCTGTAATAACCAGCTGAAAAAACTAAAACCGCTGATTTTTGCGATTTCCCGTCTGAGAATTCCCTGAGCGTATTGCATAAAGATGGCCTGGCGCGGCATTTTTTCACGTCAGGCCATCTTAGAAAGGCATGACGTTATTTAAATTCATCAAAAACTAAAAGGCTACCCGCAGGCAGCCTCGTCACCAAATGGTAAAACGTTACTTTTAGACGATCAAGGCTCCTTTCAGGAGCCGCTACGCTACTTGCGTAATTCCAGCGATGCTGCGTTTCTGGAAATAGACGGTGCAATATTATCAAATGTAATCATTGCCGATTTACAAAAAATGCATTTCGCACCAAACGGATTTTTTTCAGAAACATCGTAACTTGATGTTCTGTACTGTGACCCATGGCAGCATGGGCATCTGAAATGAATGTGGTCAATCATGATGTTAGCCTCTTTTTGCTACAACATTCTCTACCGCAGGGACATCTGGCCATAATTCACAGAAAACACCTTCCCGGGCTTTCTGTAACAGCGCGGAGCGCTGCTCTGAATGGTTGAGAATAACAATGACATCATTGTCATTACTTCTTATAGATACATCTGAAGCTCGCTTCAGACCTTACTCTATTACTGCACCAGCGATTTTTTAATGTTGTTCGATTCTTAATTTGCCCTCAGGGCACGTAATGTTTGGTAAATTTCAATAACAATAGTTGCGTGCATTGCGAATATCGACATCTCATATGCACTATTTTTTACGCTCAACGGGGATAGCAAAACTCCCGCTTTCAATACCACCGTTTGCGTCAGCTTCTGGCCTGTCTACTCGGGTTTAGACCGTCATCGTTGTCGCAGGTTCAGAAAAACTAAAAATTTATTCACTACACCGAGTTTAGTTAATCACGACAGGGAGACTCTAAAGAAGGATTATCTATGGATAACGCTTGAGAGGAGAACTGCTTCACTAAACCGCTTTATTAATTCATCTATGTAGTAAATCGACTGACCATTAATCACATAGCTGACGATGAATAGCAAGCTTTATTTTCATCTATAACTCCACTACCGGCCCCACCGCCGCGAACCCGGAAAAATCTTTTTATCGATAAAAGAAGCAACGCGCGCAGGCATTAAACGCCGACCATCCTCAATGATGACTCGGTTAAAAAAACATGCCGCGCCATTATTTATCGGAGCTGGCTTGCTGCAAAATGCTTTTGCTCCAGGCATAAAAAGCGCGTACCGAAGGCGGCAGATATCTGTTCTGCGGATAGACCAGAGAAAGCGGCAAAGCAAAGGAGAAGTTATCCATACAGGAAACCAGCTGGCCGCTGCGCAGATACGGCATAGCCAGATAGCTGGCAATACGAATTAACCCAAGCCCTTGTATTCCGGCCTGAATATAGGCATCGGTATCATCAACGACCAGCGTCTCTTTCATCCGTATCGCGCGATCTTCCTCCGCCAGCGTAAAAAACCACTCGATGGGTCGCCCGGTACGATGGTTCAGGTAGCCAACAGCGCGGTGTCTTTCCAGATGTTCAAGATTTTCCGGCTTCCCCCAGGCGGCAATATAGGCCGGAGAGGCCACAATCACCCAGCTAAAATTAGCAAGCGGACGAGCAACGAGGGTGGTTGAATCGTCAATTCTGCCGGTGCGGATCGCGCAGTCATACCCTTCCTGAATAAGGTCTGCCACATGATCGCTTGAGCAGAGCGTCAGCTCCAGGTCGGGATAGTGCTGCAGAAAATCAGGAAGCCTGGGGATAATACAGTGTCGGGCAAGTGACTGGGGCATCCCCACTTTAAAACGGCCTGTGGGCTGGGCAAATCTGCCGGGAAAAGAGGACTCGAGCGTCGCTATCTCGGCCAGAAGCCTTTTGCACTCTTCATAATAGTGGTAGCCGTCCGGGGTCACGCTGAGCTTGCGGGTCGTTCGCTGTAAAAGCTGAATTCCCAGATATGCTTCCAGTTCCTTAATCACCCGCGATACCGTTGACCGCGGAAGACCGAGCACCTCTGCCGCTCTGGCGAAACTATGGGTATCCACGACACAAACATAGACCTGCATTGATTCCAGCTTATCCATATTTCCCCCATAAATAATCGCCTGATTATCCCATTTTTACGAACAGTCTAACCTATCCTCGTGTACTTATCGAATGAGTGATGCCAGCCTAAACTTCTCTCACAGCCGGTCAATACGGCGATTAAGTGAGTAAGGAGCCACAATGAAAGATAATAATGTCACTACAGGCGAAAAAGTATTGGTACTGGGAGCAGGACAATTGGGCGCTGCCGTCCTGGATTCGCTGGTGCCAGCAGTCATACAGCGGAATGGTACGGTCTCCGTCGTGGTGTCGCCGGGCTCGTGGGATGAACGAGGCACACTGCTTTCCGATACTCATCAAAAACTCGCCGATATGGGGGCTGAGTTTATCGCCATCGACGTAGCGGGCAGTACCGAGGCCGCGCTAAAAGACCACTTTGCGAATTTTGCTACCATCATCAACTGTATGGGATTTATTGCCGGAGCCGGAACGCAGATAAAAATTACCCGTGCGGCGCTGGAGGCCGGGGTAAAACGCTATTTTCCCTGGCAGTTCGGGGTTAATTACGATGTGGTCGGCAAAGGCAGCGGCCAGCCCGTCTGGGATGAACAGTATGACGTCAGAATGTTATTGCGTGCGCAGACCGCAACAGAATGGGTAATTATTTCAACCGGCATGTTTACCAGTTTTCTTTTCGAGCCAGCGTTCGATGTGGTTAATTTATCCAAAAACACCATTAATGCTCTCGGGGGATGGGATACCCAGGTCACCGTTACCTCTCCTGCGGATATTGGCCATCTGACCACCGCCATTTATTTGTTTCAACCACGAATTATAAACGAAGTGATATTTATCGCAGGGGAAACTACCTCTTATGGAAAACTGGCGGAAACCGTGGAACGCGTAACAAAGAAAACCTTGTCAAAAAAGGTACTTACCTTATCCACGCTCCAGGAGCAGCTGCGCTTAAAGCCAGACGACCAGATGCTTCGCTATCGCGCTGCCTTTGCACGGGGAGACGGTATGTGGTGGCCAATGAGCGAAACATGGAATGCGCAAAATAATATTCCGACTCAGAATATTGCCTCATGGCTTAAAACCGTTATTTGATCCCTTCACCCGCTCAGGATATTAATTCTATGAAAACAGCGTTCATTTTTTTATTTTTCGTGATGCCCGTTACCGTTAGTGCTCAGACTATCAGCGCAACCGGTGACACTCTGGAAAATACGGAAAGTAAAATCAGATTATTAACACAAAAGGAAGGCGGTAAATCATATAAAATTATTGCAGCGCGAATGGGAAATAAAGTACATATGACCGCAGAGATTATCGCGAAATAAATTAATGGGGGCCTAAACGCCCCCTTTTTCCTCAACGTGGAAGTCGCTGCTCCAGCACCAGGCCCGCAAGCCGGACGGTTTCCTGCAAACGTTCAAGACTATCGCCTGCCCGTGCTTTTGCAGAAAGGCCGGCCATTAGCGTGGCCATATAATCGGTCAGGCGAACGGCATTCTGCGGATCTCTTCGGGTAATATATTCTCTGATGCTGTTTTCCGCAGCGGAGTGCAGTTCGCACGCCGCCTTCCGCGCCGCAGAATCGTTACAATGGATCCCCTCCAGCACCAGGCAGCCCGCCGCCGCCGGATCGGCGACATAGCGTCTTGCCGCTTCGTTCAGCACATCAATCAGACATTGAGCCAGAGGGCGATCGTCGCGCAAAAGCGCCGTCAGAGGGATAGCGCCGGTGCGGCTATAGCGCTCCAGGACGCGCGTATACAGCCCGAGTTTGCTGCCATAGGCGGCGTAAAAACTCGGAGGATTGATACCGAACGCTTTCGTCAAATCGGCAATGCTCACCGCATCGTATCCTCTTGAGTGAAAGAGGTGCTGGGCCGTTTCAATAGCCTGCGCCGGATCAAACTGACGGGGTCGCCCCGGGTTACGACCTGGTTTTATAGTGCTCACTACATTACTCCTTGACAGCGTGATTTGCCGAAGCATATTGTAATTCTCACTACAATATCATGAGGAACACATAAATGGCTGCATCACAGAAGAAATCGGTACTGGTTTTGGGCGGCAGTCGTGGTATTGGCGCCGCTATCGTACGACGATTTGTCGCCGATGGCGCTTCGGTCATTTTCAGCTATTCCGGATCGCCTGAAGCCGCAGCGCAGCTGGCGCAAGAAACGGGCAGCACCGCGATGGTAACGGATAGTTCCGACCGTGACGCGGTAATTAAACTGGTACGAGAGAGCGGTCCGCTGGATATTCTGGTTGTCAACGCCGGTATTGCTATTTTCGGCGATGCGCTGGAACAGGATAGCGATGCTATCGATCGCCTGTTCCGCATCAATATTCACGCCCCTTACCATGCGGCGGTTGAGGCGGCGCGACAAATGCCAGAGGGTGGACGCATTATTGTGATTGGTTCGGTGAATGGCGATCGGATGCCCGTTCCGGGAATGGCAGCTTATGCGGTGAGTAAGTCAGCGCTGCAAGGCCTGGCGCGCGGTCTGGCCCGGGACTTTGGCCCACGCGGAATTACCGTTAATGTCGTGCAGCCTGGTCCTATTGATACCGATGCCAACCCGGAAAATGGTCCCATGAAGGAGCTCATGCACAGTTTTATGGCGATTAAACGCCACGGTCGCCCTGAAGAAGTGGCGGCGATGGTCGCCTGGCTGGCGGGCCCGGAAGCCTCGTTTGTAACAGGCGCCATGCACACTATTGACGGCGCGTTTGGCGCATAACCGCATGACGGGGTTTGGCAACCGCGAAATCCCGTCATCATTTTATGGCCTCAGCTCTCAGCCCACGGTTAACTCGTTCACCACCCACGCTACGCTTTTAACGCTGTGAATATTACCGATCCCCGTTCCAAGCGAGATATAGCCCTCATCGGCGTTGCCTTCCAGCATGCCGATACGTAAGCCGCGCAGTCCTCCCATCACCCTGCCCAGCTCTTCACGGCTAGCGCCAGCTTCATCCATCGATACCAGATTTTCAGCGAGCTTGCCCGGTAGAGAGCGGTAGTAATGAGGCTGCGTGCGGAAAAGCAGCAAATCGAGACCGTTAGCGGCAATAATTCTGTTTTTGACCGACGGTGGCACCCTGCACTCTTCTGTACCGATGAAAACCGAGCCGGCAAATACCCCTTCCGCGCCTAATGCGTGCGCCGCTCTGGCGGTGCGGCTGTCGGTAATACCGCCCGCAGCCATGACGGGAATATTCTTCACCGAGTCAGCAATCAGCGGCACGATCGAAAAGGTGCCCAGCGCAGTACCCGGCAACGTGCCGCCTTCATCAAAACCGGTTGCGACGATGATATCGGCGCCGGCTTCTTCTGCAAGACGGGTATTGACCGGCGTCGGATTGATATCGCGGTAAATGATAGCGATGCCCGCCTCTTTCAATTCGTTGAACAGCGTCGGTATCACGCCCCCCTCGCCGTAACCGGTGTAAACCACGGCCCTGACGCCCTCTTCTTTAATTACCTGCAGAATGGGCGGAGTCCAGATGTCATTTTCAGGGGCTGGGATCAGGTTCACGCCGAAAGGTTTTTCCGTTAACCGTTTGGTTTTGCGGATCTCTTCACGCATTTTTTCAGCCGTTTCTTCGGGGGTGGCAACCGCCGTCCCGGCGGTTAAGCCTGCGTTGGGTCCCAGCACGCCAAGCCCTCCGGCGTTGCTGACGGCGGCGACTAATCGGGCATCGGTCAACCACGATAATGGACCCTGGATAACAGGTTTTTCTATCTTCAGGATCTGGCAGATACGGTTATTTTTCATGGGAGAAAATCCTTCACAAGAGCGCTTTGGCGCGGTTCTGTTTCTGAATGGAAGGAGTGTAGGACGGTAGATTATTTAGAAAAATAGCCAAAAAAGTTCATCACTATTATAAAATCAGTAACAATATGCGCTCCCGCTCCAGGCAAAAGCAGCCAGCTATGCAAATAAATCTTTTTGAATCGATTCGTATTTTTATTGAAATTGTCGAGTCAGGTAGCTTTACTCAGGCGGCGGATAATCTGCAAATTCATCGTCCCGCCGTCACTAAAGCCTTGCAGCTGCTTGAACAGCACTGCGGCACGCGTTTGATGCAGCGCACGACGCGCCGCATTAATCTGACGCCTGATGGAGAAGCGTTTTATCGACGAAGTAAACCCCTGCTGGCCCAGGCGGATGAGCTGCTGGAGTCGTTTGCGACCGATGGCGTCTTGCACGGCCAGCTTCATGTCGATATGCCCATCGCCTTCGCGACTTTACTGGTGGTACCTAATCTGCCTGATTTTTACCGCCAGCATCCTGGCGTCGAAATCATTCTCAGCAGCTCCGATCGTCGACGGGATATGCTGCGCGATGGCCTTGATTGCCTGCTCCGGGTTGGGGAACTGGAGGACGGGGAGTATATCGCCCGCAAGCTGGGTCGCATCAAAATGACAACCTGCGCCAGCCCGGCCTATATTGCGAGCCGCGGCGCGCCAAAAACGCTGGAAGATTTGCGGCATCATCAGGCCATCAACTGGATTAACAGCAATAGCAGGCAAATTATGCCGTGGACGTTTGAAACGCCGGAGGGGACTGCCGACATTACGCTTCCCGGAAATCTCGTGGTAGATAACTCCGAAACCTATCTATCTGCGGGCCTGGCGGGACTGGGATTAGTGCAGGGCATGAATATTTTTTTACAGCCTTATCTCGATAGCGGCCTTTTGGTCGAAGTATTACCGGACCATCCCTGCCCGGCGCGCAAACTATCGTTGTTATATCCGCACCGCCATCTCTCATGCAAGGTTCGGGTATTTACCGAGTGGCTGGAGGACTTATTGTCATCAACAAAAGCGTCGGTGCTGAAATAAGAAAATCATTGCCCATGGTTGACACCCTTATGCTTTCTTAAACTCTCAACGTGTCAATCACCGCACGTAACGCCGGCGACACATTGCGATGAGGATAATAGAGAAACGAACCTTCCAGCCGCTGGCTGTAAGGCTGCAGAACTCTGATTAACGCGCCGCGTTCTAAATCATCGGTAACCAACTCTTCCGGCACGTACGCCAGTCCCAGCCCCAGTCTGGCAGCTTTCGCCTCCATGTAGCTGTCGGCAAAGGCCCACTGCCCCTGCGGCCGGTGGGTTATTTTTTTACCATCATGATTGAGCTCCCATGCATACAGGCTTCCGTCGCCAAACTGGTAAGCGATGCAGGGATGAACGACAAGATCGGCCGGCGTTTGCGGAAAACCGTAGCGACGGAAGTGCTCGGGCGCACCGACAACAACCATCTCCATATCCGGAGAAATACGCACCGCGACCATCCCGCCGCCGACTTCCGGCCCCAGACGCACCCCGGCGTCAAATCGCTCGGCGATAATATCAACAAACCGGCTTTCGCTGATGAGTTCCAGCCGGATATCAGGATAACGTTGTTTAAACACCGCCAGCTTCGGCAACAACAATTGATCAATAGCGTGCTGGCTGGCATTAATACGTACCGTACCGGATGGGGTATGTCGGTAATGGGCCAGGGTGGCAAGCCCCATATCTAAAGCGTCAAACCCTGATTCAACGGTCCGATAAAGCTGCTCGCCGGCCTGGGTAAGCGAGAGTTTGCGGGTAGTGCGCACCAGCAGCTGAACGCCCAGCCGCTCTTCAAGCTCGCGTACCGAACGGCTGATGCCTGATTGCGCCAGCCCAAGCCGCTGCGCAGCGGCGGTAAAACTGCCCTCACGCACCACCAGCATAAACAGATACAGATCGTTATAGTTTTCCCGTTTCGCCATGATTCCTCTCCCCAGCCTCACCACATCTATAACAATATAATATTAATCTTAGCAATTTTAAGCCTCTAATCAGCACTATTTCTGCTAACTATAATCAGCGCATTGCAACAAAGCACAGCAGTGTTGTCCGTATGAAACCTGTATCTGCAACCTGTTTTAGGGGAAATAGTGATGAAAACCTTTACCAGAACACTGACGACCGTCATGCCTGCCATGCTGCTATGCGCATCATTAAGTGGAGTCACAACCATGAGCTACGCTGATACATCCAATCCGAATGCGCCCGTTTCGCTGGTCGAAACATGGGATAAAACCTTTGCTAAAAGTACTAAAGTCGCTCACCGTAAAGTGACGTTCCAGAACCGCTACGGCATCACTCTGGTCGGCGATCTCTACATTCCTGAAGATCGCGGCGAGCGCAAGCTGGCGGCGATTGCAATTAGCGGCCCCTTCGGCGCGGTCAAGGAGCAATCCAGCGGCCTGTATGCACAAACGCTGGCCGAACAGGGCTTTGTCACCCTCGCCTTCGATCCTTCTTATACCGGAGAAAGCGGCGGCCATCCGCGTAACGCGGCCTCTCCGGACATCAACACTGAAGATTTCAGCGCGGCGGTTGATTTCTTAGGACTGCAAAACGAAGTGGATCGCAATCGTATCGGGCTGCTCGGTATCTGCGGCTGGGGCGGAATGGCGTTAAACGACGCCTCGATGGATACCCGCGTTAAAGCGGTAGCCACCAGCGTCATGTACGATATGAGCCGCGCGATGGGTCACGGCGTAGGCGACGGAAAAGACCGCTACACTACCGCCGACCGCCGCGCCGTTCTGCAGTATCTCAACGCGCTGCGCTGGAAGGATGCGGAAAGCGGTACCTTCGCGCCGGGCGGACATGATATTTATGTCGATGAGAAAGGCAACGTCACTGCCGCCGGGCGTATTCTGCCAGAAACATTACCTGCTAACCCGAACCCGGTATTGAAAGAGTTCTTTGACTACTATCGGATGCCGCGTGGTTTCCACCCCCGCTCCGTAAACTCAACCGGCGCGTGGAATGCGACCATGCCGCTGTCGTTTATGAATATGCCGCTGCTGAGCTACGCCGGTGAAGTCACTATCCCGACGCTCATCGTAACCGGTGAAAACGCCCATTCACGCTATTTTGCCGAAGATGCGTTTAACGCCATCGGCAGCAAAGAGAAAGAGCTGGTGGTTGTCCCGGGCGCAAATCATGTCGATTTATATGACAATACGGCCGGCAAAATACCGTTTGCCAAATTTGAACAATTTTTCAAAACCAATCTCAGATAACGCCCTGAAGCCGCCTGCTACAGGCAGGCGGCTTTCATCGCCCGCTCGTCTTTCTTTCCCACGTTCTTTGGCGTTATTCCATAAATGGCGTCCGTCCGGCTATGCCTGAGCTGGCCGGGAAAATATTCAGAGATGTAGAGAAAATGTCCACACTGAGCCGTAATACACCTCGCGCACGCTGGAGCGGCGTATTCGCTATGACGCTTTGCGTTTTTGTACTGATCGCTTCCGAATTTATGCCGGTCAGCCTGCTGACGCCAATAGCCAGAGATTTAAACGTCACCGAAGGTCTGGCAGGTCAGGGAATTGCTATTTCCGGCATCCTGGCGGTACTGACCAGCCTGACCATCTCTCACCTGGCCGGGAGTCTGAACCGAAAACATCTCCTGCTGGGGCTGACGGTGCTGATGGCGGTGTCGGGTATCATTATCGCTCTTGCCCACAGCTATGTGATTTATATGGTCGGAAGAGCTCTGATTGGTATCGTCATCGGCGGATTCTGGTCAATGTCGGCGGCTACCGCTATCAGGCTGGTACCGCAGCAGCAGGTACCGCGCGCGCTGGCGATCTTCAACGGCGGCAATGCGCTGGCGACCGTAGTGGCGGCGCCGCTGGGCAGCTATCTGGGGGCTACCGTCGGCTGGCGTGGGGCTTTTTTATGCCTCGTCCCGCTGGCGATCATCGCATTTGTCTGGCAATGCGTAAGCCTGCCGACGATGGAAAACGATAACACGAGCCAGCCGCGAGGCTCCGTGCTAAGACTGTTCAGAATGCCTATCGTCTCGACCGGCCTGCTGGCCTGCGGACTCTTCTTTATGGGACAGTTTGCCTTATTTACCTATGTGCGCCCGTTTCTGGAAACGGTGACCGGAGTCAGCGCTCCCGGCCTGTCCTTAATATTGCTGGCAACAGGCGTCTCTGGTTTGGCGGGCACAATATGCGTTTCATCATGCCTCAACGCCGGGTTTTATCAGACCTTGATCACCATCCCTTTCCTTATGGCCTTGATTACCGGAACATTGCTTCTGGCTGGGCAGCAGGTGTGGATCGTCGCCGCGCTGTTAAGCCTGTGGGGTATGCTGGCGACGGCAGCGCCAACCGGCTGGTGGACCTGGCTTGCGCGGACGCTGCCCGACGACGCCGAAGCAGGAGGCGGTCTGATGGTCGCCATTATTCAGCTCTCGATAGCGCTTGGCTCAACCACGGGAGGATGGGTATTTGACCATCTGGGATGGCAAAGCGCTTTTGGCTTAAGCGGAATATGGCTTCTTACTGCGGTCGGGATAACGTTTATCACCTGGCGTCAAACGACTCAGCAGGCTAACACAAGCCACTGAACGCAGAGTTTTTTTCTTGCCGCGGGTATGGCGTATAATGCAGCGTCTATTCACTCTGAAAATAACCGCGACTATTAATATGACTCTCAACCGGTGTTGTTATTTGCTCCTGATCCTGGCAGCGATCGGCAGCATTTTTACGCCACATCCCTTCGCTATCTGGCTCCTGCTCGCCAACGTACTGACGCTGGCGATTTACGGCGTCGATAAAATGGCGGCACGCCGGGCCTGGCGCAGAGTGCCGGAGTCCACTTTGCTGCTGTTTGGGGTGGTGGGCGGATGGGCTGGCGCGATAGCGGGTCAACGGCTGTTCCGCCACAAAACGCAAAAGCAGCCGTTCAAAACCTGGTTCATTATCAGCGTGCTGGTCAGTATTTTAGCGATGGCGGCGATTTATCACTTCTATCCCTTTTCTTCTTACTGAGCGTCGGTAAAGCGCAAAAAGTCCTGCGTAACGGCTTGCGAAAGAGTGGAATGCGTTCAACCTGCCGCTATTCGTAGTATATTGAGGGTATTGTTGATATTCAGGTGTCCCTTATGACCTACTCCATCGGTGAATTTGCGCAGCTGTGCGGAATTAACGCCACGACGCTCCGCGCCTGGCAGCGCCGCTACGGCCTTCTTAAGCCACAACGCACCGATGGTGGTCATCGTCTGTACAACGATGACGATATCCAGCAGGCGCTCAAAATTCTCGACTGGGTAAAAAAAGGGGTGCCTGTCAGCCAGGTGAAACCTCTGCTGGCTCGCCCCGGCGCCCGGCGGACGAACAACTGGCTCACTCTGCAGGAAAGCATGCTCCAGCGGCTAAAAGAGGGGAAAATCGAATCCCTGCGCCAGCTGATCTACGACGCGGGTCGCGAATCCCCGCGTCCCGAACTGGTCACCGAAGTGCTGCGCCCGCTGCGTAGCCAGGTTTCCGCGAATGTACCGGCGATCATGACGCTGCGCGAAATCCTCGATGGCATCATTATCGCCTACACCTCGTTTTGTCTCGAAGGAGACAAAAAGGCGCCCGGCGATAACTATCTGATCACCGGCTGGCATCTTAACGACGCCTGTGAAATCTGGCTTGAGGCGCTCAAACGCACCGGTCAGGGCCACCGCATTGACGTCCTTCCCGTGCCGCCCGCAACCCTGGCGCCGGAGATCTTGCCGGAACGCAAATGGCTGCTGGTGACCACCGGTAAACTCTCCCCGGCCCGCCAGAAACAGGTTGAACGCTGGCAGCAGCAGGTTGCCTCGCTGGAGATCGTCGTTCTCTGATTCCATTGCCTCTCCCTTGCGCCGCTGCTGGTGGCGCAGCGTGCATCTCCCGCGAAATATCCCTGACAAACGAAAACATCTCCCTCTTCGTACCCGGTAGCGTCGCGCAATGTCTGGCCGCGGCGAACTCGCCCCTCTGACTCTTGCAAAATCACAAAATTACCGCATCAGAAAATAAAAATAACCAATTGATTATTAAGAATAATAAAAAATACCTTCCCACAAACTTGGACAAATAAATTTAATTGTGTAAGTTTTAAGTATGCATGTTGCTTAGGTCAGGATGTGATCCATGAAAACCTCGCTCTCGGTCATCAAACGCTTTACTGAGTACTACACCAGCATGGATCAGCAGCCATCCTCAGCGCTGGGCGAGCTGTACCATGCGGACGCTGTACTTATCGATCCGTTTGGTCAGCACCAGGGACTATTCGCTATCCAGCGTTACCTTACTCACCTGTTAGCCAACGTGGATCGGTGCCGTTTCACGGTGGATACCCCGCTCAGCGAAAACCAGCGATTTTTCGTCACCTGGACCATGCACTGGTCGCATCCGCGTATTGTCGGCGGGGAAATGCTGGAGCTTCCGGGCTGTTCGGTGGTCGACATTGAAGACCAACGGATTATTCAGCAGCGCGACTACTACGACGCCGGGGAGATGCTCTACGAACATCTTCCCCTGCTCGGATGGGCGGTGCGCGGCGTCAAACGGAGAGTGCGGAGATGATGACGGTTCTTATCACGGGCGCCAGCTCCGGAATAGGTGCCGGACTCGCCAAATCCTTCGCTGCGGAAGGTCACCTCGTTATCGCCTGCGGCCGCGATCCGTCACGCCTGGCAGGGCTACAGCAGTATAGCCCGAACATCAGCGTACTCTCTTTCGATATGACGGACAGGGACGCCTGCCGCCAGGCGCTGACCGACTGCCGCGCGGACCTGGTTATTCTCTGCGCAGGAACCTGCGAATACCTGGATCGCGGGACGGTAGATGCCGGACTGGTGGAAAGAGTCATCACCACCAATTTTCTGGGCCCGGTGAACTGCCTGGCGGCGCTTCAGTCGCAGCTGTCAGCCGGGAATCGCGTGGTGCTGGTGAGCTCGATGGCGCACTGGCTGCCCTTTCCTCGGGCAGAGGCATACGGCGCCTCAAAAGCGGCGCTGACCTGGTTTGCCAACAGCCTGCGTCTGGACTGGGAGCCAAAAGGCATCGCCATCACGGTAGTTTCACCCGGGTTCGTCGACACCCCGCTGACGCGTAAAAACGATTTTTCCATGCCCGGTCAGGTAAGCGTGGAGCACGCGGTTAAAGCGATACGCCGCGGTCTGGCGAAGGGTAAAAATCATATCGCCTTTCCAACAGGCTTTAACCTACTCCTTCGTCTGCTGGCCGGGCTTCCTGATGGTCTTCAGCGCATGCTATTACGCAGGATGGTGCGCTCATGAATATCGCCATTATAGGCAGCGGTATCGCCGGATTAACCTGCGCCTGGCGTCTTGCCGGACATCATCAGGTAACGCTGTTCGAAGCAGAATCCACGCCGGGCGGACATACCGCGACGGTAGATATCACCACGCCCCAGGGCAGCTGGGCCATTGATACCGGATTTATTGTCTATAACGACCGTACCTACCCGCGCTTTATGGGCCTGCTCAGCGAGCTGGGGCTCAGCGGTCAAAAAACGCAGATGAGCTTTTCGGTCCATAACCCGCATAGCGGACTGGAGTATAACGGCCACAGCCTGACGTCGCTGTTCGCCCAGCGACGCAACCTGGTTAAGCCAGCCTTCTGGGGTCTGCTGACCGAGATCGTCCGTTTTAATCGACTGGCGAAACTGGCTCTGGCGGACGCATTCCACCCGGGCGCCACGCTGCAGACCTTTCTTCAGCGACACGGCTTCAGCCCCTTTTTCGCCCGGCACTATATTCTACCGATGGGGGCCGCCATCTGGTCATCATCGCTGCAGGAGATGCGCCGCTTCCCGCTGGCGCTGTTTTTGCGCTTTTTTGACAATCACGGGTTATTGGATATTCGCCAGCGTCCGCAGTGGTACGTTGTGCCCGGCGGATCGCGGGAGTACGTCCGCGCCCTGCTTGCTCAGCTTGGCGATCGCCTTAACCTGCGCCTCAATACGCCGGTGCAGAGCGTCATCCGCCGCCCGGATGGCATAACGCTTCAGCTGGCATCAGGGGAACAGCGCTTTGATCAGGCGATCTTCGCCTGCCACTCTCGACAGACGCTGGCAATGCTGGCGGACCCAACCCCCGCCGAACGCGAAATACTCGGTGATATTGCCTGGCAGCGAAACGAAGTGGTCTTACACAGCGACCCGCGCTGGCTGCCGGTACGCAAGCGTGCCTGGGCCAGCTGGAACTATCGCCTGAGCGAGCAGGACCAGGACAGCGCCTGCGTCACCTATAACATGAATATTCTCCAGGGCCTGCCTGACGACGCCCCGCTGTTCTGCGTCACGCTTAATCCGGGAACGCCGGTGGATGAGCGCTACGTCTGGAAACGCTTTATCTATGAACATCCGCTGTTTAATCCGCATAGCTGGTCCGCCCAGATGCGTCGGGAGGAGATTAACGGCCGCCAGCGGAGCTGGTTCTGCGGGGCTTACTGGTATAACGGTTTCCATGAAGATGGCGTGCGCAGCGCCCTTGATGTGGTCAACGGCATTGCGGCGGCGGAGAACATCTGAAATGAACAGCTGCCTCTATCAGGGCGTATTACGCCACCGCCGGCTCCAGCCAAAAGCCCACCACTTTAGCTATCGCCTTTTTATGGCCTGGCTTGATCTGGACGAACTGGTCATGCTCTCCACGGTTGGTATTCGCCGCAATCGGTTTGCCGCCGCCTCTTTTTACGACACGGATTATCCGCTGGGTACGCCGTTGAAAGAACAGGTTCTGCACCGCCTGGAAAGCCTGACCGGCGAACGACCGGATGGTCGCGTCATGCTGCTGACCCAACTGCGCTACCTGGGATTTCATTTTAATCCGGTCAATTTTTACTACTGCTATGACGGCGCTGATGCCCTGCGCTGGGTGCTGGCCGAAGTGCGCAACACCCCGTGGAATGAACGTCATTATTACGCGGTAGACGGTCAACGGGCGCGTCCGCTGGAGAAAGCCTTTCATGTCTCCCCGTTTAACCCGATGGACATGGTCTATCACTGGCGCTTTAACTGTCCGGGTAAAACGCTGCTCATGCATATTGAGAACCATCAGACCAGCAAAGTCTTTGACGCCACGCTGGCCCTGCACCGCGAGCCTTTAACGCGCGCCAGCCTGCGCGGGCTGCTGCTGCGCATTCCGCTGATGACGCTAAAAACCGTCCTCGCGATCTACTGGCAGGCGCTGCGGCTGTGGCTCAAGCGCGTGCCGCTGTACAACCATCCTGTCAGCAGGAGTGAACGCTCATGACCGATCCCGTCTTTGCGCTTGAACCCGATATTCCGCGCAACGTGCGTATCGCGCGCTGGCTGCTCTTTCGTCTGTTGAGCGGTCTTCGCGAAGGCTCGCTCACTATACGCGAAGGGGCGCACCTCTTTCATTTTGGCGACCCTGCCTCCGATCTGCGCGCCGAGGCGCGAGTGCTCTCTGCTGGCGTCTACTGGCGTTTACTGACCGGCGGTAGCCTCGCCGCTGCGGAGGCGTGGATGGACGGCGACTGGGAGAGTCATCAGTTGACGGCGCTGCTGCAGATCCTCGCGCGTAACGGCCAGGTGCTTGGGCGTCTGGAGCGCGGCTTCCGTCTGCTGGGCAAACCCGTCGAGCGACTGCGCCACTGGACGCGCCGCAACTCACGCGCGCAGGCGCGGGAAAATATCGCCGCCCATTACGACCTGGGCAACGACTTCTACGCCCGCTTTCTTGACGATGAACTGCTCTACTCCAGCGCGCTGTTTACCGATGACGACCAGGATCTGACCCAGGCCCAGCGGGCCAAAATGGCACGCCTGTGCGAACAGCTGGCGCTCAGGCCCGGCGATCATTTGCTGGAAATTGGCACCGGCTGGGGAGCGATGGCCGAATACGCCGCCCGCCATTACGGCTGCCGGGTTACCACCACCACCCTGTCGCTGGAACAGTTTCAGTGGACCAGGGCGAGGATTGCCCGCGCCGGGCTGCAGGAGCGCGTCGAGGTGCTGCTCTGCGATTACCGCGATCTCACCGGCCAGTACGATAAACTGCTGTCGGTGGAGATGATTGAAGCCGTAGGACAGCGCTATCTCCCGGGCTTCTTCCGCACCTGCCAGGCGCGCCTGCGTCCGGGCGGCAGAATGGCGATACAGGCGATTACCATCCAGGATCAGCGTTATCGCGACTACAGCAAAAGCGTTGATTTTATCCAGCGTTACATCTTTCCCGGCGGCTTTTTGCCCAGTATCACGGCAATGAGCGAACTGATGACGCGGCATACTGATTTTGTGGTGCGCGATCTGTTTGATATGGGCCCGGACTACGCCCGCACTCTCGCCCACTGGCGGCAGCGTTTCACCCACGCCTGGCAGGATATTGAAAAGCTCGGTTTCGACGATCGCTTTCGCCGCATGTGGCTTTACTACTTCGGCTACTGCGAAGCCGGGTTTAACGCCCGTACCATCAGCGTGGTACAGCTGACCGCGGAGCGGGTATGAGCCGCCCGGCGTCGATCCTGCTAATAGCCGTCGCGTTCGACCTCTACTGGACGCTGGTGGTGGTCCTGCGCGAACGCGGGGTGTGGATCTGGCTGACGCTGGCAATCCTCTGCTGGCTGCGGCTACCGGCAGAATACCGTCTGTCAGCGCTGCTGCTGGCCGCCGCGGGCTGCGGGCTGGATACGCTCTGGACGCTATCGGGGCTGATCGATTTTTCCGGCGACGCCTTGCTTCCCCTGTGGATGGTTGCGCTGTGGCTGATGTTCGCCGTCGTCTGGAGTCGCCTGACCAGCACCACAACGCTGCCTGGCTGGCTGCTGGTCCTGTCGGCGTCCATCGGCGGCCCCGTGGCCTACCTGCTCGGCGCTCGTCTGGGCGCCATGACCCTACTGGTACCGACGGCTGTCGGCGCTGGCGCGATGGCCTGCGGCTGGCTGACGGTGATGATCTTGTTCCATTTTGCGCTGGGGAGACGGTAATGAAAACGGCTTTACTACTGCTATGGCTGGTGGCACTGGTCCCAGCCGCCAGTGCCGCCGACTGGCTGACCTGGCGTCGCGTTGGCGAAGCAACCCTCACCTGGGGCCCCTTCACCGTCTACACCTCGCAGCTGCGGACCCCGGAAGGTCGATATGATGGCCCGCAGCAGGATCGGGCGCTGATTATCACCTACCAGCGCGCTATCGATAGCGACGAACTGGTAGCGGCCACCCGCGAGCAGTGGCAGGCCCAGGGAATTCTCCAGCAGGAGCCGCGTAGCGAGGCGTGGCTGAGCATGCTCCAGGGACTTTGGCCAGACGTCGCGGCGGGCACGCAGCTGGCGTTTGTGGTAAGCGGCGGCGAGGGGCAGTTCTGGTATCGCGCCAGCGCCGCGCAACCTGCTTTTACTCCGCTCGGCCCACGCCAGTCGGCAGCGTTCAGTACCCGCTTTCTCGCCATCTGGCTCGATCCACGCACCACCTATCCCGAGCTGCGTCAGCAGTTAATCGGAGGTACACCATGAAACGCATGTTGACCCTTGGCCTGGCGCTGCTGATGCTGCTCCTGACGGGATGCAGCACCGAGGTAACCGACTACCGGCAGCAGCAGCCGGCGCTGGACATCTTCCACTACTTTCAGGGAAAGACGACAGCATGGGGGATGGTTCAGGATCGCAATGGCAAGCAGCTGCGCCGCTTCCATCTGGAGATTGACGGCGACGTCGTTGGCGACACGCTGACGCTCCATGAACGCTTTGTCTATGACGATGGCGAGAAGCAGCAGCGAGTGTGGCGGATTCGCCGCACCGGCGACAACCGTTACGCGGGCACCGCTGGCGATATTGTCGGGGTGGCGTCCGGCGAGGCGGCGGGGAATGCTTTTCACTGGCGCTACAGCATGAACGTGAAAGCCAACGGTCACACCTGGCAACTGCACTTCGATGACTGGATGTTCCTGCAGGACGGCACGCATCTGTTCAACAAAACGGAGATGAAGAAATTTGGCCTTACCGTCGCCAGCGTAACCCTTTTCTTCACCCGCACCGCAAATTAATAGAGGAGAGCGCCATGAACACGCAACCTGTCATTGGGATCAGCGGATGTCTTACCGGTTCAGCTGTGCGATTCGACGGCGGGCATAAACGCATGGGCTTTGTGATGGATGAACTCGGGCAGTGGGTGGCATTCAAGCCTGTTTGCCCGGAAATGGCGATCGGTCTGCCCGTCCCCCGCCCGGCGCTGCGGCTGGTGCAGAGCGCTGAAGGGGAGTTCCGTATGCGCTTCACTCATGCCCCGCACGACGACGTAACGGAAAAAATGACCGATTTCGCTCACGCCTGGCTCTCATCAATGGACGAGCTGTCGGGCTTTATCGTCTGTGCTAAATCACCCAGCTGCGGGATGGAACGCGTGCGGCTGTATGATGAAAAAGGCAATCGCGGACGTAAAGAAGGAATCGGCTTGTTTACCGCAGCGCTGCTGGAGAAATATCCGTGGCTGCCGGTTGAAGAAGATGGCCGCCTGCACGATCCGGTGCTGCGGGAAAATTTTGTCGAAAGGGTCTTCGCCCTGCACGAGCTTAACTGCCTGTATAAAAATGGCCTTACGCGTCGTGCGCTGCTCGATTTTCATAGCCGCTATAAGCTGCAGCTGCTCGCCCATCATCAGGCCGGCTACCGCGAGATAGGACCATTCGTTGCCTCGCTTCACGAATGGCAAGATCTGGAAGCCTTCTTTGTGGCGTATCGCGAAAAATTAATGGCGATCCTGAAAAAGCCCGCCTCGCGAAAAAACCACACCAACGTGCTGATGCATATTCAGGGCTACTTCCGTGACCAGTTGAACAGCCGCCAGCGCGGTGAACTACGGGAGGTGATCCTCAACTATCGCTCCGGACTGCTGCCAATCCTCGCGCCGTTAACTCTGCTCAAGCACTATCTGGCCGAGTACCCGGATCGTTATCTGCAGACGCAGAACTACTTCGATCCCTATCCACAGGATCTGGCCCTGCGTCTGACGATAAATTGAGCTGACAGGCTGGCGCACGTCAGCCTGTCATCCGGATGATATCCGTCGGACCTTAGAACCACGCCTCAAACATCCCGCCGACGTTCAGCGAATCCAGCTGTTCGTCTTTGGTGCCGTTGACCTTCGCGGTACGTTCGTTATCCACCTGACCGCCGGTCACGTAGAAGCGCAGCATCGGACGGAACTCCGGCCCCATACCGATGGCGATATTCTGCGACAGCGTCAGCTTCCAGCCGTGGTTGTCACCGCCCTGGTCGTAATCGACGCGCTGATAGCCCGCTTCCAGCCAGGTGGAGTGCACATCGTTCCAGAAGTACATCGGCCGCACGATAGCGCCGTAGTTTTTGCGGTTATCCGTTTTGTCTTTGCCGTTGTCGTAATCGTGGAAGGCCAGCAGATACTCGACCTGCGCCTGTTGGGTAAATTTATGCAGCCCTTCAAAGCTGGCGTAGATTGCGGTCAGATCGTCGGTCTTGTTATATACGCTGTTATCCGAGTTGTCGGAGTAGCGCAGGATAACTTTGTTGACGCCGCTGTCGTTGGTGTGGCTCAGCACCAGCCCGCCCTGCCAGGCTTCAAGACGTTCGTCGCTATTAACCGCTTTCGAATCAAAGCCGTAATTGGCGTACACTTCCACGTCGATCGGGCCGGCTTTAATATTGTGCGTTTTGGTGGTCAGCGCGTAGTGGCCATCATCACCGGTATCGGAGCTGCCGGTACAGGTAATCCGCGAAGGGTTGGTCTCATCGGCCATCACTTCCGGGCTACAGGATTTCACCTGCGACACCCCCGCCACGTCAAACTGCACGCCGCCGATATCAAAGTTTTTCACCCCGGCGCCCTGGCCGTCGTGGTTCATCCAGAAGTAGTCGTTGATGCCCTGCTGCGGACGCTGGTGGAAGTCGCGGCCGGCCCACAGATAGGCGTTGGGATTCGATTCCAGCACGTTGGTGACGCCGACGTAGGCTTTTTTCAGGTTAACTTCATCGCTCCAGTGGTCGAACATTACGTTGAGATCCCAGATAGCTCCCTGAGCGCTTTTGAACGCCTTGCTTATCTGGAATTCACCACCGTTACTTTCGTTGCCGAGACGGCCAATTGCCGAGGCGCCGTTATAGGAGCCATCGACGCCGACGTATTTCTGGTCGCCGGTCTGGAAGTGGGCGCCATAGCGGGCGTAACCGCTGAACTTGAGACCAAATGGAATAGCCATATCCGGCGAGGCCGCGGTGGTTTGCGGGTTGGTAATGACGTCTACCTTCTTATCTGCGGCGGCATCGATCTTCGCCTGGCGTTCGGCCAGCGCCTTATCGACCGCTTTAGCGACGATAGCGTCGATCTGTTCCTGAGTAAATTCTTGGGCTATTGCAGAGGTAAACGGAAAAAATACGGCGATTGCCGCCATGGTTAATGGAAGTTTCTTGGTCATTGTCATGATTATCTCAATATTGGTTAATTTTATTCAGATAATAATCATCCTGCCCTGAGCAAACGGAATGTTTCGCTATCATCAGAACAAGTTAATTTTATTTTGTATAATTACAGAGGCTGTTGATTATTTCGGCTACGTTATCTCCATGACAAATATTTATGATTAGCGATGAACCATGTAAACCACCGCCGCGAATAATTCACTTACCGGCATAAGATTTATTGTATGCACAAGGGGGATGCATTAATAAATGTCATTATTTAACAACACCGCGTCCTCTCCGTACCCACCGGACAACATTTTGCTTACCCAATTGTGAGTAGCGGCCGTTGTGCCAACGGCCTGCGCTGCTATTCTGGCAACCGTTGCGGATCGACGCGGGCAGTTGCCCCACTGCGGTTGCGTGGGTGGCTAAAACCGCTACCAGCGCTGCTCTCAACCAAAAATCGCATAATAAACCCCGAAATCTATGCAGCGAAAATTTAACAACTGTGACACATCCTGTATTCTCCTGAGCCGTTGCTCAATTACGTTATTTCACTCAGCGATTAAGAAAATGCTCAAATGTGAGCCATCTCGCAAATATCCCAGAGCATATATTCAACATAAAGAGATCTATATAGCGGACATTTTCCAGGGTCATTCGGGCAAAAATAAAATTCCGCTTTTGCAGAAACGATACCTACTGTGATATAGCTGGTGAGCGGTTTTTCTGCAATGTGGCAAACCGGGTCTGAACAGACCTTTGCTTCAATGATCACAGAAGTAAAAAAACATAATTAATTAATTTAAAAACGTAATGGATTCTACGAGATCATTTATGTCAGAAAGTGTTTCACATACACACAACACACCGGAGTCTGCTCAGAATGAGTAAAAACATAATGCAAAGTCGCCATGATGAATATCATAAATTAACTCGCGGAGAACGTATTGGTTATGGTATGGGCGACTTTGCTCAAAACCTCGTTTTTGGCACGATTGGCGGCTTTCTTGCTCTTCACATGTTGACTGTAAATACAATCAGTACGGCAACGGCAGGGTTTATCTTTCTTTTTGTCCGCATCATCAATGTGTTCTGGGATCCGATGGTAGGCACTTTTGTTGATAAACGAACGTCAAAAGCGGGTAAATACCGTCCCTGGCTGTTAAGAGCCGGCGTGCCGCTAGTGATCCTCTCCGCTTTACTTTTTGCTCCCATTCCTGGCGTCCGGGGTTCAGTGCCTTTTGCCTTTATCGTTTATTTAGCGCTGGATTTAGTCTATTCGGTGGTGAATATTCCTTATGGTTCTCTGAATGCGTCACTGACAAGGGATCCGGAATCGATTGATAAACTGACCAGCACGCGCATGATGCTGGCGAATAGCGCTAACCTGCTCGTCTATACCCTGTTCCCGATGTTTGTCCAGATGGCTTCGCCAAAAGATCGCAGCCTTAAGGACACCGGTTTTTTTGGACTTGAGCTCAACCTGGGAAACTATACCGATCCATCCGCAAACTATGCCTGGTTCGGCGTTTATTCGATTTATATGCTGATAGGCGCTGCGGCACTTTTCATCTGCTATAAATTTACCAAAGAACGCGTTGTGGCGACTGCAGAACAGACCGCCAACGTAAAAACCACCGACCTCTTCCTTGAACTCAAACATAATCGTCCGTTGGTTATTCTCGGACTGTTTTTTATGCTGGCCTTTACATTCATGTTTTTCATGAATACGGTTAATGGCTTTTTCAATCAGTATGTTGTCGGCCATTCGGAATGGATGGGTGCCGTGGGTCTTGTCGCCTCCATCCCGGGTATCGCCTTCCCTGTTTTTTGGCCCAAACTTAAGAAAATATTTGGTAAAAAAGGATTCTTTCACATTTTCCTCGCCATGTTTATTGTTGGTGAGCTATTAACTTACCTCTGGTCACGCGAGGGAATGCACGATGCGCTGTGGCTGGCTTATATCGCCACGTTTATTAAACAATGGGGCTTAACCTCAGCCACCGGATTCATGTGGGCGCTTGTTCCCGAAGTCATCGCTTACGGCGAATTAAAATCTGGCAAACGAAATGCGGCCATCATTAACGCGATTATGGGGCTGTTTTTCAAGATTGGTTTTACTATCGGCGGCGCGATTCCGCTGTGGCTGCTGGCCGTTTATGGCTTCAATGAGACCGGTGCCCAGCAAAGCGCCAGCGCTATCGATGGGATAATCATGACCGCAGTCTGGATCCCGATTGCTTTGGCGATTATCTCGATGATCATTATTCAGGTCTATCCCATCTCTGACAAAAATGTCACAGATATCAACCGTCAGCTTGATGAGATACGCGTGTAATTCAAAAATTATAACTCCAGTACTTAGGATATTTTTAATTTTAAAAAGGTGTAATGATATGTCACTTATTCAAAACCCTATCTTACGTGGGTTTAATGCCGACCCGAGTATTATCCGTGTTAAGGATACCTACTATATCGCCAACTCTACGTTTGAGTGGTTCCCCGGCGTTCGTTTACATGAGTCAAAAGATCTTGAACACTGGAATTTACTGCCCGCCCCTTTGTCAACCAGCACCCTTTTAGATATGAAAGGAAACCCTTCATCGGGAGGAATTTGGGCGCCGGCGCTCTCTTATGCCGATGATAAATTCTGGTTAGTGTATACCGACGTGAAGGTCACCGAAGGCGCCTTTAAAGACATGACCAACTATCTGACTACCGCCACGGATATTCGCGGCCCCTGGACGGATCCTGTCAAACTTAATGGCGTTGGTTTTGATGCTTCTCTGTTCCATGACGATGATGGCCGTAAATATATTGTGCAGCAAACCTGGGATCACCGGGAATACCACCATCCCTTCGACGGCATCACCTTAACCGAACTTGATACGACGACGCTGAAATTAATCCCCCAGACCGCGCGTACTATTTACCGCGGTACCGCCGTTGCCCTCGTTGAGGGTCCGCATCTGTATAAACTGAACGGGTATTACTATCTGTTTGCCGCTCAGGGGGGCACCGTTTTTACGCACCAGGAGGTGGTGGCGCGTTCAAAAACCTTAGATGCCAACAGCTTTGAAACTGAGCCGGGAGAAGTATTCTTAACAAACGTTGATACACCTGACAGCTATATCCAAAAGCAGGGTCACGGTGCTCTGGTTTCTACCCCCGGGGGTGAATGGTACTATGCCTCGCTTTGCGCTCGCCCGTGGAACCGACCGGGAGAATCGGTCTACGATCCTCGCGGCTGGTCAACCCTTGGCAGGGAAACGGCTATCCAAAAAGTTTATTGGGATGCAGAGGGCTGGCCGCGTATCGCAGGAGGCCACGGCGGAAAAACGTTTGTCGAGGGCCCTAAAGATGCCATTTATACCGAAAGCGCAAAAGATAATAGCCAGCGCGATGAGTTTACAGCGCCGACGCTCGATCTCAACTGGAATACCCTGCGGGTACCGTTTACTGAAAAAATGGGTTCCACGGGCGATGGTAAGCTAACGTTAATTGGCCAGGGTTCTTTAGCAAATACTCATGACCTGTCGCTAATTGCCCGCCGCTGGCAAGCTTTTTATTTTGACGCAAAAGTTAAAGTCAAATTTAATCCATATAATTACCAGCAAATGGCAGGATTAACGAATTATTACAACGACCGCCACTGGAGTTTTGCGTTCATTACCTGGAATGAAATTAACGGTAGAGTCATCGAAATAGGTGAAAATAACCGCGGGAAATACACTTCCTGTTTGAAAGATGAGGCTATCAAGATCCCAGACGATGTCGAATATGTCTGGTTGCGGACGAAAGTCAGGAAGGAAACGTATAGCTATGAATATAGCTTTGATGGGGTTGAGTTCATTGAAATACCTGTCAGGCTGGATGCCGCTGTCCTGTCGGATGATTATGTCCTGCAAAGCTATGGTGGATTCTTTACCGGGGCGTTCGTTGGCCTTGCAGCAGTTGACTACTCCGGCTATGGCGCCCACGCCGAGTTTTATCATTTTGCTTATCAGGAACTGGGCGATTCGTTAATGGCTAATGGCGCTTATAGCTGGGAAGCCAGTGAATTACGTTGCAGTTAAATAGCCCCAGGTAGCGACCACGATTGTCCCGGCAGGAGGAGCCGACGCTGAATACCGCGCCGGTTCCCCATTGCTGAAGCGGGTTTAGCGGTTAAACTGCCTGCGGGTAGAGGGTGCCAACGCCCGTTCAAAAGCGACGCGCCCGCTTCCCGCGAGCCAGGATGCAAAGGTCTGCAGTTGCGGATTCATTTGCCGCATCGCCTGCAGATCGGCATGCCCCACCAGCGCGGTCAGCTTTTGCAGAAAAGGGTTAGCACTCAATACGTCATTGGAAAAACGAGAATATGGAATCGGCCGCCCCGCGGTTGCTGAGAACAGTTCCTGAAGCCGCAGGCCAGTGACAGCATCGCTGGCGATTTCAAACGTTTTGCCTTTGTACCGCGCAGGCGCTGCGTAAATCGCAGCGACAATTTTCCCGATATCTTCTACCGCGAGAAGCTGTATCGCCTCCCCGGGCGACATAAAGAAGTGAAATTGCCCCTCTTCAAGCCCAAAGCCAGGCATGACCAACAGCTCCATAAAAGTCGCTGGTCGTACGATGGTTGAAACAATTGGCAGCGTACGGATATACCGTTCGATTTCAGCTTTCGTATCGAAGTGCGCAACGCCGGTTGGCCTGTCGCTCACCGCACTCCCTGAAGAATAGACCAGATGCTGAACGCCGCTCTCAACGGCAAGGCTGGCGATCGTCTTGCCATAACGAATTTCCTCATCATCGGTCACCCTCCCTCCTGGCGAACTGGGCTGGACGCTGAAAACGCCGTATACGCCTTGCATTGCCTCACGCATCGCGTCGATATCATCGAATGTCCCCGTCATCATTTCCGCCCCCGCCTCCTGAAGCGCGAGCGATGCCTGAGAGAAAGGATCGCGCACCATAACGCGAACGGACCAGCCTTTATTTAGTAGCGCTCTTGCCACCGAGCCCCCCTGCTGACCCGTCGCGCCAAAAACCAATATGCTAGTTTGGCTGTTCAACATTTGTCACTCGCCTCCGTCCAGCGGCGGGATTTTTCCGCCTGCTCGTGGTCGGCGCACGGGAGTACGAACAACCCAGCTATGTATATGGATTCACTGGCCTCATCAGCCCCCGCTGACCACATAGCGTCTGGATATAAATCGGTTGCCGGAATGGGAATTTCACGTTCCGGCACTTTAAAAATAACGCCGTTGCCTGTTCGATAATGTTGCATCACGCCCTCCGCGCATTTGCGCCTGGTTGATCAAACTGGGTGATATTCACTATCCTTCTGGCAGGAATAACATTCAAATTGATTATTATGATGAAGAAAATCATTGAAAATGATTTAAGTCGGATAGATTTGAATCTGCTGACGGTTTTTCTGGTGTTGCACCGGGAGGGTAGCGTCACACGTACCGCCGAGGCTCTGCATCTGGGACAACCGGCCATCAGCGGAGCGCTGAAACGGCTGCGTGAAATGTTCAACGACCCGCTGTTTGTTCGCAGCGCCAAAGGCATGCTGCCGACGCCGCGCGCCGAAGCGCTGATCGCTCATATGCAGCCGCTGATGGAAAACCTGCATACCGTAATGTTTGGCGCGCAGGACTTTTCTGCCGCCACGGCCAGGCATACCTTTCGGGTGGGAATGAGCGACTGGAGCGAGCACTGGCTGATGCCGGAGTTATTACCCGCTATCGCCCATGACGCGCCGGGAGTGGGGCTACATATTATTGCCGCCGACCCCTTCCAGGTTCGCGGATTGCTGGAACAGGATGCCATTGATATTGCCGTTTCATTGAATAAGCCGAGCACAGGCGAAGTCGTCAGCGAGCCGATCATGACGATGGGGGTTACAACGCTCTGGTCACCGCAGCAGATCCCGTGTAACGGGCCATTGTCGATAAACGACTTTATTGCTTACGAGCACGTTATGGTGTCGTACCGCGATGCAAAGCACAGCGAAATTGACCGCCGGCTCGCGGATCAAGGGCTGCAACGGCGCGTACGCTATATCACGCCGAACTTTTCTACCTTTCCGCTACTGCTCACCACCATGCCGCTTTTCGCTACGGTTCCGCAGGGGCTCGCCCGGCGCTGGCAGCAGCATTTTGCTTTACGCTCCAGCGTTCCCCCGATAGCTTATCCCGCTTTTACGCTATGTATTTTACGCCACAAGCGCCGGGAGCAGGATCCCGCGCTGAACTGGTTGATCTCACAGTTAAAAACCGCCATACAGGGCAGCAAATAGCACGTTGAATCAAATACTGTCGGTCGCCATACGTTTCCCCGGCGGCGCACCAAACATACGGTTATATTCACGGGTAAACTGCGAAACGCTGGCATAGCCAACCGAATAGGCCGCCTGCACGCTCCCGACGCCATCAGCAAGCATCAGATGACGAGCGTGAATCAGGCGAAGCTGCTTCTGGAATTGCAGGGGCGAAATCGTTGTAATGGCGCGAAAATGCTGATGGAACACGGACACGCTCATCCCCGCCACGCCAGCAAGCTCCTCTACACTTATCGAACGTGTAAACTCCTTACGCAATATCGCAACCGCACGGCTGATTCGCCCGGAACGGCTATCCACCGTCCCCAGGGCACGAATAGCAGGACCATGCGCGCTGCGAAGTAGCCAGTAATACAGCTCCCGCCGTAACCCATCCCCCAGAACGGCCATTGCCTCCGGTTGTTCAAACAACTTTGCCAGCCGGTAAGCCGCGCCCGTCATCTCGGCATTTATCGGCTCGACCCCCACACATGGCGAATCCCCCTGCTTCTCAGGCGCAGCATCCAGCAGCTCATGCAGAATAGTGGTATCCAGTTCCAGCACCAGGGAATAGTAAGGATAACGAAGGCTGGCCTGGGTAATCTGACTGAGGGTCGGAACATCGGCGGCAATCACCATCGCCTCACCGGGGCCATAGTCAAAACTTTTCGTCCCGGTGGCGACGCATTTTCGGCCCTGCAGCAGCATCGCAATCAGCGGTCTGCCGATCGCCGCCTGCAATTCACCAGGATGCAAAGCCCGGACAATCGTCAGCCCCGACACCGGCGTTACGGCAACCCCGTTCCGATCAACGTGAGCATCGGCATAACGGCGGCAGAGATCGAACAACATATGTCGCATAGGAACTCTTTCAGGTAATTTTAAAACCAGAGTATGCGGCAATTTTCGCCAGAACCAATCACTAAAAGAGAAACAGGCAAAAATAACAACAATCAGGCAATGTCGGCAGCTGCGATTCCCCTCTCGTTGAGTCTCCACTAACCAGAGGATACATCATGGGTAACATTGCACATCTCACCGGCGCCAACCACGAGCGGCGTATCAGCGAGCCAGTCAGCGTCGGCAGCCGCATTCTTTATTTGCAGCTCCCATTCAACCGATACCGCTCGGTGCCTGATTATGTACTCGCCGGGTAGCGTCATGGATAGGACTGAAGCACGCATTTCCCTGAACACCGGGGTTAAACTGGTCGGCCCGGTATTGATTCTGATGTATGCGGTGGAGAACTTTACCCTGCGGGAGTTCAGTTAAGGTGATGTGAAGCGTAACCGGCGGCGCAGGCGTAACAGACTCCTCGCCAGCCGGAGAAAGAGGCGCAGCATCTGGCAATTTGATGCTGCGCTTAGCCATGGGCAATTCCCTGAACCTCATCCAGAGCGGCTTCAATCACCCGTTCTGGCGCGGCAGACAGCAACTCCTGGGATCGTTTATCGCCGAGTGGTGACGAAAATCCGCCCTGCTTTTTCCGCTTATGGGGTTGAGCGCTGGGATTGCGCGGACTTAGTCCCACCGCGATGGTTAACTGACGTAAGCGGGAGGCCAGTACCAATCAGTGCTTCAAGATATACATCGTACGGCTATAGGCCACATCTTCCGGATTGGCGATCGGGTATCCTTTCAGCCACGGTTTAATCAGACGGCCGTTGGTATACTGATAAATTGGCGCGATAGGCGCTTTCGCCATAATGATTTTTTCCGCCGCGTTGTAATCGTTATTACGCGCTTTTTCTGACGTTTCCAGCGCCGCCTGAGTGAGAATTTTGTCGTAGGCCGGATCGTTGAAACGCGAGATATTACCGCTATGTGTCGAGGTTAGCAGCGACAGGAACGTTGAAGGTTCGTTGTAATCCCCCACCCATGAGGCGCGAATCACGTCGAAATTACCGGTATTACGGCTGTCGATATAGGTTTTCCACTCCTGGTTTTGCAGCTTCACGTCAACGCCAAGGTTTTTCTTCCACATAGAGGCTACCGCAATGGCGATCTTCTGGTGGTTTTCCGAGGTGTTATATAACAGCGTTAGCTTCAGCGGACGGCCAGGACCGTAACCCGCCGCCTGCAGTAGCGCTTTGGCCTGGGCATTCAGTTCGGCCTGGCTCATGCTCTCGATTTGCGTCGGCTGTGGAGTGAAACCTGCGGTCACATCCGGAGTAAAGCGCCAGGCCGGTTTCTCGCCCGTACCCAGGATTTTCTCCGCCATCAGGCGGCGATCGATGGTCATACTGAGCGCCAGACGTACGCGCTCATCGGCAGTCGGCCCTTTCTGCGTGTTAAACGCGTAATAATAAGTGCCCAGCTGCGGCGGAGTATAAACCTGCCCCGGAATATCCTTCAGCAGCTTCTGATACAGGTTTTTCGGGAACGACTCGGTAATATCGATATCGCCAGCCAGATAGCGTTTGGTTGCCGCAGATTCCTGATTAATTGGCATAAACGTAACCTGCTGGATCACCGTTTTACCGTTATCCCAGTATTGCGTATTGGGTACCACCACCAGCTTTTCATTCACCACGCGATCTTTTAACACGTACGCGCCGTTACCGATAAGATTTCCCGGGCGCGTCCAGCTATCGCCGCTCTCAACATTGGCCTTCTGCACCGGATAGAAAGCAAAACTGGCGGTCAGATTGCTGAACCACGGCAGCGGTTTATCCAACTGCACGCGCAAGGTGCGCGCGTCCACGGCGGTGACGCCGAGGGTATCCGGCGCGGCTTTACCATCTATAATATTCTGTGCATTGGCGATACCGGCCAGCGCAGCAAACCAGGCAAACGGGGACGTGGTTTTAGGATCAACCAGACGCTGCCAGCTATAGACAAAATCCTCAGCCGTCACCGGCGTACCGTCTGACCAGCGGGCGTTATCGCGCAGGGTAAAAGTCCAGACGCGGTTATCATTACTCTGCCAGCGGGTCGCCACGCCCGGAATAAGGTTGCCTTTCTCGTCCTGATTGACTAAACCTTCAAAAAGATCGCGGATAACCTGAATTTCAGGCAGACCGACGGCTTTAGCGGGATCTAAGGAAGCGGGTTCATCTTTGATATGCCGCACCAGCACCTGGTTTTCGGCTAATACGGTACCCGGCGGGACATCTGCCGCCCAGGCAAGAGAAGAGACGCTGGCTAACCACAGCGCCCCGCATGTCAATGTGACAGGATACTTCATAAGATCCCCTTTAAAATAAAAAAACCACAGCTGGCAGTGCGATAATTATTTGTTTCATCACCTGAAATTGCAAACGGCTTGTGAAAGAAAGTTGACATATATGCTGATTTCACCATCGCTGGAAACTATTTGATTCCAGGGCGGTTTTACACAACACTGCTGAAAAATAACCTGCTAACAGGATACTCTATGCCCGTTTCTCGTCCTCGCCCCCAGCGCGGTGATTTTCCGCCGGGAACACAACGCTATGGTCGGTCTCATCTTGGCGCTCCGCTGCTGTGGTTCCCTGCTCCACTGGCCGATAGCCGCAGCGGCCTGATTCTTGCCGGTACCCACGGCGATGAAAACTCATCCATTGTCACTCTTTCCTGCGCGTTAAGAACCCTGAAACCGGAATTGCGGCGCCATCACGTGGTGCTGGCGGTCAACCCTGATGGCTGCCAGCTGGGGCTGCGCGCCAACGCGCGCGGTATTGACCTGAACCGCAATTTTCCGGCGGCGAACTGGAAGGAAGGTGAAACGGTCTATCGCTGGAACAGCGCGGCTGAAGAGCGCGATGTGGTGCTGCTGACCGGTGAAAAACCCGCTTCAGAGCCGGAGACCCAGGCGCTGTGCCAGCTAATCCATCAGATCCATCCGGCGTGGGTGGTCTCTTTTCACGATCCGCTGGCCTGCATTGAAGATCCCGGACACAGCGCGCTGGGACGCTGGCTTGCCGCTGCGTTTAGCCTACCGCTGGTGAGCAGCGTCGGTTATGAAACGCCCGGCTCCTTCGGCAGCTGGTGCGCGGATATCGGCCTGCCCTGCATAACCGCCGAATTCCCGCCAATATCCGCCGACGAGGCTACGGATAAATACCTGCCGGCAATGACGGAGCTGCTGCACTGGCATCCTTAAAGATGAAGCACTCCGGTGCTGAAACGCAGCGCCGGTTCAACATCCACCGCCAGCCATGTCGGGCCGTCAAGATCGGCGAAACGCGCCAGCGGCGCCAGCGGTAGCGCCGCGTTGATGGCTCTTGAGGTACACAGCATACAGCCCAGCATCCGCGCAAATCCCTGTCGCTCAGCTTCCTCCGCCAGCAACAGCGCTTCGGTCAAACCGCCGGCTTTATCCAGCTTGATATTCACCATCTCATAGCGACCGCGCAACGCCGCCAGGCTGTAGCGGGTATGGCAGCTCTCATCGGCGCAGATGGGCAGCGGATGGATAAAATTCTCCAGCGCCGCATCGTCTCCCGCCGGAAGCGGCTGTTCCAGCATCGCCACGCCGATATCCGCCAGCAGCTGGCAGCGTTCGGCCAGACCATCGCTGCGCCAGGCTTCATTGGCATCGACAATCAGCGTTGCCTCAGGCACCGACTCACGAATGGCAATCAGCCGCTCGCTAATCAGATGGTCGTCAAGCTTCACTTTCAGCAATGTCGCTCCGTTTTCCCACAGCGCAGCCGCGCTGGCCGCCATCTGGTCCGGCGTGCCGATAACCACCGTTTGCGCCGTGATCACTTGCTGCGGCAGCGTTACGCCTAATAGCTGCGCGATGCTCTTACCCGCGCTGCGCGCCTGCCAGTCCCAGAGCGCGCAGTCCACCGCGTTGCGCGCGGCCCCCGGCGGCAACAGGAGTTGAATTTGCTCACGGGAGTCGCCGCGTTCAATCCGTTCGCCAATCGTCATAATCTGCGCCATCACCGAGGCAATACTCTCCCCGTAGCGAGGATAAGGCGTACATTCACCCGTACCTTTGACGCCATTTTCTTCAATTTCCACCACCACGACTTTTGCCTCGCTGCGGCTACCGCGGGCGATAACAAACGGAGTATGTAGCGGCCAGGCTTCTTCATAGACTCGCAGATTTCGCATTCCCTGAACCTCGCAGGTAAATGTTAAAAGGATTTGCCGTGCTGATGACTGATGTCATACACTAGCCGCGACGTTAACTATATGTAAACAGGAAGATAACCATGTCACAAACCGTGCATTTCCAGGGCAACCCCGTTTCTGTTCAAGGCACCATTCCGCAGGCTGGCGCTAAAGCGCAGCCGTTTACGCTGGTGGCCAAAGATCTCTCTGACGTCGCGCTGAGCCAGTTCGCAGGCTCCCGTAAAGTGCTGAACATTTTCCCAAGCATCGATACCGGCGTTTGCGCGGCATCGGTACGTAAATTCAACCAGCTGGCATCTGAACTGAACAACACCGTCGTGCTGTGCATTTCCGCCGACCTGCCGTTCGCTCAGTCTCGCTTCTGCGGCGCGGAAGGCCTGAATAACGTTGTCACCCTGTCCACCCTGCGCGGCGCGCAGTTCCTGGCCGACTACGGCGTGGCTATCTCCGCGGGCCCGCTGGCCGGTCTGGCGGCACGCGCTGTCGTCGTCATTGATGAGAACGACCAGGTTGTTTACAGCCAGCTGGTGAACGAAATCACCGAAGAGCCGGACTATGACGCCGCTCTGGCTGCGCTGAAAGCGTAATATTGCCGCTAAGCTACGTAAGCCCTCGTTTGTGAGGGCTTTTTTATTCCCGCGCCGCGTAGCGAGAAATACATCGCGCAATCGCCGGGCCGGTCAGCAAGATGGTGAACAGACGCAGCGTCTGCATCGCCATAATAAACGACATATCCGCTCGCGTACCGGCAGCAATAATCGCCACCGTATCCAGCCCGCCGGGACTGGTCGCCAGATAGGCGGTCATAAAGTCCAGCGGCAAAACCTGCGTGAGTCCATAGGCCATCAGCGCACAGAGCAGAATCAGGCCGAGAATTGATGCGAGGATCTGCGGCAGGGTTTTGAACGCCAGCAGGAAAATCTGTTTATTAAATTTTAGACCAACGCTCCAGCCAATGGCGGCATAAGCCAGCGCCAGTAGCCACTCAGGAAGTTCGAGCTGCAGCCAGCCTTCTCCCTGCACCAGCGCCCCGATCAGCATCGGGAAAAGCATCGCACCGGAGGGTAAGCGCAGCCGTAGCCCCAACCATCCCGCCGCCGCCGTCAGCAATAGCGTAAGCGGTAGCCGCCAGCTGATTGGGGGAAACCAGGCAATCTGCTGAGCCATCTCCTGAGCATCGCCGCCGAGCGCCACGCGAACGACCAGCGCCGCGGCTCCGGCAACAAACAGCACCCGCAGATACTGCATCAGCGCCACCAGTCGAACATCGGCGCCGTACTCCTGAGCCATAATCACCATCGCCGAGGCGCCGCCCGGCGAGCTCCCCCACGCTCCGGTGGCGCCGGGCAGATCGCTGTAGCGCACCAGCAGCCATCCTGCCAGCGCGCTGATGGCGAGCGTAGTAACAAGGATCAACAGCACCAGCGCCCAGTTAGCCAGCAGAACGCCAAAAATAGAGGGAGTCAGGCTGCGGGCGATCATGCAGCCGATAATCGCCTGAGCGGCGATAAAAAAAGGACGAGGAACGCGGATTTCCGCACCGCGAAGGCTCAGGCAAATTCCGCCTATCATCGGCCCCAGCAGCATCGCGGCGGGAAGGTGAAACCACAAAAGTATAAAAGATAGTACGCCGGAGAGAACCAGCAGTTTCATCCACTGAAAAAAAGGACTACGCCAGTTCCACATGCGTACTCCCGCTCAAGAAAGGGTAAAAAAGGAGTATATACACCAACATTTTTCGCGTGGATCCTTCCCTTTTCTGGCAATGCCAACCGGCAGCCTGGGCCACCGGTTGGCGGGGATTACTCGTCGCCTTTCTTCTGGCTCAGACCATATTCGCGCAGCTTATTGGCGATTGCGGTGTGCGATACGCCCAGACGCCTGGCCAGCTTACGCGTGCTGGGGAAGCTACGATAAAGCTGGGTAAGCACCGAACGCTCGAAACGGCGCGTGATATCATCCAGCGAGCCTTCCATCGCTTCTTCGCCGACAGCCAACGAAGAGACGTCGTGATCCGGCAGCAGGATATCCTGAGGGCGCAGTTCAAAACCGTCCAGCTGAGTCAGCGCACGATAAATCGCGTTCTTAAGCTGGCGCACGTTACCCGGCCAGCTATAGCGCGTCAGTACAGTATTCAAATCTGCTGAAAGTTTAGGCCGCGGAATCCCCTGCTCATCGGCAAAACGCGCCACAAATAGTTCGGTAAGCGGCATAATGTCCTGCGGACAATCGCGCAGCGGCGGCAGGTACAGCGTCAACACGTTCAGACGATAATAGAGATCTTCGCGGAACAGCCCCTTTTGTACCAGTTCCACCAGGTTTTTCTGGGTAGCGCAAATCACCCGCACATCAACGTGGACTTCATGATCTTCACCGACGCGGCGGAAAGTCCCATCGTTGAGGAAGCGCAGCAGTTTGGTCTGCATACGCGGCGACATTTCACCAATTTCATCCAGCAGAACCGATCCGCCGTTAGCCTGCTCAAAGAACCCCTTTTTCCCCTGGATAGCGTCGCCGAACAGCTCGCTTTCTACCGCGTCTTCCGGGATGGAGCCGCAGTTCAGCGCCAGGTAAGGTTTCCCCGCACGCGGGCTGGCCAGATGACAGGCGTGGGCCAACAAATCTTTGCCGGTACCGGTATCGCCAACGATCAGCAGCGGCGCGCTGAGCATAGCCAGTTTGCGCGCCTGCTCAACGACGTGGCGCATTTTTGGCCCAACGGCGAGGATCTGGCTAAAGGCGCTGGTATCCTGGATAGTCATCGTTTGCAGCTGGCGCCCCATACGCACCGTCGAGCGCAGCATAGCGACCGCGCCGGTTAGCACCTTTTCGCCGTGCTCGCCTTCGAGATAGACCGGAGTGATCTCCAGCAGGAAATTCTGCCCGTTGACCACCACATGTTCGGCATGTGACTCCTGCGGACTGTTTTCCAGCCAGCGCTGGACGTTGAAATCGGTAATCAGCTGTGCGACCGGGTGATTGCGTAGTTTATCCTGGGTCTGACCAAACAGCTGACAGCTGGCCGGGTTAGCCAGTTCAACTTTTCCTTTGGTATCCAGTGAGAGAACCGGTTCCGGCATCGCCACCAGCAGCGCGCTGAGCGCCAGGTGTTCACGCTCTGATGGCATCCACGCGACGGTGCGTACGTCAGTGACGCCGGCGATGCGGCGAATTTCCGCCATCAGGCTGCTGAAGCTGGCAAACTCCAGCTCGGCGAAATTGAGATAGATTCGGCCAATAGGGTCAATATCGATACCCCGCAGGTCGATACCGCGCAGCACCAGTAAATCGAGTAATTCACGAGTCAGACCAAGACGGTCTTCACAAAAGACTTCAAGACGCATAGGAGTTTTCACCCTAAAAAGGCCAAGGACGGATGAATAATAGGACAGTTATTTGCTGGCGTGAAGATAGCTGTCAACAATTATTGACAGTATGGCGGAAAAATGGCCTTTCTGCCGTAAAGTTATGCGCTGGGAGGGAAAAATGGCAATGAGCACCGGTCATCACCGCCGCTGCTTTTCTCCCCGGATTGCGCTGCGCATCGCCGGGCTACAGGTGACAGCCTTCTGTACAGCGGTATCCCGGCTAAAGCGTTCACGCTGTAAGCCGGGAATAGCCATAACACCTATTTCTCCGCGCTACTTTTACTCTTCTGCAAAGTGTCTTTTAGCTGACCTATCAGCTCGCGGCGAAAATCCCCCAGCCGCGGCTTATCGTCGGCGATCCACGGTAGAGGACGGCAGAGCTCCATGGCTTTAATTCCCAGCCGCGCGGTCAGCAGCCCGGCGCCGATACCCTGCGCCGCCCGCGCCGACAGCCTGGCCGCGAGATCCTGCGACATCCAGTCCATCCCCACTTCCCGCACCAGTTCGCTGGCCCCGGCAAAAGCGATATTCAGCAGCACCAGACGAAACAGGCGCAGACGGCTGTAGTAGCCCAGTTCAATGCCGTACAGGGTAGCGATGCGGTTGATAAGACGTAAATTACGCCAGGCGATAAATGCCATGTCCACCAGCGCCAGCGGGCTGACGGCAATCATCAGCGTCGACTCCGCCGCCGAGCGGCTGATTTCACGCCGCGCTTGCGCATCGAGCACCGGCTGCACGATCTGCGCGTACAGGCTCACCACTTCACGATCGTTCTGGGTTTCGTGGATCGCCGCATACCAGCGCTGCAGAGCCGGGTGCGATTGATCCAGCCCCGCCTGCTGAGCCAGCTTCTCGCAAAAGGCGCGTCCTTTGCCGACCGCATGGCTGTGCATCAGATCCCGCGCCTCATCACGCTCGTGCGCACGTTGGCGCAGTCGCCAAAGCCGGCGCCATTCGGTAGCTACCGAACCGACGCCGGCGCCAACGATCAGCGCCCCGGCAGCGCAGCCGCCGAGCGCGATCCAGTCCTGAGTTTGCCAGGCGGTCATGGTCCATTGCACGCCCTGCGCCGCCACGCTGACGCCAAAGATAGCCAGACCAGCGCTAACCATTTTTCGCCACAGGCTACGCCTGGGCCGCAGCACCGACTCGACCACCGCTTCTGCCGCCCCCTCTTCTTCCTCAAATACTTCAAGACGCGCAGGAGCGAATTTCGCCGCGTCGGCGCTGTCAAAAGCGCGGGCGGATTTCAGCGTTTGCGCGTTTTCCGCCTCCAGCGGACCGTCAAAATCGATACGCGGTTTCAAAGGTTCGGTCATCGCAATTTATCTCCGATTAAAAATTCCAGCGCCGCGTCGAGGCGAATATGCGGCAGCGGTTTATCAACGTCCATCGCCTGCGGGCGGAAGTTTTCAAACTGAAAGCCCTGCTGCTCCCAGAATGCCTGCCCCGGCAGGCGGGCCGGCACCTCTCCGGGATAGACGGTCAGCGGCTGTCCGTCGCTTAAGCGGTGGCCTCGCAGCGCGGGGATTTTTTCGCCGTTCACTTCGATAAGCCCGCTCTGCGTCGCCTGAATCGACGCCAGCCCCAGGCAGTCCATACTGATCCCTTCAAAAGCCGCGTTCTGCCAGGCATCCTGAATCAGCTGCTGCAGTAGCGAGACCATATTGCTGTGCTGATCGACGGTCACGTGATCCGCTTTGGTCGCGGCAAACAGCAGCTTATCAATAACCGGCGAAAACAGGCGACGGAACAGCGTGCGCTGGCCATAGTGGAAACTTTGCATCAGCTGCGTCAGCGCCAGGCGCATGTCGTTAAATGCCTGTGGTCCGCTGTTAAGCGGCTGCAGACAGTCAACCAGCACGATTTGCCGGTCAAAGCGCAGGAAATGCTCTTTGTAGAAGCCTTTAACCACTTTCTCGCAGTAGTATTTAAAACGCTCGCGCAGCATTCCGGCATTCGTCTGTTTGTCCGCCTGCGCCAGCCTGGCCTCGCCAAAGGCATCAACGTCTGGCCAGGGGAAGAACTGTAGCGCCGGAGCGCCGGCCATTTCGCCGGGCAGCACAAAGCGCCCCGGCTGAATAAAGTGCATCCCTTCACGCTTACAGGTATGCAGATAGTCGGTCCACGCCTCGGCGATCTCCGCCAGACGGCTTTCATCGGCGGGAGCAAGCGGATCCAGCCCTTCGCATAACTGCCGCCAGCGAGCAGACCATTCCCCCCGCTGCCCCTGCAGCAAGCCGGTCATCTGCCGTGACCAGGTCAGATAATCCTGAGCCAGCATCGGCAGATCCAGCAGCCACTCGCCGGGATAATCGACAATCTCCAGATACAGGGTCGACGTCTCTTTAAAGTGGCGTAGCAGCGACTCGTCAGAGCGATAGCGCAGCGCCAGGCGGATTTCGCTGACGCCGCGGGTGGGCGTCGGCCAGACCGGCGGCTGGTCGTACAGCTGGGCCAGGCCTTCATCATAGGTGAAGCGCGGTATGCCGAAATCCCGCTGCGGTACGCGTTTGACGCCCAGCAGGCGCTCTTCTCTGGCCGCACTGAGCAGCGGTAGCCGCGCGCCGGCGTGAATATTCAGCAGCTGATTGACCAGCGCGGTGATAAAGGCGGTCTTGCCGCTGCGGCTGAGGCCGGTGACGGCCAGACGAAGATGCCGGTCAACCCCACGATTAACCAGCGCATTAAATTCTGTTTTGAGTCGCTTCATCGCCATCCTGTTGAGCCTGAAGAACGGGGGAAATACATATGAGGACTAATCAATAGAGTGCAATAGCCCCGCTGCGACGGGGCTGAAGATTATTTACTGGCGCTTTTCGGCCGATCTATCTGGCTAAGCCCACCGGCATTCACCACCTGCGTGTAGCCCATTTCGGCCAACATTTGCTGGGCCTGACCCGACTGTCGACCAACGTTGCAATAGACGTTAATGGTATCGTTTTTATCCGGCACTTCGGCCGCAATGCGCGTTTTTAGTTCCGCCAGCGGGATATTCACCGCGCCCTCAACGTGTTCTTTTTGATACTGCTGCGGAATACGCACGTCAATCCAGTGCTCCGCCGCGGATACGGGTAAGGCAACCGCCAGCGCTAAACCGAGAAGCCATTTTCGTAGCATTTTATCTTCCTGATAGAGTGAGTTTTTAGGCCCTCATAACATACGCCATCCGCGACGTTTAGAAAACCGCAGCGCCGCCCGGCTGAGCATCGGTTCCAGAACAAGCATCAGCAGCATTTTCAGCGGCCGACGCGCGACGGATTTTACCGCCCAGCCTGCGACGCCTGCCGGACCGTAGCGCAGCGCGGTGAGCAGCACCAGCTTTCCTGCGATTTTCAGACCCGGTTTAACTTTTTGCCCGGCCTGCTGCCATTTCATGTTCATCGTTAACCTCAATTTCAATTACAGCTGACGAAAACGGCTACGTAACGAGAAGGTATCGGAGGTAACGTAGCGCTCCATTTCGCGCAAACGACGCTCACCGGCCGCCAGCTCTTTATCCGCCGCCGCTAACAGCTCCCCGCTGCTCGGCATTTTTTCACCATACAGCTCGCTTTCGGGCATCGGATCCAGCGCAAACGAGAGAATGATGTAGGCCACCACCACAAACAGGAACAGGCCAAAGATCATTGCCAGTACGGTAATCAGGCGCACCAGCTTAACCGGCACGTCAAGATATTGCGCAATACCGGCGCAAACGCCTTTCACCATGCCCTTCTGCGGAATACGCCACAGTTTTTTACTCAAATCCAGTCCACCCATTATTTCTCTCTCCAGTTCGGATGCTCTGCATCAAGAATGGCTTCCAGCGCCTGAATACGTTCGCGCATACGCTTCGCGTCATCGGTCAGCTGCAGCAGACGCTGCTGTTCATTCTGCGATAAGCTGCCGCTGGCGGTGCGGTTGTTGTAATGCAGCCAGAGCCAGACCGGCAAAACAAACAGCACAAACAACGTCAAAGGGATGGCGAGAAAAAGCATGCTCATATGAACTCCTTGCAGATGGCGGCGGCACGTCTCGGTGCCGCCCGAATACATTACTGGTTATTTTGATTCATTTTGGCTTTTAACGCCGCCAGCTGCTCGCTGATTTCATCGTCCGCTTTCAGGTCAGCGAACTGTTGATCCAGCGATTTATCTTTGCCGAAACGGTGGCTTTCCGCTTCTGCTTCCATATGATCGATACGGCGTTCGAATGATTCAAAACGCGCCATCGCTTCGTCAATCTTGCCGCTATCCAGCTGACGGCGGACGTCGCGGGAGGAGTTTGCGGCCTGATGACGCAGCATCAGCGCCTGCTGACGAGCGCGGGTTTCGCTGAGTTTGTTTTCCAGCTCGCCAATCTCTTTTTTCATCCGCGTCAGCGTATCATCAACCAGCTGCGCTTCATGTTCCAGGCTACCGATAAGGTCGGTCAGCTTCTGCTTTTCGATCAACGCCGCACGGGCCAGATCCTCTTTCTCTTTACGCAGCGCCAGTTCGGCTTTTTCCTGCCATTCCGCCTGCTGGGCAACGGCCTGTTCAATACGACGGGTCAGCTGTTTCTTTTCAGCCAGCGCCCGCGCCGAGGTCGAACGCACTTCAACCAGCGTGTCTTCCATCTCCTGAATCATCAGTCGAACCAGCTTCTGCGGATCTTCTGCTTTTTCCAGCAGGGAGTTGATGTTGGCGTTCACGATGTCGGCAAAACGAGAAAAAATACCCATAATTTCAATCCTCATAGTTCTGGTGTCAGGCATCGGCCTGTGCGATAGCTAATACAAATGCCGTGCCAACTTTTTATGTTGTTGATTTTAATAGGTGTGGTTGTTATCTGGCCGGCACATTGCTACAGTGACCTGGTGAATCACACTACTAAATGGCGAAATTCATCATGGCGGATTACAAAGACAACCTGCTCGGCGAGGCCAATAGCTTTCTTGAAGTACTGGAACAGGTCTCCCGGCTGGCGCCGCTCGACAAACCGGTGCTGGTCATCGGCGAGCGCGGTACCGGCAAGGAGCTGATCGCCAGCCGCCTGCACTTTCTCTCTTCCCGCTGGCAGGGGCCGTTTATTTCGCTGAACTGCGCGGCGCTCAATGAAAATTTGCTCGACTCGGAGTTATTCGGTCATGAGGCCGGGGCATTTACGGGAGCCAGTAAACGTCATCCGGGGCGCTTCGAACGCGCCGACGGCGGTACCCTGTTTCTTGATGAACTGGCGACCGCACCGATGCTGGTACAGGAAAAGCTGCTGCGCGTCATTGAGTATGGCGAACTGGAGCGAGTCGGCGGCAGCCAGCCGCTGCAGGTCAACGTCCGTCTGGTGTGTGCCACCAACGCCGATCTGCCGCAAATGGTGGAAGATGGGCTTTTTCGCGCCGACCTTCTCGACAGGCTGGCTTTCGATGTGGTGCAGCTGCCGCCGCTGCGCGAGCGTCAGAGCGACATCATGCTGCTCGCCACGCAGTTTGCTATCCAGATGTGCCGTGAGCTCGGACTGCCGCTGTTTCCTGGCTTTAGCGAACAAGCCGCCGCGACGCTGCAAAACTACCGCTGGCCGGGGAATATCCGTGAATTAAAAAACGTGGTTGAACGCTCGGTTTACCGCCACGGCAGCAGCGAAAGCGAGCTGGATAACATTATTATTAACCCCTTTCGCCAGCAGCACGCTGCGCCGGTCGCCGCAGCGGAGAAGACGCCCGGTCCCGCTCTGCCCCTCGATTTGCGCGCTTTCCAGCAGGAACAAGAAAAAAGCCTGCTCGAGAGAAGCCTTGAGCAGGCGAAGTACAATCAAAAACAGGCGGCCGAGCTACTGGGGCTGACCTACCACCAGCTGAGAGCATTGCTGAAAAAGCATCAGCTTTGAGCGTCGCGCGGAAGCAGCAGCGCGCTGACCGCTATTGACCCGAGACAGAGCGCGGCGTTAAACCACAGCGCATACTGCGCCGCGCGCGCCATCCCCAGCGGTAAAAACAGCGCAAAAAGTGACGCCGTCACGGCAATACCCATCGCCCCGCCGAGCGAGCTTCCCATTTTATAGATCCCCGAAGCCACGCCGACCTTACTCTCCGGAGCGTTGACCACCGCCGTATCCGTTGAAGGGGTGGCGTAGCAGCCGAGCCCGAAACCAAACAGCACGTTGCTGAAAAAAACCGTAACGATATAGGTCGATTTATCGAGAAATGTACACGAGATAAAGAGAATGCCGAGCGCGGTAAAGACCGGACCGGTCATCATCGGCAAACGCGCGCCGTAGCGTTGTAGTAGCTTCTCACCCACGCGGATCATCGCCAGAACGGTGACCAGATAGCCAAGCGTCATCATTCCGCTCTGCAGGGGGCTAAGCTGATGCCCCTGCTGCAACCAGATGCTGGCAATCATCATGGTACCGATGGCGCCGTTAAGCATAAAGTTCGACAGCACCGCAGCGCTGTAGGCCCGGTTACGGAACAGCGCAAAATCAATCAGCGCCGCGTCGCCTTTGCGCCGGCCGCTGCGGATAAAAAATAACCCCGCCGCCAGCGCGCCGGTCAGCATCGCCAGCGAGATGGCGCTGCTCCAGCCCCAGCCGTGACCTTTACTGATAAACAGATTCAACAGCACCAGAGAAAGGATCAGACTAAGCAGTCCGCTGATATCCAGCTTATGCTGCTGTGCGCTGGCGCTACGGCTTTCCGGAGTACCGCGCAGCAAGAATAGCGCCGCCAGCGCTACCGCAATGGAAAAAACAAAGATCCAACGCCAGCCCAGACCGGTGGCAATTGCTCCGCCGACAAACGAACACAGCCCGCTGCCGCCCCACGATCCGATAACCCAGAAGCTCACCGCCCGCTGCCGTGATTTGCCCTCGTACCAGGTTTTTATCAGCGCCAGCGTCGCCGGCATAATGCAGGCGGCGGAAAGCCCCTGTAAAACGCGCCCGAACAGAAATAGCGCTGGTCCCTGCGAAAGCACCAGCATCGCGCTGCCGATAATGCTCAGAATCAACCCTAGCGTGGTCATACGCATACGGCCAAATTTATCCGCCAGACCGCCGCTGGCCACCACAAAGCAGCCGCTGAATAAGGCGCTCAGGCTCACCGCCAGAGTCAGCGTTTCCAGCGAAATATCAAGGCTGCTTTTCATTGCCGGAACCACGTTAATGACCGACTGAGCAAACAGCCAGAAGGTCAGAACGCTCAATACAATCCCCGCCAGCAGACGATCGGTGCCGACGAACTGCGCTTCGCTTAGCGATACAGAACTCATAACAGGGTCCTCTCGTTGCGGAAATTAACGCAAATAGTGTTCCGTCAGGGCGCACCACAGCGCGGCGCCTTTCAGCAACAGGGCATCGTTGAAGTCGTATCCAGGGTTATGCACCATACAGCGATCCGCTTCATCTCCGGCCCCGATGGTGAAATAGCAGCCGTTCGGATTGCGTTCGAGCATAAAGGCAAAATCTTCGCTGCCCATAAACGGCTTCACCTCACCGACCTGCGTCTCGCCAAACAGCGAGGTCGCTACCTGACGGACCATCTCATTGGCTGCCGGGTTATTTCTTAAAACCGGGCTGCCGTTAACGTGCGTTAAAGTCGCGCTGGCGTTGAAACTTTCGGCCTGAGCGACGGCAATATCATGAATGCGCTGCAATACCGTCTCGCGGACCTGTTCATTCAGCGTGCGCACCGTGAGTTTCATTAACACCTTGTCGTTGATAATGTTCGGCGCGTGCCCGGCCTGAATGCTGCCCACGGTCACCACCACCGGCTCAAACGGCGTGATATTTCGGGAAACGATGGATTGCAGCGCCAGGGTGATATGACAAGCAACGAGGGTGGCATCGACGGTGTGCTCCGGCACCGCCCCGTGTCCTCCCACACCTTTGACCTCAATATGCAACGTATCGGAGGAGGCCATCATCGCACCGTCGCGCAGGCCTATTCTGCCTGTCGGCTGCCCCGGCATATTATGCAGCCCAAAAATGGCATCGCAGGGAAACTGTTCAAACAGGCCGTCCTCCAGCATCACTCGACCGCCATAAAGCAGTTCTTCTGCAGGCTGGAAAATAAGCTGCAGCGTGCCGTTAAACTGTCGGGTGCGCGCCAGGTATTCAGCGGCATACAGTAAGGTGGTGGTGTGGCCATCATGACCACAGCCGTGAAAACGCCCGTCGACCTGGCTGGACCACGCTTTGCCGCTCATCTCCTGCATCGGCAGTGCGTCCATATCCGCCCGTAGTCCCAGCCGTTTTTTACCGTTTCCCACGCTTAAGGTAGCGACCACGCCGGTGCCCGCCAGACCGCGATGAACCTGATAGCCCCACTCGCCGAGCAGACGGGCAACCTCATCGCTGGTTTTATGCTCTTCAAAACCGATTTCCGGCTGCTGGTGGAAACGGCGGCGAAGCGCAACAAACTGCGCCTCGTTAACCTGTAATGCCTCAATAATCGGGTGTGTCATTTTTATTATTCCTGTGTTGTGTTTGCACGACACATTCGAGTTTATGCATCCCTGCTGGCTTTAAAATGCGCTTTTTTGTTTTATAGTGACGGATTATTAATGAGTGTTTTTCATACAAAACGGTTATGACAAAAAACAAGGCGTTGTTTTTTGTCTTCAGGAGGTCGGCGGTGGAGCACCATTCAATAGACTTTAAGGTTGCGGTTCGCGATATCCGGCAGTTAAGTCAGGAGGAAACCGATGGCCTGACGCTGATATGGTTGCTTGAAGGTAGCGTGGAACTGCACCACGGCGCTCAACATCGAGACCTGCAGGCTGATGAACTGGCGATAGTCAATCGCGACCACCACTGGAGCCTGAGCAGCAAAACGGCAAATGTAGTGATGGCGTTGTCACTAAGCGCCGGGTGGCTAACGCGCCTCGACGGTGATTTTTTCTCCAGCGATTATCAGAGCCGCCTCGAAACGGCCGATGCCGAAGACGCGCTGCGTCATTTGATGCGGCAGCTGCTGGTTCTTACTCTGGTCAATCCGCAAACCCACTACCGGCTGGAAGCCAACCGCTGGCTCAGCGAAATCGCCCTTCTGCTGGCCTCACGATTCCGCCATCCTCTGACGGCCCAGCCACCGCGCGGCGCTGAACGTCGGAGTCAGCGAATCAACAGAGTGGTGGCACGAATCGACGGCAACTTTCAACGGCGACTGTCGCTGCAGGAGATAGCCGCAGCGGAGTTTGTTTCTGAAGCCTGGCTGTCGCGTCTGTTTCGTAAAGAGGTAGGCATTAGCTTTATGCAGTACATCACCGGACTGCGGCTGCGCAAAGCAGCCGAACAGCTGACGACCACCCGCAAGTCGATACAGCAAATAGCGCAGCAGCATGGTTTCGCCAGCAGCCGGGTGATGAGTGATCTGTTTAAACGCGAGCATGGTCTGACGCCACGCCAGTTTCGCCAGCGGCAAGCGCAGCCCGCGGTTGAATCACCCCGTCCGCCTGGCCATCAGCCCGATCGCTGGCAGGCGGTGTCATTCGACCGTCTTTACTCCCGGCTTAACGCGCCGCCAGCTCACGGCGTGGATAGCCCGCCGCTGCGCCTTAATCCCCAGCAAACCCGCCATCTTGATCTGCGTCAGCTACCGGCTCGCGCCGCGCCGCTGCGTCATACCCGAATGGTGGTTACCGTTCGTGAACTCGACGACCTGCTACGCGAGGATATTCGCCGCGAGCTGGAGCAGCTGCACGCCTCGCTCCCCATTTTCGCCATCGATATCCACGATCCTTTTCTGAGTAGCCGTCTGTTTGGTACCGGCTGGGACGATCCGCAAATGACCGGATACGCCTGCTGGTACAATCTGCAGCATATATTTAGCTGGCTGGCGACCATGGGCTGGGCGGTAATACTGCATACCGGGCTTACCACTCGCGGCGATCTGCTTCAACGCTTTCTGCGTTTATCCGCCAACCATTTTCCGCCGGCCACTCTGGCCAGCTGGCGTTTTGTCTGGCACTGGTCTCCTCAGGCCAGCGATGACGCTCGGGATCACGCGTGGCAGCAACAAAAGTCGATCCTGCGCAAATTTTCACCGCAGTCGGCGCTGGGGATCTGGCATCGTTTTCCGCTGTCGGTTGAGGACGATCCTCTTCTGCATTCGCCGCTGCTGGCAGAGGCTGATTTTCTTGCCTGCCAGGCCGATGCCAACGAACTGCTGGATCTGGCGCAGGTTGACGGCCAGAATCTGGCCGCCAGCGAACACTACCCGGTCCACAAATTGCGCAAGCTGCACAGCGCGCTGCGCCAGCGGCAGCTTCTGCTGCCGATCTGGCTACTCTCATGGAATACCCTGACCGGCGATACCCGCGATACCAACGGCCGTTTCTTTCGCGGCGCGCTGCTGATGGATAATCTGCTGGGGCTGGCGGAGCAGGTATGGCTCGCGGGGTTCTGGCTGAATTCAGGTTTGCAGGGAGAAGCTCGAGCTAACGGCAAGCTTGATACCTCAAGCCTGGCGCTGCACTATCTCCACGGTCTGCCGCGCCCGGTCTACTGGGTTTTGTGGTTCTGGCACAGGCTGCGGGGTGAGGTGGTAATCAACGACAAAAATTTGCTGCTACTGCGCGATAACGGCAATTTCCAGCTGCTGTTGCGCAATACGGTCGTGTTTAACCCCTGGCTCTCCAGCGAAGAGGCGTTTATTCAGCGCTTCAGCCAGCCCTGGAGCGTGCATATCAGTGGCCTTGAGGGGCGCTGGCGAATCAAACAGCACCTGTTCGATCGACAGCACGGCGCGCTCTTCCCGCTGTTCGATAATTTCCGTAGCCAAAGCGGGCCCGATGATGAAGACTATCGCTGGCTGATGCACCGCGCGCGCCCGGCGCTGCGGGTCAGTGAAGAAACGCCGGACCGCGACCGCTGGCTGCTCGTCGACTCGCTGGAGAGCAACGCGCTGGCGCTATATGAATTTACTTCTCTCGGTGATTAATCAGTGACAGTGTCACAACAGTCCACTCTTCTATCAGCGTCAGCCCGGACGAGGAATGAGACTTTCAAAAGAGCGAAACCATCCGATGATGGTTAAAAAATTGTAACTAGTAAGATTCCTTGATGTGAACTATCATCTGCGCATCTTGAGCCAATGGACTGAAAATACAGATGATTCCGGTTAACTCCTCCACGCTTAGCCGCTATGCAGCACACGTCAGCCTGGTCCGTACCATGAAGAGCCACAAAGCTCCGGCCCTCTCGGTGATGATGATCTTTTCAGACCTGATGATTCGCTCAACCGAGGATTCCTATCGGCAACAGGGCTGGGAAATAACCCCGCATAAAAGCGGCCTGGTACTGCGAACTTATATCGCTAACCATCACGATGGCGGAATGCTGGAAATTACGCCCAAAGACTATATCGCTCGATATAACCGACTCCTTCCGCTGTAACCCTCTCATTTCTCCAGCCAGCCGTGCTTTCACGGCTGGCTGGAGAAACCGCTAATAAACAGATACCATGTGGCACTTATTGGGGCGCCAGAGAGCAAAACGGCGCCATGCTTGATACGAATTGAGCCTTCGAACCGTACTGCATATGAATCTACAGAATGACTTTCTTAATCAACGCCTCGCTTGTCTGCTGCCAAACGCAGGGTGATTTAAGAGGTATACTCGAAGTTAACAAGCGGTATGAATTTGAATCAGTTGGCCAAATATCCAACGCAGCCATCGCTTACATTATCTCCATAAGCAATAAGGTGGTGGTAAATGTCATTTAATATTAATAAGATAGAGCCCTGCTCTATAATCAAAAAGAAACTATGCGCCTGAAACTGTCTTCTCTCCTGGCAGCGGTAACTCTGCTGTGCGGGCAAGCTTTTGCCACGCCCACGCTGCCTGCGAACGCGGATATTCGTGATAGCGGCTTTGTTTATTGCGTGAGCGGTCAGGTTAACACCTTCAATCCACAAAAGGTCAGCAGCGGCCTGATCGTTGATACCCTGGCCGCCCAGCTCTACGACCGACTGCTGGATGTCGACCCTTATACCTACCGCCTGGTCCCTGAACTGGCGGAAAGCTGGGAGGTGCTGGACAACGGCGCAACCTACCGCTTCCACCTGCGTAGCGGCGTGCCTTTCCAGACCACGTCCTGGTTCAAACCGACCCGTAATTTTAATGCCGATGACGTCATTTTCACCTTTGGCCGGATTTTCAATCGCGACCATCCATGGCACAACGTTAACGGCAGCAGCTTCCCCTATTTCGACAGTTTACAGTTTGCCGACAGCGTAGAGAGCGTACGTAAGCTGGATAATCAGACCGTCGAGTTTCGTCTTAAGCGTCCGGATGCCTCTTTTCTGTGGCATCTGGCGACCCATTACGCCTCGGTGATGTCGGCAGAGTATGCCGCCAGGCTGGCCCACAACGATCGTCAGGAATTGATCGACCGTCAACCGATCGGTACCGGTCCGTTCCAGCTAGAAGAATACCGCAGCGGTCAATACATCCGTCTGCAGCGCCACCCGGCCTACTGGCGCGGCAAGCCGCTGATGCCGCAGGTGGTGGTCGATCTCGGTTCCGGCGGCACCGGGCGCCTGTCAAAATTGCTCACCGGCGAATGCGACGTGCTGGCCTGGCCCGCCGCGAGCCAGATCTCGATTTTGCGTGACGATCCGCGCCTGCGCCTGACACTGCGCCCAGGGATGAATATCGCCTGGCTGGCGTTTAACACCGCCAAGCCGCCGCTTGATAACCCGGAGGTCCGCCATGCGCTGGCGCTGGCGATTAACAATCAGCGTCTGATGCAGTCAATCTACTACGGCACGGCGGAAACCGCGGCCTCTATGCTGCCTCGCGCCTCCTGGGCCTACGACAACGATGCCAGGATCACGGAATATAATCCGACGGAAGCCCGCGCCCGGCTTAAAGCCCTGGGGCTGGAAAAACTGACGTTGAAGCTGTGGGTACCGACCAGTTCGCAGGCGTGGAACCCTAGCCCGTTGAAAACCGCCGAGCTTATTCAGGCTGATATGGCGCAAATTGGCGTTAAGGTGGTGATTGTGCCGGTTGAGGGGCGCTTTCAGGAGGCCAGATTAATGGACATGAACCACGACCTGACGCTTTCCGGTTGGGCTACCGACAGTAACGATCCGGACAGCTTTTTCCGCCCGCTGCTGAGCTGCGCGGCGATTGCCTCGCAAACCAACTATGCTCACTGGTGTAATCGCCAGTTCGACGAGGTGCTGCAAAAAGCGCTTACCTCCCAGCAGCTGGCCTCGCGAATTGAGGCGTATAAAGAAGCGCAGCACATTCTTGCTACTGAACTGCCGGTGCTGCCGCTGGCATCCTCCCTGCGTTTGCAGGCCTACCGTTACGACATGAAAGGTCTGGTACTGAGCCCATTTGGTAACGCCTCTTTTGCTGGCGTTTCGCGGGAAAAAGAAGACGAGGTGAAAAAACCATGATTATTTTTACCCTGCGTCGCCTGCTGCTGCTGTTAATCACGCTTTTCCTGCTGACCTTTGTCGGTTTCAGCCTGAGCTACTTTACTCCCCACGCGCCGCTGCAGGGGGCCTCGCTCTGGAATGCCTGGCTGTTCTGGTTTGAGGGCGTACTGCACTGGGATTTTGGCGTTTCCAGCATCAACGGGCAGCTGATTTCCGAGCAGCTTAAAGAGGTCTTTCCCGCCACGATGGAGCTCTGTATCCTCGCCTTCGGCTTTGCGCTGGTCGTCGGAATTCCCGTTGGCATGCTGGCGGGGATTATGCGCAATAAATGGCAGGATACCCTGATTAGCGCCCTTGCGCTGCTGGGCTTTTCTATTCCTGTATTCTGGCTGGCGCTGCTGCTGACCCTGTTTTTCTCCCTCACCCTGGGCTGGTTTCCGGTCTCAGGACGCTTCGATTTGTTGTATGAAGTGAAGACGGTTACCGGCTTCGCGTTGATCGACGCGTGGCTTTCCGATTCACCGTGGCGCCATGAAATGATCGTCAGCGCGGCGCGTCATATGGTGCTGCCGGTACTGACCCTGGCGGTCGCGCCAACAACGGAAGTGATCCGTTTGATGCGCATCAGCACCAGCGAAGTGTATGACACCAATTATGTTAAAGCCGCCGCCACTCGCGGCGTATCGCGACGGACGATTTTACATCGCCACGTATTGCACAACGCCCTGCCGCCGGTGATCCCGCGCCTGGGACTCCAGTTTTCCACCATGCTAACGCTGGCGATGATTACCGAAATGGTTTTCAGTTGGCCCGGACTGGGGCGCTGGCTAATCAACGCCATTCGTCAACAGGACTACGCCGCTATTTCCGCAGGCGTGATGGTTATCGGCGCGCTGGTGATTATTGTGAACGTAATATCCGATATTTTGGGTGCGATGGCGAACCCACTGAAACACAAGGAATGGTATGCCCTACGATAGCAATTATGAAAAATGCAAATAAACCATTTAAAATCATTATGTTAATTAATTTTCTTTTGATTTAACATTGATTTAAATACACAAATTTGTACACATTATTTTCTTCGTTCGCTTCGACAGTCGTTTGTTGATCTGGCTGTCGGAGCTATCCCCCCCTTTGAGCCAAACCTTCTATACTTTCAGTCTGACTGCTGGAGATAACCATGTGTGGACGCTTTGCTCAATCACAGACTCGCGAAGAATATCTGGCTTATCTGGCAGAAGAGGCCGAGCGGGATATCGCCTTTGACCCAGAACCGATCGGTCGCTACAACGTGGCACCCGGTACCAAAGTTCTGTTACTGAGCGAACGTAATGAAGAACTGCATCTCGATCCCGTTCATTGGGGTTACGCGCCTGGCTGGTGGGATAAGCCAGCGCTCATTAATGCTCGTGTAGAAACTGCGGCGACAAGCAGGATGTTTAAGCCGCTATGGCTGCACGGGAGAGCGATCTGCTTTGCCGATGGCTGGTTTGAGTGGAAGCGTGAAGGAGACAAGAAACAGCCTTACTTCATCCACCGTAAAGACGGCAAGCCCATTTTTATGGCGGCGCTTGGCAGCGTTCCTTTCGAGCGCGGAGATGAAGCTGAGGGATTTTTGATAGTGACTGCTGCAGCCGACCAAGGTCTGATCGATATTCATGATCGCCGGCCGCTCGTTCTGGTTCCTGAAGCCGCTCGCGAATGGATGAGGCAGGATATCGGAGGGAAAGAGGCAGAAGAAATAATTGCAGATGGTGCAGTGTCAGCAGACCATTTCACATGGTATCCGGTATCGCGCGCGGTGGGTAATGTGAAAAACCAAGGGCCAGGACTCATACAAGAGACCTCCCAAAATAGATGATAAATGTCCCTGCGGTTTATAACATCACTGCCGGGACATTGTTTTCTAAATTTCTCTATATTTCATTATTTCAAGAGACAGCTTTACGCCAGTTACTGCCATCCCATATCAAAATGCTTCCACTTCCAGGAGGAATATTTATTGATTGTCCCAAAACTAATAATCCACTTGACTTATTGGAAATTAGCAAGTCATTACTTGATGCGGTGTGATTATTAATTACAAGTAATTGACCGGGTCTGCTCCCCTGGGATACAGAGTTTACAGAAACGTTTTCCGAATTAATATTAATCCTTATAAAAATAACAGCATCTGCAGCATACTGAACATCCACACTCTTCTCTCCAGGTGAATTATAATTCAGTACTCGATACCCCAGCGGAGCAGCTGAAAACGCAGTATTGATTTTAGCCCTTACCTTAGGCAAGGATAAAGGCTGGCCAACAAATGGCGTGCCCTTCCAGGAGTCCAGATGAATATCATAGTCTGCAGTAATTTCATATTCAGAAGAGGATTTCGCCAAAAATGCCAGTGAGTCTCCTCCTGTAATTTTTAATCTGATTAATGAGTGTGAGTCATTCCCTGCATGTTGGGTAATAACGTGATTACTACCTGTCAGAATGGATATATTACCATTATAACATTGTAAGGACGAATTTTCATTCAGTATGAAAAGTGCTCCCTCATTTTTATACGGGGAGAAACAACCATGAAGATATTTAAGATCAACATCTGCTGCTGATATAGATATTAAATTATTATTT
>OEPS010000023.1_pt1 | contig 61179 bp, 56 predicted proteins | sample 1539411 | NCBI WGS metagenome assembly OEPS01 (sample SAMN02671747, study PRJEB22543) | soil metagenome | biome: bacteria | place: China:Hunan Province, Lengshuijiang City | collected 2012-10-15 | depth 0.08m m
TCCGCAGCGCTGACCTCGTTCCTGACCGGTATCACCGAGCCGATCGAGTTCTCCTTCATGTTCGTTGCGCCGATCCTGTACGTTATCCACGCGATTCTGGCAGGTCTGGCCTTCCCGATCTGTATCCTGCTGGGTATGCGTGACGGTACTTCGTTCTCTCATGGCCTGATTGACTTCATCGTTCTGTCCGGCAACAGCAGCAAGCTGTGGCTGTTCCCGATTGTCGGTATCTGCTACGCGATTGTTTACTACGTAGTGTTCCGCGTGCTGATCAAAGCGCTGGATCTGAAAACTCCGGGTCGTGAAGATGCTACTGAAGACAGCAAAGCAGGCGCGACCAGCGAAATGGCTCCGGCTCTGATCGCCGCTTTCGGCGGTAAAGAGAACATTACTAACCTTGACGCATGTATCACTCGTCTGCGCGTAAGCGTGGCGGATGTGGCGAAAGTTGATCAGGCTGGCCTGAAACAACTGGGGGCTGCAGGCGTGGTTGTTGCAGGTTCAGGCGTTCAGGCTATTTTCGGTACCAAATCCGATAACCTGAAAACTGAAATGGATGAATACATCCGCAACAGCTAAGTTGTGATATGGGGAGACTAAGGCAGCCAACTGGCTGCCTTTTTTAATGGTCAAAGCGCGCCCACGACTTTGATCACGTTAAGCAGAGATCAGAACTGATAGCTGGCCGTAATGCTGAAGTTGCGCGGCTCGCCGTAGACAATTGAACCATCGATGTTGGTGTCGTAAGTTTTGTCGAACAGGTTATTAACGTTACCCTGCAAAGCAAAGTTTTTAGTAACCTGGTAGCGAGTGAACAAATCAACCAGCGCGTAGCTGCCCTGTTCCGCACGGAAGGTGCCGTACGGCGTCGCGGTATCTTTATACACCCGATTCTGCCAGTTAACGCCGCCGCCAACGGTCAGTTCAGGCATTACCGGCAGACGGTAGCTGGTAAACAGTTTGACGCTGGTACGCGGCAGGTTGGGATTAACCGCATTGCCGTCATTGTCTTCAGCGACAAAACGCGTCGCCCCAAAGGTCATCTGCCAGTTATCGGTAATCGCACCGTTGATTTCGAACTCCACCCCTTTGCTCACGGTTCCATCGACGGTTTTATAGGCTGCTTCACCGTTGCTGCCGGGGATTTGCCCGCCGGTCGCCTGGCCGAGATTATCCTGCTCGATGCGGAATATTGCGAGAGTCGTGGTTAATCGGCTGTCCATCCAGTCCGACTTTAGACCCACTTCATAGTTGTTCCCGGTAATCGGCGTCAGATACTTACCCGAACTATCGCGCTTGTTCTGCGGCTGGAAGACCGAGGTATAGCTGGTGTAGGCCGACCAGTTGTCGTTAATGTCGTAAACCAGCCCGGCGTACGGAGTGGTATGATTTTTCTCCATATGGTAGGTCAGCGTCTCGATGCTCCAGTTGTTATAGCGGACGCCAAGGATCAGATGCAGCGGATCAAGCAGGGAAATACGCGTCGCGGCATACACCGATTTCATTCGCGTGGTATCGTCCTGCGCCAGGCTCTGCGGGCCCCAGCTGGTTTCCGGGAACCCAGCGCTATTGAAGCTGTAAAAGCTGCCAATCTCACTGGGGAAGACGTTTGCCCACGAGCTGAAATAGCGGTTGTTTTGCTTGCTGTAGCTGCCGCCGATCATCAGATTATGCTGACGGCCAAACAGGTCGTAGCCGCCATCAGCGAACAGATCTACGGCGTCGACTTTACGCTTGCCGCTATTCCAGCCGGTACCGCCGACGTAATCATAGCCTGGACCGTAGCTGGTATACGGCCCCTCCAGTATCCCGGTGGCTTTATTGACGTACGCATCCACGTACATCATTTTGCTGTCGAACTTGACTTCGGAATGGGTGGCGTTCAGCGTCGCCTGCCAGGTATCAGCAAAACGTTGTTTCAGCGTAACGAAGACTTTGTTGATTTCTTTGTCGTTATAGGCCCAGTCTGGAGCGGTGCTGTGGGCGCGATCGTAGCGGTTTGTGCTGCCGTCGGTATTCCAGCGCGGCAGACCGCCCCATGTCGGGCTATTCACGTCGATACGCTGATACTCGTAGCCGGCGGATAAACTGGTGAACGTCGCGAGATCCGCATCCACAATACCCGAGAAGAACGTTTTTTCGCTGTTGTACCGATCGAGCCACGAGTCGTTATTTTGATAACCCGCGATGATGCGCGCCCGCACGTTGCCGTCTTCGGTTAGCGGACTTTGCATATCGGCAACGTAGCGCTGCTTGTTCCAGCTGCCGTACTCCGCGGAAACATTTCCCTTAAACTCGCGGCTGGTAGCGTGCTTACGGATCATATTGATCGACGCGGCAGGGTTGCCGGTACCGGTCAGCAGACCGTTAGCGCCGCGGACGATTTCCACCCGTTCGAAGAGGGCCATATCGGAAAGCGCATCGCCCAGATTCCAGCGGGATTCAAACCAGGTCGGAATGCCATCGACCATATAGTTGTCTATCTCAAAACCACGGGAGTAATAGCTGGCGCGGTCAGAATCCGCCTGGCTGCTGCTGATCCCCATGGTATGGTCCATCACATCGCCCAGCGTTTGCAGCTGCTGATCGCGCATCCGCTGTTCGGTAATAATACTGACCGATTGCGGGATATCGCGCTGGGCCATCTCCATTTTTGTCCCGGCAGAGGTGGTTTTGACGCTGTAATCCTGTTCTTGCGTATCCGGGGCGCTATCTGTGGAACCATCTACAATCATAGTATCTTCGGAGTGACCGGCTGCCTGGCTAAGGTTAGGGGAGAGCGCCAGCGCTATGCCTATGGCAAGCAGGGACGGAGCGTTACGCCCATCCCGGGAGTTGGTGAGGAGAGACATCATAAACCCTTGTTCATGTGATAATTGTTATTCGCTACGGCTCTCTGGCCGCGGTCGATCGAAAGCGCACTGTATTCTTATTGAATGCAAATGAGAAATATACGCATTAATATTTAAACTGTAAATAAGGGTAAACATGGAGATCAAAGGCGTTATCACTGGCGCTGCATCGTATTCAGCAAGAAACGATTAATCCGTCGGCAGCTAAGCGCTTTGTCGCGTAAGAAAAAGCGCTTTCAGGTTGAAAGAGAGGGAGTAACTCGCTCATACTCTTAGAGGAATTCTGTGCGTCCGCGTTTACCTGCAGGGGCAGGCCAGTGCACGGTTTAAAAATGATTAAGGAATCAGTCATGGCAGAAGAAACGATTTTCAGCAAAATCATTCGCCGGGAGATCCCGTCGGATGTGGTTTATCAGGATGAGCTCGTTACCGCTTTTCGCGATATCTCTCCGCAGGCTCCGACCCATATTCTGATCGTTCCCAATATTCTGATTCCCACCGTCAATGACGTGACCGCAGAACATGAGCTGGCGCTGGGGCGCATGATGACAGTGGCGGCGAAAATCGCTCGCGATGAGGGCCTTGCAGACGATGGCTATCGCCTGATAGTCAACTGCAATCGCCACGGAGGCCAGGAGGTCTACCATATTCATATGCACCTGCTGGGCGGTCGTCCTCTGGGCCCGATGCTGGCTCATAAAGGTTAAAACTCATGCGCGCAGCCCATTTCGGCGCATTACTGGTCGTGACTTTACTGGCCGGGTGCAGTTCACATCCGGAAATTCCGGTCAGCGATCGACAAAGTCTGGTGATGGAGGCGAACGTGCTGGCAGCAGGCATCAGCGCCGAAGTGCCGACGGTGACCGCCTCTGAGATTCAGGCGACGGCAACCACCAGACTATTCAATGAGCGCCAGGTTCCGGTTACCGTGCATTACCGTTTCTTCTGGTATGACGCCAGAGGGCTGGAGATGCATCCGCTGGAGCCAGCGCGTAGCATAACGGTTCCGGCACGCTCTTCCGTTTCGCTATATGGCAGCGCCAATATTCTGGGGGCGCACAAGGCCCGACTTCATCTTTATCTGTAAGAGGTAATCGTAATGATTAAAATATGTCGCTATGCATTAGTTACCGCACTGGCGATATTCCTTGCCGGATGCGTGGGCCAACGTCAGGAACCCGCGCCGGTTGAGGAAGCGCAGCCGAAGCCGCAGCAGCCCGTCCAGCCGCAGCTGACTGTGCCAACAATTCCCGTCATACCTACGCAACCAGGGCCAATTGAACACGGTGAGCAACCGACCCAACCGGCACCGCGGGTGCGTCATTTTGACTGGAACGCCGCCGTGCAGCCAATGATTGGGCAAATGCTGCAGGCCAGCGGCGTGAATGCAGGCAGCATATTGCTGGTCGACAGCGTCAATAACCGCACCAACGGCACGCTGAATGCGGGTGAGGCCACCACGGCGTTACGCAACGCGCTGGAAGGGAATGGTAAATTCACTCTGGTGTCGCAGCAGCAGCTGGGCGTGGCCAAACAGCAGCTTGGCCTGTCGCCGCAGGACAGCCTCGGCAGCCGTAGCAAAGCGATGGGTATTGCACGGACCGTTGGCGCTCAGTACGTGCTCTATTCCAACGCGACCGGTAACGTTAATTCCCCTGAGCTGAAAATGCAGCTAATGCTGGTACAAACCGGCGAAATTATCTGGTCAGGTAAAGGTGCTGTTCAGCAACAATAAGCTTACGCGCGACGAAGTGCTGTCGCGCTTTTTCCCGCGCTATACGCCCGTCGCCGCCCAGTCTCAAAATGGACTGAGCGGCGGCAGCTGCATTCTCAGCGATGGTCGGCGCAAGCTGGTACTCCGTCAGCCTCATGACTTGCAGGCGCCATCCTGCTACTTTCGTCGTCAGTATCACGCGCTTTCCCGTCTTCCCGACCGCTTAGCGCCTGCGCCGGTTTTTTATTCTCCGCGCTGGATGGCGGTGGAATATTGTTCCGGTGACGTGGCGAATGCGTTACCAGAGTGTCCGGCGCTGGCAGGGTTACTGTATCATCTGCACCAGCAGCCGCGCTTTGGCTGGCGTATCGCCATGCGGCCGCTGCTTGAGCTGCACTGGCAGCAGTGCAGCCCAGCGCGGCGTACTCCGCAGTGGCTGCGCTGGCATAAGCGGCTGCTGCACCGCGGTGAGCCGCAGCCGCTGCGTCTGGCCCCGTTACATATGGATGTCCATGCGGGCAACATTATTCACGGCGAGGCGGGACTGCGGCTAATTGACTGGGAGTATGCGGGCGATGGCGATATTGCGCTTGAGCTGGCGGCGGTATGGATCGAACCGGCTGGGCGACGTCGCCTGGCCGCTGAGTATGCGAAACTGGCGCAAATCGATGAGCTTCAGCTATGGCGACAAATCCAGCGCTGGCGCCCGTGGATGCAGCTATTGATGGCGGGCTGGTATGAACGTCGCTGGCAGCAAACCGCCGATCGGCAGTTTATCGCGCTGGCCGATGAGATATGGCGGCAGTTAGATTAAAAATAAAAGGATAAGAGAGATGGCTGTGGGTCCGGTAATGTTGGATGTCGAAGGTTTTGAACTGGATGCGGAAGAGCGCGAGATTCTGGCGCATCCTTTGGTTGGCGGGCTGATACTGTTTACCCGCAACTATCACGATCCGGCGCAGCTACGTGAGCTGGTCCGCCAGATCCGCGAGGCTTCGCGCAACCATCTGGTGGTGGCGGTCGATCAAGAAGGCGGGCGCGTCCAGCGTTTCCGCGAAGGCTTTACCCGTCTTCCCGCAGCGCAATCTTTTGCCGCGCTGCTCGGTATGGAAGAGGGGGGGAAGCTGGCTGAAGAGGCCGGTTGGCTGATGGCCAGCGAAATGATTGCTATGGACATTGATATCAGCTTTGCGCCGGTACTGGATGTCGGGCATATCAGCGCCGCGATTGGCGAGCGTTCGTATCATGAAGATCCCGAGAAAGCGCTGGCGATAGCCCGCCATTTTATTGACGGAATGCACGCTGCCGGGATGAAAACCACCGGTAAACACTTCCCAGGACACGGAGCGGTGACGGCGGATTCGCATAAAGAAACCCCCCGCGACCCGCGCGCGGAAGCGGAAATCCGCGCTAAAGACATGGCCGTATTCCGTACGCTTATCAGCGAGCAGCGTCTGGATGCCATCATGCCAGCCCACGTTATCTACAGCGACGTTGACCCGCGTCCGGCCAGCGGTTCTGCGCACTGGCTAAAGACGGTTCTGCGCGGCGAACTGGGCTTTGATGGGGTTATCTTCTCTGATGACCTGTCGATGGAGGGGGCGGCGATTATGGGCAGCTACGCCGAGCGCGGCCAGGCATCTCTGGATGCGGGTTGCGATATGATCCTTGTCTGCAATAATCGTAAAGGTGCGGTCAGCGTGCTGGATAACCTGTCGCCGATCAAAGCAGAGCGTGTTACGAAATTGTATCATAAAGGTTCCTTTAGCCGTCAGGAGTTGAGGGATTCCGCCCGCTGGAAGACGATAAGCGCGCAGCTTGAGCAGCTTCACGCGCGCTGGCAAGAGGCGAAATCTGCGTAATAAACCTGAAAGGCGTTGTTGTCTGGTGAGGATGCGATGATTATCTATTTACATGGTTTTGACTCAAACAGCCCCGGTAACCATGAGAAGGTGCTTCAGCTTCAGTTTATCGACCCCGATGTGCGGTTGATTAGCTACAGCACGCGGCATCCTAAACATGATATGCAGCACTTGTTGAAAGAGGTCGATAAGATGCTGCAGCTGAGCGCCGACGATCGTCCGCTAATCTGCGGCGTTGGCCTTGGCGGCTTTTGGGCTGAGCGAATTGGCTTTCTGTGTGATATTCGCCAGGCCATTTTTAACCCAAATCTGTTTCCTGATGAAAATATGGAAGGCAAGATTGACCGTCCGGAAGAGTATGCGGATATTGCGACCAAGTGCGTAAATAACTTCCGCGAAAAAAATCGCGACCGCTGTCTGGCGGTGCTGTCACGCCAGGATGAAGCGCTGGATAGCCAGCGTTCGGCGGATTTGCTGCACCATTACTATGAGATAATCTGGGATGAAGAACAGACCCATAAGTTCAAAAATATCTCCCCGCATCTCCAGCGAATAAAGGCTTTTAAAACTCTGGGCTAATCTCCTTCCGGCCCGCGATGCGAAAACATCGCGGGCTTTTTTTATCCGTTTCTGCGACTCCACGCTCAAAAAATATGCAGTAAAACTTGATGCATATCAATTTTGGTATGACCAATGCACCGTTCATGTTATTCTCAATCTCGCTGAATGGTTTCACTGCTGCAACCTGTTGTTAATTAAAGGCTATATCAATAACTTTTAATTAACAATTGGTTAATAATTTTAGGGGGTCGCGTGACTACACCATTAAAAAAAATAGTGATTGTGGGTGGTGGTGCCGGTGGGCTGGAGCTCGCTACTCAGCTAGGTAAAAAGCTGGGCCGCAATAAAAAAGCGAAAATTACGCTGGTTGATCGTAACCACAGCCACCTGTGGAAACCGCTGTTGCACGAAGTGGCGACCGGTTCGCTTGATGAAGGTGTAGACGCGCTGAGCTACCTGGCTCACGCCCGCAACCACGGTTTCCAGTTCCAGCTAGGTTCGGTAGTGGATATTAACCGCGAAACTAAAACGATCACTCTTGCCGAGCTGCATAACGAAAAAGGCGAGCTGCTGGTGCCTGAACGCAAGCTGCCTTATGACACTCTGGTGATGGCGCTGGGAAGCACCTCTAACGATTTCAATACGCCCGGCGTGAAAGAGCACTGCATTTTCCTCGATAACCCGCATCAGGCGCGTCGTTTTCACCAGGAAATGCTGGATCTGTTCCTCAAGTATTCGGCCAATCTTGGGGCGAATGGCAAAGTTAATATCGCGATTGTCGGCGGCGGCGCGACCGGCGTTGAGCTCTCTGCCGAGCTGCACAACGCGGTGAAGCAGCTGCATAGCTACGGTTATAAGGGGTTGACCAACGAGGCCCTCAACGTCACGCTGGTAGAAGCCGGTGAGCGTATCCTGCCTGCACTGCCGCCGCGCATTTCCGGCGCAGCGCATAATGAGCTGACCAAACTTGGCGTGCGCGTCCTGACCAAAACCATGGTCACCAGCGCCGATGCTAACGGCCTGCATACTAAAGAAGGCGAGTTTATTGACGCTGACCTGATGGTCTGGGCGGCGGGGATTAAAGCACCGGACTTCATGAAAGATATTGGCGGTCTGGAAACTAACCGTATCAACCAGCTGGTGGTTGAGCCAACGCTGCAGACCACCCGTGATGAGGATATCTATGCCATCGGCGACTGCGCGTCCTGCGCTCGTCCGGAAGGCGGGTTTGTACCTCCTCGCGCCCAGGCTGCGCACCAGATGGCGACCTGCGCTCTGCACAATATTCTGGCGCAGATAAAAGGTAAGCCGCTGAAATCTTATATCTATAAAGATCACGGTTCGCTGGTGTCGCTCTCCAACTACTCCACCGTGGGTAGCCTGATGGGCAATCTGATGCGCGGTTCAATGATGATCGAAGGGCGTATTGCGCGCTTCGTATATATCTCCCTCTACCGTATGCACCAGATAGCGCTGCACGGTTACTTTAAAACCGGTCTGATGATGCTGGTAGGGCGCATCAACCGTATTATTCGCCCGCGCCTGAAGCTGCATTAATGTTGTATGGGCGGCAGAGGTCGATAGCTCTGCCGCCTGTTTCCGACTGGCTTTAGATTGAAATATCCAGAATATCCTCCTGCCTTTTCCGCCATCCCCGCTCGGATTCCTCCGAAACACATTGATTTGCCGTGCTTTCACGCACTTTTCATCCGCTTTCTTATTTGCAAGGCTTATGGCTGAGCGGCAAACTTAGCGGTAATAGCAACAAAGGAGGAAGTCCCGTGAATAAATCAATGTTGGCGGGTATAGGAATTGGCGTGGCTGCCGCGCTGGGTGTCGCAGCCGTTGCCGGTCTTAACGTGTTAGATCGCGGCCCGCAGTATGCACAGGTAGTATCCAGTACGCCGATAAAAGAGAGCATCAAGACTCCACGCCAGGAGTGTCGCAACGTTACCGTAACCCATCGTCGTCCGGTGCAGGATGAAAACCGTATCGCCGGTTCTGTTTTAGGCGCGGTGGCGGGTGGGGTTATTGGTCATCAATTTGGCGGCGGACGTGGTCGAGACGTTGCTACCGTGGTCGGTGCGCTGGGTGGCGGCTATGCCGGAAACCAGATTCAGGGCTCAATGCAGGAAGGGGACACCTACACCACCACGCAGCAGCGATGCAAAACGGTGTACGACAAGTCGGAAAAAATGCTTGGTTATGACGTCACCTATAAAATCGGCGATCAGCAGGGCAAAATCCGAATGGACCGCGACCCCGGTACGCAGATTCCGCTGGACAGCAACGGCCAACTGATTCTGACCAACAAAGCGTAAAAAAGATGGCTATTTTTAGCGGCCCCTCAGGCACTCAGGCCGAGGGGCTTTTTATATCAGAAACTCAGAGAGTAGTTCAGGCTGAAGGTACGACCGCGACCTTTATACTGGTATAAAGAGCTGCTGCCGTAGGTTGGGCTGTAAAGCAGCGGCGCGCGTTGTCCCCAGAGGGTGACATAATCTTCATTGAGCAGGTTTTCAACGCTGAGAGTCAGCTTGCCAATGGGAAGCGCATAGCTGCCGATAAAGTCTACGGTATTGTAGCCGTCGAGCTTATTGCCGCTGGCATCGCTAATATCAAACACCTGCTGGCTCTGGACCCGCAGCGACCACGGCTCCGGCGCCCAGCCAACCCAGGCGGTGGCTTTTGACGGGGAGGCAAGAGTAACGTCCCACTTCTGCCAGCTACCCTCGCTCTTCACTTGTGATTTCAGGACATTAAAGTTTGCCCCGGCGCTCCAGTCGCTATTCGGGAAGAAGTAATCCACCGCGCCTTCTACGCCATAGATACGGCGTTTATCGGACTGCACGTCGATGGTCATGTCGGTACGGTTAACGACGATAGTTTTGTCGGACGTCGAGTAGTAAGCCGCCAGCTGGGTGCGAAGATTATCGCCGGTATAGCGCCAGCCCAGTTCGTACGAGTTAACCTTAATTCCCTGCAGCGGCGAGTCGCCGACGTTCACGCTCGAGAGAAGCGGAAGATGACCGTTGACCGCCGCGCCGTACTTACCGATGCCGTAGTATTTGCCCGGGTCCGGCAGCTCAACGCCCTGGGAGAAGTTAAACCAGGTCTGCTGGCGATCGGTAATATGGGCAACAATTCCGGCGTTAAACAGGAAGTTATCGTAATCGGTTTTCCCGCCGGGAATCGTATCCGCCGAACTCACCTTGCCGCTGGCGACATCCTGCTGCTGGGCATAACCGACAAAATCATCTACCCGGTTTTCCGTCCACTGATAACGTACGCCGCTGCTGATAGTGAAAATATCGTTCAGGTCATAGCTGGACTGCAGGAACGGCGCCAGATTGGTAATGCTATAGCCCGGGTAGCGTCCGGTAGTGTAGATAGCCTGATTATTCAGCCCCCCGGAAGACATTGATTGCCCCAAATCGAAGAACATCTGGTTGGCGTTGAAGGTTTCGTGATCGGCGTCCAGCCCCCAGGTCAGATCCCAGCCCTCCAGCGGCTGGCTGTTCAGGGTTATTTTCGCGCCGTACTGATCGGTATCCTGCTTTGAGGAAGAGAAGCTGCTGACCTGGCCTTTACTGAGGGTAGGGAAGGGATAGAAACTCAGGGATTCATCACGATAATAAATCTGGCTGACCAGATTCTGCCCGAGGAAACCGGCATCGGAATACAGCAGGCTAATCAGATGACGTTCGGTGCCGGGGACGCGGTCGGAATTCAGGCCATCGGTGGTGAAGGCTTTGCCATCGCCGGTTACCGCCGACATATTTTTCCCCAGGTACAGACCGTAATCGTCGCCCTGGCTTTTATAGTACTGCGTAACCAGCTGTAGCTGACGATTGTCATCGATTTCAATGGTGCCCGTACCCATTACGTCCAGGCGGTCAGAATGCTGAAGCCCGGTCTGGGTATTATCAAGGATCAGCGCATCGTGGTTGCCGTCATACCAGCCGCCAAAACGCTGATAAGCAACCGATAAACGACCGGAAGCGTGATCGGTGCCGCCGCTGACCGCGGCCGCTACGCGTTCATCATGGTCGTTGCTGTTGGCAAAGCCGGTTTTGCCCCCCACCTCCAGATCGACCTGGCGCTCCTGCTGTCCCTTTTTAGTGACGATATTGATAAGTCCGCCAGTACTGCCACCACCGTACAGTGATGTTGCGCCGGAAATGACCTCGATGTGTTCGATGTTAAAAGGATCGATCGAGTCTAACTGTCGGCTGTCGGTACGGGAAGAGTTAAGACGAACGCCGTCAATCAATACGACAATCGCGCGGCCGCGCATATTCATGCCGTAGTTAGTTCGTCCCTGGCTGCTGACGTCGATGCCGGGGATTAGCTGCGCCAGCACGTCTTTGAATTCTTTCCCGCCCTGAACCTGCTGTTCAATTTCCTGGCCTTCGATAACCCAGGTGGTCTGGGCCATTTCGGCTACGGTACGGTGCGTTCGGTTAGCGCTGACGATCATATTATCATCAGCAGCCCAGGCGGGCAGGGCCGTTGCCAGCAGCAGTGGGTTAAGCACCCAGAGACGCTTTTTCATGCTCATTCCTTTTATGAGTTTATGCCCGTCATGCTTCAAGCTGCAGGTGTGCTGACTTTGTTACTCGGCTCTTCCATGAGTCTTGCCTTAAGGGCTGCAGCCACACGGCGTTCAAATCTGTTCTGGACAGATTTGGCGCTCACCCGAATCGCTTGCGGGGATGCGTTCACTTATCACGTGATTCGGCCTTACCCCTTCGGGGTCACAGTAAGCGCTATGCAAAACGGTTATCCGTTTTGTCCTGCAACTCGAATTATTCTGGGCTTACGGGATCGTTGTTTTAGTTTTCCGGTACGAGAGTACCGGTGGTTACATGGTGAAATAAACAGAAATAATTAAGAGTGGATTTTGCCCGTATTGATTATTGTTATCAATATCATTCTCATGAAATAAACAAAATAACTTACTGAAAACATTAGTTAATGTAAGGATAAGGCGGGGAGCCGGTGGAGAATCCACCGGTGAAGGGAGTTAACGCTGAAGAACCTGAGGCCACAGGCGTAGCGTGGTTTCAGCAATTTGCATGATCTTCGTGAAGTCGGCACCTTCGCGTGCGCCGATAGACATCCCTTGTAATATGCAGTTAAGGAACTGCGCCAGCTGACGCACGTCGCCGTCTGCCGGTAGTTCGCCGCGCAGCTGCCGCTGCTGGAGAAACTGCGTAAGCGTCTGTTCCTGCATCGCGTGCCGCGATTTCACGGTATTAGCGATGTCGGTTGATGATGCTGCCAGCGCGGCAGAGGTGTTAATCATAAAACAGCCTGCCGGCGTCTCTTTGCTGGTGAAACAGGTCGCGACGGCGGTGAAATAATCGCGTAATGCCCGATCGACTGTTTTATCTTCGTCAAACAACAGCGCCTCGTGTCTGGCGGCAAAACGCGAGATATAGCGATCCAGCACCGCGCGAAACAACCCCTCTTTATTCACAAATTCCGCGTAGAGCGTAGGCGCTTTTGCGCCGGTTGCTTCTACCAGATCGGCAAGAGAGGTGGCTTCATAGCCGTGCTGCCAGAAGAGTGTCATGGCCTTATCCAGCGCCGCTTCCCTGTCGAACACTTTCGGTCGGCCACGGCTTTTTTTCGTGCAACTTTGAACGTCAGTTGTCATGGTGCCGCTGTACCTTTATTGATGTGTTGAGTGGCCATTATAAAAATAAACCCCACCAGCTGCCAGCGATGGCGGTCTAAAAATAAATAATTCATATATGTATGAATTTTAAACTGTTTATAAATAGTTATACGGGCGTTATAAAAATATTTGACGTGTGACCTGGATCACACTATTATTTACCTATCGATCGTTAAGTAAATGCGTTCACCCCTACAAAAACATTCATCTGCACAGGTTTAATCATCATGAAAAACGTTAAAACTTTAGCCATTGCCGCCGTTCTCAGCTCGCTTTCTTTCGCCAGCTTTGCTGCTGTAGAAGTACAGTCAACTCCGGCTGGTCAGCATAAAATCGGTACCGTCTCCGCTACTGCCGGGACTAACCTCGGTTCGCTGGAAGATCAGCTGGCGCAAAAAGCGGAAGAAATGGGGGCAACCTCTTACCGTATTACTTCCGTAACCGGGCCGAACACCCTGCACGGGACTGCGGTTATCTACAAATAATTTTTTGCATTACCCTGTTATGCCATTGATTATGCGTGGGCCTGATCCCTTCAGCAGTCCACGTTGAGTAAGAAATAAGTTGTTCCCTGACGAGATGCGGCGCCCACCCCTTTTATGACGCTGCGGACCGCAGAAAAGCAGTACGTTGTTATTTGTCACTTGCCACAAAAAAAAACCGCCTTCAGTTCAGAAGGCGGTTTTTTTATGGCTATGACCCAGTAGGCTAGAGCGACTGCTCCGTGATGTGATGGTGACGGGTGACATCAATCGGCATACCTGAACGTAGCGTCATCGCCCGCTCCATAACTTCAGCATCGGTCAACTGCGCCTGCCTGAATGCCTGCATGCTGTCGTTAAGAGTAATTGGCAGCGTCTGCGGATCGTCATCAATATGCTTCGACAGCGGCTGGTGCACTTCTACCAGCCGGGCTCCGTTCGGCTCAACGGATACTTTGATTGGTGTGTTAATGATCGTGACCTTCGTGCCCGGGGTTATTTCGTTGTACAACGCTTTGATGTCGTCATCGCGCAGGCGAATACAGCCGGAGCTGACGCGCATGCCGATGCCGAAGTCAGCGTTGGTGCCGTGCAGCAGATAGACGCCGCCGTAAGCCGCAAGGCGAATGGCATGATGTCCCATCGGATTATCTGGCCCGGCAGGCATGACGGCAGGCAGGTCAATCCCCATTGCTTTATAGCGGGCGCGAATATTGGCTGTTGGCGTCCACGTCGGGTTGGCGCGTTTGTCGGAGACGGTGGTGACCATCGTCGGGGTAATCGTATCGCCGCCGAGCTGCCCAATACCGATAGGATACACGGTCACTTCACTTTTTCCGGGTGGATAGTAGTAGAGACGAAGCTCGGCCAGGTTGAGAACTAACCCTTCACGAGGCGCGTCGGGCAGCAGGGTTTGCAGCGGAATAGTCAGCACGCTACCGGCTCGCGGAACATAAGGATCGACTCCGGGGTTAGCCTGGAGAAGAGCCAGGAAGCCAACGTTGTACTTTTTAGCGATCGCTTCGAGAGAGCCGCCGTTATTTTCGACAACGTGAAACTGGTTTTGCCCCACCAGGCGGCTGCCTGGAGGCGGCAGTGGCCAGGTGTTGGCGCGAGCAGGCAGCGCCAGCGCGGCGGCGATAGCTACCATCCCCAGCCAGAGTGAAATACGCGAAAAGCTTTTCATCACCATAATTCCATAATAAGTAAGTGGTTATTTTTATACGAAGAGGCCTTGAGATTATGAGGGAGCGAGTGTTGGGAAGTGCAGGGGAATGCAAAATGTTTGTAAATTTTGCCGAATCTGAAAGCAGGGCCGGGATACGACCCGTAGATCGTATCCCGGTTATCGCTAGGCGGTAGCGTTCTCTTCCAGCAGACGCATAAACTGCCGCACCCAGTCCATTCGCGTTTTGCGCTCGGCGAGATCCTGCATAAACTTCAGACGCGTCGGGCCATCCAGGCGATAGTGCTGCGGCTGCTTCTGCAGCAGGCCAATCAGCCACAGCGGGTTAACGTTATTCTTCTCGTTAAACTCAATGGTGCCGCCTTTTTCGTTGCTCTCAAGCTTACGGATCCCCAGCTTCTGCGCCTGCTGGCGCAATCGGGCGATGTCGAGCAGGTTTCTTGCCGGATCCGGCAGCAGGCCAAAGCGATCGATCAGCTCAACTTTGATCTCCTCCAGCTCATTTTCGTTCTTCGCGCTGGCGATGCGCTTGTAGAACGACAGGCGGGTATTCACATCCGGGATAAAGTCGTCCGGCAGCAGCGATGGCATACGGAGTTCAACTTCGGTCTGCTGGCTGGTGAGATCCTCCAGAGAGGGTTCGCGCCCGGCCTTCAGCGCATCAACGGCGTTTTCCAGCAGCTCCATATAGAGTGAGAAGCCGATGGTTTCCATGGAGCCGCTCTGATCTTCGCCCAGCAGTTCCCCCGCGCCGCGAATTTCAAGGTCATGGGTGGCCAGCGCGAATCCGGCGCCAAGATCTTCCAGCGACGCGATAGCCTCAAGGCGTTTTTGCGCATCGGTGGTCATCGCTTTCGGATGCGGCGTCAGTAGCCAGGCATAGGCCTGATGATGTGAACGACCAACGCGGCCGCGCAGCTGGTGCAGCTGCGCCAGACCGAAGTGATCGGCGCGCTCGATAATAATGGTGTTCGCCGTCGGGATGTCGATGCCGGTTTCAATAATGGTGGTGCACACCAGGACGTTAAAGCGCTGGTGGTGGAAATCGTTCATTACCCGTTCAAGCTCGCGCTCCCGCATTTGCCCGTGACCAATGGCAATACGCGCCTCAGGCACCAGCTCCGCGAGCCTGTCCGCCGCTTTCTGAATATTCTCGACGTCATTATAGAGGTAGTAAACCTGGCCGCCGCGCAGCACTTCACGCAGGATCGCCTCGCGCACGACCAGCGCGTCATACTCGCGGACGAAGGTTTTGACCGCCAGACGGCGGGCGGGAGGCGTGGCGATGATCGAGAGATCGCGCATACCGCTCATCGCCATATTCAGCGTTCGCGGAATCGGCGTGGCGGTCAGGGTCAGGATATCGACATCAGCGCGCATCGCTTTGATACGCTCTTTATGGCGCACGCCAAAGCGGTGCTCTTCATCGACAATCAGCAGGCCCAAATCGCGCAGCTTAACGTCCGGCTGCAGCAGCTTATGGGTACCGATAAGAATATCGATTTTCCCTTCAGCGACTTGCTCAAGGATCTGCGCCTGCTCTTTAGCGCTACGGAAGCGTGAGAGCATCTCGATGCGCACCGGCCAGTTGGCGAAGCGATCGCGGAAGTTATCGAAGTGCTGTTGGGCGAGCAGGGTGGTTGGTACCAGCACGGCCACCTGCTTATGGTTTTCAACTGCCAGAAAAGCCGCGCGCATGGCGACTTCGGTTTTGCCGAAGCCGACATCGCCGCAGACCAGCCGGTCCATCGCCAGCGGCTGGCACATATCGCTCAGTACGGCGTTAATGGCCTGCGCCTGGTCGGGTGTGGTTTCGAACGGGAAACCGTCGCAGAACAGCTGATACTGTTCTTTATCATGTTTAAACGCGTAGCCCTCTTTTGCCGCGCGCTGGGCGTAGATATCCAGCAGTTCGGCGGCCACATCGCGTACCTTCTCGGCGGCTTTCTGCCGCGCTCGCGCCCAGGCGTCTCCGCCCAGCTTGTGCAGCGGCGCATTCTCTTCCGCGCCGCCAGCGTAGCGGCTAATCAGATGCAGCGACGACACCGGAACGTACAGTTTGGCGTCGTTGGCGTAGGTCAGCATCAGGTATTCGCCATTAATACCGCCCGCTTCAAGGGTGGTCATGCCGGCGTAGCGCCCGACCCCATGTTCTAGATGCACCACCGGCTGGCCGATATGCAGCTCCGCCAGGTTGCGAATTAAGGTATCAGGGTTAATAGTACGTCGCGAATCCTGACGGCGGCGGGCAACGCGCTCGCCCAGCAGATCGCTTTCGCAAATCAGCGCCAGATTACGCTGGCCATCGATAAAACCATGCTCTGCCGCGCCGATCATCAGATAGCGGCCGTTATCCGTCGCCTCTTCAAGACGCAGGATATACTTTGGCGCAACCTTAATGCGCGCCAGCATTTCGCCCAGCGCCTCGCGACGCCCCTCGCTCTCGACCGAGAAGATTACCGGCCCGCTGAAGGACTCAAGGAATCGGCGCAGGTTATCCAGCGGCGCTTTGTTCTGCGCCTGGATAGCCAGTTCGGGTAATTTTTGATAACCGAGATTGGTATTGGCGGTTTTATCGGCCAGACGCTCGGTTTTGAGCTGGACGCGCGGCCATTTTTTTAGCTCGCGAAATAGCTCATCGCTGCGCAGCCAGAGCTGCTCCGGCGGCAACAGCGGGCGCATCGGATCGACGCCACGGTTTTCATAGCGGGCGCGGGTTTCGTTCTGGAAGCGCTCGGCGCTGGCCTCCAGATCGCCGGTGTTGACGATCAGCGTTTTCGCCGGAAAATAGCTGAACAGCGGCGGCAGCGGTTCGTTGAAGAACAGCGGCTGCCAGTACTCGATTCCCGCGGGCAGTGTGCCTTTACTGACCTGCTGATAAATATGCTCCGCGTCGCGTTTGACCTCAAAGCGGTCGCGCCACTGGCTGCGGAACAGCTCGATGGCGGCCTGGTCCGTCGGGAACTCATGGGCCGGAAGCAGGTTGATGCTGGCGACTTCTTCCAGAGTACGCTGGCTGTCAACGTCGAACAGACGCAGGCTGTCGATCTCATCATCGAAAAAATCGAGACGATAGGGCTGCTCGCTGCCCATCGGGAACAGGTCGAGCAGCGCACCGCGGGTTGCGTACTCGCCGTGTTCCATCACCTGATCGACATGGCGGTAGCCGGCGCTATCCAGCTGGGAGCGCAGCGCATCCCGCGACAGCCGCTGGCCTTTTTTCATCACCAGCGCGTGGCCGTGGAGGAAATTATGCGGGCAGACGCGCTGCATCAGGGTGCTGACCGGAATGATTAATACGCCGCGTTCCATGGTCGGAAGCTGGTAGAGCGTGGCGAGACGCGAAGAGATGATATCCTGATGCGGCGAGAAGCTGTCGTAGGGAAGCGTTTCCCAGTCCGCCAGGCCTGCCACCATGCTGTCGGTAAACTGCCTGATTTCATCATTCAGACGCAGGGCGTTTTGCATATCGGGGGCTATCAGTACCACCGGGCCGCCGTGGCGCTCGGCCATTTCAGCTACCAGAGTGGCGCAGGCCGCGCCGGTAAGTTCGCCAAGCTGGCGCTGATCGCCGGCGTTAACCGGCAAAGAGTATCGGTATTGTTCAGGCATAGACGGTATCATGGTCTCTTGGGGATTCGCTCTGCCGATATGGAGGGCAACTCGCTGATATTCAATAGTCTGATTATCCGCGATCGCCCCGGATTCGCCAACCCGTATCGCAAATGTCATGATGCGGGAGAAAATGTAACGAACTCCGATAAGCGTAAAGTTAAATAAGTACTTATTTTTCTATATCGTTGTTTATATTGGTTTTTTGCTATTTTTGCCAATAAAATCTACAGGTTTCAGTCATTTACGCTGCCCATAATCGCTTATATACTCGGGCATCGGCTATCAGCAATCAGATGGATTACATGTATCAACCTGCCGCACTTTTTATCGGCCTTCGCTATATGCGCGGGCGCGCAGCCGACCGCTTCGGTCGTTTCGTCTCCTGGCTTTCCACTATTGGCATTACGCTTGGCGTGATGGCGCTGGTGACCGTTCTTTCGGTGATGAACGGCTTTGAGCGCGAGCTGCAAAACAACATCCTGGGGCTGATGCCGCAGGCCATTCTCAGCGCACAGCAGGGGTCCATAAACCCGCAAAAGCTGCCGGAAAGCGCAGCCAGACTACAGGGAGTCACCCGCATGGCGCCGCTGACCACCGGTGATGTGGTGCTGCAAAGCGCCCGGAGCGTGGCGGTTGGCGTGATGCTCGGGATAGACCCGGCGCAAAAAGATCCCCTGACGCCCTATCTGGTTAACGTGAAGCAGAGCGATCTCCAGGCCGGAAAGTATAACGTTATCCTGGGTGAACAGCTGGCAGGGCAGTTGGGGGTCAACCGCGGCGACCAAATCCGCGTGATGGTGCCCTCCGCCAGCCAGTTTACTCCGATGGGACGGGTTCCCAGCCAGCGTCTGTTTAACGTCATCGGTACCTTTGCCGCCAGCAGCGAAGTCGACGGCTATCAGATGTTGACCAATATCGACGATGCCTCACGCCTGATGCGCTACCCGCAGGGAAATATTACCGGCTGGCGGCTGTGGTTGAATCAGCCTCTGCAGGTCGACACGCTTAGCCAGCAGAAACTGCCGGAAGGCACCAAATGGCAGGACTGGCGCGAGCGTAAAGGCGAGCTATTCCAGGCCGTGCGGATGGAAAAAAATATGATGGGCCTGCTACTGAGTCTGATTATCGCCGTCGCCGCTTTTAACATCATTACTTCTCTGGGAATGATGGTCATGGAGAAGCAGGGCGAAGTCGCTATTCTGCAAACCCTCGGCCTGACGCCGCGGCAGATCATGCTGGTCTTCATGGTCCAGGGTGCCAGCGCCGGGATTGTCGGCGCGCTGCTTGGCGCCGGGCTGGGCGCGCTGCTCGCCAGCCAGTTGAATAATTTGATGCCAATTATCGGCGCGTTCCTTGACGGCGCCGCGCTGCCGGTGGCCATTGAGCCGCTGCAGGTGATCGTCATTGCCCTCGTGGCCATGGCGCTGGCGTTACTCTCTACGTTGTATCCTTCATGGCGCGCTGCCGCCACTCAACCCGCTGAGGCTTTACGTTATGAATAAGATCCTGCTGCAATGCGACAACCTGTGCAAACGCTATCAGGAAGGCACTGTGCAAACCGACGTGTTGCATGATGTCAGCTTCAGCATTGAGGAAGGGGAGATGATGGCGATTGTCGGTTCCTCCGGTTCCGGCAAAAGTACGCTGCTGCATCTGCTCGGCGGGCTGGATACGCCAACCTCGGGTGACGTTATCTTTTCCGGTCAATCGATGAGCCAGCTCTCCGCCGCCGCCCGCGCCGACCTGCGTAACCGTGAGCTCGGCTTTATCTATCAGTTTCACCATCTGCTGCCGGATTTCACCGCGCTGGAAAACGTGGCGATGCCGCTGTTGATTGGTAAGCAAAAAGCGGCGGATATCGAGCGTCAGGCGAAAGCGATGCTGCGCGCCGTTGGGCTTGAGCACCGCAGCGACCATCGTCCGTCGGAGCTTTCCGGCGGCGAGCGTCAGCGCGTCGCGATAGCCCGCGCGCTGGTGAATAAACCACGTCTGGTGCTGGCGGATGAGCCTACCGGTAACCTTGACGCCCGTAACGCCGACAGCATTTTTCAGCTGCTTGGCGAACTGAACGTGGCGCAGCGTACCGCGTTCCTGGTCGTTACCCACGATCTGCAGCTGGCAAAACGCATGAATCGCCAGCTGGAGATGCGCGACGGTCGTCTGACCGCTGAACTCTCCCTGATGGGGGCCGAGTAATGGCTTCTCCGTTATCGTTATTGATTGCTCTGCGCTTTAGCCGCGGACGGCGGCGCGGAGGGATGGTATCGCTGATTTCGGTTATCTCAACCATCGGTATTGCGCTGGGGGTGGCGGTATTGATTGTCGGCCTGAGCGCAATGAATGGCTTTGAGCGCGAACTTAACAACCGCATTCTGGCGGTGGTTCCGCACGGTGAAATTGAGCCGGTTAATCAGCCGTGGAACAACTGGAGCGATGTACTGGCGAAGGTTGAAAAGGTCAAAGGCATCGTTGCCGCAGCGCCCTATATTAACTTCACCGGGCTGGTGGAGAGCGGCAGCAACATGCGCGCAATTCAGGTGAAAGGCGTCGATCCGCAGCAGGAGAGCCGCCTCAGCTCGCTGCCAAACTTCGTGCTGAATAATGCATGGGCCAGCTTTAAAGCCGGTGAACAGCAGGTGATTCTCGGGAAGGGCGTGGCCGATGCGCTGCACGTTAAGCAGGGGGACTGGGTCTCTATCATGATCCCGAACTCGGATGCCGAGCACCAGCTGCTGCAGCCGAAGCGCGTCAGGCTCCACGTCAGCGGTATTTTGCAGCTCAGCGGTCAGCTCGATCATAGTTTTGCCATGATCCCCATGCAGGATGCGCAGCAGTACCTTGAAATGGGCAGCAGCGTGACCGGTATCGCCATTAAAGTCACCGATGTATTCCACGCCAATACCCTGGTGCGCGATGCGGGAGAAGTGACCAATAGCTACGTTTACATCAAGAGCTGGATAGGTACCTATGGCTATATGTACCGCGACATTCAGATGATCCGCGCCATTATGTATCTGGCGATGGTGCTGGTCATTGGCGTCGCCTGTTTTAACATCGTTTCGACCCTGGTGATGGCGGTGAAAGATAAAAGCGGCGATATTGCGGTGCTGCGCACGCTTGGGGCAAAAGACGGGCTGATCCGCGCGATTTTCGTATGGTATGGTTTACTTGCCGGTTCGGTAGGGAGCCTGATTGGGGTGGCGATTGGCGTTATTTGCGCATTTAAGCTGACCTCGATTATTAACGGTATTGAGGGCCTGATCGGGCATAAATTCCTCTCCGGCGACATCTATTTTATTGACTTCCTGCCGTCAGAACTGCACTGGCTGGACGTCGTTTACGTGCTGGTGACGGCACTGTTGCTGAGTTTGCTGGCCAGCTGGTATCCCGCCCGCCGCGCCAGCCGCATTGACCCGGCGAGGGTGCTGAGTGGCCAGTAATTTATCGTCATGGTCGGCTTTGCTGACCAGTAAAGAGGAATTGCTGAAATGTACTATGGATTTGACATTGGTGGCAGCAAGATAGCGCTGGGCGTATTTGATAAAGCGCGGCGGCTGCTGTGGGAAAAACGCGTCGCTACGCCAAAAGAGAGCTACGAGGCTTTTTTGCAGGCGGTAGAGGCGCTGGTGCGGGAAGCCGATCGGCGCTTCGATTGTCAGGGCTCGGTGGGAATTGGTATTCCGGGAATGCCGGAAACTGAAGACGGCACGCTCTACGCCGCCAACGTTCCCGCCGCCAGCGGCAGGAAGCTGCGTGCCGACCTGAGCCACCGTTTGGCGCGCGACGTCCGTCTTGATAACGACGCCAACTGCTTTGCGCTTTCCGAGGCGTGGGACGATGAATTTACCCGCTATCCGCTGGTGATGGGGCTGATTCTCGGCACCGGCGTTGGCGGCGGACTGGTGCTCAACGGGAAATCGATTACCGGAAATCGCTATATTACCGGCGAGTTCGGCCATATCCGCCTGCCTGTGGATGCCCTTGAGGTGGTGGGACGCGATTTTCCGCTCACCCGCTGCGGCTGCGGCCAACTGGGCTGCATCGAAAACTATCTTTCTGGCCGCGGTTTCGCCTGGCTGTACGAACACTTTTACCAACAATCCTTAACCTCACCCGAGATCGTTGAACTTTGGCAGCAGGGCGATGCGCAGGCGCGGGAACACGTCGAGCGCTATCTCGATCTGCTGGCGGTGTGTCTTGGCAATATTTTAACGATTATCGACCCCGATCTGCTGGTGCTTGGTGGAGGATTGTCTAACTTTACTGCAATAACCGAAGGGCTGGCGCAGCGCCTGCCGCGACATCTGCTTCCCGTTGCCAGCGTGCCGCGCATTGAGCGCGCGCGTCATGGTGATGCCGGAGGTATGCGCGGTGCGGCCTTCCTTCATCTGACTCATTAATGACAGAGGTAGCTATGCAGTCGCGCCGCTTACATCGATTAAGCCGATTTCGCCGCAATAAGCGCCGGTTACGAGACCGTCTGCGTCAGCGGATTTTCTTCGGCGAAGATAAGGAGACCCCTGAAGCGATGGAAAAACCAAGAGTTGTGGTATTAACCGGCGCGGGCATCTCGGCGGAGTCGGGAATTAAAACCTTCCGCGCCGCCGATGGTCTGTGGGAAGAGCATCGGGTTGAGGATGTGGCGACGCCGGAAGGCTTTGCTCGCGACCCGGCGCTGGTTCAGGCGTTTTATAACGACCGTCGACGCCAGCTGCAAAGCCCGGAGATCGCCCCTAACGCGGCGCATCAGGCGCTGGCGCGGCTGGAAGAGGTTCTCGGTGATCATTTTCTGCTGGTGACCCAGAATATCGATAATCTCCATGAGCGCGCGGGCAACCACCGGGTGATTCATATGCACGGCGAGCTGCTGAAGGTGCGCTGCTCGTGGAGCGGACAGGTACTGAAGTGGTCCGGTGACGTTACGACGGAAGATAAATGCCACTGCTGCCAGTTTCCCGCACCGCTGCGCCCGCACGTGGTATGGTTCGGCGAGATGCCGCTGGATATGGATGAAATCTACCTTGCGCTGGCCGAGTGCGATATTTTTATCGCCATTGGCACCTCCGGGCACGTTTATCCGGCGGCAGGGTTTGTCCATGAAGCGCGGCTGCAGGGCGCCCATACGGTTGAACTAAACCTCGAGCCAAGCCAGGTCGGCAGTGAATTTGCCGAAAAGCACTATGGCCTGGCCAGCGAAGAAGTACCTCGCTATGTGGAAACGCTGCTTAAAAGGATCGCAGGCTAGTCATATCATCTTTGATAAAGAGCAATGGAATGCCAGGAGCGGCTATGGATAGCCCGTTAATCATATCTTTCATTATGTTAATTGCCACAGTAGGGGTTGGACTGTGGAGTCAATTGTGTCTGCCGCAGCTTTCCGGCACCAGAAACGTTCTGTTTATTCTGTGTCTTTTTCTCGGCATCGGATCCGCTGCTTCCTGTCTGTTTCATCTGCTCTATCTGCTGTTCGTCGGCCAGAACGCGCAGGGCGATATATCACTTATTGGTACGCTTATTACCGTAGCTGCGCTGTGGAAGCCGCTCAATTATGTCATTGGCCTGCTGGATGATATCTCAGCCAGGTATCGGGGAGAACGGAAAGGGCAGGCTGGGCCGCGCAGCAAAAAATAGCCGGTGCAGAATGGCCGATTCTGATCTTGAGGAAGCAGAGGGTAAAGATAAAATTTGCCCTCCGCGAGCGTTGTCATTCTCGCTAATTCCTGCTGGGTTAAATTCAGCGTCGTTTATGCGTCCACAGCCAGGTGGCGACAAAGGTACTGAAGCCTATCATTACCGCCCACAGGGGAACGATTTTATGCAGGGAAAAGCCCCCGCTGCTGAAGAACAGACATATGGCCTGATAAAAAAGGTTAGCTACCGTCATTGCCAGCGTGAACTTCAGCACATAGCGCCAGCGGGTAGTGAAGCGGAACCACCAGCTGAAGGCCATAAATGCCAGTACCCAGAAGAGAAAACCGAGCGGATGGCCGGGTAAATCTTTTTTCCTGGCCGTATCTGATGCGCTATACCAGGTTAGCGGCGGTGTTGGCTGCTGCAGGAGCGCGGCCTGTAAGACGTCCAGCGCAGTGTTAATTCCCTGAAACCACAGACCATGCTGCCAGTAGGCCAGGGTGTGATTTTCCACAATTAACGCCGCATGGCGAGCTTCCAGACGCGGCTGCGCCTTTCGATCGGCAACCAGTTCAGCCCGGCGGTCGTCGGTGTTGATAATCAGCAGCAGGATGCCCTGACTGTCGCCCGCCGCCATTTTTGCCGACTGTAGCAGGCGCGCTTTATTCGCCTGCGAAATATTGCTTTGCGTGGTCAGCAGAATAAATGGCGCAATTCCGGTTTGCTTTTTAAACAGTTCGGCACGGCGGGTAATATCGCGGGCGTCGGAAAGGGTATGAGTGGTATCGGTAAGATATCCCTCAATTGCCGGTGTCGATGCGGCGAAACCGGGATGAAAAAGCGAAAGAAAGAGCAACAGGGTGATTAATTTCCTCACTGGACTATCCCCGGCTTCTTTTTACTGCGAGGGCGAATAAGCTGGCTTGCTGCGGTGAAAACAATACCGATGAGCCCGACAAACCCCCATTTAAAAAAATTCATCCACCGACTGTGGATTTTGGCTTTATGCGGCTGGCCGGGAGGGTAGATCACATCGACGGTTTCGCCTTCGCTGTGTTCATAAAGGGCGTTACCGGCTCTGGATTTAAAAATCAGCGTATAGTCGGGCGTTGGGCGGAAGGCGACAACAGGATGCCAGGTGGGCTTATTGCGTTTTGACCCTATTGCATTTGGGTTGCCTCTGCGCCATTCGGTATCAACGATAATCCCGGTGGTATGAATAACGTTGCTGGTAGAGCGATACTGGTAATAAAAAATAGCGGCGGAGATCAGCATCATAACGATGCCCAAAGAGAGGAATATATAATAAAGAACTTTACCGTCCCGTTTCATGCGTACTTATCCTTGTAACACATCTTAGAACCTATGCCAGTAGGGCTATTTTACTTGCCATTAGTGCTCGATAAAATACGGAAGTATTCTGAACGCCCTTCAGGGCGGCCAGGAAGGCGAGCGTAGCGAGTCAATCCTCAACGTACTACCTGTGCTCCGGTTTCTGTGCGCTGTCCGTATCTAGACTGGCTGGGCCAGGCTCTTACTGCCGGGCCGAAGCCCGGCAGTGTAGAGAGATTAGCGACCCGCTTTCAGCTTCTGATAATACTCTTCATACAGGGTGCTGGCGCTGCCGACGTCGTTCTGCCATTCGCCTTTTTGAACAGTGTCGGCGTCCGGATAGAGCGATTTATCATTGGCAACCTCCGGGCTCAGCATCTTGCGCGCGGCAAGGTTAGGCGTCGGGTAACCGATGGTTTCCGCTACCTGTTTCGCCACTTCCGGGCGCAGCAGGAAGTTGATCAGCTTCAGCGCGCCATCGACGTTTTTGGCGTTCGCCGGAATCGACAGGCTATCCATCCAGAAGATGCCGCCTTCTTTCGGCCACACCACTTCCAGCGGAGTACCGGCCTGACGGGCAACCCACGCGGAGCCGTTCCACACCATGCCGAGGTTTACCTCGCCTTCCATATACGGGTTCGCCGGGTTATCTGAGTTGAACGCCGCGACGTTCGGCATTAGCTTTTTCAGCTCGTTATAGGCCGCTTCAATCTCTTTCGGATCGGTGGTATTGCCCGAATAACCGAGTTTACGCAGCGCAACCTGGAACACTTCACGCGCGTCGTCGGTCAGCAGCAGGCTGCTCTTATACTCCGGCTTCCACAGATCCGCCCAGCTGGTGACGGTTTTCGGATCGATCTCATCGCTGTTAATACCAATGGCGGTCGCGCCCCAGATATAGGGAATCGAGTAGTCGTTATTCGGGTCAAACGGCTTGTTCAGCATTTCAGGATCGAGATTAGCGAAGTTAGTCAGCTTGCTCTTATCGATCTTTTGCAGCATGCCTTCTTTGCGCATTTTATCGACGAAGTAGGTGGACGGCACCACCAGATCGTAGGCGCCGTTTTTATAGGTTTTGAGCTTGGCGTACATGGTCTCGTTCGACTCATAGGTCGAATAGATAACCTTGATTCCGGTCTCTTTAGTGAACTGCTCCAGCAGACCCGGCGGTACGTACTCGGTCCAGTTATAGAAATAGAGCGTTTTGCTATCGTCCGCGTGCGCGGCGCTCATTCCGACTGCCAGAGCGCCCGCTGCGAGCAGGTGGCGTGACCATTTTTTCATTTTAACGTCCCCTGAGTTTTATCACGTGCAATTATCTGGCTGGCAATGACCATCACCAGCGACAGAACCAACAGAATGGTCGCCAGTGCATTAACTTCTGGCGATACCCCAACTTTGACCATCGAATAGATCTTCAGCGGCAGGATCTCATAGCCCGGTCCGGTCACGAATGAAGAAACCACGACATCATCCATCGACAGGGTAAAGCTCAGCAGCCATCCCGCAGCTACCGCGGGCAGCGCCAGCGGCAAAATGATTTTCCGCAAAATAGTCATTTCGCTGGCGCCAAGATCTTTTGCTGCTTCCAGCATCCGCACGTCGAAGCCTTTCAGGCGCGAAAATACCGTGACCACCACAAAGGGCAGACAGAAGGTGATATGCGAAAACAGCAGCGACCAGAATCCCAGCTGAATACCAATCAGCATAAACAGCACCAGCAGCGAAATCGCCATCACAATATCCGGCGACATCATCACCACGAACAGCATACCGCTGACGAACGGCTTACCGCGAAAGCGATAGCGGTAGAGCGCCACGGCAGTCAGCGAGCCGATAAGCGTAGCGAAGGTAGCCGACAGCACCGCCATGGTCAGCGAGTGCTGCGCCGCCTGCAGCAGGCTATCGTTGTTCATCAGCAGGCTGTACCAGTTGGTGGTAAAACCCTGCCAGTTAATGCCGAATCGCGAACTGTTAAACGAGTTAACGATCAGGATAATAATGGGAATGTAGAGATAGGCATAAATGGCGGTCATAAAGCCGCCGCGCAGCAGTCGACCGATCATTCCAGCTCCACCTTTTTATTCAGTAAACGCTCGGCGCGCCAGTAAATCAGCAGCATTAGCCCCATCACCAGCGTGAGCGTGATGCTGGTAGCTGCGCCGAACGGCCAGTCGCGAATGTTAAGAAACTGGCTCTTAATGACGTTGCCAACCAACAGGTTTTTCGCACCGCCCATCAGATCGGAGACGTAGAACAGCCCCATTGCCGGAAGCATTACCAGCAGACAGCCGGCAATGATGCCCGGCATGGTCAAAGGAATGATGATGCGGATAAAGGTTTGCAGTTTGCTGGCACCAAGATCTTTCGCCGCCTCCAGCAGCGGGCGATCGAGCTTCTCGATGCTGGAGTAGAGCGGCATTACCATAAACGGCAGCAGAATATAGACCAGGCCGATAATAACCGCAGAGGGCGTATACATGATGCGCAGCGGCGTATCGATGACCCCCAGCCACAGCAAAAATTCGTTAAGGTAACCCTTAGTACTGAGGAAGATCTTCAGCCCGTAGATACGAATCAGCGAATTGGTCCAGAACGGCACGATCAGCAGAAACAGCATCAGCGGACGAACCTTCTCCGGCAGCCTTGCCAGAAACCAGGCGAAAGGATAGCCCAGCGCCAGGCAGGCCAGCGTCGCCAGCAGCGCCATATTCAACGAGTGCAGCAGGACGTCGTAGTAAAGCGGGTCGAGCAGGCGCGCGTAGTTATCCAGCGTAAAGACCAGCTTGACGAAGTTGGTATCGTCGCGGGTCAGGAAGCTGGTGGCGATAATCATCAGGTTGGGCAAAAAGACAAACAGCACAAGCCAACCCACGATGGTGGCGATCACCACATTCTGGAATTTACTTGTGTTCTTCATCGGCCAGCACAACCTCCCAGCTTTCTACCCAGTTAATGGCCATTTTCTGGTCGAGAGAGTGGTCAAAATCAGGATCGTCTTCATTAAAGAATTCGCTGACCATCACCATCTTGCCGTTTTCCAGTTCGACCACCGATTCCAGCGTCATGCCTTTATAGTTGCGTTCGCGGATATAGCCTATCAGGCCGTCGGCTTCATTACTGTGGTGAATCTCATCAACCCGCAGGTCTTCCGGACGCAGCAGAACGTTAAGCTGCTGGCCTTTTTCAACGGCGAAGTTGACGTAGATATTGCATTCGCGACCCTCGACGCTGGCGCGCACCCGCTGTTCGTCAACCCGTTCGATGACCGTAGCGTTAAAGATATTGATCTCGCCAATAAAGCTGGCGACAAACAGGTTTTTCGGCTCTTCGTAGATTTCGCGCGGCGTACCGTCCTGCTCAATTTTACCGTCGCGCATCACCACGATGCGGTCGGACATGGTCAGCGCTTCTTCCTGATCGTGGGTGACGAAAACAAAGGTAATACCGAGCTTACGCTGCAGCGCTTTCAGCTCGTTTTGCATCTGCTTACGCAGTTTATAGTCGAGGGCGGAGAGTGATTCATCAAGCAGCAGCAGACGCGGCTTGTTGACCACCGCCCGGGCGATGGCGACGCGCTGCTGCTGCCCGCCGGAGAGCTGATGCGGCTTACGCTGGGCGAACTCTTCAAGCTGCACCATCCGCAGAGCATCGTGGACGCGGGGGGCGATTTCCGCCGCCGGGGTTTTTTGCATGCGCAGGCCAAAGGCGACGTTTTCGAACACCGTCATGTGCGGAAATAGCGCATAGCTTTGAAAGACGGTGTTGACGTGGCGGTTTTCCGCCGGGATATGGGTGATGTCTTGATCTTCGAGATGGATGAGGCCGCTATCGACGCTTTCCAGCCCGGCGATAAGACGAAGAACGGTTGTTTTACCGCAGCCAGAGGGGCCAAGCAGGGTGAGAAACTCACCGTTGTTGATGGTCAGATTGAGGTCGGATATTACCGTTTTACCATCAAAGCTTTTGCGAATTCCCGCCAGCTGAACCAGCGGAGAACGCGAACGCGGTTGTATATTCAATTTTTGACTCTGTCCCATGTAGACGCAACGGAAAGCTGACCGATGCGGGGTTTGTGGTTAACCTACCTTTGGGTATGCACATAAAATAATAAGGCCGAGCATTCTACGGCAAACGCTGGTAATCGCCAATGATTGAAACGCCATGATGGGCTACCTTTACAACATTCTCGTTCTAAATGTATTAAATTCTTATTTGCCGGGCTAAAAATGACCTGACGCAATATTTGTCTTTTCCGGCTTATCAATAATGTTGTCACAAAAGAAGAGGGTGGCTACATGGATAAATTGCTTGAGCGTTTTTTACAGTACGTTTCTTTGGATACGCAGTCGAAGCCTGGCGTGCGTCAGGTACCGAGCACGGAAGGACAGTGGAAGCTGTTACGTCTGCTTCAGGCGCAGCTGCAAGAAATGGGACTGGTGAACGTAACGCTGAGTGAGAAAGGGACCATCATGGGTACCCTGCCGGCTAACGTTGCGGGCGATATTCCGGTGATTGGTTTTATTTCCCATGTCGATACATCACCTGATTTCAGCGGTAAAAATGTTAATCCGCAGATTGTAGAAAACTATCGCGGCGGTGATATCGCCCTCGGTATTGGCGATGAGGTGCTCTCGCCGGTGATGTTCCCCATACTGCATCAGCTGCTCGGGCAGACGTTGATCACCACCGATGGTAAAACGCTGCTTGGCGCGGATGATAAAGCGGGGATCGCTGAAATTATGACCGCGCTGGCAACGCTAAAGGCGAAGAATATCCCCCACGGCGATATTCGCGTGGCATTTACTCCGGATGAAGAAGTAGGCAAAGGGGCGAAGCATTTCGATGTTGCCGCCTTTGATGCCCGCTGGGCCTATACCGTCGACGGCGGCGGTGTAGGCGAGCTGGAGTTCGAGAACTTCAACGCCGCCTCGGTGACGATTAAGATCGTTGGCAATAACGTACATCCGGGCACCGCGAAAGGGGTGATGGTCAATGCGTTGTCGCTGGCGGCGCGCATTCATGCCGAGGTGCCTGCCGACGAAGCGCCGGAAACCACCGAAGGTTACGAGGGGTTTTACCATCTGGCCAGCATCAAAGGCACGGTCGATCGCGCGGATATGCACTACATCATCCGCGATTTTGACCGTAAACAGTTTGAAGCCCGCAAGCGCAAAATGATGGAGATTGCCAAAAAGGTCGGTAAAGGGCTGCATCCGGATTGCTATATAGAGCTGGTAATTGAGGACAGCTATTACAATATGCATGAGAAGGTAATGGCGCATCCGCACGTGGTGGAGATTGCCCGCCAGGCGATGATCGATTGTCAGATTGACCCGGAAATGAAGCCGATTCGCGGCGGTACCGACGGCGCGCAGCTCTCCTTTATGGGGCTGCCATGCCCGAATCTGTTTACCGGCGGCTATAACTACCACGGTAAGCACGAGTTTGTGACCCTTGAAGGTATGGAAAAGGCGGTACAGGTAATTGTGCGTATTGCCGAGCTGACGGCAAAACGCAGTGCATAATAGCTGTTTTCCCGGATTGGGTTTACAGCTGTCTGCGGACCAGTAGCCCGGCTAAGCGCCGCGCGAGCCGGGAAGCCGTAGCGCGGATGCCTCAAGCTGGCACATTTCCGGGTGGCGGCGTTCGACGGTACTTGTCTGGGCTACCGTAGGCCCGGTAAGGCGTTAGCCATTACCGGGCAAGCTACGTCAATCCTCAAAGAACCAGTAGCCGCTGTTGACCAGGGCGGCCAGTAGGGCGAGGAAAGAGGGATCTTCCAGGGCATCGCCGAGATGCTCTGCCTTTAACGTCAGGTGGGTTGCCAGGGCATCCAGCGCCGGGCGGTGTGGGGAGTTAATTTTCTCGCCGTTAACAAACACTTCACCATCAATTCGCAGCACGCGCAGGCCGCCGAGACGCGTCAGTTTATCGCCCTGCTGCAGGGCATCGTAAATTTCATCGGGCTGGTACGGCGGCTCCGGGGGAGCCACGTCCAGCTCGTGACGGGACTGAGTGATAAACTCGCCAAACCACTGTTTAAAGTGCTCCGGCTGGTTAATCAGCCCCAGCATCATATCGCGCAGGCGGTCCAGCTCGACGGGCAGAATATCCGCAGGGTGCTCACGCGACGGCACGTCCGGGTCGGCGTAGCGCTGGCTGCCCAGTTCACGCTGCAGTATATAATCGGCAAAGCCGCTGAACAGTTCGCGAGCGTTGGGCGCCCGATAGCCGACCGAGTAGTTGAGTGAATTTTCCAGCGAATAGCCTTCGTGTGGGAATCCCGGCGGAATATAAAGAATATCGCCCGGCTCCATCTCTTCATCAATTATTGCTTCAAACGGGTCGACCTGCAGCAGGTCCGGATGCGGACAGTGCTGTTTCATCGGCATCTTTTCACCCACGCGCCAGCGGCGGCGGCCGGTACCCTGAATGATAAACACGTCATACTGATCGAGGTGAGGACCAACGCCGCCGCCGGGGACGGAAAATGAAATCATCAGATCGTCAATACGCCAGTCGGGGAGGGCGCGGAAGGGGTGCATCAGCGCCGCCGTTGGCTGGTGCCAGTTATTTACCGCCTGCACCAGCAGCGACCAGTTATTTTCGCTCAGGTGATCGTAGCTCTCAAACGGACCGTGGCTGACCTGCCATTTACCGTCCTGATGACTGACCAGGCGACTATCGACTTCGCTCTCCATCGCCAGTCCGGCCAGTTCGTCCGGGCTTAACGGATCGACGAAATTTGCAAAGCCCCGTTTCAGCACCACCGGGCGTTTTTGCCAGTAGCGTTCGATAAAGTCGGGCCAGTTAAGCGTTAGTTGATAATCCATATTTATATTCCACAGCAGGTGTCTGTTAGGGATTATAACGGATGCGGCACCAGCATGATGCAGGCGCCGTTAAAAAACACTGTTTTAGCTCTCTTTATCTTCCAGCCCCTGGCGGCCAAAGATCACTTCCATGCAGGCGCCGCCGAGCAGGCTGTCTTCGGTGAGGATGCGGCCATCGTATTGTTCAACAATATCGCGGGCGACCGAGAGACCTACGCCCTGTCCGGGGCGCAGGGTATCGGCTCGCTGGCCGCGATCGAACACCGCGTCGCGCATCGTTTTCGGGATCCCCGGACCGTCATCTTCAACCAGAATATGCAGGTGGTTATCGTTACTCTGACGTACGGAAACTTCGACAAACTCAAGACAGTATTTGCAGGCGTTATCGAGCACGTTGCCCATGACTTCCATAAAATCGTTTTTTTCGCCGACAAAACTGATTTCAGGTGATATATCAAGAGTAATGTTCACGCCTTTGCGCTGATAGACCTTATTCAGCGCCGAGATCAGGCTGTCGAGCAGCGGGGCGATAGGATGCAATTCACGGCTCAGCAGCGAGCCGCCGCTGCGCATGCTGGCGCGGTGCAGATAGTAGCCAATCTGCTGCGAGATGCGGCTAATCTGCTCCAGCATTACCGGCTCCGCTTCGTTAACGCTGAGATTCTCGCCGCGCATGGAACGTAGGGTGCTTTGCATGACCGCGAGAGGCGTTTTCAGACTATGGGTCAGATCGGTCAACGTTGTGCGGTACCTATCGTAGCGCTCGCGTTCGCTTTTCAGCAGACGGTTAAGGTTGCTGACCAGCCGCGTAAGCTCACGGGTGGTGTTCGGATTGAGCATTTCACGGTGATGTTCTTCCAGTTCGCGCACTTCTTTGGCCAGCGATTCGATTGGGCGCAAACTCCACCAGGCCGCGATCCATAGCAGCGGGATCACCAGCAGCAGGTTAGCCGCGAGGACGTATATAAACCAGCTCCACACCATATAGGAGCGTTTAAGCTCGACGGGAATCGTGTCGACCACCACGATACTAAGCTGTGGCATAGTGCTGGTGGCCGGATAGATATTGACCGCCACCGAGTGGGTCATTTCGGAAGAGTCGTCTTCTTCCCTGATCGCATCAAGCTGCTGCTGAATTTCATCGTTGTTATGTTGCAGCATACTGCTGCTGTTAACATCGGCCTCAATCTCGTGAAAACCGTTATCTTTAAGCCATTCCGGATGTATACGTTTCGCCAGCCACGGGACATCGCGCTGTGTCCACAAAAGATGGCCATTAGCGTCATAAATCAGCGTCACCGTAGGGCTTTGCATGTTGAGATTTTCGGGGATATCAACATCAATGGTATTGTTTTCCCACTTCGCCAGCATATAGAACAGGTTGCTCTCGCCGCGCAGCAGGCGGAAGGTGGTTTTATCAAAGCTTACGCTATAGCCGACCAGCGCGACCATACCATAAGAGAGCGACAGTACCAGCACCACGGCGGCCGTCGCCAGCAGAAAGCGGATGCGTAACGATAGCGGCAGAATATGCCGCAGCAGCCCTTTCATCCGCGTAATTCGAAAAGATAGCCCTGGCCGCGCACGGTTGTAATCACATCCTGCGGATATTCAGCCTGAATTTTTTTGCGCAACCGACCCATCAGGACATCGATAGTGTGGCTTTCACGCAGTTCGGCGTCGGGATAGAGTTGTAGCATCAGCGAGTCTTTGCTGACCACTTTACCCCGGTTACGGATCAGCGTTTCCATAATGGTGTATTCAAACGCCGTCAGCTTGATGGGCCGGTCGTTAATCGACACTTCGCGCCGCGATAAATCTACCTGGAACGGCGCAAGGGAGATAACCTGCGATGCCAGACCGCTGTTACGCCGCAGAAGAGCCTGCATGCGGGCGGCGACCTCTTCAATATGGAATGGCTTGGTGACGTAATCATCCGCTCCGGCGCTCAACACCTCGACTTTATCCTGCCAGCCTTCGCGCGCGGTCAGCACCAGTATGGGTACCGATACGTCGTGACTACGCCAGCGACGAATCAGCGAAAGGCCATCTTCATCCGGCAGCCCAAGATCGACGATGGCAATGTCCGGAACGTGTTCACCCAGATAGTAATCCGCTTCCTTTGCGTCCTCCGCCGCATCTACCTGATGGCCCAGTTCCTGTAGCTGAACTTTTAGGTGATGGCGCAGCAGAGCGTTGTCCTCAACTACGAGTACGCGCATGCCAATTCTCCATTTTATTCATGATTTGAATAGTTTAGCGCTTATTATACACCTTTAACATAAACGGCTGTTAAATAAAGAATTTTATTTAATTTTTTGTACCTCAGTCTCATGAGATGTCAGGAAGAGTCCATCTTCTGCTACAGGCGACATCATGGGTACCGGCCGCAGCGTACGTTTATCGATCAATACGGAGTGGGGTTCACCATCGGCAAACAGATGCTGCTCTCCCCACTGGCGAAGCGCTACAACTACGGGGAATAAACGCTCTCCTTTTGCCGTCAACACATATTCCTGATAAGCCGTGCCGTCTGAAGCGGATTGCGTAGTGAGAATACCGCAGTCTACCAATTTGTGCAGACGGTCAGAGAGAATATTACGCGCCATGCCGAGGTTTCGCTGGAAATCGCTGAAGCGGCGCATGCCATCAAAGGCATCACGCACAATTAACAAGGACCAGCGATCGCCGATCAGATCGACGCTGCGGGCTACGGGGCAGGTTTCGTTGTGCTTTTTTTCACGCGGCGGCATGGACTCTCCGAACGGCTGATTTAACTAGTTGCATTTTAAAACCACATGCTCTAGCCTTCAACTAGTTTTATTTTGCAACTAGATTGTGAAGGGGGAATGATGAAAGCGTCAACGATAGCGCCATCGCTAATGGATCCTGCAACGGTTATGCCTCGTAGTCTGGTTTGGCTATTTGCTGTGGCCAGCGGCCTGAGCGTGGCAAACGTCTATTACGCGCAGCCGCTGCTCGACGCGTTAGGCCGAGATTTTGCCATTAGCGACGCCGCCATTGGCGGCGTAATTGCGGCGACTCATATTGGCTGCGCTCTGGCATTGTTACTGCTGGTACCGCTGGGCGATCGGGTGAATCGCCGTCGTCTGATGGCGACGCAGGTAGTTCTGCTCATCGCCGCGCTGGCGACGGTGAGTATGGCGTCCAGCACAGCGATGCTGTTGGGGAGCATGCTTGCCGTTGGCCTGTTGGGTACCGCGATGACGCAGGGGTTAATCGCTTATGCAGCCAGCGCCGCCTCGCTCCATGAACAGGGGCGTGTAGTGGGCGCTGCGCAGGGTGGGGTATTTATCGGGTTGCTGTTGGCGCGGGTATTCTCCGGGGGCATTAGCGATCTCTTTGGCTGGCGCGGGGTATATATCTGCGCCGCTTTACTGATGCTGGGGATCGCGTTTCCGCTGTGGCGGCGGCTGCCGGTTTTAGCCGCTGCGCCCACCTCCTTAAGCTATCCCCGGCTTTTGATATCGATGCTGACGCTGCTGCGCCAGGAAAAAGTGCTTCAGATTCGCGGGGTGCTGGCATTATTGATGTTTGCCGCATTTAATATCTTCTGGAGCGCGCTGGTTTTGCCGCTTAGCGCTCCGCCTTTCAGCTTTTCTCATACTGAGATTGGCGCCCTGGGCCTGGTAGGGGTTATCGGCGCTCTGGCGGCGGGACGAGCCGGTAAATGGGCCGATCGCGGATATGGGCAGCGCACCAGCGCCATCGCCCTGATAATATTACTGATTGCCTGGTGGCCTTTATCGCTGATGGCATGGTCGCCAGCGGCGTTGCTGATTGGCATTGTACTGCTGGATCTCGGCGGTCAGGCGCTGCATGTCACCAATCAAAGCATGATTTTTCGTACCCGTCCCGAAGCGCACAGCAGGCTGGTGGGCCTGTATATGCTGTTTTATGCGCTCGGGAGCGGCCTGGGGGCGATATCCACGACTGCGGTATATGCGAGCGCAGGATGGCAGAGCGTCTGTCTGCTGGGAGCATCAGTCAGCCTGCTGGCGCTGCTGTTCTGGTGGATGACCCGGGGCGTAATGAATCGCTATGATGGTGGAGAAAGATAGCAGAGAGCGAGTGGTGGTGTTGGTTTTTTATATAATATAGCGGATGTCGTTTTGAACGATGACGCGGGAGCGTAAATCATGTCACAACAGAAAAGTGTTGATTGGGTCCGACTGGCCCAGTCGTCCACCAATATTGAGCGTATTGAAGCCTTCTTCGGCGGCCACGGTTATGAACCCCACAGGCATGATACTTACGCCATTGGCCAGACGCTCTCCGGCGTGCAACGCTTTCACTATCGCGGTGGCCTGCAGCATAGCCTTCCCGGTGGCACGATGGTTTTGCATCCCGATGAAGTCCATGACGGCGATGCAGGAACCGAAGAAGGGTTTCGCTATCGGATGGTGTATATTGAGCCCGCGCTGATTCAACAGATCCTTGGCGGCAAGCCATTGCCCTTTATTCCTGGCGGAATTTCCAGCGATCCGCGCTTGCTGCGCGCCGCGGTTCCGTTGCTGAAAGACGTCAATGCCAGCTTCGCGCCTCTGGAGGAGGAGGACGCGCTGTACGATCTGGCGCAGACGCTGGCCGCCGTCGGCGGCCAGCGCTTTCGACGTCGGGCCTTCGATTATCCCGCCGCAGAGAGGGCTCGGGAATATGTCTACACCTGTTTTGCTCAGAACATCACCCTCGATACCCTGGCGAACGTCAGCGGCAGAGACCGCTGGAGCCTGAGCCGCGATTTCAGGGCGCTGTTTGGTACCAGCCCTTGGCGTTACGTGATGATGCGGCGCCTCGATTTTTGCCGCCAGCGGATGCTGGCAGGGGATAATCTGGCGGATATCGCAGCCCACGCGGGCTTTGCCGACCAAAGCCATATGACGCGTCAGTTCATCAGCCGTTTTGGCCTCTCTCCTGGCCGCTGGCTGAAGTTTGTCCGCGCCTGATTCGCCGCAAGTTGCACAATCGTTCAATCTCTGCGGTGGGGATTTTATCTATGCTGACAGCCTTTATCTCAAGGAGTCAGCTCATGTATCAATCGATTAATATCGCGCAGAAATTCACTCTCTTCACCGAGCAGTGGCAGCCGAAGGTGGTGGCCGAAATGAATGATTATCAATTCAAGTTGGTCAGGATCCTCGGCGACTTTATCTGGCATAGCCATCCGGAAACGGATGAAACCCTGATCGTACTGGAGGGTGTGCTGCGCCTGGATTTTCGCGATAAGTATCTGCTGCTTCAGGCCGGCGAAATGATCGTTATACCCCGGGGTGTTGAGCATAAAACCTCGGCGGAAAAGGAAACCAAACTCATGCTGGTCGAGCCGTGCGGCGTCCTGAATACAGGGAATAAGGGCGGAGATCGTACCGCGGTGAACGACGTCTGGATTTAACGATTGCGGCGGCAGGGCGGATATGAAACCCTCTTTCCTAAGTGGAAAGAGGGTTGTCGGTCTTACTTCAGTTCGTCAACCATAGTGGTCGCGCGGCCGATATAGTTAGCCGGGGTCATCGCTTTCAGGCGGACTTTTTCCTCTTCCGGCAGCGCCAGGCTGTCGATGAACTGCTGCATGCCTTCGGCGTCAACGCGCTTGCCGCGGGTCAGCTCTTTCAGCTTCTCGTATGGCTTTTCAATGCCGTAGCGGCGCATCACGGTCTGAATTGGCTCTGCCAGAACTTCCCAGTTGTGATCCAGTTCATCCAGCAGGCGATCCTGATTCAGCTCCAGCTTGCTCACGCCTTTCAGGGTAGATTGATAGGCAATCAGCGCGTAGCCGATGCCTACCCCGAGATTACGCAGGACGGTGGAGTCGGTCAGGTCGCGCTGCCAGCGGGAAACCGGCAGTTTGCTCGCCAGATGCTGCATAACCGCGTTAGCCAGACCGAGGTTGCCTTCAGAGTTTTCGAAGTCGATCGGGTTTACTTTATGCGGCATGGTGGAGGAGCCGATTTCGCCAGCAATCGTCTTCTGCTTGAAATGATTAAGCGCGATGTAGCCCCACACGTCACGATCGAAATCAATCAGGATAGTGTTAAAGCGCGCGATGCAGTCGAACAGCTCGGCAATATAGTCGTGCGGCTCAATTTGAGTCGTGTACGGGTTCCACTGGATACCCAGCGAGGTAACGAACTCTTCGCTGAACTGATGCCAGTCCACTTCCGGATAGGCGGCGATGTGGGCGTTATAGTTACCAACCGCGCCGTTGATTTTGCCAAGGATTTCAATCTGGTTCAGCTGACGATACTGACGCTCCATACGGTAAGCAACGTTCGCCATCTCTTTACCCATGGTGGAAGGCGTCGCTGGCTGACCGTGAGTACGGGATAGCAGCGGAATATCGCGATACTGAACCGCCAGGTCTTTAACCGCATCGATCAGCTTGCGCCAGTAAGGCAGGATCACCTCGTCGCGAGCGGTTTTCAGCATCAGCGCGTGCGACAGATTGTTGATGTCCTCGGAGGTGCAGGCGAAGTGAATGAACTCGGAAACCGCATGCAGTTCAGCGATATCGGCTACTTTTTCCTTGAGGAAATACTCTACTGCTTTGACATCATGGTTAGTGGTGCGCTCGATAGTTTTGATGCGCTCTGCATCTTCTACGCTGAAATCGGCGACGATTTTATCAAGGTAACCGTTTGCGTCAGCAGCAAAAGCAGGAACTTCCTTAATCGCTGCGTGCGCGGCCAGCTTTTGCAGCCAACGAACTTCTACCTGAACACGGAATTTCAGCAAACCGAATTCGCTGAAGATACCGCGCAGCGCGCTGACTTTATCGCCGTAGCGGCCGTCGACTGGGGACACGGCGGTCAGTGAGGATAATTCCATAAATCATAACTCCGGGGTTAAATGAGCAAGAATTTGTTTTGCCTGGTTAACCAGACGATTACGAGAAAACATTAGCTGCAGACGTCCGCCGCCAACCTGGTGCCAGAGCACCGCAGCGCGAATACCGGCCAACAGGGCAGAGCGAACCTTCGCCTGAACCTGAGGGCTTTGCAGCACGGCTGGGGAGCCGGTAACCTGAATCCGCGGGCCCAGCGGGCTAATGACATCAACATAGATGCCGGCCATCGCGCTGAGCAGCGTCTCGGATTGCAGATCGAAATGTTCCAGCTGACGGCGCAGGCCACCGATTCGGTTGCCAAGGGTATCCATTGCTCCTTTGCTGGCGGCAAGTTTACGCTCCAGCACCATCAGGCTTAAAGTATAGCGAGTGAGTTCGGCATTCAGCCCCTGGCGACTGCTGGTGTTCAGCACGCCGATGAGGGTTTCCAGCCCGAGGCGAAGATTGGCTTCGCTACCACCGAACACCGCCAGCGTTGAATCAGGGTCGAGATCGATGATGCTGTTCAGCGATACATGCAGGGCATCGCTATCGCAATGGCCCTGGTGCGCCAGTTCCTGAACCAGACGCGCGGCCTGGCAAACGCCGGCCAGCGCCAGCGTAATGTCATAATAATTCTTCGCCACACATTCTCCTTGTAAACCGCGGCGTGCCCGATTCGCGCATTCCGCAGCAAAAACGTCTGTCAGGCCTGCAGCGGCAAGCGCTGTTCGATAATCCCGCCGCCAAGACATATTTCACCGCTGTAGAAGACCGCCGACTGGCCTGGCGTGACGGCGGCAACCGGCTCATCAAAAATAACTTCGATGCGATCGTCATCCAGCGCTTTCACGGTGCAGGGGATATCAGTCTGGCGGTAGCGGGTTTTAACCGTACAGCGCAGCGTACCTGTTAACGGCTGACGATCGACCCAGTGCAGCTGCTGGGCTATCAGGCCAACAGACATCAGACGTGGATGGTCGTGGCCCTGAGCGACAATCAGAATATTGTTTTCGACGTCCTTATCGACCACATACCACGGGTCTTCGCCGCCGTCTTTGATACCGCCGATGCCCAGACCCTTACGCTGCCCAAGCGTGTGATACATCAGCCCCTGATGCTCGCCAACTTCATCGCCGTCAACGCTGATGATTTTGCCTGGCTGAGCGGGCAGGTAGCGGCCGAGGAAGTCGCGGAATTTCCGTTCGCCGATAAAACAGATGCCGGTGGAGTCTTTTTTCTTCGCGGTGATGAGATCCAGCTCTTCGGCGATTTTACGCACCTGCGGTTTTTCCAGCTCCCCTACCGGGAACAGGCTTTGCGCGATTTGCTCATGGCTCAAGGTATAAAGAAAATAGCTCTGGTCTTTATTACCATCGAGCCCGCGCAGCAGCTGGCTCTTGCCGTTAACGTCGGCGCGGCGCACGTAGTGGCCGGTAGCGATGTAGTCGGCGCCGAGATCTTCTGCGGCAAATTCCAGGAAGGCTTTAAATTTGATTTCTTTATTACACAGAATATCCGGATTAGGCGTGCGACCGGCCTTATATTCCTCGAGGAATAACTCGAACACGTTGTCCCAGTATTCTGCGGCGAAATTTACGGTGTGAAGTTCAATCCCCAGCTTATCGCAGACCGCCTGCGCGTCGGCAAGATCCGCCGCAGCGGTGCAGTATTCCTCGCCATCGTCTTCTTCCCAGTTCTTCATGAACAGGCCTTCCACCTTATACCCTTGCTGGAGAAGCAGGTAAGCGGAAACTGAGGAATCAACCCCGCCGGACATGCCGACGATCACTTTTTTCTGGCTTTCAGACATTGGAATACTCACTACATTGAACTTCGAGGCGGCGTATTCTAGCACGCGTCATCCGTTGAGGCACCCCCTGTAAACGGCCAGTTAAATTCGCCAATTAGCGACAGCGGGTAGCGCGGATCCTGCTGGTAGCTGCGAATGCTTTCGGCAACCAGTTGAGAACGCAGATTTGTCGCGTTAAGAATTTCCTCAGCGCTGAGCCACAGGCAGCGATCGATATCGCTATCATGAGGCTCGGTAGCGCACGTATCGTTAAGCTCAATAGCAAACAGAAAACGCAGGAATGGGGTGCGATCCGGGGCTATCCATTGATGCAGGCGAATAAAGTGCTGCGGCGTGGCGCGGATGCCGGTCTCTTCCCACAGCTCGCGTTCTGCTGCCTGTACCAGCGTTTCATCGGCTTCGAGGTGACCCGCTGGCTGATTCCACAGCGCTTTACCGTTGATGGTTTCCTCAACAATCAAAAACTTGCCCTTTGCGTGCACCACGCAGGCGACGGTGACGTGTGGTTTAAACATATTGCATCCTTATCATTTATGGTGCGAACCCTTCTGCGACATCTGGCCAGCGAATTTCGCCACTGAGTTTATCAACGCTGATATAAGCGATAGCGGGCGCCGTTTCCGGGTCGCCTGCACCGCGACAATGCTCCGATTGGTGGTCTTCCCGCACAATTATCCGGATCTCTTTTTTAGCGCTCCAGCTTTCATAAAATATACAGCTATAGTCGTGACGTAAATTAAGTGTTACCAGGCGCGAAGCTTTGTCCGTCGATAACGGGTTGATATCTTCACGATAGCTATCGCCCCGGTTTAGAGGGATGAGGCGTGATTTTTTCAGCCAGCCGCGCACGATATGGCGATCGGCGGTGTAATAGACGGCCTCAATAAAATCATCTTTGGATTGTTCCTGCACCGAAACGGTATCCCCGGGAACCAGAAAAAGGGTGTTGCTGCGGCACTGTTCGTCGGGCATTGCGTAGAACCATGACCGACCGGATCCTTGTATCTGGTAGAGGTTATCCTGCCCGGGCGCGTCAGTTTCGCGTTGCTGCATCGCTTTCTTCGCCCATTGCCGGCACTGGTTGCTTACGGGCAAGGGATTATCCTGTATCGCCAGACCGTCAGCATTCACCCAGCCAGTGGCAAATTGTCCGTTGGCATCGCGGAAACGAATGTACCGATACTGTTGGCTAAGAGAGTCACCCGGCACCATGCTGCGGAGCACCTCGACGTTATCGCCTGCAATCAGAAATGCCGGAAGTTCGCATTTAGCCGCCGGGGCGGAGTGAAAATGCAGTCGGCCAGACGTTTTTACCTGCGCGGAATCATAGATGTAGCTTGCTTCTCCGGCGGCGATGCCAGCGAGAACTTCACAACTCTCCTCAGCAAAACAGCATGATGAAATGCAGCATAAACCTAATGCACTCAAAAGGTGTAAACGCATATTTTTCTTCCCTGAAACGACAGTATGCCGCTTTATTATCAGATAGCTGACAAAGTACATATCTGTTGAAATTGCCCGGCGACGCTTCGTTTGCGCGGGCCTACGGAGTGTAGTGAACCCGGTTTGTCCTCAGCCTTTTATTATTCTACTTTTTGCCATTCGCCGTCAGCCAGACCATCCAGCGTATAGCCGCCCATCGCATAACGAATCAAGCGTAGCGTAGGATAGCCGACGTGAGCTGTCATGCGTCTGACCTGGCGGTTACGCCCCTCATAAAGCGTGATTTTTAGCCAACTAGTGGGAATCGATTTGCGCTCGCGGATTGGCGGATTACGCGGCCATAGCCACTCGGGTTCCGCGACCAGCTCAGCTCCGGCGGGTAGGGTTGGACCATCATTCAGAGTGACGCCGTCGCGCAAGGCGGCCAGCGCATCAGCGGATGGTTCACCTTCGACCTGAACATAATAAATTTTACCCGTGCGCTTGCCCGGCTGGGTGAGCGCCGCCTGCAGCACGCCGTCGTTGGTCAGCACCAGCAGACCTTCGCTATCGCGGTCAAGGCGGCCCGCTGCGTAAACGCCGGCGACCGGAATAAAATCTTTGAGCGTGCTGCGTCCAGATTCATCGGTAAATTGTGGCAACACATCGTATGGTTTATTGAACAAGATCACAGTTTTTGGTTGGCGTTCTTTACGTTGTCTGGTGTCTTGTTGCTTGCTGAATCGCTCAACGCGATGTTTTCTAAATGAAGTTTTTTGCATGGTATTTTCAGGCTAACTTAATTGCCGCATTATAGCCTAATTACGAATGCCTTTCATGGACGCAAACATTCAGGTAGTATTGACATGCTCATTACAAATTATTAACAAAAAGCTGCTCAAACCGCTTCGCATTGCAGGAAGGCGACACGGACGCGAAATCTCCGGTTAGCGGGATATTCCGATGACAAGAGTGGGCGATTAAAGCCAACGCCCGGCTAGCGTGAAGAGGGAAGAGCAGAACCAGAAGCGCTCGAAGGAGAGGTTAATGGAAAGCAAAGTAGTAGTTCCGGCGGAAGGTCAAAAAATCACCCTGCAAAACGGCAAGCTGAACGTCCCTAATAACCCGATTATCCCGTTCATTGAAGGTGATGGTATCGGCGTTGACGTTACTCCGGCGATGCTGAAAGTGGTTGATGCAGCCGTTGAGAAAGCCTATAAAGGCGAGCGTAAAATTTCCTGGATGGAAGTTTACACCGGTGAAAAATCGACCCAGGTTTATGGCCAGGATGTCTGGCTGCCTGCCGAAACTCTTGATCTGATTCGTGAATATCGTGTTGCTATCAAAGGCCCTCTGACCACGCCAGTAGGCGGCGGCATCCGTTCTCTGAACGTCGCTCTGCGTCAGGAACTGGACCTCTACGTTTGTCTGCGCCCGGTTCGTTACTATCAGGGTACCCCAAGTCCGGTTAAGCATCCTGAGCTGACCGATATGGTTATCTTCCGTGAAAACTCTGAAGATATCTATGCGGGTATCGAGTGGAAAGCTGACTCTGCTGAAGCAGATAAAGTCATCAAATTCCTGCGCGATGAAATGGGTGTGAAGAAAATTCGCTTCCCGGAACATTGCGGTATCGGCATCAAGCCGTGCTCTGAAGAAGGCACCAAACGCCTGGTTCGCGCCGCCATTGAATACGCTATCATCAACGATCGCGATTCTCTGACCCTGGTACACAAAGGCAACATCATGAAATTCACCGAAGGGGCGTTTAAAGACTGGGGCTACCAGCTGGCACGCGAAGAGTTCGGCGGTGAGCTGATTGACGGCGGTCCGTGGATGAAGATCAAAAACCCGAACACCGGGAAAGAGATCGTGGTTAAAGACGTTATCGCTGACGCCTTCCTGCAGCAGATCCTGCTGCGTCCGGCGGAATATGACGTTATCGCATGTATGAACCTGAACGGTGACTATATCTCTGACGCCCTGGCGGCGCAGGTTGGCGGTATCGGTATCGCCCCGGGTGCGAACATTGGTGACGAGTGCGCGCTGTTTGAAGCCACCCACGGTACTGCGCCGAAATATGCCGGTCAGGATAAAGTGAACCCGGGTTCTATCATCCTGTCTGCTGAGATGATGCTGCGCCACATGCAGTGGTTCGAAGCCGCAGACTTAATCGTTAAAGGCACTGAAGGCGCAATCGCTGCCAAGACCGTGACCTATGACTTTGAACGTCTGATGGAAGGCGCTAAGCTGCTGAAATGTTCAGAGTTTGGCGACGCAATTATCGCGAACATGTAATCCAGTATTTGGGTTAAACAAAACGGGAGCCGAAGGGTTCCCGTTTTTTGTCGCGCTTGAATGATGAGATTTGACGGCCTGAGGTCAAGTTGACTTCGATAATCACTCGAATACCGTTACCACGCTTCGCTTGCGATGTAACCTATGCGGTAATTTCCCCGGCCCGTCTACGGCACATCGTTAAAATCGATTTGCAACTGTTGCCAGCGGCTAGCATCCCACGCGCAAGGTTGTCCTTCCGCCGTTATCTGTGTCAGATGGCTATGCGGCGCAGTATTCTGCCTGATCAACGACAGCCATACGGCGTGTATTAACTCATTAAAATCGGGAAGTCTTCTGCCATCCCCGGGATATCTGGCAATTACGCTAGAGCAGAAGACTGAAAATGACGCGCTTTATGCAGCACAGGTCTTATTAGGGCAACTGATGGAAGAGGCAATACTGAGGGCGATGTGAGTATTTTCTCATGCGGGTTTCCCTGCAGAAACCCGTGCGTCAAAACGCTATTTTTCGTCTTCTTGCAAACTACTTAATCTGCCTTCAGCATTCCAAAACTAACAATCCTCGAACGCCCCAGCTCTTTTGCCCGATACAGCGCAGCATCTGCTGCACGCAACAGGCTGTCGCTTTGCGTGTGCTGTGGATAACTGGCAATACCGATGGAAACGTCGACCTGGCCAATTTCAGCAAGGCCATAGCGTAGGGCCAGCTGGTGGATGCTGTTATAGATATCGGTTGCACAGGCCATTGCCGTATCTTCATTAGTGCCGGCCAGCAGCACCAGAAACTCTTCGCCGCCATAACGAAACGCCATCCCGATATCCCGTACTGCACGCTGAATAATCGCGGCGACGTTTTTGATCACCAGGTCGCCCGCCTCGTGACCGTAGTTATCATTAATCGCCTTGAAGTGATCGATATCGATCATCAGGCAGCTTAGCGGCGTACCGTTGCGAACCGCCAGATTCATTTGGGTGTGCAGAGCATCATCCAGATGGTGGCGGTTGCGCAGACCGGTTAATGAATCAAACAGCGCCTTTTCCAGCAGCGCGTTACGTAAACGCTGGTTAGCCAGAGCCAGGCCCAGCGCTTCAGCCATGAGTTCAAGATAGGCGCGGGAAGGGGCGGTGGCGGAGGTGACGTTGCTGAAGGAGAGCAGGCCAATGGCCTCTCCTTGAGCGATCAGTGGTACGCACAGCGACCGATTGGCCTGCGATTCTGACAGGTGATAGCAGGTAATATCCGGCTCGCCGTTGATCGGAGGATGGCTTAGCCCACGCCTGACGGCCCAGCAGCTATCCGGATGAAATACGTCAGATTCCTGCGGCGGAGAAAGCCACTGTGCAACGCAGCGCATTTGCCAGGGATCGGTATCGAGAATATAGAGCCGTCCGGGGACTTCAGGCGCAATATTCGGCGCGAAGAGTTCGGCAACGTTGATAACATCCTCAAATGATTCGCAGCCCTGCAAACGCTGGGTCATCCGCGCCAGTAGTTCTCTGATAGCCCAGTCGGCGTCGCGCTCTTGTTCCAGGCGTTGCCGCACGAGACCATTCTCGCGAAAAATGCGAATGGCCTGCGCCATATCGCCAATTTCATCAATCTGGGTGAACTGCGGGGTTTCAACGGCATAATCCTGCGATGCCAGCCGCTGAACCACATCGCTCAGACGAACGACGGGGTACAGCACCCGCCGTTTTAGAATAAAGCCCAGCACAAACAGAAACATTAACGCAGTAAGGCCAACCATGACTTCCGAAAGCGTACGCCAGATACGTGACTTCCTGGTCGCCTCGGCAATGGTTTTATTTACTCGCCCTTCGAGCATCAGGCGAAAATGGTCGAGCTGCGTCTGAACGCGCTCAAGCTCCTGCTCATACACTGCGCCGTAAAGCAGGCTAAGCGCTTTTCCGTCTTCTCCTCGGGTAACCTGTGCCAGGGCCGTTTGCTGCTCATCCTGAAGCTCCTCGGCAATTTGCAAACCATCGTGCAGCAGCGCTAACTCTTCAGCGGTTGCGCCGTTGTCTTTAAGCTTTTCAAGACGATGTTCAATGGTGGCATCAGCGTCAGCTATCTGTTGATATTCCTGTAAAATATCCTGGTCTTTTTTGATGATATAAAGCCGCGCGAGATCTGAAAGCTCCCAGGCGGCGCTTTCCACTTCTTCACTTAGCTTATCGAATACCTGCCGTTGTTCGACGGCGCGGCGTTCGGCATTATCCGCACTTGAGGCCATCAGCATTGCGATGCCGGAGGCGAGGGTCAGGGCGACGGTGATCCCGTAGGCCCAGTTGGTCATGGTGGCGATTCTCACCGGATATATCCTTGCGTGCAGATGAATTCATTGTCTTTTTTGTCGCTGCACTTCCTTATCACCTGAACAGAGCCAGTGATTAAGGGGACAGCGTATGAGTAATCATAGCGTGGAGCACCTCGGCATGCTGATGTAAAACGCGATATACGTCTTTATCCAGGGAACCATGTAAAACATCACTTTCGATTAGCCGTAACGCCTGCTGACGGCTCATTCCGGGGCGATAGGGGCGGTTTTCAGTCAGCGCCGTGAAAATATCCGCGATGGCAATGATTCGGTCGGGGAGCTGCAGATAGTGCTTATCAAGATGAAGGGGATAGCCGCTGCCATCCAGTTTTTCATGGTGATTAGCTGCCCAATTCATTATTTCGCCGAGTTCGCTGAAGGCGCTAAGAATTTCGCCGGTCATATAGCTATGTTCCCGAACCTGAAGCAACTCATCGTCATTCAGTTCACCCTGCTTCTCCAGAATTTTCAGCGGAATATGCACCTTACCAATGTCGTGTAAATAACCGGCAATCTCGATCCTCTTACAGTCCAGCGGCGGCAAATTCATATATTCTGCGAGAGTGCGGGAAATTTGACCGACCATCAGACTATGGCTGGCGGTAAAGCTGCTGTAGGTATCGACAATTTCGGCAATTAATAAGCAGATATCTTTCAGCCCGTCTATATCGATATATACATCGTTAATTGGGCCAATAATCTCCAGCATCCGCTGAATATGTCCTGGATTAAGGTGCAGCCAAAAATGCTCTTTTTGCGCCAGCCGGCATAAAGTTTGACACAGCGGCGGGTCGATCTCCTCATACAGCGAACGGAATTTATTGATAATGTTATTTTGATAGGTAGCCGTATTCTTCTCTTCAGCCAGCAGACGTTCAAAGACGTCGGCAAAATAGACAAGATGCTGTTCAGGGGTTCCCCGGTGCTCCGGGGAAAAATGGTGATCGCGAATAATCGGCAGAATAGGGGCGAAGGTGGCCAACCCGGCCAGCATTTCTGCTCCCCGATGCTGATGCGGGTCGTTGAGGTTATCGATGGCGTCCAGAGACGAGAAGGTTCTTTTATCGCCCAGAACGCCAATGTCGTGCAGCAGCGCGGCGCAAAAGATAGTTTGCTGCTGCTGGCGTGAGAGTTCTACTGCCTGCGCAAGCTCCAGCGCAATCAACGCCGTTCTCTGCATGTGCAGGTGTAATTCAGGGTTAATGATTTGTATGACGCGGGTGGTAAGCATCAATGCTGATTTTAAAGCGATACGCATCGTTTTTCTCCATCGCGTGACCCGCATCGTTTCGCTCTGTTTCATTGATAGCGATGCCGACATTACCGATTAGATCGAATAAGTTGATTCTGATTTTGCATTTGCCTCAGGCCCATTTTCAGCGCTTCTTCGGAGAACAGATGTGCCAGAAACGAAGTAAAAATCCTTTTCAGCCCGACAGTTAAGCACTTTTACCAGGCAAAATAAAAGAAATCCTGGCGAGGTATATGCACTAACTCTGCGGGGATTTGATTAAGAGCTAATGGGATGAGTTGTTATGAATTTTAGAGCATTCCTGGCGATTAGGTTACTGACAATGATGGTTTCACGCCAGGTGAGACGCGTCTGGCGCAGTTGTAGCTCACGCTTTGCGCACCGCTAGTGGGAGGGGGCCGGTTGATAGCGGACGGTACCCTCATCCGGTGAAAGCGCGCATCCTGCTAAGAAGAGATCTAACGCTAACGAAAGATCCGCAGATGATTCCGCAGTATTTCCATAGCGATTAATTGACTGCGGGCAGGGGGCCAAATCAGGATTATTTTACTGCGCAGTTCGGTCGCTGTCTTAGGGTAAGTAACGTATCTGTATTCTGCTACCTGTCCCTCCATTTCTATGGAGTATGCAAAATACACGCCTTAACTTTATTATCAGCAGTTGCGTTAAAGGAAGGTAGTAAAAAATCTGAAATAACAATACTGATATGAATCATTGTCGATAAATATTAATTATTGTCAGGAAAGTAAATTAAGGTGATTCCTATTGGTTTATGACGCGGATAATTATTTCGAAATATCCCAGCCATGAGGTTGAGGATAAATGATGATAACCTCGTATCGTGGTCAAAACATCGTTTATAGCATCTTGTGAGGAAGGGGGGAGGCTGGTCGGATGTGGCCGCAGCGCCGCTCCGGAGGGGGCTTCAGTCGTGGCATTCCGGGTAGCGCAGGAGCAGAATAGTTTTAAAATACACTGCTTCATGATGAATGATTAGCTTGTTAATCATTCTTGAAGTGGATATATGTAATTATTTATACTTTTCTAATTTACATTTTGTTACAAGTGTGCTGGTAATGTGTTTTTTTGTATTGGTGAGGTTTTTTACTTGCCGGAGTGAATTTACCAGGATTATTATTGTCTGAACTGCTACACGTACCGCCTAATGACAGATGAAGGGACTCGTTTTTTCCTTAAGCGTTACCTCATGTTCTAATGTTTACAGGAAAAAACATGTCTTGCGCTTTTAATAAAAGTCTTCTTCACCCACGTAATTGGGGAACCTGGTTTGGTCTGGCCGTACTCTGGCTTATCGTTCAGCTTCCTTATCCCGTTTTGCACCTTATTGGCACCAGCGCAGGCCGCGCATCCCGGCGCTTTCTTAAACGCCGGGAGCATATCGCCAGACGCAATCTCGAACTCTGCTTTCCCTCTATGTCGCCAGCGGCGCGCGAAAAGCTGATTGAGCAGAACTTTATGTCGCTCGGTATGGGGCTGATTGAAACGGGGATGGCGTGGTTCTGGAGCGATGAGCGAGTCAGGAAATGGTTTGACGTCGAGGGGATGGGTAATCTCAACAATGCCCTGAGCGCCGGAAAAGGCGTGATGGTGGTTGGCGTCCATTTTATGTCTCTTGAACTGGGCGGCCGTACGATGGGGCTGTGCCGTCCTATGATGGCAACCTACCGTCCGCACAATAGTCCGTTAATGGAGTGGGCGCAGACACGTGGCCGTTTGCGTTCGAATAAGGCAATGATCGACCGCCGTAATCTATCCGGACTGGTACATGCCTTAAAGTCGGGTGAGGCGGTGTGGTTCGCGCCGGATCAGGACTATGGTCCGAAGGGCAGCGTATTTGCTCCATTCTTTTCGGTACAGCAGGCCGCCACCACCAACGGTACCTATGTGCTCTCTCGTTTGTCGGGTGCGAAAATGCTCACTATCAGCATGGTGCGTAAAGCGGACCGCAAAGGTTATAGCCTGCACATCAGCGACGTGATGAGCGACTATCCAGGTGAAGATAAACAGGATGCGGCGAGCTATATTAACAAGATTATTGAGAAAGAGATCTTGCGTGCTCCTGAGCAATATTTGTGGGTTCATCGCCGCTTTAAAACTCGTCCTTTGGGCGAAACCTCCCTCTATTAAGCCATCCGCACACGCGGCGCTTTCAAAATGGTCCCGGTTGCGTTAACGTGCGCGGGATCATATTTTTGTTGTAAGCGAAGGAGTGCGTTGTGTTCGCTGAGTTTGGTGTTTTGAATTACCTGACCTATCTGGTTGGGGCTATCTTTATTATCCTGGTGCCTGGCCCGAATACTTTTTTTGTCCTCAAGACTGGCGTCGCTCACGGCGTTAAAAAAGGGTATCTGGCGGCGGCTGGCGTGTTTATCGGTGATGCGGTTCTGATGTTTCTGGCTTTTGCCGGGGTCGCGACCCTTATCAAGACCACGCCGGTGCTGTTCAATATTGTTCGCTACCTGGGGGCGATTTATCTGCTGTGGTTGGGCGGTAAAATGCTTTACGCGGTGTTAACTCAGCGTGATGGTCATTCGTCTTCCGACTCCGAGCCGGGGAGCGCGATTCTGAAACGTTCTCTGACGCTTAGCCTGACGAATCCGAAAGCCATTCTTTTTTATGTCTCATTCTTCGTACAGTTCATTGACGTCAATGCCAAAACGCCGGGGCTGGCGTTCTTTATTCTGGCGCTGACCCTGGAAGTGATTAGCTTTATCTATATGAGCTTTCTGATCCTCTCCGGCTCTTTCGTCACCCGCTATGTGAAAACGAAAAAGAAACTGGCGAAAATCGGCAATAGCCTGATTGGCCTCGTGTTTGTCGGTTTCGCCGCCCGCCTGGCGACGCTCCAGTCATAATCGTCGGGGCCGGTATGTGTTACCGGCCCGATAGAATCCGTCTCTGTGTTGTAACAAAACTCCTTCAATTTTGATTGCATTGGTGTTACATATACAGCCGATTATCGCTCAGAAAAAAGGGAAACCGGATGATTCTGCAGAAACTCACCAGCAACAAAAACAGCAAGAAGTTCTTTTTATCGATAGCGACTATTTTTGTCATCGCGCTTATCGTGGTTGGGCGCGCAACCTTTGGCGGAGTGGTGAGCGAATACAATATGCCGTATTCGGAATGGACGACATCCATGTTCTTCCTGCAGGGCGCGATGGTTACCGTTTATAGCATTGTTTTTACGCTGCTGTTTTCTATCCCGCTGGGTTTCCTCTTTTTAGGTTCTGACCGCCGGGACTGATCTAACACGAAGGCGAACCAAAGTTCGCCTTCTGCTGCTTCATACTCTATCGCCAGTCTCTGTCGCTATGATGGTGGCGATGGTGCCCATGGTGATAGCCCGGGTCAACAATACATCCCGATAACAGCGTGCAAAGCGCAAGAATTAACGGCAACACGATCGGTTTTTTCATTACTCACTTCTCCAGTTAAATCCGTCCGCAGAAACGAGCATGCGGAATCGGCTGATGATGTGAGTGTATTCTTTTAAGTCATTGAGTAGATGAGATAATTCCGCAATTTTAGCCGGGCGCGTGGGCGAATATTCCTGGTTTTACCACCAGCCGAATTGCGTACCTGCAACGGCTACGATGGCGACAATAAGCATGATAATGGTGCTTTTTTTCATTATGCCCCGCCCGGTGCCGCATAGCCGCCGACAAAAAACCAGCCAAGAAAAACTACGGCAACGATGAAAATTGCCACCGGAAACAGAATACCCAGTCTCATAATTATGTCCCTGTTTGTCGATATGAGTCGTGCTGAACATCATACGGGATTTCAGCATAGATTAGTCAATATGAAAAAATGTCTCCTGACGACGAGATTTTTTATCCTGATACATCGCGTCATCGGCGGCGCGCAGCGCCTGTTCAACATTCTGTTGCTGAGGATCCGCTTCGATAACGCCAAAACTGGCGCCGGGATAGTTAATCCGGTGCTCACCAAGAAAATAAGTCCCCATCAACTCGTGACGCAGAGCGGTAATATACGCTTGCTGTTCCGCTAATTCGCTACCGTGGCCAACGATTAAGAATTCATCGCCGCCGAGACGGCCAACGATATCGCCGTTGCGCACTCGGGCATTCAGGCGCTCGCCAACCTGTATCAGAAAACTGTCGCCGCACGGGTGACCAAATCGGTCGTTAATCGCTTTAAAACCATCAAGATCGATATAAATGAGTAACACGCTACGCCGCTGCTCAAGGGCCAGTGGAAACTGCGCGTTAAGATGTTTAAACAGCGAGCGGCGATTTGGTAAGCCGGTTAGCTCATCGGTGTACGAATGCATTTCGAGAGCAACATTGGCTGCGCGCAGCTGCTGCACCAGCGTTTCTTTCTCAACGTAGTGGGAGATGAGTTTGGCAAACAGATTCATCACCTGCTCGCCTTCAAGGTTGTAGGGCTGTCTTTGGCGGCTGGTGGCGCACAGCGTGCCGAACAATGAGCCGTCGGTCAGGCGGACAGGAATGCTGAAAAAGGTGGCGATACCCAAATCCTGTGCGGCGATACACGAACGCCAGCGTTCGGCCACATCGTTGCTAAATATGCAACGATCGTCCAGCGCGCGTTTACACAGCGAATCATTCCATGGTACGGAGAAACCTTCGGGGATCTGCATTTCGCTGCTGTTGTGCGCATACATAATTAGCTGGCGCTGAGCTTCGAAGTCGATACGAGTCAGGTAGGTGGACTCCATGCGGGTAACAAGCTCCAGCATTTCAAGCAGCTGTCGCACCAATGTTTCGAGAGAGTGTTCATTGGCGAGCGTTTGCGAAACGCGAGCGAGGATAAAATCGGACATGAATAATACGGCTCCCGAACGCTAATCGTAACTAACAGCAAACTATGCAAAAACGTCAATCAGCGCAGAATTAACAGAGATACACAAAATTTAACACATCTGTTAGCAGAATACCTGCATCGGTAGCGGTAAAAAAAGCCCCGTCGGGGGCGACGGGGCAAAACTCATTGATTATGGAATGATCTGTTCTCTGGTCAGTTAGAGAACCGGGATACTCTACGATGCAAAAGTGCAGCTAAAATGGAGAAAGCGTGAAGATTCAAGGCGAAAGACCGTTTCAATCAAATAAGGGGGAGAAATGAAGTGGATGACCATCATCTTGCCTATAGCTTTAGCCGGATGCGCACATACCCAGCCGACACAACAAGTCCACCCGGCAGGCATGGCAAATCCTGCTGCAGTTTATTGCGAGCAACGGGGAGGAACGCAGGTTCCCATTCAGAGTCCGCAGGGCGTGCGCACTGACTGCAGGCTGCCTGGCGGTGAAACCCTGGACGAATGGGAACTCTGGCGTCGCGATCATCCGGCGAAGTCGTAACGCTTACGGTAGCGATTTCAGCCATTCAGCCAGCACCCGAGCATGGTTTTGCCGGGTATTTTTTGCCGCATAGAGCAACGTCAACGGTTGCTGGCGAGCCAGAGCGGCCAGGCGTTCACCTTCTTCGCGATGGGCGATCAGCTCTTCGCGATAGAGCTGGCTGAAATGGGCAAAATCAATAATCTCGCTGTGGTAAGCCTTACGTAACTCTGCCGATGGCGTCAACGTTTTGCACCACTCATCGCAATTGAGCGCCTCCTTTTTAATTCCCCGGGGCCACAGGCGGTCCACCAGAACGCGGTAGCCATCGTTTTGATCCTGCGGGTCATAAACGCGTTTGCATTGAATCATCGTCATTCTCCCGTTGTTCCATCCATGCCAGCAGCTGCGGGAGCTGCTGGTCAGAAAATACCGTAATCCCGTGCCCGCGAAGCAGGGCGGCGGCCACGCCGGCGCCAGATTTGCGCTGCCCGCTAAAGGTACCAGAATTTTGTCCTTTATCGTGCATCCGTAGCCATTCTTCCGCGTTATACCAATACCATACCGTCAGGCAGACAAAATAGCCCGCTTTCAGAAGCGGATAAAATAGGGATTGTGTTCTCTCATTGAGTTCGCTAACCTGAGGTTCCTTGTGTTGCCTGATAATCTCTCTGACATAAGGACCCGCTATGAACTCCCCCCTGCGTATTGCTCTGGTTGGTGATTACAACCCCGCTGTGACTGCCCATAAAGCGATTCCTCTGGCGATTGATGACGCCGCCGCCGTGCTCGAACTTGCGCTGCGCTATGACTGGCTGGCCACCAGCGAGATAAAATCCGCTGATGACCTCGCCGACTACGATGCTATTTGGGTGGTTCCCGCAAGCCCCTACCAAAATGCCGAAGGCGCGTTTATCGCCATTCGCCACGCGCGCGAAAACAGTATTCCGTTCCTTGGCACCTGTGGCGGATTCCAGCACGCAATTATTGAGTACGCGCGCAACGTTATGGGCTGGCAGGATGCTGCCCACGCGGAAACCGATACGGAAGGCCGGATGGTGATAGCGCCGTTAAGCTGCTCGCTGGTGGAGACGTCTGACAATATTGAACTGCGCGCCAATACGCTTATCTCTCGCGCTTATGGCCGCGCCAGCATTGAAGAGGGTTACCACTGCAACTACGGGATTGCCGAAGATTTTGCCAGCGAACTGGAGCAGGGCGATCTGCGGGTGACGGGCTGGGATGATGAAGGTGACGTTAGGGCGGTGGAGCTGGTGACGCATCCGTTCTTTGTCGCCACGCTATTCCAGCACGAGCGGAATGCGCTGGAAGGGCGGCCCGCGCCGCTGGTTCAGGCGTTTTTACGCGCCGCGAGCCGCTGATTAAACGCCCGGCGACAGAGTTCACCGGGGTCAGTATTGCTAGCCGCCGATCTCCCGATCGCGACCGGCCAGCGCGCCAAATAGAGCCATCGCAACAGAAATCAGCGCCACGGCGATTAGCGGAATATGCCAGTCACCGTTGGCGTCATGAATTTTGCCCATAACCGGCGGCCCGCAGGCGGCGAGGAGATAACCCACCGCCTGCGCCATTCCCGACAGCGCGGCGGCCTGGTGGGCTGAGCTGGCGCGCAAACCGATAAAGGTCAGTCCCAGAATCATGGTGGCGCCGGAGCCGAAGCCAAAGATAAACGTCCACAGCACCGCCTGACCGGGCAAAAACCATAATCCAGACGCGCTGATTGCGCACATCAGCGCGACCAGAACCGCAAGGCCGCGGTGATCTTTCAGCCGATGAAGTATCAACGGGATTGCCACCCCTGGCGCAGCGGTTGCCAGCTGGAGCAGCCCATGCAGGGAGCCTGCCTGAGCTTCGCTGTAGCCCATGCTTTGCAGAATCGCGGGCAGCCAGCCGATGATAACGTAGTAGACCAGCGAGTTAATGCCGAGAAATAGCGTGACCTGCCAGGCAAGCGCCGAACGCCAGATCCCCCGGTTGTGAATTGCGCCGGAACCCGTCAGCGGGGTCGGAGCCTGATTGCGCGACTGTGGCAGCCAGACCATCAGCGCCAGCAGCGGAAAAACCATCAGTAACAATAGCGCGCCGCGCCAGCCCAGTCCGATGAGCGCCAGCGGAACAACCATTGCAGACCCCAGCGCCGCCGCTCCGCCCATGGTAAGGGAATAAGCGCCTGTCATTCTGGCGACATGCTGCGAAAAATCGCGTTTGATTAATCCCGGCAGCAGAACGTTTCCCAGGGCGATGCCGCAGCCAATAATCGCGGTGCCGATAAACAGTAGCGCGACAAAGGGCAGGGAACGCAGGCCAATACCGAGGCAAATCAGGATCATCGCCAACAGCAGGCTCCGTTCGATGCCGAAGCGTCGGGCGATGCCTGCCGCCAGCGGCGAGACAAGGCCAAAAGCTAATAGCGGTAGGGTCGTTAACAGACCGGTTTGCGCGGTAGTCAGACCATATTCGCCGCGAATGGCGTCGAGCAGCGGTGCGGCGCCGGTAAAAGTGACGCGTAAGGTGGTAGCGATAAGCAGAATACCGACGATCAATAAAAAATTGCGGCGCCCGGCGGAAGGTGAAACAGAAGTCATGGCTATCTCAAACAAGAATACGAGGCGTTTACAATAGCCTGTTTGTCGCTTGTTTAAATCAAGCTAAAATGACAGATTATCGCTAAAATCGGACAATATTATGATCGGACTTGGCCTGGACGGCTACGACCCGGACAGCGGACATGAAGCGGCGGTGGCGTTTCGTATTCAGGTTGTCGCGGATGAGCAGTACATTCCGCGTCATCAGCATCGCAAAGGACAGCTAATTCTCGCGCTGCACGGGGCGCTGACCTGTGAAGTGGAAAACGCCATGTGGATGGTGCCGCCGCAGTACGCGGTGTGGGTGCCGGGACAGGTGCCGCACAGCAACAGAGCGACGCCTGAGGCGCAAATCTGTTTTTTATTTATTGAGCCCGGCGCGGCGCCGATGCCAAATTTCTGCTGTACGTTGAAAATCTCGCCGCTGGTGCGCGAGCTTATTCTCACGATGGCCCAGCGCGGCAGAGCAGCGCTCAATAAGCCGGAAATGAACCGGCTGGCGCAGGTGCTGTTCGATGAACTACCGCAGCAGCCGCAGGAGCACCTGCAGCTACCGGTCTCGGGGCATCCCAAAATTCGTCAAATGGCAGAAATGATGGCCGTCGATCCGGCGCGCTGGCAAACGCTGGCGCAATGGGCGGCGGAATTCGCCATGAGCGAGCGTAATCTGGCACGGCTGGTGGTACGTGAAACAGGGTTGAGTTTTCGCCGCTGGCGGCATCAGCTGCAGCTGATCCTCTCCCTGCAGATGCTGATCCGCGGGCAGACGGTCCAGCAGACGGCGCAGACCCTGGGCTATGACTCTACCACCGCCTTTATTACGATGTTCAAGAAAGGCTTAGGGCAAACGCCGGGGCGCTATCTTGCCAGCCTGGCTACGACTTCCCGATAAATAGCGAGATGATCCCGGCGGCGATTAGCGGGCCGACCGGAACGCCGCGGAAGAGGGCGACGCCAATGACGGTGCCGACCAGCAGTCCGGCAACCAGCTGCGGCTGAGAGCCCATCAACGTGACGCCGCGTCCGCCAAGCCAGGAAACAAAAATGCCAACGGCAATCGCCACCAGCGATTTCCAGTTCACAAAGGAGTGCAGCAGCGTTGAAGCCGGCAACGTGCCGCTGGCGATAGGGGCCATTACGCCGATGGTGAGAATAATAATACCGATGGTCAGCCCTTGTTTTTCAATCCACGGAAAGAAAGCGTTGAGCGGAGTGACGCGGACGATAATTAAAACCAGGATTGAAATCGCAACGGTGGTGTTATGGCTAATAAAGCCGAGCGCCGCCAGGCCCAGCAGTATTAACAGGGTTGTGTCGAGCATGAGCAGAGGTCCTTGCCAGAATACAAAAAAGAGAAACCTGTTTACTCTACGCATAATTGCGTGAGTAAACAGGTTTTTTTATCGCAGACTTGCTATTTAAGGCATCTGCCCGATGGAGATTAACCATCCGCGAATTAAGCATGTCAGGAGAGCGGGCTGAGATTGCTGAAAAGCGTTGCTGCGATCAGGCGTCGCGATGAAATGCGATCAGTTCCGGACGAGCAATGCGTAAATAGTCAGCGGTATCAAGGATGATAGATTTATCAAGCTGCCCGGCGTTGAAGGCTATCTCCGGGAAACGCTCAAATAGCAGAGGATCGGCGACCAGCCGCAATGCCGGATGGAAACTGAAGGGCGGAATAGCGCCAAATTCGCAAGCGGTGAGGGTGTCTACCTCGGCCGGGCTGGCCAGGGAGGCTTTACTACCGCCAATGTGTTCGGCCAGACGAGCTAAATCAGCCTGCAGATCGGCGGCAAGGATCGCGAGGACGTGCTGGTTCACTCCGTGACCCTTAACTTTACATACCAGCGCCTTCGCCCCCTGTCCCAGCGCCGTACCGCGAATCTTTGATACCGCTTCGCATTTGCCGACGGCCTCATGCTCCACGAGCCGATAGCGGGCCTGAGAACGATTAAGTAATTCAAGTAACATCTGGTGGGGGTTGTGTATTACAGACGCGTTCATGAGGACACTTTCCTTATGGGTAAAGCCATTAGCTTAATCCTGTCGGGCCGGTAAGGCGTGCTTTTTTTGCTTCTTATCGGCGTACAATCGGGCATCGGCAATTTTCATGACATCAACCAGGCTATCTCCTGGCGCCATGATGCAGGCACCCCATGAGAAATTAACGCGTTTATCAAAATCAATCGTTGCCAGATGCTGGCGAATGCGTTGTGGAATGCCTTGCGCTTCTTGCTCAGCATAATCGATCAAAATCAGGAAAAACTCATCGCCACCCAGTCTGATACCATAATCGCTTTTGCGAATAGAGGACGATATCGCCTGAGCAAGCATCACAATGGCGCGATCGCCTTCGTTGTGCCCCAGGGTATCGTTGATATACTTCAAACGGTCACAGTCCAGCGCCATAAACACAATATTCACTCCCTGTTCAGCCAGCTTTTGCAAACGGGATTCCAGAAGCGGAGAGAGGATTTTGCGGTTGAAAAGGCCGGTCAACGAATCGCTGGTATTTTGTTTAATGACATCGATATAGAGTCTGAAATGCATTCTTACCAGGTGTAAAAGTACGCTGGTGGAAATCAGGTAAAACAGAAATAGCTTCCACGAACTGAGCAGAAAATAGGCCATGTCCAGACAAAGCGCGACATGCAGGTTCTCTGCGACTTTCTGGCTGTGATTTGCGTAGCTGAAAAGATGGGTACGGCTGCGGTGGACGCTGATTTCAGATCTTGTGTTTGAATCCGTTAACGTAATATCGAGATAGCGCCAGACCAGAGGCCGGTCGGCAGTATAGAGAATTTCCTCGATATCCTGGCGAGTGATATCAACCATCACGACCCCTTTTAACCGCTCCCGATGATAGACCGGGCTTAAAAACGATAAAATATTCTGCCCGGTTAACGCGTCAGCATAGATGCTGGAAATCAGCGTACGACCGCGAATTAAACTATCGAGACTGGTCTGCGTAATACCTAGTTTGCTATCGTGGAGAAAGTTCCAGTTGTTAATTGGGCTACTATTTATCTCAACTGGAGAATAGAAATAGGCATATTTATTTTTCAGATCAATATAGTAGCGGAAGAGGTTTTTAGATTTGAACGATCCTGAACTTTGCAAAGCGTTGAGATCATTTTGAGCGATAGCCGCATCGAATGCCTGTAATGCCGGGAGGTCGCTAATCCACGGTTGGCACGAAGGCTGCGTGCTACTCAGTGTACCGTGAAGCAAAGGGAAAGCATGTCCGGTAAGATTTAACCCGCTAATGTCGCCTTTTGTCTGTAGGCTGGTACAGGCTTGTTCTACTATTTCTGCCGTCGGTTGCGTATCCAGCTTGCGAGAAAACTGAGCAATAGCAAGCTGATTTTGATATTTATCGTACAGAAAGATAGATTCGCCTTTTTCGACGATGTATCGCAGATATTCCGACATATCCCGATGACTGGCGACTAATTCATACACCAGAAATGAGGATGTCAGGACAACCACCCCCGCAGAAATAAAATGACGGAGTAATTTATTCTGTAATTTCATGATGATAATTTCGCCAGGACAATTCTGATGATTCTAGCATGTGCGGGTCAGGGGCGCTATGTCTGGTGAAGAAGTAGGCTTTCTCAAATAGGGGAAAAGTTAATGTCCGGCAGCGGTAAAGTAAATAGGTTATTAAATATAAGAGTGCTAATTGATACTGCTGGTGAGTTAAATATCACACTAATTTCATAATTTGCTCATTTTATCTCCCATGCAATATGCTGCAATCACCCACTAATTGCTTTCATGATAAAGCTAAAAATGAAATAATTTTATTATTAGACGAACTTTTCTTATTCCTGTCAGTCCTTAGCAAGGCTAGCAAAAGTACTGTTGATAGTAGCAACGAGGTTATGATGATGGAGAACGCTGCGGTGCAGGTATCCCCAAGGAAGTTTAAAAAAATAAGGGAACTTAACAGGCGCCGTAATTATCTTTTTAAAAGATTACGCAACGTCATGCGGGTCTGTATTGCTAAAGCGCTTTGGGATAAGCGCAAACGACACGATGTTGATTTATCTTGCGCGAAAACGGTACTACTTCTGCGTAATGAAGGGGCGATCGGCGATGTAGTTGTAGACTCTGCGCTGGTTAAATGCCTTCATGAGGCCGGAATGAGCGTAGATTTTCTGCTGACTAAATCGAATAGTCAGGTGATGAAACATAACCCGCGAATTCGCCGTATCTATGAAGCCGAGAATGTTGACTCGGCGGTTTATCTACGCAAATTTACCCATAATGTTTCTCGGGCAATGGTTAATGAGCTGGCGAATAATAAGTATGATCTTGTTATTGACCCTTCGCTTTTCGATATTCCGGTACACAGGATGTTGCTGCTGAGGCAAATCAAAGCAAAAGCGGTATTGGGTTTTAATAAATGGTCATCGATTAATCACTATACCCGAAGCTTTGATTTTGACTGTGAAAACTGGCACGTCACCAGAACCTTTACGCTTATCGCTGATTACCTGAAGCTGGATAAAAAGCACCTGGAGTCCTATGACCTGCATATTCCTGCGGATATTTCTCAGCAAGTTGCTGACTATCTGTTGAGTGTGACTGGCGACAAGGTGGTGATTAATATTTTTGCCGGGCACCAGGATCGCAGTCTTTCTCAGACACAGCTGGCGACGCTTATTGCCAGATTGCGTGCAGATTATCCAGAAACCCATATTATTCTGCTCGATCATCGTAACGAAATCAGCATTCCTTTACCCGAAAAGGTGAGGATAAATCCGTTTAAAACCCTGCATCATTGCATGGCCCTGATAGCCCAGTCTGATTTAGTGATTTCACCGGATACCTCGGTGGTTCATATGGCGGCGGCGTGGAAAAAACCGCTTATCGCGGTCTATAAAGATGTTCCCATGAATAATCGACTCTGGGCACCTGGATACGACAAGGCGCGGCAGATCGTTGTTAAATGCGGTAAAGTTCATCAGCTGGAAAACTTGCCCGACCTCATTATGGCAGAGACAGAGCGCGTCATTTCACGACAAATCCCGGCGGAATAAAGTGAGGATAAAACAGCCAGCAAAGTACGCTGGCTGTTTTAAGAAGACTACCCGTCTGCTTTTGACGTTTGCTTGTGAAAGAGTTCGCGGAAAACCGGGTAGATGTCTTCGGGGTCGCGAATATGCTGCATCGCGAAGTTTTCAAACGTCGCCTGCAGGTGTTCATACTCCCGCCACAGCGTCTGATGCGCCCGGCGAGTTATCTCAATATAGCTATAGTAGCGCACCACCGGCAGGATTTTTTTCGCCAGCAGCTCGTGACATAGCGGCGAGTCGTCCGCCCAGTTATCACCATCAGATGCCTGCGCGGCGTAAATATTCCACTGCGCGGGGTCATAGCGCTCTTTTACCACTTCATCCATTAATTTCAGGGCACTGGAGACAATCGTGCCGCCGGTTTCCTGCGAATAAAAGAACTCATGCTCGTCGACCTCTTTAGCCTGCGTATGGTGGCGGATATAAACCACATCA
>OEPS010000024.1_pt1 | contig 58169 bp, 52 predicted proteins | sample 1539411 | NCBI WGS metagenome assembly OEPS01 (sample SAMN02671747, study PRJEB22543) | soil metagenome | biome: bacteria | place: China:Hunan Province, Lengshuijiang City | collected 2012-10-15 | depth 0.08m m
TGAGAAAAGAACCCGCTTAAAATTTATTCGCCATAATCAGCCTGATTGTTGAATGTTATTTAATAATCGATGCAGAGTGTGCGTTAGTACAACCTTTAGTTTCTTTCCCGTTTTATCCCTTAACTCAATCAGGTTTTGTTCCGATATAGTTTCCTGGCAGAAATACCTCATCAGAGAATTCTAATCAGAGGAGATAAATATGAACGGACTCACCGCTACGGGGATTACGGTTGGCATTTGCGCGGGCATCTGGCAGCTGGTTTCTTCGCACGTTGGGCTGCAACAGGGCTGGGAATTGCTGGGTACCATTGGTTTTGTCGCTTTTTGTAGTTTTTACGCGGCGGGCGGCGGTAGAGAGGGCTGGATAAAGAGCCTGTTTGTTAACTATTCCGGGGTCATCTGGGCATATCTCGCGGCGCTGGCTGCGGGAGGTATTGCTTCCGTAACGGGTATCTCTTCCTTCTGGGCCAGCGTCGTTACCACGGTGCCGTTTTCTGCGGTTATCGTCTGGCAGGGGCGTTTTGCGCTGACCGCTTTTATTCCCGGCGGTTTCTTGGGCATGACGCTGTTTTTTGCCACCGGACTGAACTGGACGGTGACGCTGCTGGGCTTCCTGGCCGGTAACTGCGTGGGCTTTATTTCCGAATATAGTGGCCGAAAACTCAGCGAGGCGACGTCAAAGACAGGTGTGCAATAAACCCAGTTTTTAAAAGATATTCAAAAATGATTGCTCTGGCATAAGGAGTGCCCATACATTCATCAGCTATACCCGTGATTCTTCAGGCTGCATGTGCGTTGGCCGACCCCAGTCACTTACCAGACCAGGCTCCCGGGGATTAATGAGGGGGCATTCATGTCCCTTACCGGAGGCCAGCCTTTGGCTGGTCAACTTCGTTTCTGACGAATTTGTCGCCCACTTGCCACGTTACTCAGCCTGCGGCCTCGCCCCTCGGGGCCAGCGCAAGCGCTCGGATTATTTAGGTATGTATGGGTTAATAAAAGCTGGAGCGGCGCATGAATTCCATTTTTACTGAAGAGAACCTGCTGGCGTTTACCACAGCGGCGCGTTTTGGCAGCTTTAGTAAAGCCGCTGATGAGCTGGGAGTGACCACTTCGGCCATTAGCTATACCATCAAGCGAATGGAGGCGGGGCTGGACGTGGTGCTTTTTACCCGCAATACCCGCAGCATTGAACTCACGGAATCCGGTTTTTATCTTTTTCGTAAAGCCACCGACCTGTTAAATGATTTTCACGCCATTAAGCGCAGTATCGACACCATTTCTCAGGGAATAGAAGCGCGAGTGCGCATCTGCATCAACCAGCTACTTTATACGCCGCGTCATACCGCGCGGCTGCTCCAGGTACTGAAAAAACAGTTCCCCACCTGTCAGATAACCGTGACCACCGAGGTTTATAACGGCGTCTGGGATTCGATGATTAACAATCAGGTGAATATCGCTATCGGCGCGCCGGATACTTTGCTTGATGGCGGAGGAATCGACTATACCGAGATCGGCGCGATCCGCTGGGTGTTTGCTATCGCTGCGGATCACCCGCTGGCGTTTATGCCGGAGCCGATCGCCGAAAGCCAGCTGCGCCTGTATCCCAATATTATGGTTGAGGATACCGCCAGTACCATCAATAAAAAGGTGGGCTGGCTGCTGCACGGTCAGGAGGCGATCCTGGTACCAGATTTTAATACCAAATGTCAGTGCCAGATCCTCGGCGAAGGGATCGGCTTTTTACCCGATTATATGGTGCAAGAAGCGATAGAGCAGAAATTGCTGGTGATTCGCCAGATACACAACCCGCGTCAGGATTCAGGGATGCTGCTGGCGACCCAGCACGCCGCGACGGGCCAGGTGACTCAGTGGATTAAAAAAGAGTTTCGTCCTGGAGGAATATTAACCACAATTTATCGGGATTTACTCCATCGTCAGGAGGCGGGAAAATAACGCGAGGTAATTTCTTACAGGCTGGCTTACTCCGGATACCTTATATGTTATAACAGCGCGCGGAAGGAAAAAGATGGTGTTAATTAAATGAAAAAAATAAAGTTAATTGTTGGCGGCATGATCTGTGCGGGTTATTTATTAGGGTCAGTATTATCAAGAGCAAGTGATACAATTAATAGCAGCATCGTTCATTTCGAAAAAAACAGTAACGGCACGATAATAAAAAGCACGCTTATCGGGAACGATGTTGATGACTATACGCTGGCCGCAAAAGCGGGTCAGAGGATGCATATCAGTATGAAGAGCCAGCGGCCGCATCCCTGGTTTAATGTGATTACGCCTGATAATAATATGATTTATAACGGCTCGATGAGCGGCGATATTTTTGAGCAGCGCCTGGCCGTGAGCGGTAACTATACGGTAAGGGTTTATCATATGGGTGGTACGGGCGATGAAAGTAAATCCAGCGCCTACGCATTAACGTTTAAAATCACCGACTAACAGGCCATTCGGCCTTTTTCGGATGGCGGGTGGCGGTAATTCCGTAGCCCCGGTTAGCACAGCGCAACCGGGGAAACTGTCTCAATAGCGCGTAAAGCCGTTCTTACAAAATGCTACAGCCCTTCGGTGACGATTTTTGCCGCCGCGGCTAATACATCTTTGCGGTTTTTCGCATCCTGCTGCGGCTGGGTAAAGTAAGTCACCAGTACCAGCGGAGCCTGATTTTCCGGCCAGATGACGGCGATATCGTTGGTGGTGCCATAATCCCCGGCGCCGGTTTTATCTCCAACAACCCAGCTTTCAGGCAGGCCTGCGCGAATGCTTTGCCCGCCGGTGGTGTTGCCTTTCAACCAGGTCACCAACCGGGCGCGCTGCTGTTCGCCCAGAGCATTGCCCAGCGTTAACTTCTGCAGGCTCTCGGCCATTGCCAGCGGCGTGGTGGTATCGCGCTCATCGCCCGGAATGGCGGTGTTTAGCGCCGGCTCCGTACGATCGAGACGAAAGGTGGTATCGCCGATACTGCGGGCGAAGGCGGTCACGTTGTCCGGGCCGCCGAGGTAGCCAATAATCTTATTCATCGCGGTATTGTCGCTGTATTGCAGCGTCGCCGCGCTCAGTTCGGCCAGCGTCATTCCGTTCTTGAGATGTTTTTCGCTAATCGGGCTCCACACCACCAGATCGGATTCTTTAATCTCCAGCCGTTTATTCACCACATCTTTATTGTTCTCACTCTCTTTTAACACCGCGGCGGCAGCCATCACTTTCCCGGTGCTGCACATCGCAAAACGTTCATTGCCGCGATATAAGGTTTGAGAATTATCTGCGGTGTTAATCAGCGCCACGCCTAACCTGCCGCCGGAACTCTTTTCTAATTCAGCCAGCTTCTGCTGGATTGTATCGGTAGTTGCCCATAACGAACCGCTCGCGAGCAGTAGTGGAGCGGCGGCGACGGCCGTCAGGGCGGCTTTATGCCACAAACTTTTAATCATCTCTTGTTCCTTAATCGTGATTAGCCGTTGAGGACTATCCGCGACGGTTTCTGTTTTGACAAGCAATAACGTAGAACCTGTTTCATCTGCCCGTCGGGCTGCCTGTTAACCAGAAACCGGCTTCAGGCGGCGGCTCTTTAACGTCAGAACAGGCGAATTCATCCTTTATCGCGCCGGAAATCGTCGCCTGCCTCTCATTTTTTGCGCATTTACGCGTCAATGTTAGATGTGTGTCAAAATTCTGTTAATACACGGTTTTAAAATTTTCATTTCAGTTATTTACTTAATAAAGTTTCATATTTCTTATTGATGAAATAAATAGTCTGTATTTTTTCTACCCCAGAGAATGGTCTGGTTTTTTGAAAAATCATTTTAAAACAACTGGTTTTTGTGATTTCGATCAACAGCTAAAAACGCCTCTGCGTGAGGTCCGTTTGTTCTGAAGGTTGAAGAAGCAGACGCTTAACGCATGGATAATGAAACTATTTTTTCATTCTACCTAACCGATGTACCTGTGAATAAAGGATCAACTATGAATATCAAGAAAACGGTTGTTGCCTCGTTGATAGCCTGCATGCTGCCAGCGGTCGTGATGGCGAAAGATATTTCGGTCGGTGTTTCTATGGCGCTTTTTGATGACAACTTCCTGACGATTCTGCGCACCGCGATGCAAAAAGAGCTGCAAAAAGACGGCGTTAAGGCGCAGATGGAAGATGCTAAAGGCGACGTCTCGCAGCAGCTACAGCAGGTACAGAATTTTATTGGCCAGGGCGTCGACGCGATTATCGTTAACCCGGTTGATACCAACGCGGTTAAACCGATTATGGACCAGGCCACCAAAGCGGGTATTCCGCTGGTCTTTGTTAACCGCCGCCCGCAGGCGCAGCTTACCGACAAAATGGCCTACGTCGGCTCCGACTCGGTGCTGGCGGGGCGCCTGCAGATGGAAGCGTTAGCCAAAGCGATGAACGGTAAAGGCAACGTCGCCATTCTGCTCGGCGACCTGGCGAATGAATCGACCCGCGACCGTACCAAAGGCGTCGAAGAAGTGGTGGCGAAATACCCGGATATCAAAATCGTACAGAAGCAGACCGCTAAATTCACCCGCAACGACGCCGTGGATGTGGTCAGCAACTGGATGACCAGCGGCGAAGACATTCAGGCCATCGCCTCCAATAACGATGAAATGGCCATCGGCGCGCTGCAGGCGCTGGGGAAAAACCCGAACCATATTCTGATTGCCGGAGTGGACGGAACGCCTGATGCCCTGCAAATGCTCAAAAACGGCAAGATGATCGCCACCATTTTCCAGGATGCCAAAGGGCAGGGCGAAGGGGCGGTGGATGCCGCCGTTAAGCTGGCTAACGGCGAGAAAGTGGAAAAGGTCATCGACGTTCCTTACCAGCTGATTACCAAAGACAACATGGCCGAGTTCGTCAATCGCAACCAGAAATAGTCGCTCAGGGGACGGAGGTAGAGGTATGAACGCTTTTGCACTTGAAGCCGAAGGGATCAGCAAATTTTTCCCCGGCGTGAAGGCGCTCGACAACGTCTCATTACGCGTGCGCCCGGGGACGGTGCACGCGCTGATGGGCGAAAACGGCGCCGGCAAATCCACGCTGATGAAATGCCTTATCGGGATCTACCGTCCCGATAAGGGCGCGATCCGCGTCAAAGGGGAGCCGGTTCAGTTTCAGGATACGATGGACGCGCTGCGCTCCGGGATCTCGATGATCCACCAGGAGCTGAATCTGGTACCGCATATGACGGTGGCGGAAAATATCTGGCTCGGCCGCGAGCCGATGAAATACGGTTTCGTCGATCATCGCCAGCTTGTCCGCCAGACTCAGGAACTGCTGGATAAACTGAATATCCGTTTGTCCGCCGACCGGCTGGTGGGGGAGTTAAGTATTGCTGCTCAGCAAATGGTGGAGATTGCCAAAGCGGTTTCGTGGAACGCGGATATTGTGATTATGGATGAGCCGACCTCGGCGTTAACCGAGAGCGAAGTGGCGCACCTGTTTACCATTATTCGCGATTTACGCCAGCAGGGAAAAGCGATTATCTACATCAGCCACAAGATGGACGAGATTTTCGCCATTACCGATGAAATCAGCGTATTTCGCGACGGCACCTGGGTTGATAGCCAAAATACCAGCGAGTTTACCCGCCAGTCGCTGATTACCCGGATGGTTGGCCGGGAGCTCACTCAGCTCTTTCCCAAATTTAATAACGCCATTGGCGACGAGGTGCTGACCGTACGTAATCTGTCGCGCAAGGGGGTCTTTCACGATATCAACTTTAGCGTGCGCCGCGGCGAAATCCTTGGCGTTGCCGGGTTGGTGGGGGCCGGGCGCAGCGAAGTGATGGAGAGCCTGTTCGGCATGGAGCAAGCGGATAGCGGCGAAGTGCTGATTGACGGTGTGCCGGTCACTATTGATTCGCCTTCGACGGCGATTGAAAAAGGGATGGCGCTGCTCACGGAAGACCGCAAAAAGTCCGGGCTGTTCCTCGTACTGTCGGTGCTGGAGAATATGAGCATCGTCAAAATGCCGGAATATATCGGTAAAACCGGCTTTGTTCAGCATCTCAAAATGGCAGAAGACTGCATGGAGCAGATCCGCCGTCTGAATATTAAAACTCCCACCATGGATCAGATCATTAATAACCTCAGCGGCGGCAATCAGCAAAAAGTGCTGATCGCCCGCTGGCTGCTGGCTCAGCCGAAAATACTGATTCTCGATGAGCCAACGCGCGGAATTGACGTCGGGGCGAAAGCGGAAATTTATCATCTGATCAGCGAGCTGGCGAACCGCGGCGTGGCGGTAATTATGGTCTCTTCAGAATTACCTGAGATTCTCGGAATGAGCGATCGGGTGATGGTGATGCATGAAGGGCGTATTACCGGCATCCTCGATAAAGAGGACGCCGATCAGGAAACCATTTTGTCGTTGGCATCCCATTGAGGCACAGAGAATGAGCAATATGAAAATAACGGCGACCCCGCTCAACGAGAAACCCTCTTTGTTTGGTCAATTGCGTCACAAGCTGCCGAAAGATACCGGGATATTTATCGTCATGCTGGCGATTGCCCTGACTTTCGAAATAGCCGGCTGGTACGTCCGCGACCAGTCCTTTTTATTCAACACCAATCGCCTGATATTAATTGTTTTGCAGGTGGCGATTATCGGCATCATCGCGGTCGGGGTCACCCAGGTGATTATTACCACCGGCATTGACCTCTCCTCCGGTTCGGTGATCGCTCTCGCCGCGGTGGTGGCGGCGAGCCTCGCGCAAACCTCCGACAGCCTGTCGCCGATGTTCCCGTCGCTGGTCAATATGCCGGCGATTATCCCGATTGGCGCCGGCATCGGCGTCGGTCTGTTGTGCGGCCTAACCAACGGTTTTCTGGTGACCCGCACCGGCATCCCGCCGTTTATCGCCACCCTGGGGATGATGGTGTCGGCGCGCGGCCTCGCGCAGTATTACACCCAGGGTAACCCGATTAGCTTCTTATCCGACAGCTTCACCGCCATCGGTCAGGGGGCGATGCCGGTGATTATTTTCTTCGTCGTTGCCGCGGTATTCCACATCGCCCTGAAGCATACCCGCTACGGGAAATACGTTTATGCTATCGGCGGCAATATGACCTCGGCGAAGGTCTCCGGTATTAACGTCAATAAATATCTGGTGATCGTCTATACCATCGCCGGAGCGCTCTCCGGCCTTGCGGGCGTAGTGCTGGCGGCGCGCGTCAGCAGCGGCCAGTCGAGCATGGGAATGTCCTACGAGCTGGATGCGATCGCCGCGGCGGTTATCGGCGGCAGCAGCCTGATGGGCGGGGTAGGGCGCATCACCGGCACCCTGATCGGCGCGATGATCCTCGGCCTGATTAAGAGCGGGTTTACCTTTGTTGGCGTTGATGCCTACGTGCAGGATATTATCAAAGGCGTCATTATCGTCGCGGCGGTGACTATCGATATGCGGCGTAACCGTAAGAAGCATTAACTTAATAATCGCCCGCGGCGTGAATCGCTGCGGGCTGGTGACTGGTTTACGCGCTGCTGGGCTCATCGGCGGCAAGGCGTAAACTGTTGAGCAGCACGTTAGCCCCTTTCTCGGCCCACGCGGGCAGAATATTTTCCGCCTCGTTATGGCTAATTCCCTTCTCGCAGGGAATGAAAATCATGCTGGCGGGCGCGACCTTGCTGATATAGCAGGTATCGTGACCGGCGCCGGAGACCATGGTTCGCGCGCTATAGCCCAGTTCGTCCGCCGCTCGCTGGCTGCGCGCCAGACACTCGCCATCAAAGGCAATGGGCGCGTAATCAAAAATGCGCTCGACGTTTGCCGCCACGCCCCGCGCCGCCAGCGCTTCAGCGGCGCGATGCAGTTCCCGTTCCATGGCTTCCAGCGCCGGAGATTGCGGATGACGAAACTCGACGCTGCATAGCATGCGCCCCGGCACCACGTTGCGCGATCCCGGTATCACCTGCGCCATGCCGATAGTTGCCCGTCCGTCGGGATTATGGGCAATGCCGATTTTTTCCACCGCCAGCGCCAGCTCGGCGAAGGCGGTCAGCGCGTCGCGGCGGCTGCCCATCGGCGTGGTTCCTGCATGGGCGGAAAAACCCTCCAGGGTGACGTTGAACCAGCGCTGGCCCATGGCCGCGTGAACGAGGCCGATATCAATACCTTCTTCTTCCAGAATCGGCCCCTGTTCGATATGCACTTCGTAGCAGGCGTGCAGCGGGAAGGCGGCTGTCGGGCGTGCACCGCGATAGCCGATAGCCTCCAGCGCCACGCCGACGCTGATGCCGTCGCGATCTTCACGGGCGAGCGCGTAGGCTTCGCTAAACTGCCCGGCCCAGACGCCAGATCCCAGCATCGCCGGGGCAAAGCGCGCCCCTTCTTCGTTGGTCCAGTTCACCAGCACGATATCGCGTTCGGTCGCAATGCCGCGGTCGTTCAGGGTGCGCAGCGCCTCCAGCCCGGCCAGCACGCCGTAAATGCCGTCATAGCGGCCGCCGAGCGGCTGGGAATCGACGTGCGAACCGGTCAGCACCGGGGCAAGCTGCGGATTTTTACCGGCGCGGCGAATAAACATATTACCCATGCTGTCGACTTCGCAGGGAAAGCCAGCTTCCCGCGCCCACTGGCGCAGCAGATCGCGCGCCTGGCGGTCCTCTTCGCTAAGCGTCAGCCGGGTCACGCCGCCCGCCGGCGTGGCGCCGATAAGGGCCATCTCGTTAAGCGTCGACCACAGACGTGCGCCGTTGACGGTTATCATGACTTATCCTTTTTCACGCGATAGCGGAAGTCGCAGCACTTTCCGCCCTGCATGATGGTGGTGGTGCGGGTCAGCTCTACTTCCGGGGCGTAGCCGACGATAAACTTATCGTCGCGGGCGCAGGAGAGCAGATGGCCAATCTCGCCGAGGCCCATTTCGTGGTACATCTCGGCGTAGCGGCAGCGGTTGACGTTGTAGTTATACTGCTGGTCGTCGGCGTCCAGCACCTTGACCTCCAGGGCGTTATCTTTTTCCCATAAATACTGCAGGGCGACAAAGCTCTGAATATCCGCACCGTTCGGCTCCTGGCGGGCAAAGGCTTTACCCGCCTCAATGGCGGCGTTTTCAATCGCTTCGCCGATGACCGCCTGGGCGCGAGCCTTACCTATCTCCCGCACCAGGATGTCGTAAATCGGCTTGATTATTTCTGCTTCAATTTTGCGGCGGGCGAGAATGCCCAGCTCGTTATTATCACTCATCACATTGCCTCACTGCGTTACTTCGTGGTTGCGCCGCCGAGTACGGTTTGCGGCTGCCATTTGCCGTCGACGACTTTATAAACGGTAAAGGTTGGCGATTTCAGGTTGCCCTCTTTATCAAAGGCGATTTGTCCGGTGACGCCGGAGTAGTTAATGGCGCGCAGGGCGGGCAGATAGTCGGCCGGGTCGACGGAGTCGGCTTTTTCCATCGCCGCGACCAGCACGCGGGTAGCGTCATAGGCGAACGGCGCGTGCAGTTCGATATGGGTGTGATAGCGCGACTGGTAGGCCTGCTCGAAGGCTTTACCGCCCGGCATCTGCTCAACCGGCAGTCCCGGCTCCAGCGCCACCACGCCGTCGCCCTCTTTTTGCGCCAGCTGGAGGAAGGTCTGGCTGACGAAGCCGCCCGCGCCCATCAGGGTGGCGTTCATGCCCAACTGTTTGATGCGCCGTGCCAGCGGAGCGGCCTGACTATCGACGCCGCCAAAGAAAATCAGGTCGGCGTTTTTGCTGCGGATCGCGGTCAGCACGGCGCTGAAGTCGACGGTTTTGTCATCGACGTACTGGCGGTCGACGATGTTGATTCCCTGCGCTTCCAGCGACTTAATAAACTCATCCGCCAGTCCCTGGCCGAAGGCGGTACGGTCATCGATGACCGCGATGCGTTTGGCCTTCAGGGTTTGTACCGCGTATTGTCCGGCAAACTGGCCGCCGTCATCGTCGTGGCCCATCACGCGGAAGCTGGTGTCGAAACCCTGTCTGGTGTAGGCGTGCCCGGTGGCGACCGGCGCGACCTGGGCGATGCCCGCATCGTGGTAAACCCGCGCGGCAGGGATGCTGGTACCGGTGTTCCAGTGGCCGACGACGCCCGCGACGCCGCTATCCACCAGACGCTGGGCGACGGCAACGGCGGTGCGTGGGTCGGACTGATCGTCTTCCGATTGCAGCTTGAAGGTTACCGCCTTGCCGCCGATGGTCGGGTGCTGCTTGTTGATATCATCAATTGCCAGCTGCGCGCCGTTTTCCAGATCCTTGCCGATACGCGCGGAAGGGCCGGTGAGCGGGCCTGCCAGGCCGATAATCACGGTTTCGCTGGCCGCGGACCACGCGGCGGATGAGGCAAAACCACTGAGCAGAATAGCGGCGCTGAGCGCGCTGATTTTTACGGTTTTCATTGTTTTTCCCTGATGCTGGTTGGTGTGTTAAACGGGCATTTCGCCCAAATAAATCTGTGCAATACGATCGTCGGCCAGCAGCGTTGGCGACGGACCGCGCTCGACGATGCTGCCGCTGTCCATCACCCAGGCGCGGTCGGTTGCTTCCAGCGCCAGGCGTGCGTTCTGTTCGATCAGCAGCAGCGCGATGCCGCGCTGGCGCAGGGTGGCGATAACGCGAAAAATGTTTTCGACCATCAGCGGCGCCAGGCCCATTGACGGCTCGTCGAGGATCAGCAGGCGCGGCTGGCTGAGCAGGGCGCGGTTGAGCGCCAGCAGCTGCTGTTCGCCGCCGGAGAGCAGCCCCGCCAGCTGGTGCTGGCGTTCGCCAAGACGCGGAAAGTTTTCGAAAATAGCGCGCATCTCCTGTTTTACCGCCGCCGCGTCGCGCCGTAGCCAGGCGCCCATTTGCAGGTTTTCCAGCACCGTCATGCGCGCGAAGATGCCGCGACCTTCCGGCACCATCACCAGCCCTTCGCGCAGCAGGGATTCGGCCCGGCATTTGCGTATCGGCCTGCCGTTAAACAGAATGTCGCCGCTAAAGGGTTCCAGCCCGGTAATGGCGCGGACGGTGGAGCTTTTGCCCGCGCCGTTGGCGCCAATCAGCGTGGTCTGCTCGCCCTCTTTCACGCTGAATGAGACGTCGCGCACCGCCTGGATGCCGCCGTAGTGGACGCTAAGCTGGTTGACGGTTAAGAGATCAGACATGGACATTGCCTCCCAGCCAGGCGGCGATCACCGCCGGATCGCGGCGTACGCTATCCGGCGTGCCGCTGGTTAACGTTTTGCCGTAATCCAGCACCATCAGGCGATCGCAGATCCCCATCACCAGCTTGACGTCGTGCTCAATCATCAGCAGCGTTTTGCCGTCATCGCGAATGCGCAGCAGTAGTTCGCCAAGGGCCATCTTCTCGGCGGCGTTCATCCCGGCCGCCGGTTCATCCAGCGCCAGCAGGCGCGGGTCGGTCGCCAGCGCGCGGGCAATCTCCAGCCGCCGCTGGTGGCCGTAGGCGAGGTCGCAGGCGCGATAGTGGGCGAACTGCGCGATGCCGGTATAGTCCAGCCAGTGCCACGCCAGCTCGCGGGTCTGCGCCTCTTCGGCGCGGGCGCGTTTATGACGGGAGAGCGCGGCCCACAGACCGTTGCGGGTGCGCACGTGGCGGCCCACCATCACGTTTTCCAGCACCGACATTTCGTTAAATAACCGCACGTTCTGGAAGGTGCGGGCGATGCCCGCGGCGGTCACTTTCTCAATATTGTTCGGAAAATAGGCTTCCCCGCCGATGGCGAACTCGCCGCTGTCCGCCGGGTAAAGCCCGGTTATCAGGTTAAAACAGGTGGTTTTTCCCGCGCCGTTGGGGCCGATCAGGCCGTAGATTTCACCCTCGTTGATGGTGAGCGACACGTTGTCTACCGCCGTCAGGCCGCCGAAGCGCTTCGTCATATGGCGCACGCTTAACAGGCTCATGCTTTCGCTCCTTGATGTCGCGCGGGCCAGATGCCCTGAGGGCGCAGCAGCATGACCAGCACCAGCGCCAGACCGTAGAACAGCTGACGCAATACTTCCGGATCAATCAGCACTTCGCCAAACAGCGCCTGCTGTACCGGCGCCGCCTGGCTACGCAGCAGCTCCGGCAGCGCGGTCAGCAGCACCGCGCCGAGGATCACCCCGGGGATATGCCCCATCCCGCCCAGTACCACCATCGCCAGCACCGCAATCGACTCCTGAAGCGTGAAGGATTCTGGCGAAACGAAGCCCTGAAACGCGCCGAACAGCGCGCCCGCCACGCCGCCGAATGAGGCGCCGATAGCGAAAGCCAGCAGCTTGTAGTTACGTAGGTTGATGCCCATCGCCCGGGCGACGTCTTCATCCTCGCGGATGGCGTGCCAGGCCCGGCCAATGCGCGAATGCTGCAGCCGCAGGCAGACGAAAATAATCGCCACAATCACCAGCATCAGCAGGTAGTACCACAGCCACAGCGCCGGGACTTTAAAGCCAAACCAGTGATAAACGCCGCTAAACTTGAGGCCGAACAGATTCAGCGAATCGACCCCGGAGATGCCTTTTGCGCCGTTGGTGATGTTGACCGGACGGTCGAGGTTGCGCATCAGGATGCGGATAATTTCACCGAACCCGAGGGTGACGATGGCCAGATAGTCGCCGCGCAGCTTGAGCGTCGGCGCGCCCAGCACGATACCGCAGCCTGCCGCCAGCAGCGCGGCGAGCGGAATAATCACCAGCCACGAGGTGTGCAGGCCGTCCGGAAACCAGCTATTTAAAATCGGGAACACGTCCAGCAGATGCGGAGAGGCCAGCAGCGCCGCCAGATACGCGCCGACGGCGTAAAAGGCGATAAAGCCCATATCCAGCAGGCCGGTGTAGCCGACCACGATATTCAGCCCCAGCGCCAGCATAACGTAGAGCAGGGCGAAGTCGATGATCCGCACCCAGTAGTTGCCGCCGAGCTGGCTGGCGACCATCGGCGCGACCAGCAGCGCGCAGACCAACAGGGTCATCCCGGACCAGAAGCGGCGGGAGACGACAGGCGTATCGAGTTGTGCCGTTGTCATGATTTTTCTCCTAAGCCCGCTGGGCGACGCGTTCGCCGAGCAAACCGGCCGGGCGGAAGACCAGCACCAGGATCAGCACCATAAAGGCGAAGATATCCTGGTAGTTGCTGCCGAAGACGCCGTGGGTCAGGTCGCCGAGATAGCCCGCGCCGAGGGATTCGATAAGCCCCAGCAGCAGGCCGCCGATCATCGCGCCGCGAATATTGCCGATGCCGCCGAGCACCGCGGCGGTAAAGGCTTTAATACCGGGCAGAAAGCCCATGGAGAAGCTGGCATTGCCGTAGTTGCTGGCCATCATCACGCCAGCCAGCGCGGCGAATATGCCGCCGATGGCGAAAGTGAGGGCGATAATAGCGTTAGGGTTAACGCCCATCAGCGTGGCGATGCGCGGGTTTTCCGCTACCGCGCGCATCCCGCGTCCCAGTCGGGTGTACTCCACCAGCAGCCACAGGCCGAGCATCACCGCGAGGGCCAGCGCGACGGTGACTATACCGGTGACGGTCACGAGAGCCGGCGGATGCGCTGCGCTGCCGTGGGTTACGGCGATCGGCTCCATTGGCAGGATCTGCGGGAACATCAGCGGATTACGCGACCAGACGATCATCGCTACGGTTTGCAGCAGTACCGAGACGCCGATCCCGGAGATCAGCGGCGCCAGGCGCGGGGCGTTGCGCAGGCGACGGTAGGCAAAGCGCTCGACCGCCATCGCCAGCAGCGCGCACACTGCCATGGCCAGCAGCAGCGCCAGCCCCAGCAGCGCCAGCGGCGGCAGGCCGGGAAAATGGGCGTTCAGCGCGTTCATCCCGGAGAGCGTGGTCAGCGCGCCGACCATCAGAATATCGCCGTGGGCAAAGTTAATAATGCGCAGGATGCCGTACACCATGGTGTAGCCCAGCGCGATCAGGGCGTAGATGCTGCCGAGCATGACCCCGTTGATCATTTGTTGTATGAGTGTGTCCAACTGATTGTTCCGACAAGATGCTCAAATAATAGCTACCATCCAACAAATGAATTAAATTGTAAAATACGCATATATTCTTTCTTATTATAAATGTGTGGTTAACTATCTTGATGATTTTAAATATAATTTAATAATGCATCGGATAGCGAAATGCGCTAAGAAAATCAACATATGAAAAAAACAGAACAATCAGAGGGGCCGGTTAGCTGGTCGGAGAGTACTTTAGCCAACGATCCGCCGCTGCGGGCGGTACGCGCCTTCGAGGCGATCGCGCGGCTGGGCAGCGTGACCCTGGCGGCGCAGGAGCTGGCGATATCGCCCTCGGCGGTCAGCCATCAGCTGAAGGTGCTGGAAGGCTATTTGCAGATCCCGCTCACCGAACGTCAGGGGCGACGGCTGACCCTCAGCCAGCAGGGTCGGGAGTATTACCGCTCGATCCGCGCGGCGTTTAACGTGCTGCGCCAGGCTACCGGACATCTGATCGATCAGGTGCAAACTCAGCAGGTGACCATCAGCCTGATCCCGCTGTTTGGCATGGGCTGGTTTATTCCCCGCCTGCCGTCGTTCGTGCACGCCAATCCGCATACCGAAATCAACGTGGTTTACGCCAACCACCGCAACTATCTTAGCGACGCTTCCGATATGTCGATCCGCTTTGGCAACGGTCACTGGGTAGGTTATCAGAGCGAAAAGCTGATCTCCGGCAAAATGGTGCCGGTCTGCAGCCGGGCGTTTTTGCGCCTGCATGGGCATATTGATACCCCGGAGCAGCTATTGCAGATGCCGCTGCTGCACGATGAGGAGCGCACCACGTGGAACCAGTGGTTTGTGCAGCAGGGAGTGAAGCGCCCGCCGCGCTCGACCGGGCCATTATTTGAGGATGGCCTGTTGACCCTGGCGGGCGTGCAGGCCGGGCTGGGCTGCGCCCTGATGCGCGAGCCGCTGATCGCTCCCTATCTGAAGAGCGGCGAGCTGGTAAAAATTTTTGATGCGGCGATAGATGATGGCCGGGATTACTATCTCTGCGTGCGTCAGGATAGCGATATGACGCCTGACGGTAAGCTGTTGCAGAGCTGGCTGCGCCAGCAGGCCCTTAATTGATATTTACTTAAGAATTTACTTAATCCAGTTCACATTTTTGTCCGGCGGTTATTGTCATTGACCAGAGACGCTTAGATAATCCGCCGAAATAACCCATTTTTATAATGGCGTGCTACTGCGAAAGCAGGCAAGACCAAAATAGAAATGCTCTCCCGTTAAGGGGAGCGTCTCTGTTTTGGTCTTTTTTTTTGCCCCAACACCAGGGAACACTATGAACTATAACGAAACAGCAGACAAAATCCTCCACGCGGTGGGCGGTGCGGAGAATATCCGCATGCTCACCCACTGCGCGACCCGCTTGCGTATGGAGTTCAACGACCGCGCCAGGGTTAACGATGCGCAGATTGGCGCTATCCCCGGCGTGATCAGCGTGGTGGAGAAGGGCGGCCAGTTCCAGATTGTAATTGGCAATGAGGTGCAGCAGGTTTATCGCCTGCTCAATAAGGCGCTGCCGCAGAAGAAAAGCCCGGCAAGCGGCGATAAAAACGCGAAGCCAACCGGTATTTTCGCGCGCATTATCAGCGTTATTTCGACCACCTTTACCCCGGTGATCCCGGCGATTACCGGCGCGGGGATGATCAAGGCGCTGCTGGCCATTCTTAAACTGACCGGGGTGATTAGCGAAACCAGCTCGACGTATCAGCTGCTCAACATTATTGCCGACGCCGCCTTCTTCTTCCTGCCGGTGCTGCTGGCCTACGGCGCGTCGCTGAAGTTTGAATGCAACCCGATTCTGGCGATGACTCTCGCGGGCGTGCTGCTGCATCCGGGCATCGGCCAGATGCTGGCGGCCGGTAAAGCGGTCGATTTTGTCGGTATCAACGTTCTGCTTTCCGATTACGCCGGTTCGGTACTGCCGATCATTCTGACGGTGTGGCTGATGTCGTGGGTGGAGCGCTTTGCCGAAAAAGTCTCGCCGTCGATTATTAAATTCTTCGTTAAGCCGATGCTGATTCTGCTGATTACCGCGCCGCTGGCGCTGGTGGTGGTCGGTCCGGCGGGCATTTTGCTGAACGACCTGGTGGCCGCAGGCGCGGGCGCTATCGACCGCCACGCCAGCTGGTTAATCCCGATGCTGATGGGCACCCTGCAGCCCTTCCTGATCATTACCGGTACCGCCTGGGCGATGACGCCGATCGCCACCGGTCAGCTGAGTAAAAGCGGCTACGAGATGATTAACGGCCCGGGGATGCTGGCCTCAAACGTGGCGATGGGCGCCGCGACGCTGTGCGTGGCGCTGAAAACCAAAAATAGCAACCTGCGCCAGCTGGCCTCCTCCTCGGGCTTTACCGCGCTGCTGGGGATCACCGAACCGGCTCTGTACGGGGTGCTACTTAAGTTCCGCCGTGTGCTGATTGCGGCGATGATCGGCGGCGGCTGCGCCGGGGTCTACGCCGGGGTGAGCGGGCTGGTGCGCTACGCGTTTGTCTCGCCAGGCCTCGCGGCGCTGCCGGCGTTTATCGGCGAAAACCCGATGAACATCGTCCACGCTCTGGTAACCTGCGCGATCTCCATCGTAGTGACCTTTACCCTGACCTGGTTTATTGCCTTTAAAGATACGCCTGAGGATCAAGAAGAGGTCAGCGAGGCGCCGCAGCCTGCGGTCAGCGCGAAAAACGAGAGCGAAACTGAAGTGCTCAGCCCGCTGCGCGGCGAGGTGGTGGCGCTCAGCGAAGTCAACGATGACGTTTTCTCCGGCGGTCTGCTGGGCGAGGGGCTGGCGATTCGTCCTGAAGAGGGAGTCCTGCGCGCGCCGTTTAGCGGCACGGTGATGATGTTCCTGCCGTCGTGTCACGCCGTGGGTTTACAAAGCGACAGCGGTCTTGAGCTGCTGATCCATATCGGTATCGACACCGTTAATCTTAACGGCCAGCACTTTAGCTCTACGCTGAAGGTGGGGGATAAGGTGGAAGCCGGACAGGCGCTGATCCGCTTTGATATTCCCGCCATCGAGCAGGCCGGGTATGACCTGATTACGCCGGTGATAGTGGTCAACGGCGACGAGCAGCACTCACTGCGCCTGACCGCCGCCGCGCAGGTCGATTACGGCGAGCAGCTGATGGTGCAATCCGCTAAGGAGGCGCAGGCATGATTTATCAAAACAAAGCGCAGTTCCCGGACGGTTTTCTGTGGGGCGCGTCCACCTCAGCCTATCAGGTTGAGGGCGCGTGGAATGAAGACGGTAAAGGACCGTCGGTAGTCGACATGCTTAGCCATCCGCCGGGAACGGCGGACTTCCGCATCGCCAGCGACCACTATCATCGCGTAGAGGAGGACGTCGCGCTGATGGCGCAGATGGGGCTGAAGGCCTACCGTTTTTCGGTGGCCTGGTCGCGGGTGATACCTGACGGCGATGGCCCGGTGAATCCGGCCGGTCTGGCGTTTTATCACCGCCTGATCGACGCCCTGACGCGCCACGGGATCACCCCCATCGTCACGTTGTACCACTTCGACCTGCCGTGGGCGCTGGAGCTAAAAGGCGGCTGGCTGAACCGCAAAACCGGGGAGGCATTTGTGCGCTATGCCCGGCTGCTGTTCAGCGAGTTTGCGGCTAAGGTTCCGCTGTGGCTGACCATTAACGAACAGAACACCATGATTCTGCATCCCGGAGCGATTGGCGTGCCCGCCGATCGTGAGCTGCCGGATAAGAAGGCGCTGTACCAGCAGAATCATCATATGATGCTGGCCCAGGCGCAGATCTTCGCCCTGTGCCACCGCGAGTTCCCCGGGCTGCGCATCGGCCCGGCGATAAACACCACGTCGATGTACGCCGAAAGCTGTAAACCGGAGGACGCCATCGCCGCCCATAACTGGGAGACGCTGCGCTGCTGGAGCTTTCTGGATGTTGCGGTACATGGTCGCTACAACGCTCTGGCGTGGGCCTATATGCAGGATCGCGGCCTCGCGCCGGAGCTGCAGCCGGAAGATGCGCTGATTTTGCAGCAGGGGAGGCCGGACTTTATCGCCATTAACTACTACTCTACCGCCACCATTGCTGCCAGCCGGGGCGACGGCGGGGACGTTGCGCCCCGCGCGGGTGACCAGCAAATTATGCTGGGCGAAGACGGCGTTTATCGTCCGGCGGAAAATCCGTGGGTCGGTAAAACCCCCTACGGCTGGGTGGTCGATCCGGTGGGGCTGCGTCTGACGCTGCGTAAAGTGTGCGAGCGTTATGGTTTGCCGATTCTGATTAGCGAAAACGGCATGGGTGCGCCGGACAAGCTGGAGCATGACGGGACGGTGAATGACGATTACCGTATCGCTTTCTTACAGGCGCATATTGAGCAAATGCGGCTGGCGATTGCCGACGGCGTCGAGCTGATGGGCTACTGTCCTTGGGCGGCGATTGATGTGGTCAGCACTCATCAGGGATACGCCAAGCGCTATGGTTTTATTTACGTCGATCGCGGCGAGGATGACCTCAAAAGCCTGCAAAGGATCCGCAAACGCAGCTTCTGGTGGTATAAGGATGTCATCGCGCAAAACGGCAACCACGGCGAGTCGCAGAGATGATTGTTCAGAAGGTGCTCAATAATAGCCTCGTGCTCTCGATGGACGACGATAACCGGGAGGTTATCGTTATGGGGAAAGGCATTGGTTTCAACAGCAGGCCAGGGGATGAGATCGCCCCGGAGAAGATAGAGAAGCTATTCGTGACCCAGGCGCTCGGCGCGCGCAGCGGCTATCTTGAGGCGCTCTCCGCCATTCCGGACGAGGTCATCGAAATGGCGGCGATGATTATTTCCCGCGCCAATCTGCAGCTTGCCAGCAAGGTTCGCGAGCAGATTTTCTTCACTCTCGCCGACCACCTGACTTTCGCCATCGAACGCAGCCGCAAAGGGATCGCCATTCAAAACCGCCTGCTGCCGGAAGTCAGGCGTTTTTATCCGCAGCAGTTCCGCGTCGCCAGCGAGGCGGTGACGATTATTCGTCAGCAGTACGGGATTGAACTGCCTGAGGAGGAAGCCGGGAATATCGCCTTTCATCTGGTTAACGGCCAGAGCGAGGGCGACGACGTGGCGCAGGCTATGCAGTCGGTAAAAATGCTGAAGGATATTTTTAATCTCGTGCAGTACCACTTTAAGCAGCAGATAGACACCGAATCGATAAACTATTCGCGCTTTCTGGTCCATATGCAGTTTTTCCTCCAGCGTTTACAGGAGGGAGAGCTGGACGGCGCGCGGGACAGTTTTCTGCTGGTGCAGGTAATTAAGGAGTATCCGGAAGCCTATCGCTGCGCGCTGCTGATCCGCGACTACGTCAAAGCCCAGCTCGATATCACCCTCGGCGGCAACGAGCTGCTGTGGCTCACCGTTCATCTGGTGCGGATCGCGGGGCTGGATGCGTGAATCACCGATGCCGAAACAGCAGCGTCGCCGGCAGGTAGCGCTGTAGAGGTTCAGGCGCGTTGCCGTCGATCAGCTGGCTGATTAAATCGTAGCAGTGCCAGGCCAGCTGGCGGTTGTCCTGCTGTACGGTATCAATACGCAGCGACAGCGAATCGTAGAGATAGTGATCGTCAAAGCTTGCCAGATGAATATCGGAATTGAGCAAATGGTGCTGGCTCATATAGCGCAGCACCCCTTCCAGCAGACCGCAGGCGGCGGTAAACAGCGCCTTTGGCGGTCGGCCCAGACGCGCGCAGAGAGCAGCGAACATCTCATAGCCGGAGCTGGGGTGATAGTTGCCGTTAATCACCCATTCCGGGCGCAGTTCGATACCCGCCTGGGCCAGACCCTGCGTAAACCCGGCCAGACGGTCGCGGGACGGCGACAGGCGCGGCTGGCCGCCTAAAAACCAGAACTCGTCGCGATGCTGGGGGGCGATACGGGAAATCAGCTCCGCCGTCGGGGTAATCGAATCGGTCATCACCAGCGGCAGGACGCTTTCATTCGGGCGGCGGTCAAACAGCACCACCGGCAGCTGTTCGCTGAGCTTGAGATAGTCGGCATCGCTGTGCATACAGGAGGCGACGATCAGCCCGTCGACCTGGCGGGCAATCATGTTATTGACCACCATGCTCTCCTGACCGGGGTTTTCGTCGGTACAGGAGATCAGCAGCTGAACGCCCGCCTCGCGGCACAGCATCTCCAGCTCATGGGAAAAAACCGCAAAACCGTAGTTGGTGATCTCCGGCACTACCAGCCCAATGGTGTGGCTGCGGTTATCGCGCAGCGAGCGGGCGTGAATACTCGGCTGATAGTGCTGCTCGCGGGCAATGGCCAGAACGCGCTCGCGTGTTTCCTGCGCCACGCGCAGCTCCTTACCACGCCCGTTCAGCACCAGGCTGGCGGTCGCTTTAGAAACGCCCGCCAGTTCGGCGATATCTTTAATGGTTACGCGTTTGGTTTTCATTACGACGCCATGAGCCTGAAAGCAAAACGCTTATTCTACCATGCATGTTCGTAGCGGCCAGTAGCGATAGTGTATCGCAATTTGCTAAACCGATTTAACAAGCGTAATGGATGCAACAAAGTCGGCCGCGCGGGGCGGCCTTGAAGATCAAAGCTGGCGATTAAGATCGTGCTGATAGGGCAGGGCGGTCATGGCGCCTTTCGCCGTTGTGGCCAGCGCGCCGCAGGTTTGCGCCAGCGCGAGCGTGGGCTCCAGCGCGGCGATATCGGTCGGCATCCCTTTTGCCGCAAGGCTGGTGAGCAGTCCGGCGACAAAAGCGTCCCCTGCGCCGGTGGTATCGACGCTGACTACAGGCCTGGCGCTGAAGTGGGTAAACTGCTGCTGGAAGGCGGCAAGCACGCCTGCTTTTCCCTGGGTGACCAGCAGCAATTCAGGCTGGTAGCGCGCGGTGACGCTGGCGATGCCGTGCGTTAAATCATTACTTCCACTGATGAATTCCAGCTCCTCTTCCGATAGCTTCACTACGTTAGCCATGCGCAGGGCGCGATCGAGGCAGGCGTGCAGCAGCGCCTGATCCTGCCAGAGGTCCGGGCGGATATTGGGGTCAAAGCTGACCCGGCCGCCCGCCTGTTTGATTTTCTCCATTGCCGCGAAGGTGGTGCTGCGGCTGGGCTCGGCGCTGAGCGCGATGGAGCAGGCGTGGAGCCACTGCCCGGCGGCAAACTGCGGCAGGTCTTCTTCGGTCAGGAACAGATCCGCGCTGGGGCGTACCATAAAGGTAAACGTTCTTTCGCCCTGCTCGTCAAGGTCAACCACGACGGTAGAGGTGCGGTGCTGCCCGTCGAGGCGCATATGGCTGATGTCCACCTGCTCATGCTGTAGGGTATGGCGCATAAAGCGGCCGAAAGGATCGTCGCCGACGCGCCCGATAAACCCGCTGTGGCCGCCAAGACGAGCGATCCCTACCGCCACGTTGGCCGGTGCGCCGCCGGGGCATCGCAGCAGCCGGCCTTCGCTTTCTGGTAGCAGATCTACTACCGCGTCTCCCAGAACCCAAACTTTTTCATTCATGCTGACATTCTCCATGGCTAAACTTTATTAAACCGGTTTAGCAAATTAAAGCATAACGACAGAATGAGGGGAACGTCACCTGAGGAAAAGTGCGAGCCAGGGCATAAAAATACGCGCAGGGTGGCAAAAGATCGGGGATTAAGAGAGAGGAAGGGGATTTCATTGCCGTGGGCGAGGCGGAGGCAATAATGAGAACATGGGCAGGCGCAGCGCGCCACCTCCGGGGAATGAAAACGAGCGGAGCCGACGGAGTCCGGTTCCCACCAGGCTAAAAGCGCATTGAAAAGTCTTAAATTAGTTTTAAGAACAATCCCTAAAGCCAGACGGCAGAATCTTGTGCCATGCTTAATGCGACTCGTAACATTAAGTTCGTTAGAGAGAGGACATTATGAAAAAAGCAATGATTGCGTTATCTGCGATTCTGGTAGCAGCTCCTGTTTTTGCTGCAACGACACACGCAACTGACGATACCGTCGCGGCCGCCCATGAAGGAGCAAACACCGCGAAGGAAAAATTGCACGAGGCTCAGCACCAGGGTGAAGAGCAGCAGCTGAAAGCCAAACACGCGGCGGAAGGCAAAAGCGATAGCGTAGGCAGTGAAGTCAGCGAAGGCGCGCAGAAAACCTGGAATAAAACTAAAGAAGGGACGGAGAAAGGCTGGAACGCCACCAAAGAAGGCACCGAAAAAGGCTGGAATAAAACCAAAGAGGTCAGCAAAGAAGGCTGGGATAAAACCAAGCAGGGTGCCGAAGACCTGAAAACGAAAGTCACCGAATAATCACTGATTATTTTAAGAAAAGGGTCGCGAAAGCGGCCTTTATTGTTTTTTAGTGCGCTTTATTTAGCGTGGGATAATATTTTTAATGGGCGGTAATGCTAAACCCTAAATAAGTCGAGTCGCATAGAGGCGGCAAGTTTATAAATCTTCAGGAGCACAGGTAACCCTGTGGCAGAAGTGAGTGACGAATCTGTCAGGAGCAGATTGGAAAGCGGTTTGCGACCGCCCGCCAGGGCGAGGCCCATGCTGGTCCGGGTAATCCGCAGCTAAAAACAATGCGGCCTGCAAGTCCAGGAATAGTCCTGGTTATATCACTACTCAATATTCCTCCACATTTTCCCGGTACAACGGAAATATATCAGGAGGTGTACTATGAAAAAGATTCTTTCGCTGGCAATTATGCTGTCTTGTGTTTTTAGTACCGTTTCATGGGCCGATGGTCCCGGCGGTAATAATCATGGTCAACAGCAGACCTGGCAGAATAACGCTGGTCACGGCGGCCCGGACGGTAAGGGGCCACAGGCTAACAATCGCAAGGGTAATGGCGATAATCGCGGGCCGGAGCGCGGTCACCAGGGACGCGGAGGAGAGGCGCATGATAACCGCCCTCAGCAGCGTCACGAGCAGGATCATTTTGCGTGGAACGGACATGATTTCCGCAAAGGCCAGCCGGTACCGGAACGTTTCCGCGGCAAAGATTATCGCATCAACGACTGGAACGATCGCGGGCTGCCGGCCCCGCCGCGCGGCCACCACTGGTCGTATATTGATGGTAACTATGTACTGATTGCCGCTGCGACCGGGATTATTACTTCAATTCTGATTAACGGCGCGCTGAATAACTAATGTTGTTACGCCGGGCCAGATGCCGCCTTCTGACGGAGGCGGCAAGTCATCGGTGTCCAGGCTGACATGCGCATCTGGCACTATCGCGGCGGAAAATCCGCAACCTTTCTCCAGGCCAGGTCAATTCTTCCTGACACATCCTGTTTCACCTCGTCGTCGTTGCGCGGGCATAGCATGCCTGGCAGAGGAAAATGCTATCCTGAAGCCTTATTTTTGATATTTAATGAAGGTTTTTGGGATTTCTTTCTTACTGTTGTGCTTTGTTTTTAATGAATCTCAGATATTTGAAAATGATTATTTTTAGCCAATGAATGTTGTCGAAAAATCATTATGAACAAATGAGATAAAACTCCCTGCGGAATAAGAAATCCTGCTTGCATTAAACCTTTAGCACGTTAAGTTATTAAAGCTTAGCACCTGATTCTATTCCCGGAGACCGGCATGACCGATTTTGTAATTCCCGAAATTAAAGCCAACGAAGATGAAATGATTGCGATCCGTCATTATTTACATGCCAATCCGGAATTAAGCCTGGAAGAATTTAATACCAGCGAACTGGTAGCCGGGAAGCTGAGCGAGTGGGGCTATACGGTGACCCGCGAGCTGGCGAAAACCGGGGTCGTCGGCACCCTGAGCAAAGGCGATTCGCCGCGCACTATCGGCCTGCGTGCCGACATGGATGCGCTGCCGATTTTCGAAACGACCGACCTCCCGTGGGCCAGCACCGTTGCTGGCAAAATGCACGCCTGCGGCCACGACGGCCACACGACCATTCTGCTGGCGGCGGCAAAATATATTGCCTCTCCGGCCTGCCAGTTTAACGGCACGGTGCACCTGATATTCCAGCCCGCGGAAGAAGCAATCGGCGGCGCGGATTTAATGATTAAAGATGGTCTGTTCGAGCGCTTTCCCTGCGAGCGTATCTTCGGTTTGCACAATATGCCGGGCCTGCCGGTAGGTAAACTTGGCTTTTACGCCGGGAACTTTATGGCCTCCGCGGATACGGTAAAAATCACCATTACCGGTTACGGCGGCCACGGCGCGCACCCTGAGCGCACCGTCGATCCGATTGTGACCGGCGCTGCGCTGGTGATGAATCTGCAAAGTATCGTTGCCCGTAACGTACCGCCGGGCGAAACCGCGGTGGTGAGCGTCGGCACGTTCCAGGCGGGCATCGCATCAAACGTTATCCCCGAAAACGTGGTAATGGAGCTGAGCGTGCGGGCGATGAAACCTGAAATCCGCGACCTGCTGATTAAGCGCATCAAGGAGCTCGCTGATTTTACCGCCAAAAGCTACGGCGCCAGCAGCGAGGTTGAGGTCTTTGACTCTTATCCGGTGCTGACCAACAGCGTTGAGGAGACCGAGTTCGCCAGGGCGCTGGCGCTGGAGGTGTTTGGCGAGGAGGGCGTGCTGGAGTCGGTTTCGCCGATGAACGCCAGCGAAGATTTCGCTTTTATGCTTCAGGAGCGTCCTGGCTGCTACTTCCTGCTGGGTAACGGCGAGAAGGGCGGAAAGGGGGGCTGCATGGTGCACAACCCCGGCTATGACTTTAATGATGACATTATTTCCACCGGCGCGACGCTGTTCGCCCGGTTAGTTGAAACACACTGCCGTTGATCTCTGGAGTCCGTAAATAATGAAAAAATCTCTTCTGCTGTGGGTCGCGCTGATGGCCTCAACTTCAGCCCTGGCCGCAGAAAATAAGGAAATTCGCTTTGGCGTCGATCCAACTTTCGCGCCGTTTGAATGGAAAGATCCGCAGGGTAAGCTGGCGGGTTTTGATATTGACCTCGGCAACGCGATTTGCGAGCAGCTCCAGGCGAAATGCGTGTGGGTGGAAAGCAACTTCGACGGTATTATCCCGGCGCTGAAAGCGCGCAAGTTCGATGCGATCCTCTCCGGCATGTATATGACCGATAAACGTAAAGAGCAGATCGGCTTCAGCGATAAACTGTACAACGGCCCGGTGTTCCTCGTGGCGCGTAAAAACACCCTCGCCGGAAATAGCGTTGAGCAGCTGAAGGGTAAAACCATTGGCGTAGAGCAGGGATCGGCGCAGGAAACTTACGTCAACCAGCACTGGCGTCCGGCGGGAATTAATATTGTCGCCTATCAGGGAGCGGATCGCGTGGTTCAGGATCTGGAGTCCGGGCGTATTGATGGCGCGGTGCTTTCCGGGATGATGGCCGACTACAGCTTCCTGCAGCAGCCGCAGGGTAAAGAGTTTGCCTTCGTCGGCGGGCATCTGCAGGATGACAAGCTGTTTGGCGCCGGAGCAGCCATCGGTCTTCGTAAGGAGGATGAGGCGCTGCGTCAGGAGATTAACGGCGCGATTGCCAAAATTCTCGCCGATGGCACCTACAAAAAGTTAGCCGGGAAATATTTTAGCTTTGATGTCTATTCCGGGACATAATGCTGTTATACCCGTCATACTTCAAGTTGCATGTGCGTTGGCTGCAGATTACTCGGCCCATCCATGGGCCTCGCCCTGGCGGGCCGCCGTTACACGGCGTTCAAATCTGCTCCCGGCAGATTTGTCGCTCACCCCAGTCACTTACTTCAGTAAGCTCCTGGGGATGTAATGAGGGACATCCTTGTCCCTCACCAGAGGCAGCCTTCGGCTGTTCAAATTCGTTCCCGACGAATTTGTCGCTGCGTCGCCGCGTTACTCGGCCTACGGGGCCAGCGCATGCGCTGTTCAAAGCACTAGTGCTTTGCCCCGCAACTCGAATTATTTTGGGTATAAATCTGTCATACTTCGCGTTGAAGTATGACGGGGAAATAAGGAGTGAACGGCATGATGACACGTCCCCTGGGCAAAACCGGATTTTCCATCGCCCCGCTGGTGTTTGGCGGCAACGTTTTTGGCTGGACTATCGATGAGAAAACCAGTTTTGCCATTCTTGATGCGTTTGTAGACCACGGCTTTGATGCTATCGACACGGCGGATGTTTACTCCCGCTGGGCGGACGGCAACCAGGGCGGCGAGTCCGAAACCATTATCGGCCGCTGGCTGCAGGCGCGGCCAGGCATGCGCGATAAGGTAAAGATCTTCACTAAAGTCGGTTCCGATTTAGGCCTTCCCGGCCATAAAGGACTGAAAAAAGCCTGGATCCAGCAGGCGGTTGACGATTCGCTTCGTCGCCTGAATACCGATTATATCGACCTTTACTTCTCCCACTGGCCTGACCCGGAAACGCCGGTCGCCGAAACGCTCGAAGCCTTCCATGCCCTGCAGCAGGCGGGAAAAATCCGCGCGATGGGGGCGTCTAATCTCGATGCCGAGCAGCTTGCGAGCGCGCTGGAAGTGTCGCGTAAAAGCGGTCTGCCGGCCTGGCAGGTGCTGCAGCCGGAATATAATCTTTATCATCGTTCGGCTTTTGAAGGCGCGCTCTGCGACCTGTGTATTAGCCGCGATATCGGCGTAGTGACCTACTACAGCCTGGCGTCCGGCTTCCTGACCGGCAAATACCGTCAGCAGTCCGATCTGGCGCAAAGCCAGCGCGGCGGCGGCATCGGCAAATATCTCAACCCGCGCGGGCTGCGTATTGTTGATACCCTGGTTGAGGTGGCTGAGCAACATGACGCAAAACCCGCTGAAATTGCACTGGCCTGGCTGATGAGCCGCGATGGCGTAACGGCGCCCATCGCCAGCGCCACCAGCATTGCTCAGGTGGCGAGCTTCGCCCGGGCCGCCGCGCTGAGCCTGAGTGCTGAGCAGCTGGCGCGTCTGGATACCGCCAGCGCGTAATGCCGTGCGCCGGGGCCAGACGGGTTCCGGCCTCATTATTCTGTCAGGCGACAAATTTCAGGTTACGGCTCAGGGGCGGGCAGGGCGGTCACCCCTTGCGATAAATCAATGAACGAATGAAGCCTGCGCATCTGTTGCTTGAAGTATGGCGAGTATAAGTGTTAAAAGGTGCCCCTTTATATAAATACACAGGGGATCGACGTGAAAGACGCGTCAACGTCATCGGACGCCGTAGAGGAAAGCGGCCCGACGCTTCACCGCGGTTTACAGAACCGACATATCCAACTTATCGCTCTCGGCGGCGCCATTGGCACCGGCCTGTTTCTCGGCATCGGGCCTGCAATACAAATGGCGGGGCCGGCCGTGCTGCTCGGTTACGCCGTTGCCGGGATCGTTGCCTTTCTGATCATGCGCCAGCTGGGCGAAATGGTCGTTGAAGAACCGGTTTCTGGCTCCTTTGCCCACTTTGCTTATAAATACTGGGGCCCGTTCGCCGGTTTTCTGTCCGGCTGGAACTACTGGGTGATGTTCGTGCTGGTGGGGATGGCGGAGCTGACCGCCGCCGGGATCTATATGCAGTACTGGCTGCCCGAGGTACCGACGTGGATCTGGGCCGCCGCTTTCTTCATTATTATCAACGCCGTCAACCTTGTTAACGTTCGTCTATACGGCGAAGCGGAATTCTGGTTCGCGCTGATTAAGGTGCTGGCGATTATCGGCATGATCGGCTTTGGCCTGTGGATGCTGTTCGGCGGCCACGGGGGCAGCAAAGCGGGAATCGATAACCTGTGGAAGCACGGCGGTTTCTTCGCCACCGGCTGGCACGGCCTGATCATGTCGCTGGCGGTGATCATGTTCTCTTTCGGTGGGCTGGAGCTTATCGGCATTACCGCTGCGGAGGCGCGCAATCCGGAAAAGAGCATCCCGAAGGCGGTTAACCAGGTGGTATACCGTATTCTGCTGTTTTATATCGGATCGCTGGTGGTTCTGCTGGCGCTCTATCCGTGGGTGGAAATTAAATCCGACAGCAGCCCGTTCGTGATGATTTTCCATAATCTCGACAGTAACGTGGTGGCTTCTGCGCTGAACTTTGTGATTCTGGTGGCGTCGCTATCGGTCTATAACAGCGGCGTTTATTCTAACAGCAGAATGCTGTTCGGCCTGTCGGTGCAGGGCAATGCGCCGAAGTTTCTCGCCCGCATCAGCAAGCGCGGCGTGCCGGTTAACTCCCTGCTGCTTTCCGGCATTATCACCTCGCTGGTGGTGCTGCTTAACTACCTGCTGCCGCAGAAAGCTCTCGGCCTGCTGATGGCGCTGGTGGTGGCGACGCTGCTGCTGAACTGGATCATGATCTGCCTGGCGCACCTCAAGTTCCGCGCGGCCCAGCGGCGCAAGGGGCGTGAGTCGAAGTTTAAAGCCCTGCTGTCGCCTGCCAGCAACTATTTTTGTATCGCCTTCCTGGGGCTGATCCTCGTGCTGATGTGCACGATCGACGGTATGCGCCTGTCGGCAATTCTGCTGCCGGTGTGGATCCTGTTTCTGTTCGTGGCTTTTAAAACCCTGCGCCGCCCGGCGTAGTGCATGACGGCCCCGTCGTCCGACGGGGCATAATCCTTTTTTATTGTGATCTTCTTCGCGCTTAGGGTATTTTCCGCGCGATCTTCTCTTTGTAATCGATTACTTTTCGCCTGAAGCTATTTTGTAATCGATTACTTTTTGAGGGCGGTTGAAATGGTAACAACAACTGAAGTTCGTGAAAGTACCCGCGTAACGCACCGTTTCCTGGTGCCGCGGCTGTCGTTAATGATGTTTATGCAGTTCTTTATCTGGGGGAGCTGGTCGGTGACGCTGGGACTGGTGATGACCCGCTATGAAATGTCGCTGCTGATCGGCGACGCCTTCTCCGCGGGGCCGATTGCGTCTATCCTCTCACCGTTTGTGCTGGGAATGCTGGTCGATCGTTTTTTCGCTTCGCAGAAAGTGATGGCGGTGATGCATCTGGCCGGGGCGGTCATTCTGTGGTTTGTGCCGCAGGCGCTGGTGGCGCAAAACGGCGCGCTGCTAATTGGCCTGCTGTTTGGCTATACCCTGTGCTATATGCCGACGCTGGCGCTGACCAACAATATCGCCTTCCACAGCCTGGCGAACGTCGATAAAACATTCCCGGTGGTACGTGTCTTCGGCACCATTGGCTGGATTGTCGCCGGTATCTTCATCGGCGTCACCGGTATCTCCGATACCACCGGCATTTTTACCCTGGCGGCGCTCTGCTCGGTAGCGCTGGCCGTTTATAGTCTGACGTTGCCGCATACGCCGGCTCCGGCGAAAGGGACGCCGGTTCAGTTTCGCGACCTGCTGTGCGCCGACGCTTTCGCGCTGTTGAAAACGCGCCACTTCCTGATTTTCTCCCTCTGCGCGACGCTGATTTCGATTCCGCTCGGGACCTACTACGCCTATACCGCCTCTTATCTGGCGGATGCGGGCGTCGCGGACGTCAGTACCGCGATGTCTTTCGGTCAGATGTCAGAAATCTTCTTTATGCTGGTAATCCCGCTGCTGTTCCGCCGCCTGGGCGTTAAATACATGCTGCTGATCGGCATGGCGGCGTGGTTCGTGCGCTACGCCTTCTTTGCCCTGGGCGTCAGCGAGGAGGGGCGGTTCCTGCTCTATCTCGGCATTCTGCTGCACGGCGTGTGCTACGACTTTTTCTTTGTGGTTGGTTTCATCTATACCGACCGCGTGGCCGGCGACAAGGTGAAGGGCCAGGCGCAAAGCATGATTGTCATGTTCACCTACGGTATCGGCATGCTGCTGGGTTCGCAGATTTCCGGTGCGCTGTATAACCATCTGGTCGCTGGCCAGACCGTACCTCAGGCGTGGGTCACCTTCTGGTGGATCCCGGCGCTGGCCGCAGCGGCTATCGCGCTGATTTTCCTTTTCTCTTTCCAGTACAACGAGAAAGAGCTGCGTTAATTTTTAGGAGGTGGTATGAAAACGATTAAGGGACCGGGCATTTTTCTGGCGCAGTTTATCGGCGCACAGGCGCCGTTTAATACCCTGCAGAGCGTGGCGCAGTGGGCTGCCGGTCTGGGCTATCAGGCATTGCAGATCCCCTGCAACCATCCGGCGATTTTCGACGTTGAGCGGGCGGCGGTGAGTCAGACCTATTGCGATGAAGTAAGCGGCATGCTGGCGGAACAGGGGCTGGTAATCAGCGAGCTTTCCACGCATCTTGAGGGCCAGCTGGTAGCCGTTCATCCGGCTTATGATACGGCCTTTGACGCGTTTGCTCCGGCTGCGCTGCGCGGTAACCCGCAGGCGCGCCAGCAGTGGGCGGTCGAGAAAGTGCGCCAGGCGGCGATGGCTTCTGCACGTCTGGGTCTGACGGCGCACGCCACCTTTTCCGGGGCGCTGGCGTGGCCATATTTTTATCCGTGGCCGCCGCATAATCAGCCGCTTCTCGATGAGGCTTTTGCTGAGCTGGCCCGGCGCTGGCGGCCGCTGCTTGATATTTTCGACGAACAGGGCGTCGATGTTTGCTACGAAATCCATCCCGGCGAGGACCTGCATGATGGCGTGACCTTTGAGCGTTTTCTGCAGCGGGTTGGCAACCATCCGCGCTGCAATATGCTCTATGACCCCAGCCATTTGCACCTCCAGCAGATGGACTATCTGGCGTATATCGATATCTATCATTCGCGGATCAAGGCGTTTCACGTTAAAGACGCTGAATTCCGCCGCGACGGCCGCAGCGGGGTCTACGGCGGCTATCAGAACTGGCAGCAGCGGGCGGGGCGCTTTCGCTCGCCGGGCGACGGGCAGATCGATTTCAAAGGGATTTTCAGTAAGCTCACCGAGTATGATTTTGACGGCTGGGCGGTGCTGGAGTGGGAGTGCTGCCTGAAGGATGCGGAGGTCGGTGCGCGCGAGGGCTGCGAGTTTATCCGCCGCCATATCATTCCGGTCTCCGGGCGGGCGTTTGATGATTTTGCCACCGGCAAGGAGGGGGAATAATGATTCAGGTTGGCATTATTGGCTCCGGTTTTATCGGCCCGGCGCATCTGGAAGCGCTGCGCAGAGTCGGCGATATCGAGGTGGTGGCGCTGTGCGACGGTAGCCTGGAGATGGCGCAACAGAAGGCGCGGCAGCTCAACGTGGCGCATGCTTACGCTAGCGTTGAGGCATTGCTGGCGCATCCCGGGCTACAGGTGGTGCATAACTGTACGCCGAACCACCTGCATGCGCAGATTAACCGCCAGATCCTCTCCGCCGGTCTGCACGTCTTTTCGGAAAAACCGCTGTGCATGAGCCCCGAGGAGGCGCGGGAGCTGGTGGCGCTGGCGGAAAGCGCCGGCGTGGTCCACGGGGTCAGCTTCGTCTATCGCCAGTTTGCTATGGTGCAGCAGGCGGCGGCGATGATGCGCAACGGCGACGTCGGCAGGCTGTTTGCGGCGCACGGCAGCTATCTTCAGGACTGGATGCTGCTGGATACCGACTATAACTGGCGGGTGGATTCGGCGCAGGGCGGCGCGTCGCGGGCGATGGCCGATATTGGTTCACACTGGTGCGATACGGTGCAGTTTATGACCGGTCGACGCATTGTGGAGGTGATGGCGGATCTCTCTATCGTCTGGCCGACGCGTAAAGCGCCTGTCGCCGGTGACGCGACCTTTAGCCAGCATCGCGCTGACGGCGAGTACGAAGCGCGGCCCGTCGACACTGAAGATCTAGGGCCGGTACTGTTTCGTTTTGATGATGGCAGCAAGGGCTGTTTTACCGTTTCGCAGGTCAGCGCCGGAAGAAAAAATGGCCTGACGGTGGAGATCAACGGCAGCAACTGTTCGCTTGCCTGGCAGCAGGAAGTACCGCAGCGGCTGTGGATTGGTCATCGCCAGCGGCCAAACCAGCTGCTCAGCGACGATCCGAGCCTGATGCTGGGAGAGGCCGCCGCCAGCGCCCATTTCCCCGGCGGGCATATTGAGGGCTGGCCTGATGCCTTTAAAAATATGATGCTGAGTTTTTATCAGGCGGTGCGTGACGGCCAGATGCCGCAGGAACCGCATCGGCGTTTTGCCTCGTTCCGTGAGGGGGCAGACGTGATGTTCATCATTGATGCGATAGTAAAAAGTCATCAGCTGCAGCGCTGGGTAAAAGTAGTCAGGTAAGCAGAAAGCCGGTGCGCATTATGCGCACCGGCTAAATCATCTCCCTTTTTGCAGGTCTTCAGGCCCATTGATCGGTTTTTCGGGCTATTGCGAGTCAAAGGATGTGCCCCGCCATAAACGAATCTCCCTGCTGGATGCGCTGTGGGCCGGTGCCCGGCAGGGACATTTTTTACGCTATAAATAGAGCTAAGCCCCTCTTTTCAGGACTATTCTTATATTTATTCATATTTAATTAAGCAACGAATTTGTGCCGCAAACCAATATTCACAAAAATTCTTTTTTCATTTCACAACTATAAATTAATCGATAATAAACATTGTCATTGTTTATTACATATGATGCAGGTTTATTATGCTTTAATATAAATGAATGTCATGAGGTTAATTTTTATTAGGTTTATTTTAAAGTATTTAATGATCCACGTTAATATTCACCGGGTTACAGTTAGCTAACATAAATTAGTCTTTATTTTTATTTTCTTATAGTAAACAAAATTCAGTCTGGTTTTGTCGTTTACAGTATGTTTGAAATTGCTTGTGTATCTTTCTGAAAGTTTTTTTAAGTACAAGAGGTAATTGTAATGACAGTGCGTAACTGTGAAGTTAAATGTATAGCCTGTGGTTTAAACTGCCGTATTGAAGCAGAGAGTAAAATTGAACGTTCTCTTTGTGCAGAGCGGAAGTTTGCGGTGTGGCCCGATAAAAACTATTTTTTTAAACGTGCAGTAAATGATTTGGTTTTCCGGGAACTGACCTGCTTTGTGCCTGAAGGGATTATTGTCGTGGATTTTTCGTTGGATAATATATTGTATTTTCTGAATAAAGATTGGGCTGAGAAGCTGAACGCGACAGGGCTGAAAATCATTCTGGTGGCGGACAGAAGCCTGCTGCCAATGGCCAATTTTTGGGTGCAGCGTTACGAGTTTTCATGGTCGGTGGTGGCGGTCAATGGTAACTTAAGCAACTTACTTAAAAAAATAAAACGCCTGATGCTGGGGCGCAGTATTCACTGCCGACGCACGCCGTCGCTGACGGAGAGCGAGATGCGTACGCTCCGCCTGCTGGCCGCCGGATATTCCAGTCAGGATATCGCCCGCATCATGGCCTGCGATCCCCGTAGCGTCTATCGTTTTCAATACTCTTTATGCAAGAAGCTCGGAGGATTAAATCGTTTGCGGGAGCTGCGTTTCAAACATACCATTCCCGCTCTGGATTAGCAGAGATTAGTCAGAGGCATCGGTAAAGCAGCTGCTTCCTAATCGATGGTATTTACCCAATGCGACAATAAATTTCTTATTACCGTATTGAGCCTTTGGATCTTTCCAGCTTTCCCCTGGCAACATATAAAATTGCGTTGAGCTTTCATCATCACCGTTGCATCCTTTCTGGATAACAACTCTAAAAAAGGTGTTACCGGTATTTTTAATGGTGCCCGTTGCTTCGTTTATCTCATACTTGAGTTGAGTTTTACGAGGACGCACGATGAGAATCGTGCTCATCGACACCGCGGGAACGACATCCATTTTTTTCTCATCCCGACGCCAGGGGAAAACCGTCACCGGAGTTTCCGTAAAGATAACCCGATAATATCGCTCAATATCGTCTTTAGGTCCGCGGTAGTACAGTTTGAAATACTCCTGGCCGTTTGCCTGAACCGTGAACTTCAGCGGCGACCAGACCAGGTCTTTATCCTGACCCGGTACTGGCTTTTCATCTCCGTTGCCCGGCCGGGATATTTTATAAGCCGATATGGTGTACAAATTGTTGTTTTTTGTATCATTGACTATTGGCCGGGAGATAAAATCTTTACTGGCATCCATATCATAGATAATGGAGTTAAAGTACACCGCAGAGGCGGGCTGCATACAAAGCCCGCAAAATCCGAGGGCAAGGATTTTTTTCATCATGACCCCCGATCGACGCCAATCCAGGTGGCGGTCACTTTTACATCCCCGGTAGCGCTGACGACACCCATCCAGTCGTGGCCGCTAACCGTAAACTGTGAGCGTGAGTCATCCATCGGAAACAGCAGCTTCAGCGTGGTGGTAAAAAAGAAACCATCGTTGACGTTGGCGTTCCAGGCCGTCTGAACCCATGCGGCGTCTGTCATATCGACAGGATTTTCACCGCAGCTGTTACGGACTTTTACCGTACCGCCGGTCGCGGAGATCCATTGCAGGTAGGCCGGGACAGGGACTTTTAGCGTCTCGTCCGCTGAGGTAAACAGGCAGTACGGCACACCGTTTATGGTGGTGGAATCACCAACCACCTGGGCAGTGATGCTGTCGGCCTGACGCGATGCGGAAGTTGTCACTTTGTACTCAAAGGTGATTGGCTCTTCGCTGCCGATCTTGCCGGATGCTTGTGGATGAGAGCTGCCGTCGCTGGCAACAATGCTGATGCCGTATTCCCGCGGGATGAGGTTAATTAACGTTGACGGCGTGAACTGATAATAACCCGATTGCGGAGTGACTCCGTTATCAAAATAGAAGGTGAACAGCGCATCCTTGTTGGTTAAATCCGTTCCCGCTTTCAGAACTTTTTGGAAAAAGGCGTTGGACAGGAATACGTAGACGTAGTTACCTGACGGAGTGAAGATCTGGTTATAGTCGACGTTAGTGTTACTGTAGTTGTACCAGCTTGCCCCATCACCGCTGAACCTTACGTCCGACGCCGAAGGAGAGAATCCCAGCATCGCCGTATCAATGAGCATCCGGAAATCAAGTTGGGTGGTGAGGGTTTTGGTCTCCTGAAAGCTGTAAGACACCATTTTACAGACGATTCCCGAAGCTTTCGACAAACCGCTTCCGACCTCGGCCATCTGGCATAAATCAGAGCCGAGGTTGACGCTTGGCGTGCCATCGCTGGCAATCCACACTTCCGCCATCGCGCCGGTACTGTTTAACGTCAGATGCGAGACCTTTTCGAGGTTAAACGTGTAGTAAACCCACTTTCCTCCGCTGGGGAGATCTTTACAGCGAACGCCGGAGGCAAAGTCATAATCGGCTCTGGAGTCCATGTAGCAAAGATTAAGCTGCAAACTATCGATGGTTCCCACCGGCCGATCGCGAAAATACTCATAGGCCGACTGGCTCAGCGTTCCGGCGCCATAGCTACCGTTTGTTACGGAGCTACCTGACATCGCGTGATAAAAGCCCTCTTTATCGATGACGTCGGGAGTGATATAGCCTGAGGTCGGGCAGTTTGAGCCCGTAGTCTGGCAGCGGATCCCGAGAAACGGTTGGTTAATGGGCGAATTCTCGATCCACAGGTCGAAGTAGCGGTTGGTGTAACTCCACCCTGAGTTGCCTAGATATCCCAGACTGCGCTGATTAGTCGGATATTTTGTCCAGACATTGGCCCCGGTAAAGCGCGGGGACAGGGAGCTGGTGGTGATGAAATATTCATCGTCGACATCGTTATCGATAAACATATAGGTGTTGCTTCCGCTCCCGTCGTTGGTAGCGGTAAGCGCCATTGCCGGCGCGGCCAGCATCCAGCCGGCCAGCAGCATGATGGTCTGGGGTTTAATAGACATTCTTAACATCTCCAGTCACTGATGCCGTTTGTTGTTGGATCTCACAAGGAATCTCTCCGACCCACACGGCGCCTTTCGCCTCTTTCAGATCAAGATCCACTTCGCAAATGCCGCCGAATTTATCCACCAGGGTGATCACCGGATAGCGTTTATCGACATCCATGGCGAACTCGCCGAGTTCGTCGGTTCGGGTTTTACCAATGTGGTTATGAATATCGGCGTTGGCGTAGTAACCGCCGCGGCGGTCTTTCACCCGGCCAAATACGGTGACCAGCTGTTTAACTTCCGGATTAATCACGCTGACGTTACCCGGATAGAGCACGACTTTATTGCGGCGGCCGTTTACGATATCGACGCTGTCTTCTGAGTTTTTGTCGTTCATCAGCTCCACCTTGTATTCCGCGTAAGGCGGAAGGCTGATGAAGTTGCTTTTGCCGGTGAGGGGATAGTTCTGGCCGTTGATCTGCGCCATCATCCTGCCCTTGCCGGTGAAATTGGTGTTGACCACCAGGCCCGCGCTTTGGGTTCCTTTTCCGGCATAGATATTTTTTTGCGTCCAGGCCACGCTGCCCTGCGAACTCAGGCTGTAGTTTGAACTATGCTGCGATGAGCGGCTAACCGATACGGTGCCAGCGTTATATTTGGTGTCATAGCTGACGTAACTATTCGCTGCGTAATCATCGGAGCGATAGCTGCTATCATCATTTTTATTCTGTTTAATCTGCTTTGAAACAGACGCTCCCACCTGGGTAATGGCGCTATCGTCAAAGCTTTTGCGCAGCGTAGCGTTCGCCAGCATATTACCGTTCTGGCTGGATACGCCGGTGCTGAGCCAGGTTGAGAAGGGGATAGAGATGTCAATATTGACGTATTTATCGCGCAGATTTTCGTTGTTGTTGTACTGATAGTTCTGAATCCCGGCACGAAGAGAAATCGTCGCATAGCGATTGGCTAACAGCGATTGATCGTAATCGAAGTTGGTGTAAGTGCTACCGGTGTATTTATTGTTCGTCCGGCTGACGCTCAGCGTACCGAGGAAGGGCGCTATTTTGCGCAGGTTAGCGCTGGCGCCTACGGTAAAGTAGTCGTTCTGCTGCATCGGTAGCGCGTTACCGATAGAACCATACTGGCGCGATCCCCACAGGCTGCCGTAGCCATCCGGTAAGCTCATATTGAATGTAGAGGTACTCTGCCAGCTGCCGTCGGTGGCGAACAGCCCCTGCTGGTTAAAGCTGAAAGCATTATTGAAAATAACGTTAGCTTCGCTTTCATTGACGCCGTTATTGTCAAAACCGTAGAGCGTGGTTTTCAGATTCACGCCAGAGAGCCAGGGTTGGCTGGTTGCAGCGGCGACCCCGGCTATCCACGTATTGCGTGTTCCATAATTAATGTTGTTGTAGCGGCGATACTGCATCTTGTTGTATTCGAGGCTGCCCCCGAAGGTTTGCCACGAGAGATCGCCGGTAACGCTCGATTTGCGGGCGAAGGTTTTATTGATGTTGGCCGTCCGGCTGCTGACGACGCGTCCGTTAACCACCACCTGTACATCGACGTTGTAGATACCAAACGGCAGGCGTGAAGTATCAAGCTCGTAGCTGCCCATTGAGAAGTTTTGAATGCTGAGCAGTTTGCCGTCACGATAAACGTGTACTTCACCGGCCGCCGGCAGGAACACCGTGACGGGCACCAGCGAAAGCGTATTATCTTGAGTTTGTGAACTGCTTTTATTGCCATAGCTGACGCCATAAATACGGCTGGAGTTGAGAGCGCTCATGCTGGCGATAGATTGCAGATTCCAGGTGTCCACCATCCCCATGGCCAGACGGCGCCCCTGGTAGTCGCGCTCGTACATGGAGCGATACATTTTACCCTGCTGATTTCCGGTACCAATGCCGTAGAGGGAGCCGTTAAAGTTCAGATGGTGCTCCCGCAGCGACCAGGTGTTATCAAGGGTCAGATAGCTACTGGCGCTATCGGTATTCTCGAATTTATTGTAATAGCTCCCCATCGAGTAATTCAGCACGCTGGAGAGGTCCTGCGCGGTGGATTCTCCAAGTACGTTGGTACGCGGCAAAATAGCGGCCTGCATGGCTTCCCGGTTTACTGTCAGCTCAAGATAAAATGAACGCGTATCGAGCGAAAGTGAGGCATCTTTATTGATATAAACACGCTGACCATCGCCGATGCCTTTATCCTGCATCTCGTTGAGCAGCGATTTTATTTGAGGTGACAATTCGGTTCGCTCCGGCAGATCGCTCAGCGCGATCTGGTTCAGACGAAACTCATTGTCCTTGATGGTAAGGATTGCATCGGCGATTTTTTGCTGACTGCGTTGCGTACTATTATCGCCTTCATAACGAATAAAAACAGGGACCGACATGCCCTGATATAACGCGTTAGCAAATACCGAAGGAATAACATAGTTACTGACTTTAACTGGCGTTGTTGCATTAGCTGCCAACCCCTGGTTTACCGATATCAATAACCCAGCGAACAACGTCCCTTTGACATAACCAAGATTATCCATAATGTTACTCAGTTTACATTTATATATTGCTCACCGTGCCATATTCCAATTCGCGTTTTTTTGTTGGTGAGATCGGTATGCTTTATTTTTACGCTGACACCAGGCATTACATAATAGCGTTCACGGCAGCCTTGCCCCTCATCTTTCGCTTTATCACGACAAGGTCCGTAGGAGATAACGCGGAATGAAGCGTTACCCGTATTAGTCACCGTGTCATTATCTCGACGATAATCAAATCTTTCTTCACGTGGGGCCACCACCAGAATCGTACCAATAATGGCTGAAGTTGTTGCTTCACCCTGTTTTTTCTTTTTGCTGGCCTCAAATTCGGTTACTGGTTCATCGGTCCAGGATATTCGGTAATAACGTTCTTTGTTGTCCTGTGCGCCTTTGTAAAAAAAACGAAAATTCTCTTTGGCGTTTCCAGGTAATATAAGACTGGCAGGTGTTGATAATAATTCCGAACGGGTTTCCATCGGAATAACAACGCCACCGTTCATCGGCGATGAGATACGCTCCACGCTTACGCTAACGTAGCGTGCGGTATCGGTGGTATTAGTGATTTCTTTTGCCAGAGTGGAAGCATCCGGCCCCATTATTGAGGTGACCTCTCCGACATTAATCGCATGAGAGGAGGGCGTCATGGTGAATAAAAAGAGAGAGATTAATAATGGATTCCGTTTCATAGCACATCCTTATAAGGAGGCCGAAGCCTCCTTGTCATACCAGCCAGGTGTTAACTACACCTGATTAGATAGTCCAGACCGCGTTGAACTGAACGCGAACGTCGCCGCTCCAGTAACCGTCAGTTAAGTCTTTGAACGGAACTGCGGTGCTGCCGTCAGAAGTAGCAGAATCGATAGTGAAATCGAAGGAGCCCTGAGTACTAACGCGATCGGCGCCAGCGTAGGCGGTAGCGACAGCCAGAGCATCCAGACCTGCAGAGATGTTGTTGCCAGCATCAATCATTGTTACAGGAGCGGTTTTGCTCAGCGCGTTTCCGTTCCAGCTTACACCGACAGCCAGGGTAGAAGCGTCAGTGGTACGGCTCAGGGTATTGCTGACAACCTGTGAGGTCAGAGTGAAGTCAGTCGCGCCGGACTGGCCCTGGATAGTGATGTCAAAAGCGCCTTTCTGAGAGTTAAACGCTTTAATCCCTTCAGCGTACTGGAAAGCCAGGGATTTCAGCGGAGTTACAACCAGAGCACTGGTAGTGTCTTTAGTTGCGCTAGCATCCCAGCTGGCAGTGGCCGATGCTTCAACGTTAGCCATCGCGTTGGAAGAGATAAAAGCTGCAGCCACAACACCCGCTAATACGATTTTTTTCATTTTAGATTTCCTGAGAATAATTAAGTTAGTTCCATTTATGGCGTTATTGCGATAAATACTGATGATGATTTTATCCAGATAGAATTATGTTTAACTTCCCTCTGCCTCCCATCTTATTTTGCAAGCTTAGCTTGATTGCATAGATTCTCTTTTCTGCAACCAGCATTTCTTTCGCTATCTGTTTTACTGACTTCTCTGCAAGCAAATGATCCAACACGAGTACTTCTTGATCGCTTAATTTTTGGCGGTACCCTCGTTCATCTCTTTTGCCGAGAAATGAAAGCTGTATTTTCTTTTCGATCTCATTTTTAGTATCACTGGTATTGATCACCGAAAATATCTGTTTACAGCGATGCTTCCAGTATAAAGCCAACGGCTGCGCCAATCGGTCGGCAATCAAAATCATCCGTAATCCGGTTCTGCTTAGATATTCAATCCATTTGTTGTTGGTGAATAATCTAATGTTATAGCGAGAAAAATCAACAAAAATAAAACCAGCATGAGAGAAGTTATAGTGCTTATTAATTAAAAAGCACTGCACTCCGTTTTTTAAATAGATATTTTTATCGGGCCATACGCAATAGTGAGTTTCAATGCAGTTAATCATCTTTATCGTAGGCTGCGGATATAACTCACAATGATACTGACAACTTATGCAGTATGCCTTCTCATATTTCTGCGGTGTCATGTGCCGATTTATTTCCCTATATTTACTAACCTTATCGCTCACTGATGTGGCTATATTATGGCTAGTTAACAAATGTGACAACTTTAATTTCGGAATGTTCTCGAAGATAAAACATGAGTAAATTCTTATTCAGAGCAAATAACGTTATTTTTTGTAAGTTACTATTATGAATGAAAAAATTATTAACATGAGGAATTTTATTTTGATCTCAAGATAAGAATTATCCATAGTTACCAGGAATATTCCCGCTGAATTGACAATGATTGGTTAAAAAAAAACAGCACAAAAAGTCAAAAAAACAACAAAATCACCCCTTTTTGTTAAATTTTTGTTTTTATATTGTTTTTATTTATGGTTGTTTTTATAGGGCAGGCGAGTCTTTGTAAATGAAAAGTGCGATAGATTAGGTTAGACGAGAAAGATGGAATGTGCGAAATCTGATCCCGGATACAAAAAGCATGAAAAAAATGATTAAGAAGTAAAGCAACTGTGATGCGAACGACAAGATTAAGCGCGAAATAACGTTCAGGTGAGGTCCACCTCTGCCTGAACTTGCCCGGGAACGCGCGAAAAGTGAACGGTACGGGCAGATAGGGCTAGCAAGTGTTCAGCGGGGCTTCAAACATAAGGGGGAGAGTAAGGAGAAATCCATCCGCGAGGCGGTAAGTGGGGGCGTAGTCACTTATTGCTTCAGGACAGGCTGGGTTCTTCTGCAGAGGCCATGGGGGGCGGCACTCTTATACAGGAAGAGAAAACGTCAGGGTTATCAGGTATTGGTTGCTTGTGGCTGGCAAGCAGCCAATACCCTCGATAGGTTGCGGGAAACTACAGTTCTTGCAGTAGCGGCAATACATGGTTTTCAGTCAGCGGGGCGAGCTTAACAGGCTGGCCTTGATTAGGCTTAAACCAGATGACCTCCTCAATTTCTGCCGTTGGTTCAAAGCGAGTCCTTTCGGTTGGTATATGAAAGATATCCGCAGAGACGAGATGACCCGGTTCGTTAGCAGCAAGATCAGTAAAATGGCCTATTGGTTCCAGTTCGTCCGAAGAAACGATAAAGCTGAGCTCTTCTTTTAGCTCGCGGATAAGCGCGGCATCCGGGCGCTCTCCGATTTCTGGTTTTCCTCCAGGCTGCATAAAGTATTCCGTGCCGCGCTTTCTGACTAAAAGGCAACGTCCCTCGCCGTCGGTGATAATCGCCGCTGCAATATTAATTTTTTCCATTGTATTCAATGTATTCCCCATGTTCGAACAATGTTCCACCAGCGTGTTGACTCAGCCTGTTATGATAACTCACTAAGCATGCTAATCAATCCCGTACCCTGGCGTAGTATTGTGCTGACGGCCTCCGATTTTGCGGCCATCACTGACAACAAGAAACTCAGGCGGGGTTGCCTTTGCTGGCGGCGCGGACGGGGCTCATTTATGATAGCCTGCGAAAAATAACGTCTATGCGGGAAGTGTAGCCTCTATGTCAATTCAGAAAATCGCTCGCCTGGCGGGCGTCTCGGTGGCGACGGTGTCGCGAGTATTGAATAACAGCGACACGGTGAAAGCGAAGAATCGCGAACGTGTGCTGCAGGCTATCAAAGAGAGTAACTACCAGCCGAATCTGCTGGCCCGCCAGCTGCGTACGGCCCGCAGCAATATGATTCTGGTGATGGTCTCTAATATCGCCAACCCCTTTTGCGCCGAGGTCGTCAAAGGTATTGAAGAAGAGGCGGAAAAGAACGGCTATCGCATCCTGCTGTGTAATTCCGGTTCAGATCTCGACCGTTCCACGTCCGGTCTGCAGCTGCTCTCCGGAAAAATGGTCGACGGCATTATCACCATGAACGCGCTCTCCAGTCTGCCGGAGCTCACCACCATGATTGGCGACGCGCCTTGGGTTCAGTGCGCTGAATATGCCGATAACGGCACTATCTCCTGCGTGGGCATCAACGATGTTGATGCCTCGCAGGGTGCGGTTTCCCGGCTGGCCGACGCCGGGCGCCGACGCATTGCTTTAATCAACCACGATCTCAGCTATCGTTATTCCCGTCTGCGCGAACGCGGCTATAAAAGCGTGCTGCACGTTCGCCAGCTGGATTATCAACGGGTGACCTACGCCAGCGACCTGAGCGCCGCTGCCGGTACCAAAGCGATGGAGGAGCTACTGGCGCAGGAAGAGCGGCCGGATGCGGTGTTTGCCGTCTCTGATTCGCTGGCGGCCGGAGCCCTGCGGGCAATCGCGCGGGCCGGATTGCGAGTCCCGGAAGATATTGCGGTGATTGGCTTTGATGGTACAGAGCTTGCGGAAGTCGTATCGCCGCAGCTGACTACCGTGGAGCAGCCTTCACGCGCGATTGGTCGTACGGCGGTGACGTTATTGATGAAGAGAATCGATAATCCAGACGCTGCGGTCGAGCGGGTGATGATGGACTGGCGCGTGATCTCCCGCGCCAGTGCCTGAGCATGTTACGGTGAAACTGTGCCCGCCAGCGAACGGATATCGTTGCCGGTGGGGGACTGATGAATGCGCAGGCCGAACTCGTCAACCACGGCAAATACGTGATCGAAAATATCCGCCTGAATGCTCTCATACTCTGCCCACACCACGGTGTTGGTGAAGCAGTAAATCTCAATCGGCAGGCCGTTGGCATCCGGAGCCAGCTGGCGCACCATCAGCGTCATATCCTTACGAATGCGCGAATGGTTGCGTAAGTACTCCTGTAAATAGGCGCGGAAGGTGCCGATATTAGTCATTTTGCGCTGGTTCAGCACCGACTGGTCGCTGGCGTTCTGCTGATTCCACAGGCTAATTTCCTGATGGCGTGAATCCATATACGGTTTCAGTAGCCGGGCCTGAATCAGGCGCTGCTGCTCATGTTCATCAAGAAAATGAATGCTGGTGGTATCAATATTCAGACTGCGTTTAATACGTCTCCCGCCGGATGCCGACATGCCGCTCCAGTTTTTAAACGAGTCGGAAACCAGCGACCAGGTGGGGATCGTGGTGATGGTATTATCCCAGTTGCGCACCTTCACCGTGGTCAGACCGATATCGATCACCGCGCCGTCGGCGCCGTATTTCGGCATCTCCAGCCAGTCACCGAGTTTGAGCATATTGTTGGCTGAGAGCTGAATACCGGCCACCAGACCAAGAATCGGGTCTTTGAACACCAGCATCAGGACCGCGGCCATGGCCCCGAGGCCGCTGATGAGAATCGCCGGCGACTGGCCAATCAGCAATGAGATAACCAGAATGCCGACGATAATCGCGCAGACCAGCTTAATTCCCTGAAATATGCCTTTGAGCGGAAGCTGAGAGGCGGTGGCGAATTTCTGCGATAAATTGAACACCACATCCAGCAGCGAAAAGAAGGACAGCATCGCATATATCATCACCCACAGCTGCGCGCAGGTGGTGAGTATCTCCGCAGCCTCACTGCCTTTTTGCAGCCATAAAACCGCCTGCACGTTGACGATAATCCCCTGCAGGGTAAAGGCCAGACGGTGAAACAGTTTGTTCTGCGTAATAATTTGCAGCCACAAATGGCTACTGGCCTGCGCTCGCTTTTCGAAGGTTCGCAGCACGACTTTGTGCAGAATAAGGTGCACAACAATAGCCGTCAGAAGAATAATTCCAAAGATAATAATGAGGGAGGTGGTAGGGGTAATGGTGATGCCTAATGCGGCGATTTGCGATATTAATTCCTGCATAACGTCTCCTGTACATCCAGCGGTTATGATGACCGCTGGATGTCTATTATGCAAATCTCAGGTTACGCCGGTGTGAATTATGGCGCTATCACCGCCGGGCGAACGTTAAGGTGATGACGTAGCCACAGCGCGATGGCGCCTAATGTCAGCATCATGGCGACTTCAACCGCAAGAAAATCGATCAGCGCCCGCGGATAGTCGCCGCCGCTGCGATGGGCGAGGGTTAAGAATAGCGACCCGAGAATAGCCGGACCCAGCCCCAGGGTCGCCTGCTGCAGAGTGCTGAGAATGGCGCTTCCCGCCCCGGCGTCGCTGGTGCTGATATCGCGCATCCCGATGCGGTAAAAGCTATTGACGATAAGCGCCTGCCCATAGCCGATCAGCGCCGTAGACGGTACCAGCGTCAGAGTGCTGGTCTCGAGCCCGAGGCGGTAGAAGGTCGCGCTCAGCAGCAGCAGGCCGGCAATCTGCACCGACAGACCAATCAACAAAATGCGGCCCATGGTGTAGCGGGCAATCAGCTTCGGCGCGTATAGCGCAGAGATGAAATAGGCCACGCCGAGAGCGATAAAGCTATTTCCGGACTGCCACGGCGCCATCCCCAGGCCGGCCTGCATGGTCAGCGCCATGCAGAACATAAACCCGGACCAGGCGCTGAAAAAGAGCAGAGCGATGGCCATGCCGAAACGAATGCTGGTGAGCTTCAGCAGGCGAGGCGGCAATAGCGGCTGTTCGCCGCGCTGCTGCTTACCCAGCGCGCTGGCCCGCATCCAGACCAGCAGCGGCAGCACCGCGGCCAGCATCAGCTGAAGCGTCCACGGCCAGTGCAGCTCCGGCCCCAGCGCCATCGGGAACAGCAGGCAGCAGAGGATCAGCGCCAGGCTGAAGGTGCCCTGCCAGTCGATGCGTGAATGCGCGTCGCGCCGGGTTTCCGGGACATATCGCGGGCTTAAGGCCAGCACCAGCAGGCAGATTGGGACGTTAATAAAGAACGCGTTGCGCCAGCCCAAACCGGCGATATCCGCCGACACCAGCCAGCCTCCGCCCATCTGACCAACAATAAAGGCGATACCGCCAATACCGCCGTACAGACTGATGGCCCGGGCGTGGGCTGCGCCTTTCAGGGTGATATGTAGCGTGGCGAGGATTTGCGGCACGATCAGCGCCGCGCCGACGCCCTGTAAGGTACGTGCCGCCAGTAGAGTATTGATAGAGTTCGCCATTCCGCACAACAGAGAGGCGACGCCAAAAATTGCCACCCCCCACATAAACAGCCGACGGCGTCCGTAGTTATCGCCAAGTTTGCTGCCCATCGCCAGGCAGACGGCAAAGGCGACGCCGTACAGCGCGACGATCAGCTCCAGCTGGGTGGCGCTGGCGCTCAGCGAGTGGGTGATGGAGTCCAGCGCGACGTTAGCGATTGAAGTGTCGATCAGCGGCAGCATCTGGCCAGCCAACAGGAGGAATAAACCGGCGCGGCCGGGTGAAACAGCAGACGAATTCATCGGATCTCTCCATTGCGTCATTCAGCGGATAGCCGTAGCATCACCGATAAATTAAACGGGTACCAGTTCCTGCTTATACTGGTATTGGTACTACCATGCTGGAGGTTTTATGACCACGATGCCGCAACGTGAATCGACGAGCGCCGTGCCCGATGATCGCCGTAAACAGCTTGGGGCGTTTTTACGCGCCCGCCGCGAAAGCCTCGATCCGCAGCGCCTGGGATTGCCCCGGGTTGGCAGACGGCGTACGCCGGGCCTGCGTCGGGAAGAAGTGGCGATGCTGGCGGATGTCGGCGTAACCTGGTACACCTGGCTTGAGCAGGGGCGGGAGGTGAATCCATCCGGGACGGTGCTGGTGGGCGTGGCGAACGCGCTGCAGTGCAGCCCGCTGGAGACCCGGCATCTGTTCGTGCTCGCCGGCCTGACCCCGCCGGAAGCCACTCAGGTTACGATTTGTGAAGGCATCAGCCCCGGCACCCGGCGGATGCTTGATAGCCTGATGCCGCAGCCCGCCAGCATTCAGAAGCCGAGCTTTGATATTGTGGCCTGGAACGACAGCTTCTGCCGCCTGATGGGTATCGACTTCGCCACCATTCCGGAAGAAGATCGCAACTGCATTTATCTCTATCTGACTAACGACACCTGGCGCAGCCGGATCGAAAATCGCGATGTGCTGGCGACGTTTGTCTCCTATTTCCGCGCGGCGATGGCGGAGCACCGCGGCAATCCGCTATGGGAGAATAAGCTGGCGCGCTTTTTCGCCGCCTCGGCGGAGTTCGAGACGCTCTGGCATCAGCGTTATGAAGTGCGCGGGGTGGAGAATCAGGTAAAAAATTTCAACCATCCGCAGCTCGGACGTTTTAGCCTGCAGCAGATGTACTGGTATTCGGCTCCGCGCAACGGCTCGCGTCTGCTGGTCTACTTACCAATGGATGAAGCGGGGGAGCGGGCGCTGGCGTGGCTGGATAAACAATAATGACAGAACAGGTTGTGGTTTTGTCGCCCGGACAAGATGCCCGTCGCAATCCGGGGAAGACTCTGTGGCAATAACAGGGTGATGTAAGAGCAAACGCAGGGGGAAGAATCCCTCTCCCGCGGGGAGAGAGGGAACACCGGCACGGCTTTTACTTCCCTGAACGCGCCAGGGGAGATTAAATCTCGGTAATTGTCGTCGCCTGCGGCAGGCGAGATTTTGGCAGGGCGGCGTTGAAGTCTTCAACGCTATGATGCCCAACCGGCACTACCACCAGGCTGGTATAGCCCTGAGCTTTCAGGTCGAATTCGCTATCAAGAATCGCGAAATCGACGCCTTCAATTGGCACCGCGTCCAGGCCCATCGCCGCAACGCCAAGCAGGAAATTGCCGACGTTCAGATAAACCTGTTTCGCCATCCACTGATCGTCATCATGCAGCTCTTTGCGGTGCATATCGGCAAAGAAGGTGCGGCCTTTATGGTTAGCGGCTTTCGCCTCGGCATTAGCGAAGCGGCCATCGGCCTCTTCCTGATCGACCACGCGCTTCAGCCAGGCGTCATCCATCGCGGTTTTCGCGCAGAAAACCACCACGTGGGACGCATCGAGAATTTTACGTTCATTAAATACGTAGGTGCCGCTCGCCGCTTTGGCGATACGCGCTTTGCCTTCATCGGTACTGGCGACGATAAAATGCCACGGCTGGGAGTTGGTGCTTGACGGGCTGTACTGCAGCAGCGTTTTCAGGTTTTCCGCCTGTTCAGCAGTCAGCTTTTTAGTGGCGTCAAATGCCTTGGTGGAGTAGCGCTTTAAGGCAACTGATACGATATCCATACTCTTCCTCACTGTTTACAACCCCTTGCGGGTGCTTTACGTGCAGGAAGAGTACAGCGATGTCGGGCAAATGATAAGAGGCAAAAATGCGATAACACTTATCGCGCTGCGCTGAAAATCACGCCGGGCGCAGCCGATGCTGCTCTTTTTTGCTGAGTTTATCGACCACCTGATTCCACGAATCATTGATCAGCTCCGCCAGCAGATCTTCACTGATATCTTCGCCGGGAACCACGGTGATCCAGTGCTTTTTATTCATGTGATAGCCGGGCTCAACGCTGCGGTATATCGCCTGATGAAGCAGCGATTTTTGCGGATCGCACTTAAGGTTGACCAGCGCTCTGCCGCGAATCGTCATGGTCAGCATAAAAATGCGCCCGCCGACTTTAAACACGTCGTACTCCGGGCCAAAAGGCCAGCAGTGTTCGGTAAAAGGGAACTCCAGCGCGATACGATGCGCGTGGTCATGCAGTGAGCGAGCGTCCATTAGTCCGTTTCCTCATGCAGCGCCTGCCACATCGCTTCAAAGCCTAATGCAATGAGCTCCTTTGAGCGCAGCGGATCGTTACTGGCGTATTCGATAGTGGTTTCAGCAAGCGATAAAAACAGCGCATCGCCAAAAGTGCGATAGGCATCGCTTAGAAAGATAGGTTTTACCGAAAGCTGACATATCTCGTTGAGCTCGGGGAACATTTCTTGCACCCGGGTACGCGTTTCATCGGTAATTCTCTCGCTGAGGGACATCCGGCGGATCGCCTGATGCTCCATCGGCTTATGCATGCCCCAGTTGATATAGCTATTCCAGATGTTGCGCGCGTTCTCTTTCGGACGGGATTCGGTCAGGTCAAGACTGGAGACCATCACCTTCACTAAACCGGCCTTAATGGAGAGATAAAGCTCGTTTATCAGATCGTCCTTGGTGGCAAAGTAGCGAAACAGCGTACCCTCGGCCACCCCGGCATTGCGGGCGATAGCAGAGGTTGAGGCGGCGATTCCCGATTGGGCAAAGGCGGTGGTGGCGGCCTCCAGCAACGCTTGCTTTTTATCTTCACTCTTAGGACGAGCCACTACAATTTACCTCACAGGTTATAAAACCACGATCTAAGCATGCCTGACATGGGCACTGCAACGTTGTCTGTCAAAATTTGAAAATCGTCTTGACGGCTTTCAGCTTCTTCCTAATAATGAGTGCTTACTCACTCATAATCAAGCCTTATAACAAAAACCTCCAGGAAGGAGGGTTTCGCCAGGTCAGGATATGAACCGTGTCATTTTCAGCGTGGTCGCCATCATGTTATTAGCGTCAGCAACAACATTGCCGTTTGTGTTAAATGCCGGGTTTGGTAAAGCGCCGCAGGGCGCACAGCTCAGCCTGGTGGAACAGTCGCCGCACTATCACGACGGTCAGTTTCATAACCAGCTACCGACGCCGGGCTTTACCGGGCAAAAAAATATGCTCGCCGCGTGGTGGGAGTTTCTCGTCGCCAAACGCGAGAACGCCAGACCGGCCCAGCCGCTGCCGTTGGTGAACACCGATCTGGCCAGCCTGCCTGCAGGACAGGACGTTATGGTTTGGTTAGGGCACTCATCCTGGTATCTGCAGCTTGCGGGTAAACGCATTCTGATTGACCCGGTGTTTAGTAACTATGCGGCACCATTCTCGTTCATTAATAAAGCGTTTCCTGGGGACTACCCGTGGCAGGCGGAAGGGATGCCGGACATCGATCTGCTGATTATTTCGCACGATCACTACGACCATCTCGACTACGCCACCATCAAAGCGCTGATGCCGAAAGTTAAACGCGTGGTGACGCCATTGGGCGTTGGTTCACACCTGCGCTACTGGGGAGTGGAAAGCGCGATTATCAGCGAAGCGGACTGGAACCAGTCGGTGCAGGTGAGCGATGAGTTGACGGTACACGTCCTGCCGGCGCGCCACTTTTCCGGGCGTGGCCTGAAACGCAACCAGACCCTGTGGGCCAGCTTTATGTTCGTCACGCCGCAGCAGAAGATTTACTACAGTGGCGATAGCGGCTACGGGCCGCACTTTAAAGCCATTGGCGAACAGTTTGGTGAAGTCGATCTGGCCGTCATGGAAAACGGTCAGTATGACCAGGACTGGAAGTTCATCCATATGATGCCGGAAGAGACGGCGCAAGCCGCTGACGATGTTCGGGCCCGCGCGGTACTGCCGGGCCATGCCGGACGCTTTGTGCTGGCAAAACACACGTGGGACGATCCGTATAAACGGCTGGCTGAGGCCAGCAAAGGGAGATCCTGGCGGCTATTGACGCCAATGTTGGGCGAGCCGGTTTGGGTCGCTGATAAAACGCAATCATTTAACGCCTGGTGGCGATAACGATGAGAGCGCTTCAGGAGGAGAGAGGACATATGACTATTTCCGCTCAGGTCATTGATACTATCGTCGAGTGGATTGATGATAATTTGCATCAACCGCTCCGCATTGACGATATTGCGCGCCATGCCGGTTACTCGAAATGGCATTTGCAACGCCTGTTTTTACAATACAAAGGGGAGAGCCTTGGACGCTATATCCGCGAGCGTAAGCTGCTGCTGGCGGCACGCGACCTGCGCGATACCGATCAGCGAGTCTACGATATTTGCCTGAAATACGGCTTTGACTCGCAGCAAACCTTTACCCGCATTTTCACCCGTACGTTTAACCAGCCGCCGGGCGCCTATCGTAAAGAGAATCATAGCCGCGCGCACTGAAAAACGTCCGTCGGAGACGACCGGCGGACGTTTTTCTTACCTGCCATAGCTCACACCATCGCCGTAATCGTTCTTAATGCCCGGAAGCAGGCGCACGAGGCCATCTATTGGGTGGCCGCGGTAATTGTTGGCGTTGATCTGCACTTGTACCCGTTTCAGGCCCGGGCTTAATTCATCTGATTCGTAGCTGACCACCGCGTCAGATAAATCGCTCGTCGGTACCTGTCTGGCTACAGCGGGTAAATTCGACACCAGCGGCCATGATGCCGCCGCCTGGCGCTGGTTAATGTACCGGCCTGATGCTAAAGGGAAAACCAGCGACGCCATACCCAGCGCAGCACCAGGTATTCAATAGCGCCAAGCGCTAAGAACCACAGGCAAAAAATCAGCGTATAAAGCTGGTTGAGATCCATCAGATGGAACGTCTCAACCAGCTTTTGCGCCAGCGTCAGGCCCAGCGAGGGCGCCGGTAGCAGCAGGCAGGAAAGCAAAGCCAGCAGGAGAATACCGGCGGCACTTAAGAGCGTTTCTAGCGGATGTTTCATTATTTGTTAATCATCAGTTAAAAACATATTGTCCGGTAAAAAGAGAGTCAATGCAATATAGTTTCGCACGGAATTAAAATAAGCTTTAAGTATTATATTTAATCACCTTCAATCATTCCGATGTTAATTAATTTAGGCTTATTTGTGATTAAGTTAATTACTCCTGACTGTAAATTAACGTCATTATTAAGCCAGCGCTTTTACAAAAGTATAGGTGCTATATCCCACCAGAGTGGCGATAATGATGGCTAGCAGTATGTACAGCACCAGACGGCGTCCGCGGTAGATTCCAAACATAGTAGACCTCGTTTAGTTTCGGTTTATTAATATACTGCAATAGTTGTTTTATAGAATTAACTTACCACAAATTTTGTATTTGCGAGAGATTAAATATTGTCCAGGTTCAAATTATCACTCGCGACTTTTAAATTTTTCTCATTGGCCCGGGATGATTCCAGGCTTTCCGCCTTAAGGAATTTTAAGGGAGATATATTTTGACCAAAATGATCAAAACTAATAATACCACCCCCTCAGGGGATGCAGCGCCACGCCGGGCATATCAGCAGACAGTTGATGCGGTGCTGGCGCAGAAAAAAAGCCATTCCAATGGGCTCAGCTCTGCTGAAGCCGCCGATCGTCTGAAGACCTTTGGTCCGAACGCTTTACCAGAGAAGAAAGGTAAACCCGCCTGGTTGCGCTTTTTTGCCCACTTTAACGACGTCCTGATTTTTGTCCTGCTGGCCGCCGCCGCGCTCACGGCGATAATGGGCCACTGGGTCGATACCCTGGTTATCCTTGGCGTTACGGTGATCAACGCCCTGATCGGCCATATCCAGGAGAGCAATGCTGAAAAATCGCTGCAGGGCATTCGCAATATGCTCTCCAGCGATACGCGCGTACAGCGCAACGGTAAACATGAAACTATTCCCACCCGCGACCTGGTTCCGGGCGATATTGTGATCCTGCGCGCGGGCGACCGCGTTCCTGCCGATCTGCGCCTGATTGAAGCCCATAATCTGCGGGTTGAAGAAGCGATTTTGACCGGCGAGTCGACGGTAGTGGATAAAAACACCGACGCGCTGGAAGGCGAACTGCCGTTGGGTGACCGCACCAACATGCTCTTCTCCGGCACCACCATCAGCGCCGGGGGCGGCGTGGGCGTAGTGACCGCCACCGGTCAGGAGACCGAGCTCGGCCACATCAACCAGATGATGGCGGGCATTGAGAAGCACCGCACGCCTCTGCTGGTGCAGATGGACAAGCTCGGCAAAGCGATTTTCGTCATCATCCTGGCGATGATGGCGGCGCTATTCGTCTTTAGTCTGGCGCTGCGCGACATTCCTCTCGGCGAGCTGCTGCTCTCGCTGATTAGCCTGGCGGTGGCCGCCGTGCCGGAAGGTTTACCGGCGATTATCTCAATTATTCTCTCCCTTGGCGTACAGGCGATGGCGCGTCAGCGGGCGATAATCCGTAAGCTGCCGACGGTTGAAACCCTGGGGGCGATGACCGTGGTGTGCTCGGATAAAACCGGTACTCTGACGATGAACGAGATGACCGTCAAAGCCATCATTACCGCCGACTGCTGCTACCGCATCGACGGCGACAGCTACGAGCCGCAGGGCAACATCTACCTGGAAGGCAGCAATGAACCGGTGCAGATTAAACCGGGAAGCGTGCTGGAAACTTACCTGCGCACCATCGACCTGTGTAACGACAGCCAGTTGATTCAGGATGAGCGCGGCCTGTGGGGCATTACCGGCGGGCCGACCGAAGGGGCGCTGAAGGTGCTGGCGGCAAAAGCGCAGCTGAAACCTGTCGACGCGCGCCTGGTGGCGAAAATCCCGTTCGACTCGCAGTACAAGTACATGGCGACCCTGCAGAAAATGGGCGACGTTGAGCAGGTGCTGATCACCGGCGCGCCGGACGTGATTTTCGCGATGTGCCGCCAGCAGATGGGCAAGCAGGGGACGGCGCCGTTCGATCGTCAGTACTGGGAAGAGGAGATGGCGCGCTTTGCCCGTCAGGGCCTGCGTATGGTCGCCGCCGCGCACAAGGCGGCCAACGTCGGCAGCACCACCCTGAGCCACGACGATCTCCGCGAAGGGCTGGTCTTCCTCGGCATTGCCGGGATGATGGACCCGCCGCGTCCGGAGGCGATTGATGCCATCCATGCCTGCCAGAACGCCGGGATCCGCGTAAAAATGATCACCGGCGATCATCCGCAGACGGCGATGAGCATCGGCCAGATGCTGGGGATCACCAACAGCAGCCAGGCGATGACCGGCTACCAGCTTGAGCACATGGACGATGGCGAACTGGCGAAAGCCGCCGTTGAGTACGATATCTTTGCCCGCACCAGCCCGGAGCACAAGCTGCGGCTGGTGAAAGCGCTGCAGGATAACGGTGAAGTGGTTGGCATGACCGGCGACGGCGTTAACGACGCACCGGCGCTGCGTCAGGCCGATGTTGGTATCGCCATGGGGATTAAAGGTACCGAGGTGACCAAAGAGGCCGCTGACATGGTCCTGACCGATGACAACTTTGCCACCATCGCCGGTTCGGTTAAAGAGGGGCGTCGGGTCTACGACAACCTGAAAAAGACCATTCTCTTTATCATGCCAACCAACCTGGCGCAGGGGCTGCTGATTATCATCGCCCTGCTGGCGGGAAATATTATTCCGCTGACGCCGGTGCTGATTTTGTGGATGAACATGGCGACCTCCGCCACGCTCTCCTTCGGCCTCGCTTTTGAAGCCGCCGAGCGCAACGCCATGAACCGCCCGCCGCGTAAAACCGGCCAGCACGTCATGGATGCCTTCGCCGTCTGGCGGGTTGCCTTCGTCGGTACGATGATCGCCGTCGCTGCCTTTGTTCTGGAAGCCTGGCTGGCGCCGCGCGGCCACAGTCCGGAGTTTATCCGCACCGTGCTGCTGCAGATGCTGGTCACCGCGCAGTGGGTGTACATGATTAACTGCCGCAGCAGCGACAGCTTCTCGCTGAGCATGGGGCTGCTGCGCAATAAGGGCATCTGGCTGGTAAGCGGCGTGCTGCTGCTGATGCAGCTGGTCATCATCTATGTGCCGGTGATGCAGACGATGTTTGGCACCGAAGGGCTGCCGCTGCGCTACTGGTTTGTCACTCTGGTTATCGGTATCGCAATGTTCCTGGTGGTGGAAGTCGAGAAGCGCCTGACCCGTCGTTTCCGCAAAACCGCGTAGTTTGCTGAGCCGTCCGGCGCCCCTTTCCTGGAGGAAGAGGGCACTGCGGAAATAATCTGCGGAAATAAAAAGCTGGAATGATGTTCTCCCCCTCCCGTCGGGGAGGGGGAAACGTCCTGCGGTTATTTTTACTACACAACAGTGCGTAATTTACCGGGAATCCCTCCTCCTGCAGGAGAGGGGACGCCGCATCGTCGTAAGGAATTCCTCATGAATAAGATCTTCCGTTCAGCTCTGCTGGCCTGTGGCCTGGCAGGCTACGCGCTAACGACGGCCGCCGCTACACCGGTCGTTCCGGTGCGCGTTGTCACCGTTGAGCAAGAACCGTATGCCAGCGAAAGGCAAATCTCGGGCCGCGTTGAGGCCATTCATTCCGTTGCTATTCGCGCCCGTACCGAAGGCAAGATTGTGCAGCGGCATTTTCAGGACGGGCAGTACGTTAATAAAGGCGATCTGCTGTTTACGCTGGATGACGCCCAGCCGAAAGCCGCGTTGGCGCTGGCGCAGGGCGAGCTGAAAAGCGCGCAGGCCTCGCTCCGCCAGGCCCAGCAGCTGCTCAACCGCTACCAGCAGCTAAAAAATAATCACTCAATCAGCCGCAATGACGTTGATACCGCGCAGATGCAGCGCGATGTTGCCGCCGCCGCCGTGGAGCAGGCGCAGGCGCGCATTGCCGCCCAGCACATTACGCTCGGCTACACTCGACTCACTTCACCGGTCACCGGACGCGTCGGCCATAGCGCGTTTCACGTCGGCAGCCTGGTGAATCCCGCCAGCGGCGTGCTGGTCGACGTGGTCCAGCTCGACCCCATTCGCGTGGCTTTCTCGCTGGATGAGACCGCGTTTTTCGCGAAGGCGGGCCAGCATACCGATATCGCCGCGTTGAAGCAGGCGTGGCTGGCGCAGGTCGATATCGATGGACGGCGTGAAGACGGCGTGCTGACTTCCGTCGATAACCGTATCGATAGCCGCACCGCCAGCGTGGCGCTGCGTGCTGAATTCGCTAATCCCCAACACCGCCTGCTGCCCGGCGGCAACGTGGTGGTTTTCTTCCGCCCGCAGCAGCTTGATGAGGCTCCGATGATCCCCGCTTCTGCGTTACAGCAGGATGCGCTGGGCTTCTATACCTGGGTGCTGAAGCCGGACAACACGGTGGCAATGCGCCGTTTGGCTCCGGTAGGCCAACACGGCCAGCGCTTCGTGGTCGCGGAAGGTTTGAAAGTGGGCGATCGCGTCGTGACGGAGGGCGCTCAGCGCCTGCGTGACGGCGCGACCGTTCAGCTGCTGAATGATTAAGGGAGAGGGAATGCTAACGTTCTTTATCCGTCGTCCACGCTTTGCGATGGTGATTGCGTTGCTGATGACCTTCGTCGGCGCGGTATCGCTGAAGCTAATCCCCGTCGAGCAGTATCCGCAGATTACGCCGCCGGTCATTAACGTTAGCGCCAGCTGGCCGGGAGCCAGCGCGGCGGACGTAGCGGAAGCCATCGCCGCGCCGCTGGAGACCCAGCTCAACGGCGTTGATCATATGCTGTATATGGAGTCCACCAGCTCCGATGAGGGAACCTACAGTCTGAGCCTGACCTTTGCCGCCGGTACCGATGCCGATTTAGGCGCGATCGATGTGCAAAACCGCGTCTCGCAGGCGGTAGCGCAGCTTCCTGCCGACGTGCAGCAGAACGGCGTGCAGGTGCGCAAGCGGGCGACGAATCTGCTGATGGGCGTTAGTCTCTACTCGCCGCTCGGCAGCCTGTCGCCGCTGTTTGTCAGCAACTATGCCAGTACCCAGGTGCGGGAGGCGCTGGCGCGTCTGCCGGGCGTCGGTGAAGTACAGATGTTCGGCGCGCGCGACTACAGCATGCGTATCTGGCTACGCCCCGATCGTATGAACGCGCTTAATATCACCAGCGACGATATCTTCCTGGCGCTGCGCGAGCAGAATGTGCAGGGCGCGGCGGGGCAGGTGGGGACGCCGCCGGTGTTCAACGGCCAGCAGCAGACCCTGACCATCAACGGTATTGGTCGCCTGAGCGACGCTGCCGGTTTCAGGCAGATTGTGATTCGCAGCGGTGAAGGCGGCCAGCTGGTACGTCTCTCTGACGTCGCGACCATTGAGCTGGGCGCGCGCAGCTACAGCTCCGGCGCGCAGCTCAATGGCAAAGACTCCGCCTGGCTCGGTATTTATCCGACGCCTGCTGCCAACGCCCTGCAGGTGGCCAGCGCGGTGCGCGCCGAGCTGACCCGGCTGCACGCGCGCTTCCCGGCGGATCTCACCTGGGAAGTGAAGTTTGACACCACCCGCTTCGTCGCGGCGACGATCGAAGAGATCGGCGTGTCGCTGGCGCTGACCCTGCTGGCGGTGGTGGTGGTGGTCTCGCTGTTCCTGCAAAGCTGGCGGGCCACGCTGATAGTTGCCCTGGCTATTCCGGTATCGCTTATCGGCACTTTCGCCGTGCTCTATTCGCTGGGCTACAGCGCCAATACCCTGAGCCTGTTCGCGATAATCCTCGCTCTGACCATGGTGGTGGATGACGCCATCGTGGTGGTTGAGAGCGTGGAAAGCAAAATGGCAGAGGGGCTGGGACGGAAGGCCGCCACCGCCGAGGCGCTGCGGCAAATCGCCGGGCCGGTGATCGCCACGACTCTGGTGCTGCTGGCGGTATTTGTTCCGGTGGCGATGCTGCCGGGCATCGTTGGCGAGCTGTATCGCCAGTTCGCCGTGACGTTATCGACGGCGGTGACGCTGTCGAGCGTGGTGGCGCTGACGCTGACGCCAGCGCTGTGCGCGCTGCTGCTACGCCCGCGTCCGGAGCGTCCTGCCGCTATCTGGCGCGGTTTTAACCGCGGTCTGGATAAGGTGCGCGATGGTTACGGGCGTCTGGTAGGGGGCATGAATCGTCGCCCCTGGCTGGCGCTGGCGGCGACGGCTATGGCTGGCGGGCTGGTGGTTTTTAGCTTTGCTACCATGCCGAAGGGCTTTCTGCCGCAGGAGGATCAGGGCTACTTCTTTGCCAGCGTGCAGCTGCCTGAAGCCGCTTCGCTGGAGCGCACTGAAGCGGTGATGGCTCAGGCGCGCGAATTGCTGCTGTTGAATCCGGCGGTTGAGGATGTGATTCAGGTATCGGGTTTTAATATTCTCAACGGCACCAGCGCTTCGAACGGTGGTTTTATCTCGGTAATGCTGAAGGACTGGCATCAGCGTCCGCCGCTGGAAGCGGTGATGGAAAAACTTCAGGGCCAGCTGATGGGGCTGCCGGAAGCGACGATGATGACTTTTGCGCCGCCGACGCTGCCGGGGCTGGGTAACGCCTCCGGGTTTAATTTACGCATTCTGGCACAGGCCGGGCAATCTGCGGCGGAGCTGGAGCGGGTGACGCATCAGGTGCTGCGGATGGCCAACCAGCATCCGCAGCTGAGCCGGGTGTTTACGACCTGGAGCAGCAACGTACCGCAGCTGACGCTTGAGGTTGACCGCGATCGCGCGGCGCGGTTGAACGTGCCGGTCGCGAGGATTTTCAGCAGCCTGCAGACCGCGTTTGGCGGCACCCGCGCCGGCGATTTCAGCATCAACAATCGCGTTTACCATGTGGTGATGCAAAACGAAATGCAGTGGCGCGAGCGTGCGGAGCAGATTAGCGAGCTTTACGTGCGCAGCGACAGCGGCGAGCGGATTCGTCTGAGTAATCTGGTGACGATTACGCCAACGGTAGGCGCGCCTTTCCTTCAGCAATATAACCAGTTTCCGTCGGTATCGGTGAGCGGTTCGGCGGCGGAAGGCGTCAGCAGCCGTACGGCGATGGCTGTGATGACGCAGATCCTGCAGGCGAATCTGCCGCATGGTTATGATTTTGCCTGGAGCGGGATCTCCTGGCAGGAGCAGCAGACCGGCAATCAGGCAGTGTGGATCGTACTGGCGGCGGTAGTGATGGCGTGGCTGTTCCTTGTAGCCCAGTATGAAAGCTGGACGCTGCCGGCGAGCGTGATGCTGTCGGTGCTGTTCGCCATCGGCGGGTCGCTGCTGTGGCTGTGGTGGGCCGGTTATGCTAACGACGTGTACGTGCAGATTGGGCTGGTGCTGTTGATCGCGCTGGCGGCGAAAAACGCGATTTTGATCGTCGAGTTTGCCAGAGCGAAGCGCGAAGAGGGGATGTCGATAGTCGACTCCGCCCGCGAAGGGGCCACCCGCCGTTTCCGCGCGGTGATGATGACGGCGGTCTCTTTTATCATCGGTATCATGCCGATGATGCTCGCCACCGGCGCCGGGGCGCAGAGCCGACGGATTATCGGTACCACGGTGTTCAGCGGCATGCTGGTGGCGACGATAGTGGGTATTTTGTTTATTCCGTCGCTATACGTGTTGTTCCAGCGTCTGCGCGAGTGGGCCCACCGCCGGATGTAGGTGGGCTCGGGTTTGGTAGCGCCGCCTCAGGGGAGATTTTCATGCAGCTACGGATATATTTCTGAAACAACGTGATATGCAGCGATGCCCTGGTGCCCGCTGAAATCGGCGAACCGGAGGCCCGAAGACAAGGGCTGGCCGCCAGGGATG